>Ga0299915_10000219_pt1 | contig 44720 bp, 43 predicted proteins | sample RVTome_13_FD_200263 | JGI IMG/M metagenome (GOLD analysis project Ga0299915, IMG submission 200263) | Soil microbial communities from uranium-contaminated site in the Upper Colorado River Basin, Wyoming, United States - RVT92D227 (version 2) ...
ATCTCACGTATCTGGCAGTAAAATGCAAGTTGTCAGCCTCAACGCAGAACCAGGCGTTCAACGCTTTATTGTTCCTGTACCGGCATATCCTGAAGAAAGATTTTGGCGATCACAAGGATATTCCCCGTGTAATTGGGGTCTGCCCTTGATCATTGACATTATTGACGTTGATTCTTTCTCCTATCCCTTCGAGAATCTCCTGTCTTCCCTAAGTCGTTTCAATATCCTTTTATATCGATGCGTCACAGCCGATGGACTCAGCCCCCCCCCTGCTATCTCTGCTGTCTCTCTATTGAATGCAGAGGTCTCCCTAAGAATCCGGCGTTGGTTTGTCAAGCTTCAAGGGCAGACCCCCAGACGTGAGTGTGCGGAATGAGATGGAATCGATGGCTACAATGGAGCTGAATGTGCAAAAGGAATAATGCAATCATACAACAATAGCTGTCATTCTCCGAATGCTTTCGGGAAATCTTTCTTAAAACATCCCCTTTAACCCCATTTCCTAAAGGAACCCACCCCCGCACCCCTCCCAAGAGGGGACTAAGAAGGATTCCCGACAAGCGGGAATGACAGACGAGTATCTTTACTTATGACATCCTTAGTAAAATATCTACATGATACAGGTCAGCAATCTTTCGAAGGCATACGGCACCCAGATCATATTTGACGACGTCGGTTTCACGGTCAACGCTGGGGAGCGGATCGGACTCGTGGGCAGGAACGGCCACGGCAAGACAACCCTCCTCAGGATGATAACCTGCGAGGAAAAGCCCGATGTAGGTGTTATCAGTATCCCAAACAATTATACGGTCGGCTATCTTTCCCAGCACCTTCAATTCAGCGAAGATTCAGTCCTTGAAGAGGGTTGTCTTGGCCTTAAACCCTCTGATGACGGCAGGGATGAATCGTATAAAGCAGAGATGGTCCTGATGGGACTCGGGTTTTCAATAGAGGATTTATCTCGTCATCCCCTTGACCTGTCCGGCGGCTTACAGGTCCGCCTAAATTTCACCCGGCTGCTCGTATCAGAACCGGATCTTCTTCTCCTCGATGAACCGACAAACTATCTCGATATCGTCTCGATACGATGGCTCATGAGGTTTCTGAATAGTTGGGGGGGAGAACTTATCCTGATTACCCATGACAGGGAGTTTATGGATAGTGTGACAACTCATACGATGGGTATTCACCGAAATAAAATACGGAAGATAGAAGGGCCTACTCATAAGCTCTACCAGCAGATACTCATGGATGAGGAAGTCTACGAGCAGACGAGGATCAACGAAGAAAAAATGCACAGGGAGGCAGAGCAGTTCATAAACAGGTTCAGGGCCCAGGCGACCCGGGCGCGGGCGGTCCAGTCGAAAATAAAGGCCCTTCAGAGGAATGAGAAGCTCGAAAAGATGTCCCGTATAAAGGACCTGGAATTCGAATTTGTTCCGGCAGCCTTTAAGGGAAAATGGCTCATCGAGGCAAAAGATATTTCTTTTTCCTTTGAACCGGAAGGTCCGCCCTTCATAGACGGATTGAGTCTGACTATCGGCAAAAGAGACCGGATAGCGGTCATCGGGAAAAACGGTAAAGGCAAGACAACGCTTCTGAATCTGCTTGCAGGGGAGTTGCAGCCTCTGAACGGCTCTATGGTCCACCATCCGAACCTAAGACTTGCCTATTTCGGCCAGACGAACATCCAGCGGCTTGATCCTGAAAAGACAGTGGAAGAAGAAATACTTACTGTGCAGCCTGATTACAGCAGGGGTACAGCACGCTCCATCTGCGGCATTATGATGTTCGAAGGCGACAGCGCGCTCAAGAAGGTGAGTGTACTTTCAGGAGGGGAGAAAAGCCGGGTGCTTTTGGGCAAACTGATAGTCAGCCCCGCCAACCTGTTAGTGCTGGATGAGCCTAACAACCATCTCGATATGGAATCCGTCGAATCGCTGCTGGCGGCGATAGACGCATTTGAAGGTGCTGTGGTAATTGTTACTCACAGCGATATGATCCTGCATGCAGTGGCTACACGGCTTGTCGTTTTCGATGACAACAGCGTTAAGGTTTTTGAAGGAACGTACCGGAATTTTCTCGAAAGATGCGGCTGGAAAGATGAGGGCGCAGCTGAAGTCCGCAGCGGGCAGTATTCCGGGAATAAGGGCAACGGCGCAAACAGAAAAGAGTTGAGAAGGATCAAGGCCGAATTGATCAACAGCCGCTCAAGAACTTTGGTACCGCTTCAGTCAAGGGTCTCAGAAGTGGAAGAAACAATCACTCTGCTTGAACAGCAGATCGTACAGGAAACGCAGGCGCTTGTTGATGCTTCTGTAAAAGGGGTCGTCGAATCGATCAAGCAGCTTTCCAGGTCGATTCACGAATCGAGAGGAAAAATAGACATCCTTTTCGACGAGCTTGAAACCCTCACTAATAAGCTTGATACCAAATTAAGGGAGTTCGAGGAAAAGCTTGAGGCGCTGAAAGCGGCAGGCGATTAGAGTCTGCAGATGCAAAAAGGAATTTTCAACGTGGTATAATTGAAACGAACAGTACATACTTTTTGTAGCATAGATAGAGCCTTGTAAAGGCAGGGGATAGTATGCTGAAAGAAACAAAATGGTTCTGGCCGGTTTTTATCGTGGGGATCATAATATTTTTATGGTTAGCCTTCAAACCATTCAAACAGGCTGTCATCAGGATGTATGAAATCATCAGACAGGTTTTATAAACTCAAGCTCTCATAAATTTTTGGTTATATATTGCGTTTATCCTGCATACAAACAGATTTCAGGCATACATGCAATAAATATATTCTGGGGTTAGCCGATCTCTTCTATGATTGCTGCGGCCAGGAGGGGGAACATGATTTCATGATGTCCTGTCAGGGCATAAGAGGCCCCCTTCCCCATCGTCGGTCTTCTGAGGACGTTTTCCATAGGCCTGTAATGCTGGATAAAGTCCATGTTTACCGTTGTTATATTCTCTACTTTATTACCGATGTTCCTTGCTATCGTCAATGCCTTTAAGAATACCTCAGGCATGATTACAGCGGAGCCGAGGTTGATATAAACACCACCTTCGAGGTCAGAGACGACCGATGTTAAAAGTCTGAAGTCCCTGAAAGTTCCCTCTCCGACAGCGGAGCCATCAGCTTCAGGATGCATGTGGACAATATCTGTTCCGATTGCAACATGCACTGTTGCGGGAATATTCAGCTTATAGGCTTGACCAAAAATACTCTTTTCCTTGAATGTAAATTTGCTCTCGTGGATCATTGCTCCGATCGATTTACCTATACCGAATCCCTTCCTAATTCCTTTTTTAATGGCCTTATTAATATATCTTCCGGTTTCTTCCGCCATCCCGAATGTTCCACTGCACAACCCTCTTCCAACATCTTCAGAGGTATGTCCCGCAAAGGAAAGCTCAAAGTCATGGACTATGCATGCACCGTTTGTTGCAACAGCGGTTATGATCCCTTTCTGCATGAGGTCTATGATCAGAGGCGAAAGACCCACCTTTATAGGGTGAGCGCCCATACCAAGAATCACGGGCCTGCCGTTACATTTCGCCTGTACGACGGATGCAACAAGGGATTTAAGGTTGTTTACAGCGAGAATATCCGGAAGTTTGTCAATAAAAGCCTTCAGTGTATCTCCCGTTGCATGCGGTACGGCCAGTGATGACAGAGAAACCCTGCTCTTTCTCTTTGCCAGGGAATAGGTCTTAACCTTCCTTAATGATACTGGCCTATATTTTTTCATAAGTTAAATCTTACCACAAAATCCTTTCGGAAGCACTCGAAATTTACGGGAAGTTTATTGAAAATAAGAATAAATACTGATAACCTATAGAAAATAGCATAGAGGGCTCTTATGCCATACAGTGATATACTTTCACGGGAAAAAGATCTCCTTAAACCGGAATATCACCATGAAATCCTGGTCAAAGGATCTGACTTCGAATCATGCAAGCAAAGGGTATTGCATTTCTTCGAAAAATACCAGCTGGTCCGGTATTCTCAGATAACCATTCTTGAGAATTATTCCTTGCCTGCTTCAAGTCCGGATTTCGGAGACAGGCTCATGAGAGCAGTCCTGAAAAACCGCCAGATAGTTCATAACCTAGTAAAAGAACTTCAGAATGAGGGAGTAGTAACTTTGTATGACGTTGGGGAAATCCTTCAGGGTTATAAATCAAAAATGCTTCACGTTATCACGCACTTCGTGGACGGCTTCTTCGGTATAGACACGTTCTTCTATAATCTGGAAGATGACACCCATTGGGTTACTGAAGAATTTCAAAAAAAGTTATATGCTGCTCCTTCTCATTACTGGATTTTGACCATAAAGGCAAAAATATAGATAATCAGTGAAGATTGATCAAGTTTTCTGGTATTTTTTAAGCGTCCCCAGAACCGGAGATTGCTTTTATGACTTTTTTTATGTTATTTTAGAATTTCAAATTTAACAGGAGGACTGAATTGCCACCGAAAGCAAAACCAAAGAAAAATCTGTCAGCTATGAAGAGGGCGAGGCAGGCTGTAAAGCGAACCCTTCGCAACACGAGTGTACAGAGTTCAGTAAAAACTGTCTTAAAGAAGGTTGAAACAGTCATATCTTCGGGTAACAGGGAAGAGGCAGGAAAAGCACTTCTTACCGCTGCGAAGGCTCTCAGCAAGGCTGCATCAAAAGGTGTAATACACAAGAATACGGCTTCGAGAAATATCTCACGGCTTACGAAGAAGGTTAACGCCCTTCCGCCTCAGGCAGACCTTCCTACAGCCGGAGCAGCTTAACCAGAAGATACTCCATAGGGAAAGTTCTTCCGGAGCTCTTTATTTCTATATCAGTTCTGTTCAGAAGTTCGAATACTTCCAACAGATATTGTTTTTCTGACGGGCTGTTGCCTGTTTGCAGGTTCCGGCCGTATTGCCAGTTCAGAGCTCCGATAAGACTGTAATCCTCTGATGTCTCTCTCAGCGTTTTGTAAATCCTGAATACTCTTTCAGAGTCTTTTGACCTGAGTGCATTTACGAGATCGAAAATGCTGTACAGCCTCTCCCCTGTGACGATGTCAGAGATGTCATCAACTCCTATTCTCTTCTTTCCGAGCAAAGAAATCTTTTCTATCTCTGATGCGAGGAGGCCGAGGTCAGGACCTACGAGACCTATCAGATAGTCAGACGCCTCATCGGATATTTCTAACCCTTTTGTTCTGGCCCTCTGCTTTATCCAGTAGGGCATCTCCGATTCCCTGATATCAAGAGAGATCGTTTTCAACGACCTGAATTTCTCCCTTGCCTCTTTCCCGAGAGAGCCGACATGGAGTATCACAAAAACAGAATTTTCAGCAGGGTTCATGATATATGCATTCAACCGTTCCTGGTCTTTCTTTAATAGCTTTTGCAGATTGAGTGTCAATACGGTAAATCTTTTCCCTCCAAAAAAGGAGACAGTATTTACCACATCAAGTATCTGTCCAAACGTGATGGTTTCATCTCCCGGCAGTAAGAGATCGAAGGCATGGAGGTTAAAGTCTCTTTCAGCCTCGGGTACAAGCCTCTTGATCGCCTCTACAGCCTCCCTTTGAAGAAACATGTCTGATGCATGAAATAAATAAACAGGCGCGGGCAGGCCTTTTTCGATCTCCTTGAGAAAAGCCTGATAACTCATCGGTAAATCATTATGGCGATTATCTCCATCGCCATATCCCTGATAGCCCTCTCTGAGGCAAGTTCCTTCAGCCCGATGACCTCGTTTAGCTGGCTAGCTCCTGAAAAGGAGACAATGAATGGAGAGCCTACACTCTTAAAGTCTTTCGTCTTTCCCGCCGGATCCTTCAACCTGAAATCTCCCTTGATAATGACCTCGTATTCCGTTGCTATATCCGCCCTTTCAGACAGGATGCGTAATTCAAACTGATTGATGGTACCGGTGAGTTTGTACCCGGCATCAGGACGAACAGCAATCCCCTGTTTTAAAAACTCCTCTGTTAACGCCTTATGAAGCTTATCCTGGAGTTTTGGCTCGGGTGTCCTGTTCTCAATACTGCCGATTTGAATGGAATCGAAAGGCAAAGCAGCTTTTTGATGAATGGAATAACCGCAACCAATTAAGCAAAGAGCATAGAGTATAGAGCACAGAGTAGTCCGCAAAGAGTATGGTATACAATGCATACATCCTTTGCTCTTTGCTCTTTGCTCTTTGCTCTTTGCTTTCATCATTCTCCGATGACTATATTGACCAGTTTACCCTTAACCACGATGATCTTTTTGATTGCTTTAGTATCAACAAGTTCTCTGATTTTTTTGTCATCTAGCGCCATCTTTTTTATTTCATCATCTGGAATACCCAATGAAATCATCATCTTCGATCTCAGCTTCCCGTTAACCTGAATAACGAGCTCTATCTGCTCTTCTTTTGCAGCATCCTCGTCCCAGTCAGGCCATTTCTGCTCAAAGATACTCGGGACATTTCCGACTGCCTCCCATAATTCTTCCGCAACGTGTGGAGAAAACGGAGAGAGGAGAAGCAGCAACTGTTCTATCGAGAATCTGAATACCGCCCAATCATTATCCGACTTCGGTTCAAACGAGGTTATCTCATTTACAAGCTCCATTAAGGCGGCTATTGCGGTGTTGAAATGGTACTCCCGCTCTATGTCCGTTGTGACCTTCTTAATCGTCTGGTGAGCCTTCCTGAATAATCGTAAGGCGTGAGGCGTAAGGAGTGAACTGTTAATCGGACTTTCTCTCTCTTGGCTTACTTTCAATGATTCACGATTCTTATAGATAATCCCCCACAGTCTGTTCAGGAACCTGTAAGCACCGTCAACGCCCTTGTCCGACCAGTCGAGGTCCTTTTCGGGAGGAGCAGCAAAGAGAGAAAACAGGCGCGATGTATCGGCCCCGTATCTCTGAATAAGATAATTGGGGTCTACAACATTGCCCTTTGACTTGGACATCTTCGCACCGTCTTTTATGACCATGCCCTGTGTAAGAAGGTTCTGGAAAGGTTCACTGACAGGCAGCAACCCGAGGTCGCGGATAACTCTTGAGAAAAACCTCGAGTAGAGGAGATGAAGGACTGCGTGTTCGACTCCGCCGATATACTGGTCAACAGGCATCCAGTATTTGATTTCAGAGTCCGGAGCCTTTAATTCTGTGTTCAGATCGATATCACCCTTTTGAAAACAATATCGGATGAAATACCATGAAGAGTCAACAAACGTGTCCATTGTGTCTGTCTCGCGCCTTGCCTTCCCCCCGCATTCCGGGCACCCTGTCTGCAAAAATCTCTCGGATTCCTGAAGAGGAGAACTGCCGCTACCGGTAATCTTCACGTCTTCAGGCAGTATCACGGGAAGATCTTTCTCAGGGACAGGGACAACCCCGCATTTCTCGCAGTAGATTACCGGTATGGGTGTACCCCAGTATCTCTGCCGTGAAATACCCCAGTCCCTCAATTTATAATTGACCACGGCTTTTCCAAGTCCTTTTTCTTCGATGAATTGTATGATCTCCTTCTTCGCTAAATTACTTTTCATGCAGGAAAACTGGCCAGAATCAACAAGGATGCCTTCATCCTCATATGCTTCTGAAAAGAGTTCGGCTTTCAGTTTCTGAGGTTCGGCTTCTGGAACTATGACAACCTTTATGGACAGACCGTAGTTCTTTGCAAACTCGAAATCGCGCTGGTCATGAGCCGGGACAGACATGATTGCACCCGTCCCGTACTCCATGAGAACAAAATTCGCAATAAAGACAGGTATTCTGTCTCCGTTCAGCGGGTTGATCGCATAATATCCGGTATGAAGTCCTATCTTTTCAGTCTCTTTTCCATATTTCGCCATAACAGCTTCAAGTTTACTCTTATCGCTGACCATTTTTTTTGAAAAGGGATGTTCTGGCGCAATACACATAAAGGTCACTCCGAACAGGGTATCCGGTCTTGTAGTGAATATTCTCAATTTCTCATCGAGCCCTTCAACTGGGAAGTCCACCTCGACGCCTTCACCCTTTCCAATCCAGTTCCTCTGCATGAGGACAACCCTTTCAGGCCATCCATTGAGTTCGTCACATCCCTTAAGTAATTCTTCAGCGTATTGGGTAATCCTGAAAAACCATTGTTCAAGCCTCTTCTGCACCACCACACTATCACAGCGCCAGCATTTTTCATCGATTACCTGTTCATTGGCAAGAACAGTGGCACAGGAAGGGCACCAGTTCACGTAAGAATATTTCCTGTATGCAAGCCCCTTTCCCAGCATCTTCAGGAAAAACCATTGGTTCCATTTATAATATTCAGGGGTGCAGGTCGTTACCTCCCTGTCCCAATCATAACTGAGCCCCATGCGATTGAGCTGCTTTTTCATGTTATCAATATTTCTGTACGTCCATTCCGATGGATGCACGCCGTGTTTTATCGCTGCGTTCTCTGCCGGCAAACCAAATGCATCCCAGCCCATCGGGTGCAGAACATTGTAGCCACGCATCCTCTTATATCGGGCGATCACGTCACCGATAGCGTAATTTCTGACATGACCCATATGGATTTCACCTGAAGGATAGGGGAACATCTCGAGGCAATAGAACTTCTTCTTCTGAGAGGGATTATGATCTGTTTTATAAAGTTCACGAACAGTCCAGTGTTTCTGCCACTTCAGCTCAACTTTTTGAGGATCATATTTTTCTTCCAAAATCATATACCCCCTGAAATCAACAAAAAACTACCATATACTCAATATGACAGCAAGATTTACCTGAACGCTATTATAGCAAAAACAATGATTTGAGATGTCGGCATCAAAAGGGGGATTTTCGTTGACTATCAGGCAGAGAGACTCAACTGATAGCTGCTCCATTGCTTGCAGTTCGAACATCTTCCCGACCATTCAGGAGCTATGTAACCGCAATTTTTGCAGGCGTATGAAAGACTGAAAGCACACTTGTGAGCATCTAAAGCCTTTTTAAACTCATGCACAGCCCTGTCGACCTGATTTCTCTTCATATAGAGGTTCCCCATTAGCTGATGCATCTCCGGATAGACAGTGCCTCCTGTATCTATTGAGTTCATCGTCTCGAATGCATCGTCGATCATTTCAAGCCTGTAGTAAAGTTTTCCGAGGAAAAATTTAAGAATGGGGTCTTGCGGATTTCTCAATATTTTATTCTTGTAAATGCGGATAAGCCTTAATGGTTCGCCAACGCTGATGAGTAAATCCTCAAGCCTCAGGAGGACAATCATGGATGATGTCTGTTCATAACTTTTTTCAAGGTGGTTAATCGCCTCTTCGGTTTCCCCCTCCCTTAAAAGAACCTCAGCAATCCCCAGGATCGAAGGGATAAAATCCTTATCAAGGCGCAATACTGTCCTAAATGCCTTTTTTGCCTTTTCCAAATCTCCGTTCTCAATGCTGTGTCTCCCGTATTCATACTTGTAACCGACAAGGTTCTGTCTTTCACGGGTCTTATCCCTTTCTGTATGCTCGTTCTTGAGTATCGTCTTTTGAACCAGTACAAGGTCATCCCATTTCTCCTGCCTCTCGAGGATATCCCTCTTTTTATAGAGGGCAGAAAGGTTTCTATCATCGATATCGAGAACTTCTTCAATATACCTGAGGGCCTCCTCCCACCTTCCTGTTTTTTCCATAAGCCTTTCCATGGAGAACAGCACTTCTATGTTCTTCGGATTAAGGTCTTTTGCCCTCTGATAATATTCCCGGGCCTTCTGCAAATCATCCTCTGCAAGGGCAACATCACCGAGTTGAATCAGGGTATTGAGATGTTCGGGGTCCTCTAAGAGAACCGCCTTGAGCAGTTCTTTGGCTTCGGCCTGATTGTGGTGTGCAAATAAATAGTTTAATGCCTTTGAGTATAATTCCTGAACTTTTGCGTCTCTCTTTTGTTTTTTCTGGTACTGGAGATTATCAACATATCTCTTCGTGTCTCTTATCATAAAAACAAAAAGCATCGTCAGTGCGCCGATCGCAATTGACAGCAATATAAGAGCTATCGTTGGGGTTTCGTAGACCTTGCCGAAAGGCATCTTTACAATAGTGGCTTCCTGATTGAAGATGGCAAATAAAGCAAGCGCTGCTAAAAATAGTATGAAGATGAATACAGTAAGTTTACTCATGAGTAATTCTTTTATTCCAACCGGATTCTCTTAGCATCAATCCAAAGTTTTTCGAGTTCATAGAATTTTCTTGTCTGCTCTTCAAATACATGGACAATGACATCATCGTAGTCCATCAATATCCAGAGGCTGTTCTTCAAACCTTCAATCCCTAAGGGTTTAAAGCCTGCCTCTTCAAATTTTGCTTTGATTTGTTCTGCGATTGCTTTAACCTGGGGAGTGTTTTCTCCGGTACAGATGACAAAATAGTCGGTTATTGTAGTCAGTCCCTGTAAATGAAGGACAAGTAAGTCTTTTGCCTTTTTATCGAGTGATGCCTTCGCTGCGAGAAGGGCTTTATCTTTGCTTTCTAAAGGTACTCCCTCCCTTCAATTTAAAGAATAGTGAAAGTTAAAAATTAACAGTTAAGAGTTACCATCTCACACAAATCAACTAACTTTTAACTTCTATACAGCTTATTATTAATTATATAGGATTGAACCTCTGCTGGCAATAGATATTTTATGCTTTTGCCCTGTTTTATGAGCCTTCTGACCTCTGTAGAGGATATTCCCATTGGAGTGATTCCTACAAGAACGGCTTCTCTATGACTTTTCAGTCTTGTCACATGTATTTCAGCCTTAAACTCGTCAAGCCTTTTCAGAATTCTTTTATCTACTTTCATGTATGTTGATGCCTGCAAGTCACCGAATCTGAACCTGGGCCTCGAGATGATAATAAAGTTAGTGACTACTGTCAGTCTTTCTGGCTGCCACCAGTTTGGAATGTCGAGAAATGCATCTATACCGAGAATCAAATAAAATTCTGTATCAGGATTTGCTTTTTTTAACTCTTCAACCGTCTTTACTGTGTATGATTTTCCTTTGTGTTTACATTCTATATCCGACAGTTCAAAAAAAACGTTATTCGCGATTGCAAGTCTGGTTATTTCATATCTGTGCCTTGCATCTGCGATCTCTTTTGTCTTAAGGGGAGGTTTTCCTGAAGGGATAAAAAGAATTTTATCTAATTCGAGCTTTTCCCTGACCTCCTGAGCAGCTCTCAAGTGGCCGTAGTGTATAGGGTTGAATGTTCCGCCGAATATACCGACCTTCATATAAAAATAGCCTTACACTCAATGGTCATTCTGGCTTGTCCAGAATCCTTCTTAACCCCTTTTAATAAAGGGGCAGGGGTTTGTTACGAAGAAAGATTCCAGACAAGCTGGAATGACACTTAAATACATAGATTGCTAAACAATAGATAACTTTTATTCCTTTTAGAAAAAAGATAAGTGAATTTATCTTGTATCTTGCATCTTTCACTTACTCCCTCAACTGCCCGTTCCCGAGGACAATAAACTTCGTGCACGTCAGTTCCTCGAGCCCCATCGGCCCTCTCGCATGAATCTTATCAGTGGATATCCCTATCTCCGCACCGAGGCCGAACTGAAAACCGTCATTAAGCCTTGTAGAGGCATTCACAAAGACGGCCGATGAATCAACTTCTTTCAGAAAACGCATGGCCATGTCATAATCGTTTGTAATAATCGCATCCGAATGTGCAGAGCTGTATTTTGCAATATGCGCCATTGCGTCATCTATTCCATCAACCACTTTTATATTCAGAATGAGGTCGAGATATTCCTTGTAAAAATCTTCTTCCTGAACCTTTTCAAGAGATGATTCTACCTTTCTTGTTAATGGGCAACCTTTCAGTTTCACCCGGGCTCCCTTGAACCTTTTTATCATGGAAGGCAGAAATGCCCTTGTAATCTTTTTGTCGATAAGCATCGTTTCCATTGCATTACATGTGCCCGGCCTCTGCACCTTGGCATTAAAGCAGATATCTTCTGCCATCTTTAAATCTGCATTCCTTTCAACGAACACGTGACAGACACCCTTATAGTGCTTAAGCACGGGGATTCTTGAATTTTCCGTGACTGCCCTTATCAGGGATTCACCGCCTCTCGGTATGATAAGGTCAACTATGCCTTCCAGTTTGAGCATTTCCATAATCGCTACCCTGTCCGGTATATCAATAAAGGTTACAGCGCCTTCATGAAGCCCTTGCTTTTTTGCAACATCCCGCAAAACTTTTACAATTGCCTTGTTTGAGCGGATTGCCTCGGAACCTCCTCTCAGGATAACGGCATTCCCTGCCTTAAGGCACAGGCCTGCTGCATCTGCCGTGACATTCGGTCTTGATTCATAGATAATCCCGATCACTCCGATAGGAACCCTCATTTTGCCGACGGTCATGCCGTTCGGCCTTTTCCACATCTTTATCACTTCGCCAACAGGGTCCGGAAGGGCTGATACCTCAACAAGTCCCTGCGCCATTTCATTGATGCGTTTCTCGTTCAGGGTCAGTCTATCTATCATCGCCTTTGAGAGACCCTTGCCCTCAGCATATTTGATGTCCTTTTTATTCTCCGAGATGAGCTCTTTTACCCTTTTCTGCAACGCCTCTGCCATCTTTACCAGCGCATCATTTTTCTGCTTCGAAGTCGCCTTTGCAAGCGACCTCGCCCCCTCCTTCGCCTCAAGCGCTTTATTGAGAACATATTTCTTTATATCCATAATAACCTCCACAATATGACCTGTTAAAAATTATACATGAAATCGCCTTATTTTTTATAACCATTCATATTAAACCTTCCCTTTCCATCATAATATAATAATCCCCCCTTTTCTAGAAAGGAGTAATATCGCCCCCTTTGGAAAAGGGGGATTAAGGGGGATTTTCCATATCCTCCTTTCCTCGGGTGCTTTTTATAAATAATGTGGGTTAAAATGTCTTATGCCGCAGATTAAGATTCTCCCGTCTGATTTAAGGAACAAGATTGCAGCTGGAGAGGTCGTTGAGCGACCCGCATCTGTTGCTAAAGAACTAATAGAAAATTCGATTGATGCGGGGAGCACGGATATACGGATCGATGTCCTCTATGGGGGGAAGCGTCTCATCAGGGTGTCTGATGACGGAACCGGAATGGACAGGGAAGATGCACTTCTCTGCTTCGAAAGACATGCTACAAGCAAACTTTCAAGCGAAGGTGATCTTTTCAATATAAGGACCATGGGGTTCAGAGGCGAAGCCCTTCCATCTATTACATCTGTTTCAAAAATTAAACTCGTTACAGGGATTAAAAGCGCGCCTTCCGGAATATCTGTTGAAATAAACGGCGGGGAGGTGAAAGAGATAAAAGATTTTCCTGCAATCGGAACAACAGTTGAAGTAAGGGATTTGTTTTTTAATACCCCTGCCAGGAAGAAGTTCCTTAAATCCAATAGCACAGAGCTTTTTCATATTATCGACATGGTGACAAAAGAGGCCCTCTCTCACTGGGAAATCGGCTTCAGGCTTACCTCAGATAATAAGGAGACCATCTCCCTTCCCTCTGCATCAGGCATTAAGGAACGCATCATGCAGGTTTATGGCGAGGAGTTTCTTGAAGGCCTCATTGAAGCGAACGCCGAAGCCGATGGAATAAGCATGAAATCATATGTATCCAGAGGTAACAATTTCAGGAATATGAAATCCCATCAGTTCGTCTTCATTAACAATAGGCCAATAAGAGACTTGTCTGTATCTCATGCAGTATATAGTGCCTATGAAGGCATTCTTCCCCGTGATAAGCATCCAATCTTCTTTCTCTTCCTCGACATCAATCCTGCTAAGATCGATGTCAATGTCCATCCGACGAAGCGGGAGGTCAGATTCGAGAACAAGGAAACAATCTACCGGTTTGTAAATATCAGCATAAAAGAAGCCGTAAAAAGTGAACGGTCTGAATATACCAGACAATTCACCGAAATGCCCGAAACAGTTGCATCACAGACGGTTCACGGAACATATTCTCCTCCTTACCATTTTCCTTTTCCAGTTCACGAGTCCGGCGTTTCAGAAAACCTGGAACTTTCCTACAGACCATCGTTACCTTTCGTATATCTCGGAGACACATTCGTTGCTCTTTCAGGGAAGGGAGGGCTGACACTCATTGACCATCATGCCGCCAATGAAAGAATACTCTATGAAAAGTTCCTGAAGGGGATCAATCTCAATGCACACCGGTTACTATTTCCAAAACAGGTAAAGCTCTCGCATAAAGAATATCGGGTTATCCTCGAAAACCTTCAGATACTCGGTGATTTTGGCATAGAAATAGACGATTTCGGACACGAGACTGTGATTGTCCGTTCCCTGCCCGATGTTTTAAAAGAGGCAGATATGAGAGGTATTCTCTCCGATGTTGCATCCTGCATTATTGAGGGAGTTTCCCCTGACAAGTCGTTCAAGGAGGCCCTTGCTGCGCGGATTGCCTGCCACAGCTCAGTAAGAGGCAGAGAAATTCTGAGCCGGGAAGAGATCTCAACCCTTGTTACCGACCTGGAACAGACAGAGCATCCTGACCAGTGCCCTCACGGCAGGCCAACGAGAATCTTCTATTCGCTGGATGATCTGAAGAAGATGTTCAAGAGGAAATGAACAAAGTCATCATTCTCCTCGGTCCTACCGGTGTCGGCAAGACCGGTGCCTCGATCCTCCTGGCAAAAGAACTGGATACGGATATTATCAGTGCGGATTCAATGCAGATCTACAGGCATATGAACATCGGGACTGCAAAACCGTCGCATAAGGAATTGTCAGCAATTAAACATCACATGATTGATGTTGTTGACCCGTGGGAATCTTTCAGCACCGGGAAATATATCGCAGCGGTTGTCCCTGTTATTGAAGGACTGCATGGGATGGGAAAAATCCCGGTTGTGGTCGGTGGTACAGGCCTCTATATAAAGGCAATGACAAGGGGCATATTCAGCGGCCCGTCTGCAGACTGGACACTAAGGGAAGAACTCCTGTCCATGGAGAATGAAGAGAGCGGTTCTCTTTATCATTACCTGAAAGAACTCGACCCTGAGGCTGCGGGTAAGATAACACCGAACGACATAAGGAGGATAATCAGGGCACTGGAGGTCTGTCTTACGAGTAACACTCGTATGTCTGAGATGCAGGGAAAACTTACACAGCCGCTTCCTTATGAGTTCATCAAGATCGGCATTACTCGCGACAGGAAAGAACTGTATCGTTTGATCGAAGACAGGGTTGATTCGATGATGCAGTCCGGCCTTGTTGAAGAAGCAAAAATAATTCTGGGAATGAACCCTGACAGGACGCCAATGCAGGCTATAGGCTATAAAGAAATCGCAATGCATCTCGATGGGAAAATTTCTTTAGATGAAGTTGTCATGCTCATAAAAAGAACCACAAAGAGGTATGCAAAGAGGCAATTTACCTGGTTCAGGAAAGAGGAAAATATCCACTGGGTCGATATAACAGGGATTTATGAGAACTATGAAGTTTTCATGCAAGTTTATAATATTCTCAGGACCCAATTACCAGATACCAAATTGAACTAACATATTGAGAAGGAGCGGGACATGATACTCTGCCTGTCACTCAGGTATGATATATCCAGCAGTTTGCTGATATAATCAGGTCGAATCCCATGCCTTGCAATATTAAGTGAAATAATTTATGGTAAAGAGAAAAAAATAAGGAGAAAATATCATGTCCAATACCGGCAAAGGACTAAACCTTCAGGACAACTACTTGAACCAGCTCAGGAAAGAAAAGATACCCGTAGTCATCTACCTGACGAATGGGGTAAGGCTGAAGGGTTTGATAAAGGGTTTCGATAATTTTGTCATACTCTTGAAAGAAAATACAGAATCACTCATATATAAACATGCAATATCAACTATACTGCCGGAGAAAGAGTTTGAAGTAAGATTTGAAGACCAGCCATAGCTTCAGGAATCCTATTCCAACAATAGATATAATAATAGAATACAAAGGAGGCATTGTTCTGATAAAAAGAAAAAATCCGCCCGAAGGATGGGCATTACCCGGAGGTTTTGTAGATTACGGAGAGAGCCTCGAATCTGCTGCTGTGCGGGAAGCAAAAGAGGAGACAGGGCTGGACGTCCACCTTATAAGACAGTTTCATTCATATTCCGACCCCGGGAGAGACCCGCGGCATCATACTATAACGACTGTTTTCATTGCAAAAGGGGCAGGCAAGGCTGTTGCAGGAGACGATGCTAAAAAAATCAGCGTATTTAACTTGCATAATTTACCTGATCAGATAGCCTTTGATCATAGAATTATCATAGATGATTATTTTACAGGGAGGTATTAACTTATGCTAAAGGTTATGCGGCAGCACGCAAAGTATTTCTATGTCCTTTTCTTCATAGTCATACTCTCTTTTATATTCTGGGGTGTAGGCACGGTTGATAAAACCGGTGGTGTTCAGATCGTAGCAGAGGTAGGTAAATATAAGATAACTGCCGACGATTACTGGAAAACTTATGACCGGGCATACCGTTTTTACCGGGAAATCTATAGAGACAAGTTTGATGAAGAAATGGAAAAGCAAATGAACCTGAAAGAAAATATCCTGGATTCCATGATCAACGAGCGTATTCTCCTTACCGCTGCCAAGGATATGGGGGTTAGTATTACCGACGAAGAACTTCAGGAATCAATAGCTCATGAACCTGTCTTTATGAAAAACGGTGTATTTGACAAGGACGTATACGTTAACAGGTTGAAACTGAACAGAATTACTCCTGAAGCATATGAGAGCTTAAAGCGCCAGGAACTGACAGTCAATAAAATGAAACATTTGATAGAACTGTCTATTGATGTGACTGATGTTGACGCTCAGTTACCGAAGACCTCAGGGAATGAACAGGTAGCAAACATGCTCAGTCAGGCAATGCTCAGTGAAAAAAAGACAAAGACTGTTCAGTCATATATTGAAGGCCTGAAAAAACAGATAAAAATCAAGACGAATAAAGAGCTCATCAGCTGATCAAGACCTTTTAATGTCTTGAAAACCCTCAGATTTTTATAGTAGCATAGATAACCTTATGCCGAAGTGGTGGAACCTGGTAGACACGCACGTTTGAGGGGCGTGTGGGGTAACCCGTGCGGGTTCAAATCCCGCCTTCGGCACCATGAATATCACTAATAATCAGCATGTCAGCATTCCCAAGACTTACAATTATTAGTTCACAAATAGTGTAAAAATATATACGTCTAAGACAAGTCATAGAAATTTCATTACTTCGTCATCTTCAGTCTTTATACCTGTTATAATAATGTTGATGCCTTTATTTAAACAATACCTTCAATTGAAAGATAAAATTCCTTATATATTTTGGAGTGAAATTGGGTGAAAATACTCCTTGTCTATCCTTATTTTCTTGAGGACAGGCTCCACGCGGAGGATGTGCGTGTAGTTCCAATCGGTTTGTATTACATTGGTGCGCTTTTAAAGGAAAATAAATACGATGTCGAAGTCTTAAACTGGCACAATGTCAACAAGACGCCTCAAAAAATAGAGGAGACACTCACAGAAAAAAAGCCTGATGTGATTGGCTTTTCAATCGTGCATGCCAACCGCTGGGGTGCTATAGATATTGCTAAAATCGCAAAACAGATTCTTCCAGAGGTAAAGATTGTTTTTGGCGGAATTGGCACGACCTTTTTATGGAAACATCTCCTGAAACACTTCAAGGACATCGACTTTGCAGTCTTGGGTGAGGGAGAATACAGCTTTCTCAATTTGATCAGGTGCATCGAGAAGGGAAAATACAAGGGAATCGACGAGATCAAGGGAATCGCATTCCAAAGAGATGGAAAGGTTGTAAAGACGAGTGTCACTGAAGCAATTCAGGACCTAGACCAGTTGCCCATCCCGTCAAAATACTTCGAGTTTCAGCACTTGATTTCTTCTCGGGGTTGTCCTGCTAACTGCACCTTCTGCGGATCCCCACAATTTTGGGGGCATAAAGTTAGATTTCACTCTCCGGAATACTTTGTTGAGCAACTTGAACAGCTCTACCGCAAAGGTATTACTTTCTTTTATGTCTCAGATGATACCTTCACAATGAGAAAGGATCGAGTGATCCTGATCTGCAAAATGATCATGGAAAAGCATTTGGAAATCGCATGGGCTGCCATCTCACGGGTCAATTATATAAATGAAGAGTTGCTTTACTGGATGAAGAAGGCGGGCTGTATTCAAATCAGCTACGGTGTGGAAAGCGGCTCAGAGAGAATCAGGAACCTGCTGAACAAAAATATCAAGACCGATGATATTAAAAGGGCTTTTGCTCTGACTACTAAATACGGCATCCTTGCCCGCGCATACTTCATCTATGGATCACCAGGAGAAAGCTGGGAGACCATACAAGAAACCATAGACTTGATCCACGAGATCAAGCCACTGAGCATAATCTTTTATATCCTGGATATCTTCCCTGGTACGGTCCTGTACAAAGACTTCCAGCGGAGAATGAAGGTAAGCGATGACGTCTGGTTAAAGAAAATAGAAGACATCATGTACTTTGAGTCAGATCCTCGGTTGTCTCAAGATATGATCTTAGCCTTCGGCCAAAAACTCAGATCTGATTATTACCGTCATCTTCCAGGGTTTGCAGATACTGTCCAGCTAATTGATAAGAAAGACCTTTACAAAAGCCATGCCGATTTTCTCTCCAGGCTTGCCATGACTTTCAGCCATGGGGACTATGCCGCGATTGAAGCTATTCCTGAAAAAGAGGAAATTGCTCAACAGCTATATGAAAGGGCATTGTCTTACCATTACAACCAGAGAGCCTATTTGGGTTTAGGGATTATCAAACAAAAGCATGGTGAATACGAAGAATCTGTAAGAATACTCTCAGAGGGAATGAAACAATTCCCCGAGAGCGAATCCATAGCCACATGTCTGGGTATAAGCTACATGAACCTGGGCAAATATGAAGAAGCGCTGAAATGCTATTGCAAGTTTCCCGATTCTCGGGAAGTACTCCAATACACTGCCGCCTGTTATCGAGCGCTGGGGGATTTTGAAAAAGAATCTTCTGCGCTCAGGAGAATCGGAAAGCTATCGTATTCAGACCGGATTTAAGCAATTTCTGATTGTTTATGCATAATAAACTGATTGATACTTTATAAAAACAGATACAAATTGTTTTTTTGAGAATTATACCCTGATTTATATTTACAGAATTGATGTTACACTATCATATAGACATACAGCTTCATACTTATCATTCTTTCAAGGCAATATTCTTTTTTGATACTTTTTCGACCTTTTACAAAACAACAGCAACGATAACAATATAAGAGCTTTACCCAGTGCAAACAGATACCAGTTATAGGTTGCCGGGATATAGTGTGATACTATCTCCCTAAATTCGGGATCAATGGCAAGGGTTGAGAATCGAGAAATAAAATTCCCGTTAATGATCATTCTTGAGAAATCCCATACAAAAGTTGCAAAGATAATAACAGCACCTAAAATAAAGCAAAAAATCTCCATTAAGCCTATCTTTACTGCATACCCTTTTTTCTGAAAGTAAAGGATGCACCCTGCTATCGCTATCATTGTTATCGAACACATGATCGGCGCCAAGACAGGTCCAACCCAAATAACAGGGATAAGAAACAGGATATCCCATGTCAGCAGTGATGAAGGCCAGTCCAGAAGGAACTTTAGCCATACATAATAGAAAATATCCCAGATACCAAAGCTGTAGAGGAAGAAAGACAGCCTCTCCGGAAAATTCTTGCCCGCAAGCACGCTGAGGGAGAGGAGCATGACTATTGTTGAAATCTCCCTCAGGTATTCGATAGAGAGCCTTTCAAGGGTCATCGGCTTTAAGGGAAACATAAACCCTTCAGGGTAATAGAGCCACCTCAGGTACACTACGACAACAGCCTCGAGAAAGCCCATAGCTATTCCAAATGCTGTAAGGAAAATGATCATGGAGGTTGATTCTCGTCTTTTATGGATAGACATCCTTTTAATATCTTATAATTTTTTGTTTAAACTTAAAAGACAAGAAAAGATTATATTTTGAATAGAAATACTCGAAGAAAAGAAAGCAAATAGATTCTTTATTTGCTTTCTTTTACCCCGGAGGCCAGTGCATAAAGCGGCCACCGAGTATGTGAAGATGGACGTGAAAGACAGTCTGCCCTGACTCAGGATTACAGTTCAAAACAAGCCTAAAGCCGCGCTCTGCTATGCCTTTTTCTTTTGCGATTTTATTGGCAACCTGGAATAAATGACCGACAAGTCCATTTTCTTCTTCCTGTATGTCGAGACTGGTTGAAATATGTTTCCTGGGGATAACCAACGTATGCACCGGTGCCTGCGGGTTGATGTCCTCAAAAGCTATGCAATTTTCATCTTCATAGATTATCTTGGCAGGTCTCTTTTTCTCTATAATCTCACAGAACAAGCATCCCATCGGATTTCACCTCCAAATATTCTCCTGTAAAGAATTTGATCGAATTACATCTCAGGGAGGATATTTCCACCTCCCTGAGATGTTACGACATTAAATCAGATACAAATAAATCTGGAAAACCTTAGAACTTCCAGGCATAGCCCACAGAAAATTCCCACTGGTTCATCTGCAATTTTATGGTCTGTGCAGGGTCAAGACCGTTGGGGCCCTCGACCTCCTCGGAGAACGCATGCATGAGAGCGAATTTTAATTCGTTGTTGCCGAATACCTTGGTAATACCGACTGTCGCATGTTGTTTCACAATACCAGGGGCAAGAATATTGAAGAGAACCTCGCTGTCCGAAACGGGCTGTTCTCCGTATGAGTAACCGGCCCGAAATGTCCAGTCCTTCATAGCCTGCCATTGAACGCCGAATTTTAAGACGGTAATATCGTCCCAACCGAACCCCGCACCATTGTCATCTCCAAGCTGACTGCTGAAGAGATTGGGAAGCAGCGGGTTTCTGACCGCATTCACATCGCTGTAATAGATGCGCTGTACGTCGAACACTAAAGTCAGTTGGGGAACGACTTTGTATGCTAAGCCGACAGTCCAGGTTGCAGGAATGTCAAAATCACCCTGTTCGGCGAAGAGACCCTTATAGTTTTTGAACCGCGTCATGAATATTTTAGACTGGGCAGAAGCGCCGAGGTTGAGATTGGGAAGAACCTCTCCGACATACCCTATCTTCAAGCCGAAGCCGTAAGAATCGTCGTGGTCGTTATTAGCTAGATTTTGCGGCGAGCTTGAGAATGGTGCAAGCTGTTGCAGGCCTTTTTCTTCGAAGCTCTGATAGGCAAGAATAGGGGCGATTCCAACCGCATGTTTGGGAGTAATCTTTCTGGCATAGGTCAGCGCGATAAACACCTGGATCAAATCGACGCCTGTCGGAGAAGAACCAAAGTAGGTAGGTTCGTTATAGTCTGTATTCATTCCTCCGTTGCCGTAAATCGAGACACCGACTGAGTTCTTATCGTCGAGCTGCCAATTGAAGCCGATGGAAGGAATATAAAACCACTCGCTATCGCTTTCCACCTTGCCCGGTGTCAAGCTAAAAGCCGGCGGGCCCGAAGGACTGCCTTTGACTGTGTAATCCCTGTTCGGGTTGAAAAAGCTGAGCCCTACATCAATCCGTTTGCCGACGAATGCCATTGCAGCAGGGTTAATGGATGCGTCAAGAGAGCCCTGCGGCAGGGCAACACCGGCACCAGCCAATGCCTTGCTCTCAATACTGTAGCCATTGGAAAAGTAACCATTTGTAGCATAAGTATTGTTCGCAGCAAAACCCAGAACAATCATGAAAAATAATGAGCAAAACAAAAAATATCTTATATTCACAAAGCATCTTCTCTTCATGTACCCCCTCTTTTTTATAGGATAACGCAACAATTATGTAAACAGGCAGATTTTGCAATCCTTCGCATACTTCAGAAATGTTTCGGCAGATTCAATAACAACTCCTTCGATAAAATCTTCTTCCTTTAATCCCATCATATCGATTGTCATCTTGCAGGCCACAAACTCAACTCCTTCCAACTGGGCCATTTCCAGGAGATCGGGCAAAGCCGGGATTTGTGCCTTTTCTATCTTACCCTTCATCATCCATGTAGCAATAGCAGACATTCCGGGGATAGCAGCCATTAATCCAGGAGGATAAAATTTAGCTTTTTCTGACCATCCCTTTCGAATAACGTTTATGCCCATAAAGGTATAAAAAACCTTGCACTGCATCCCCAGACGTCTTGCATTAATGCCGAGAATCAATCCTGGATAGGCACCATCAAGGGTATCCCTGGATGTAATAAATGCAGAAGTCTCTTTTTTCTCTTTTTCCTGAGCCATTTCCTTCTCCTTTCTTTTGGTGTCACTATATTTTTAAATTATATCAAACTTCAGAATTTGTTTATATACAATGGACATACTAAATTTTTACCTTGACTGCCGAACCGCTAAACAGGTATAAATTTCTATATAAAAGTTATTTAGCAGATGCAAAAAAATTCTGGATCACACCGCTGTTACTTAAAAAAAGGAGATTTCAGAAATATGGCTGATTTAAAATCAGAGACTCCAACAGCAACCATCGATGTCCTCGGAAGAGCCTGTCCCTATCCGATTGTTCTCATAAAAAAAGAGATGGAAAAATTGCCGGCAGGTGCACTCTTGAAAATACTCTGTGATTCCTCAACAACTGTCGAGGAAGTAATTCCCCGATATTGTGAAAAACATGGATATCAGTTCGAATTAGTAAAGCTTGATGACAAGGGTTATTGGGAGTTCTACATTCGCAAAACTTAGTTTCTTTTTTTCCTGATGTCCCGGATAAACCATATGAGAGCTCCTGTTGCAAGAACACCTACTGCTATGTATTGCTCATACACTTTTATATCTCCGAGAAGGTTCTTGAGCGTTGCTCCGAAAAAGTAACCTCCACTTGTACATATAATCGCCCAGATGAGACAACTGATAAACTGAAAGGTAAAATATTTTGTTGTTCCCATGCGTGAAAGACCGATAACTGCTGCACTCAACAGTCTGAAACCATAAAGCCACTGGCTAATGAATATGGCCGCAGTTCCATATCTGGCCACCAAGGATTCAAGCTTTAATAGATTTACTTTCACAAATCTCTGGATTAGTCTGAGAAAAGCCTCCCTTTTATGCAAGGCGATCAGGAAAAAAGTACCATGACCTACATATGATGCCGCAGTCGATACAAGTACTACAATCGCTGCATCGAGATGTCCATTGTAAGCAAGAAACCCTGCGGCTATCAGTACGCTCTCACCTTCAAAAAAAGTCAGTATGAATATTGCGATATAACCGTATTTTGATACGAAGTCTTCCAGAAACCCTCCTGCACTCTAACCCACGTAAACAGTAACAAAAAAGGCAGGGCATATCATTTAACGGTTTAAGCCGCTTATCTTGGCCTCTGACTGTTAGAATTCTAAAACCGAATGCGCCCATAGAGGAAGGCTAAAATGTTATGCCATGCCATTATACCATAGAAATCATACCAAAAATACGGATTTTCCAGGACATAAAAAAGGGGGATGCTGGATATTCCAGCATCCCCCTTTTTTCTATTTGAAACGTACTCTTCACATATTCATTGATTTTACTGCTCTTTAAGTGTCACTGATCCACTTGGGCAAACACTGACACAGGTTTCACAACCTTCACATAAGTCTGCCTGATAAGGGTCTGCCTTACCATCTTTCATTTGAAAAACACCTACCGGACAGTTGTTAACGCACTCCTCACAACCTTCACATGTATCCCTGTTAACTGAAACGATGAAAGTACCCAATCCAATTTACCTCCTTGATTTGATTATAGCAATCCGCTCTTTATTATATTTAAACTTATATTTAATTAAAAAATCTACTGGCCCCTGAACGAACAAAATCGACTGCTACTCAGCCTTAACCTGCTTTTCACCGTATTTATCAAAGACTACTTCTTCTTTTACTGATACAGCTACCTTGTAAAGTATGGTCAATACCAGAAAACCTACTGCCCAGACAGCAAGGGTAATTAACGTTTCAGGCAATGTAGGCCAGTATTCGGTGATCCTTTCAAAAGGATTGGGCACGAACCCACCCACAACCAGGCCGAATCCTTTATCAATCCATAAAGAAAAGAACGTTGATATACAGGCAACCGCCAGTAAGGACTCATTCTTCCTTATTTGTGGGAAAATCAACATTGCAAGGGCAACTACAGCAAGGATGCTTGAAATCCACATGATAGGAACCAGCTTGCTATGACCTTCCAATCCGGTATAAAGATATACAAAAGAGTTCATATGACCGGGTATTTGGCTATAAAACGCTGTAAAAAATTCAAGCCCGAGGAAGAACACATTGATAATCATACAGTAAGTAACAATTTTTCCGAGTGCCTGTATTGCCTCTTTCCCGGGATCAAATTTCGTATATTTTCTCACAATCAATGCCAGGATAATAAGCAGTGCAGGGCCGGCTGCAAATGCTGATGCCAGGAATCGGGCTGCCATGATTGCTGACAGCCAGAAATGCCTTCCCGGAAGGCCTGCGTATAAAAACGCTGTAACTGTATGAATTGACGGAGCCCATGCTATGGAAAGGTATATAATGGGCTTGACCCATTTAGGTGGGGGCACTTCTTTCCGCTCGGCACCTAATACTGTCCAGCCGACTAATACGTTAAGGAGAAGGTACCCACTCAGAACGAGCATATCAAAAAACATGACCGAGTTGGGCGTTGGATGGAGTATGACATTGAGAACACGAAGTGGCTGACCCATGTCAACAAAGATGAATAACATGCACATTACAACCGCAGCAATGGCAAGAAATTCACCTAAAATGGTAAGCCTGCCAAATTTCTTATAATTATGCAGGTAATAAGGCAGAACAACCATGACACCTGAGGCGGCAACACCGACGAGAAAGGTAAACTGCCCGATATATAAGCCCCAGGAAACATCTCTGCTCATGCCTGTTATCCCCAAGCCATTCTTAAATTGATAAAGATAAGAAAGAAATCCAACACCGATTACAGCGAGCAGAAAGAAAATCCATACCCAGTATCTTCGACTTCCTATTATCGCTTTTTCAAGCATTATTCCCTCCTAAAATATATAGTAAACACTGGGCTGTGTTCCAAGCTCAGGTCTACGTCTAAAGCTGTAACGAGAACCGAGAACCTTCCTGACCTCAGAATTTGGATCTTCGATATCTCCGAAAATTAATGCACCTTTGGATGCCTCGACGCACGCTGGCTGAAGTCCTTTTGCAAGCCGTTCATAACATAGCGTGCATTTCTCCACAACACCCTTTGTCCTTGTTGGAAATTCCAGGTTTTCTTTCTCCGCATTGATAAATGGTCTTGGGTCTTTATAATTAAAACTCCTTGCTCCATACGGACATGCAGCCATACAGAACCTGCATCCAATACAACGATGCATGTCCATCATGACAATACCGTCACTTTGTCTCTTGAATGTGGCTTTTGTCGGACAGACTCTTACGCAAGGGGGATTGCTACAATGATTGCAAAGAACCAGGAATGGCAGTTCTTTTATTTCCTTGGAGAGATATTCATCTTCAGTGCCCGGGAATGCATGCTCATAAGTCTCTTTCCATAGCCATTTGATTTCATGTTTCGGATTATCCGTAACATAAGGAACATTATGAACTTGGTGGCATGCGTCAATGCACCTTTTGTAGTCTTCCTCTGTTTTGAATTTGCTCATGTCAACTACCATTGCCCATCTCTTTGCCTTTAATGCTTCAGGATTTGGCATGACCTGCTGAGCTTCGACCAAGTTCTTGATCCCGCTGGCAGCAGATAGGCCTCCGAGGCCAAGTATAGTAGAAATTCCTGTTATCTTTAAAAATTCTCTTCTATTCATGCTCATGATTGTTTCTCCTTCGGGGCGATATGGCAATCCCAGCAGTAGGGTTTTACTGCCGCATAATTGTGGCATTCATCACAGAACTTTGTCTTGTTTGAATGACACTTCATGCAGGTATTCTGAAGACTCATCGTATACCTTTTCCCCTCAGCATTTGTATAAACTCCGTTGCCCTCACGAACAACCCAATCCCTCCAGTCGTTTAATAATTTCATGTGCTCTTTTTTCATGAATGCCCTGGATTCTATACATTTCCTCTCATTCTCAGGCATCTTGAGAATCTCGGGGCTGTCAATTTTCGGATCAGGTTTGGCTGTGGCTTTCCCTCCGCTGTATAAAAAGGGAAATGACACTAAACCAATAAAGATAAGAATACCGATGATTATTTTTCCTCCGTTATACATGCTATTCAACCTCCATTCCCGGGAGCGGGTCACCTCGTAGATTGGTGGTTCTCTTTTTCTCCCCTTTACAGACCAGGGCATTCCCTACCATTTCATGAACTCCGGTAACACGCACACCGGGTACCCAATAATCCACTGAAGTCGTAAGGGCAGCCCTGTCTATCGCACAGATACAAGCCAGCATGTTCACCCCGTATTTCTCTTTGACATGTTTCACAGCATTTGCCCTTGGAAGACCTCCCCTTAGTCTGGTTTCCATATTTTCCGATGCATTTAACCCGGAGCCGCTGCCGCAACAGAAAGTCTGCTCCCGGATAGTATTTGGCGGCATTTCATAGAAATTCTTGCAAACACTGTTGATTATATACCTCGGCTCCTCCAGAAATCCCATGCCCCTTGAGGTGTTGCATGAGTCATGGTAGGTAACGACTAGGTCATCGTTTCTGCTTGAATCCAGGTTAAGCTTTCCATGCTTGATCAGATCAGCAGTAAATTCACAGATGTGGACTGTTTTATTGGATTTTGCATTCTCAAATTTCGTGCCTGTTATTGGAGATACAGGTTCTTCAAGAAAGTCTACAGGTCCAAACCATGTATTATGGTACTGATGCCAAACCCTCCACATATGGCCGCATTCACCACCGAGTATCCATTTCACCTTCAGCCTCTTGGCTTCTTCATAGATTTTATTATGCAGTCTCTTTGCCATCTCATTAGAGGTAAAGAAACCAAAGTCTCCTCCCTCTGATGCAAAGGTACTCCAGGTATAATCGAGTCCAAGTTCATGGAAAAGCAGAAGCTCGCCCATGGTAGTAAAGGTGCCCGGATCTGCGAATAAATCTCCAGAGGGTACAACTAAGAGAATTTCAGCACCTTTTCTGTTGAATGTTGGGGTTACCCTGATCCCGGTATAAGTCTCTATATCATCTAAAAACATATCGAATGAGTCTTTAATTGTATGCGGTTGGAGGCCAAGATGATTTCCGGTCAGCCAGCAGTTGGCAACAGGACCTGCAATCCAGTCTATGTTTAAACCTAATAGATTGAGAAGTTCCCTTGCCAGTATAGTAATTTCGGCAGTATCAATTCCATAAGGGCAAAAAAGAGAGCAACGACGACATTCGGTACACTGGTATGCATAGTACCAGATCTCTTTCAGTACATCGATAGTCAATTCTCTCGCCCCCGCTATCTTCCCCATGATTTTTCCTGATGTGGTACAGTATTTCCTATAGACTGATCTCAGAAGCTCTGCCCTGAGAACAGGCATATTCTTGGGGTCTCCGCCACCGATAAAGAAATGGCATTTGTCGGCACAGGCACCACATCTTACACAGATATCCAGGAAAAGGCGGAAAGAACGGTACTTGCTGACTCGCTCCCTGAGCCCTTCTATGAAGATCTCCTGCCAGTTCTCCGGCAGTTTCCAGTCCTCATCCTTTACAGACCATTGCCTTGGGTTTGGAAAATTGACAGTTTCAAGGGATTTGGGCTTGCAGGCATTCGGAAAGATGCCTGGCTTAAATACAGTCGGGGTATCCATCCACCCCGTTTTGGGAGGTTTGAAATCTATCCTCGCAAGTTCTTCTGGTTTTGGGTTTGCCATATATTTACTCCTTTTCTACAGGTAATCCAGCAGCTTTCATTTTTTCTCTAAAATCATTCTCATATTCTTCATAGGTATGAACCTTTACCGGGTAATTCCATGGATTCACATACATTACGGCACGGTTGTTATTTGCAAGATTTCTTGTGGGGCTTAGGAAGACTCCTGCCATATGCATCAGTTTACTCATTGGGAAGTATGCGAACAACGCGCTGACGAGGAAAAGATGTATATAAAAGATAGTACCGATAGTTTGAGGAACTACAGGATTAAAGGTGATCAAACCCATGGTTAATTCTTTTATACCCACAACATCTGTCTTCAGGAAATAACGCATTAAAACACCTGAAGAGCCTATGGCGCCTATCAGGAAAAGAGGGAAATAATCAGCAGCGAGGGAAATGTAACGAACCTGTGGAATAATGACTCTTCTCAGGAACAGGAACGTTACCGCACCCAGGAAGATTAAATCAGTGAGATAAAGCACCGGGGCACCCACCTGGAAGAACCCGTCGAGTGATTCCATGATTTTTATCGGTATAGGAACGGGCTCTAAAAATAATCTAAAATGTCTAATGAGAATAATGAGAAATGTCCAGTGGAATGCTAATCCTCCCAACCAGAGCCACTTGGTCGAGCCATATGAGAGGTTTGGTCCATCTCTCAATTCAGCCTTCGTGTTCCTGAACAGGGAACGGAAAAGAAGCACTTCGAACGCCATCCTGATGATAACGCCAAGCGACGTAGAGGGGTTATCGATTTTATTTTGTTTTACCCAGGGAAATGATTTTTCTTGTCCGGCGGTTGTGGGTATCCGGAACGGTACAGGCACACGCCCCCACTGTAGAACACGATAAGCAATCCCCAAGAGAAAGGTGAGAAAAGCTGCATACGGTATGATGACACCGAAAAGGTAATGAAGATTTGCAGCCTTCACTCCAATTAATACGATCAAAACAAGAGCTGTAACTGCGAAGAATGAAAATAAAAGTCCCATGTTCTTACCCCTTTATATTTTGAGTTAATACGGTTTCTGGCCCGGGATCCTTATCCTGATCCTGGATCTCGCATATGAGATTGGCTCTCTGTAAGAGCCTGAATGTCATTCTTCTTACTTCATCTGCCTTTATTTCATAAATCCTCTCCCTGCATTTCATGTATATGTCGAAGGAGAGAAGTGCAAGGTCATCTATTTGTGACTCGTAAGATACCAGTTCATCTAAAAGTTGCTTTTTCTTTATATCGTTTCCCAGTTCTTCCCTGATAACCTGTTTTAGAAGGAAAACAAAAGAGACGGCCTTTGATGGGAAAAAATCCTGAACTGCCATTATTTTTATGACATCGTTCAGCAAAGGGAAAACCTTCTCAGAGTCAACACCATGAACAATTTCATCGAAGAGACTGTCTATGCTCTCCGAGATTGTATATCCAACCGGATTGGAAAAACGGTTTTTTTGCTTTTTCAGGAAGTTTGAAGAATCAGCAGGATAATTATCAATGATTAAACCAAACCATTTTTTTACGATTACAGATTTTTTTTCTAACAGGAGATCCTTAAGATTCATATATGGTCTGTGATTCTCCTTATGCTATCACTATCGTATTTTAGGATAGGTAATTGTATTTTATCGGATCACATAAGTCAACTTTATTTTTGGTTTTGCAAATAAACTAAAATCAGAAAATGAAGAGCAAGAAGCAAGAAGTTTAAAAAACTCCTGACTTCTTGCTTTTCATGAATTTTTCATGAATCTTTTATATTATTAATTATACGCAACCTGTTGGTTTCGGAAGCCCGGCATACCTACATGCCTGCTTTGCAGGACCACCTGGGAAAAGCTCATACAGGTATTTTGTATTACCTTTCTCCGGGCCCATTGCCTTACCGATTTCTTTAACGAGGATCTTGATCATGGGAGCAATCTGGAACTTTATAAAATATTCTCTCAGGAACTTGATGATGTCCCAATGCTCTGGTCCCAGTGTAATACTATCCTGAGATGCCATTATCTGAGCCATCCCTTCCTTCCATTCCTGCCAATCCTGGAGATAACCATCCTCATCAACCTCGTACTGTTTCCCTTCGAACTCTAAATGCGGCATTTTTCCTTCCTCCTTTTTGTTTTTATTTTCAGTTTATTTGATAGAAAGCATCTCCCATCAACTCAAGCCATAGTATAGTACCACACAAAAACTTTTTCTTTCAATCAGCAAATGATAGATTTTTTTTCGAACGGGTTATAAAAAGTAATACAAAGACAATGCAATGGTCAAATAAAAAAAATTAATCAATAGATAAGTTTTTTTCTTTATAGGCTATTGCCGTATTCATCAGTCCATATACCCATTCTCTTGTACCGAGTGCATGCAAATGAGTATATGTAGCAAGGACATTTTTGTAACATAACCCGTCTTTTTTATTCATTATTCCTTCGCCTTTCCTCACTCCAAAAGCAAAATAGACACCATCTGTTTCATCTATGTTCAATACATGGGAATAATGGAATTCATGTCCGTGCAGAACCTTACCGGTCTCAAAATATGGGTTTGATGCTTCAACTTCTATAATCGTATAGCCATGGCCCTGTGGCTTTTTACTGACCCCTATTGTAATGGGTAACGCACCTGCCATCTGATAGGTCTTTCCTTCCCAGATTAACTTTTCCCCCAGATACATCAATCCCCCGCATTCGGCATAGATGGGCATCCCTTCATCAGCAGCTTTTTTTATTGTATACCGTAATGTTTCGTTTTCTGACAGAGCTGAAGCATGAGTTTCCGGAAAACCTCCGCCGATATAAAGGGCATCAAGTGAAGATGGCAGGTTATCTGTTAAGGCACTGAACTCGATCAGGTTCGCACCTGCCCTTTTTAATGCATCCATATTTTCCGGATAATAGAACTGGAATGCAGAATCACGTATGATACCGATATTGACTCGCTTTTCAGTGATTTCAGGATATCCTTCAGGGATAAAGTTTAATGGAGAAGCACTATTCGCGATTTGCCATAATTGCTCAATATTCAAATAGTTAGCAACAACTTCAGCCGCCTTTTCTATCGCTTCTTCAGCCATAGGGTGTTCCTGCGGAGGAACCAGTCCGAGATGTCTTCCGGGGAACGTGATATTTCTTACTTTGGGGATCGCTCCTACTACAGGGAGACGGCAATAATGTTCTATGCTTTTCCTGATAATTGATTCGTGCCGGAGCCCGGCCAGTCTGTTGAGAATCACTCCCTTGATTGGAACTTCAGGGTCAAGCTTCTGACATCCAAGCACGAGAGCAGCCACGGTACGGGTTACTTTCGTACAATCTGCAATAAGAATTACCGGAGACTGAATGAGCTTTGCCACTTCTGCTGTACTTACGCTGCCTTCCTGATCCATGCCGTCATAGAGACCACGATTCCCCTCGATAACAGCGATATCGGCGCTTCCGGTATTCATACTGAAGGATGTAAGCACTTGATTCTTATTCATCATAAAGAGATCGACGTTATAGCAGGGATGGTCTGCTCCCCTGCTCAACCATCCCATATCGATGTAATCAGGGCCTTTTTTAAAGGGTATGACTGTGTATCCTTTTTTCTGCCAGACCCGGCATAGGCCTACACTAACAGCAGTTTTGCCAGTATCACCTCCAAGGCCTGCAATGGTCAGCCTTGGGCAATTAATCATCTTTTCGGACCTGGAATCTCAAATGAGGCACAGGTACCGCCGCCGCAATTCTTGGCGGTGCTCTTTGCTTTCCCGCTGCCGGTTTTCGTAATACTGACTGTGCTTAAAATCTTTTCCACTTCTTCAAAACCACATTTCGGGCACTTCATGTCTATCCCTTGGCTCTCTTTTTTGAGTTTCAGCAGTTCGAAAACATGTCCGCAGCCGAGACAGCGAAATTCATAAATGGGCATGGGGAACTCCTTTCAAAAAATCTATCATCAGCATTATTTGCTGGTTATTTGATAGTAACATAGTCATGCAATGAGAGGCTATATGAAACAAAAAAAGCTATAATAAAGAAAACAATTCAAGGAGAGACAATGAAAGCTTCACCTGAAGAACCACGGTGCCCTTTTTGTTATCATAGAATCGAACAACCGAAGGAATTACCGTCAAGGAAAATTGTCGAATTCCCTATCGGCGTCTGTGAGCATTGCGGAGCTGTGTATGCTCATGATATTACAGGACATAATATGGGAGCTGCCTTTATTGAGGCATTATTATTTGCCTGCAATGACGACGACTACCTGGCGTTCTCTCTCTCACATGGAGACGATTATACAGATGCCGTTGTTGGAAATTACGATATTATTACCCATACGATCACCCCTGAAAAAATTCACAATGAGCGGTATATAAGGGGCGTGCTCATTTTTGTTAAACTGTTCGACCAGTTTCACGAAGCGACAGAACAGAAGGTCAAGGAAAAATCAAAAACTTTACTCCCTATTACGAAAACCAAACTTCGCTCAGAAAAATTTTCCAAAGAGATAGTGCGTCAGTATGCCTTAGAAAATAAACGAGAAGAGCTTATTGCTTTGGCAGAAGAAGATTCCCGGGTGTTGAACGAATTACAGCGCATGCTCTATACCCCTGATGAACTTTTGCGTTGGCGAATCATTGATATTCTGGGTGAGGTATGCAAAAAAGTCGGCGAGATCCGGCCTGATCTCATCAGTAAATTGTTGTCCAATTTATTACAGAGTGCAGCCGCTCCCGGTGCATCTGCCTGGGGCTCACTTGAAGCCGCTGGTGCAATAATAAGTAAAAACCCCGATTTGTTTGGAGAATTCAGTCCGGCTTTACTCTCTTTTCTGAAGCAGAAAAATCTCTGGAAGGAAGTTACATGGGCTATCGGAAAGATTGCCACGGTTGAACCGGAATTGGTGAGGTACGCCTTCAAAGCCCTTCGCTCTTTTCTTGATGAGCAGGATCCTGTTTTACGAGGATACGCTGCGTTGGGACTGGGTAATTTAGGGTACGATGATGTAGTTGGGGACTTAAAAAAACTCGAAATGGATAATGAAAAGCTCCGCATATTCAGAAACGGTGAATTGGAAGAAATAACAGTCGCACAGTTATCAAAAGAGGCGATAGCAAAGCTCAGCAAACCAAATAATGCGTAAACCTTTCATAAAATATCTTGTCTCATCTCCTGATGGCGATATCCCTGTAAATGCTGGTATGCTGGATGTATCTTTGGAATGTGATCCATATGAGACTCCCTACAGAGTATATTTCCAGTCCATCGAAGAGTTTCTGAAACAGGATGAATTAATCCCGCTCCTGCATGCAGCCAGCAGGAAACTGGACAAAGAATACTCCCCCCGGGATGAAATTAGTGAAATTCTTATCCGGGCAGAGAAACACGGGCTTTTATATCATCCGGCAAGCATTGAATTAATACTCGGCGGCAGGAAAGTAAAATTCGGATTAAATGTGGCTGTAACAGACACCGGCAAAACCTGGTTACGTGAAGAAATCTCACTGCTTCAGCGGCTCCATTCAAAATATAAACTTCCTTATTTGCCGGAGGTTCATATTTCAGGTGAGTTAAATTCCTTTGTCTTTCTCCTTGAGGACTGGTTTGAAGGCTATCATGAATTCCATCTTACTTGTGATGAAGAAAGGAAGCAAAAAATGCAACTCTGGAAGTTCGGGACCGGTTATTTAAATCTCACCGATACCCAAGGCTTTGAAATATACAGACAGGCTTCAAAGATTTTGACGCTCTATTATGATCCTGAAAACTTCAACTATATATATCCCTGGCATCATGCAGCAGGCGATTTTATTGTTAAAATGGAACATGAAAAAAATCCCCCCTTGCCCCCTTTTTCCAAGGGGGGGGACACAAAAAGTCCCACTTTAGCAAAGGGGGATTCAGGGGGATTTTCTGATAAAACAATAGATGTTCGGCTGACCACTGCACGGCGATATAGACCTCTACTGGACTTTCAAAAAAATGAAATCAATCCTCTCTTTGCCCTTTTCTATTTTTTCCTGCATCTTTCACTTCATATGCGTCTCGACAAAATAGACGGCGTAGGAGAAGTTGTATGGGCGAAAGATTACTCTGTTGATGCTGCTGTCCAGGGATTTCTCGAAGCGCTCCGGGGAAAAAACTATTTCAATAACTACCCCTCCCGTTATGAAGAGTTTATTGATTTGCTCCGGTCATTCACTCTGGACGAACTGAAAGTATCCTTCAATCCTCTATTAGACCTTTATGCCGGGACGAAGGATCTGCCGGTAATAGGAATGAATCTAGACAAACATGCAGAGAAACTTTATCATGCTATTCAAATCCGCCTTTAACAATCTCTTCAAAAGGCATTCTTACTACCTTTATAATGGACAACATATGACCGGCCTTCTCGGGATGGATTGAACCTCCCTCTGTAAGAAGTTCCCTGGACAATTCACAGAGCTTGCTGTAAATCTTGTCGAGCTTCACGGTAGGATACGCAACCTTTGTTTCAAAACCTGAAATGCCACAGGCATAGGCGTGCTCCTTCTCTTCATGCGTAATGCTGAAAGGCACTCCGTAAATACGGCATATAACAGGACGGTTTTCATAGAGGACACACTCTTCTCTTTCATTCAATAAAGGACATTTCACCCTCTGTTTCCCCAAACCATATGCCTGCATCTTTGGATTATCATTGAAAGCCTCTTTCAATTTATCAGTTGCCTTTAACATTTCAACTTCTGATTTTTCCGCCCGCCTCTGGACATCTCTTCTTATCTTTCTGTCTAACTTGTTAAGATGATGATGAATGTAAGCAGCCTCGATTGGGAAGACTCCGAAAACGGCATGACAGCAGTCACAACAATGAATTCTGCATTTAACACTGAGGGGATACTTTTCTGCAATCGTTTTAAAGAGAACGTCGGCCTTCCGGACTTCGTTCAGATATCTTGAGAAAAGCTCTTCAATCATTTGGAGGTATCTTTACGGCGGTATGGTTCCAGCAGCTTCAGAAACTCCGGATGAACTTCAAACCCTAATGCTATTGCCCTGTCACAATTTCTGATTGCCTCTTCAAACTCACCCTTCATATAATAAGTGTTCGCAAGGTTATTGTACCCTAATGAAAAATCCGTGGCCAGTTCCAGCATCTTCTTGTTGATTTCGATACTTTTTTCTATGTCCCCTTTTTGCAGATAGGCATTAGCGAGGTTGCACATCGCTTGTACAATTTCGGGGTTTAGCTCCAACGCCTTTTCCAGGGCCACTATGGCCTCATCGGTTTTTCCCATTTGAAGATAGGCAAAGCCGAGATTTGCATAACCCCGCGCATATTGCGGCTCTATCTCAACAGCCCTTAAATTTGCTTTAACCACTTTTTCAAGATCGCCTTCCTTGAAATAGATATAGCCGAGGTTAACAAAGGCTTCAAACATCCTTACGCCCTGCGTGATTGACTCCTCAAATGCATCAATAGCTTCATCGAATTTCCCCTGGCTCATGAAAGCAACACCCAGGTTATACAGGGATGCAGCGCAATCGGGTTTTTCTATCAGCCGCAGCCTCTGTTCGTTAATGAATTTTTCTATATCTTTCGGGTCTTCCATATTTTTATATTACCATCGCATGTGTTAAGACGTAAAGGCAGGCATATTCTAACCTCGTATTTATGGAGAGAAAGAACTGGAACGGATACACTTCGCCCTTACGATCAGAAGCAGTAAAAAATACGGGTGACTTTTACAGCCACCCGTATGTACTTAAAACGTAATGTGCTTATTATCCTCCGGCATCACCGGATTTCTCGACTGATATGCCTCTTCCTTTCAGTCCGTACATGGTAGAGCTGCCGGTTGATAATAACTCCAAAACCTCTTCTCTTACCATCGCGGATGCTATGTTCTTAATCTCCGATGCGCCGGCGTCAGGAATAGTCTTCTTCACACCGATCATCATATCCTTGAAGTAGAATTTGCTCTTTGCGCCTTTTGAGGCATAGTCTATGATAGCCTGTCTAATGTCTTCTGGTCTTCCCATAATTTTCCACTCCTTTTAATTCTTATATACCACCAATAGCTTTGGATACTGCCCAGGCATGTTCGGTATACTTAAACTGAGTTGACGTCCTGTATGTATCAACAGCAAGGCGGTAATCATCAAGGCTCTTCTCGGTAAACGGAATACCGGTTTTCTCAAAGAATTTCTCCCAACTAATACGCTGTGCCCAGTCGCCGAGTCTCTCATACTTATTTGCATCCTTTGCCCAGACTTCAACTATTTTCTTAACAACATTCGTCACCTCGGGCCAGCGCGGCGTGTTGTTCGGCAACCAAGGGATAATTACTTTTGAGAATTTCGGCATACTTATACGGTTTGAGATCTTACCACCAACCAGGATAGCGATACCATCACCCGCACTGTCCGCTAATGGTAATCCCAGGCACATCGTGTAGCAGTTACCGCAGTACATGCATTTTTCCACATTGACTGAGACGCTCTTCTTTCCATCTTCTGTCGTAATCGGCTTGATTGCATAGAGAGGACATGCTGCAACAACCAATGGAATCTCGCAGACCTTTCCCAATACTTCATGGTCAATTGCAGGCGGTTTTCTGTGATAACCCAGAAGGGCGATATCAGAGCAGTGAACTGCGCCGCACATATTAAGGCAGCATGCTAGCGCTATCCTTAACTTAGCCGGCAATCTCATGTTTTTGAACTCATCAAACAACACGTCTGCAGTAGCTTTTACCGGACCAGAGGCATCTGTTGCAGGTGTATGGCAGTGAACCCATCCCTGGGTATGGACAATATTGGACATGCCCATTCCTGTACCACCTGTCGGAAACTTAAAGGAACCAGCTACATGTTTCCTGCTGTCGAGTTCCTTTTTTAGTGCCTTTGCCTTTGCCTCATCTTCTAAGATAAATTCGATATTGTTTCTTGTTGTGAATCTCAGATAGCCATTACAATGTTTATCCGCGATATCGCAGATTTCACGAATATGTTCAACTGACATGAGTCGTGGTGCAGCAGCTCTCACAGTAAAAGCCTTTTCACCTGTCTCAGAAACATGTACTAAAAGCCCGGGCTCCAGTATCCTGTGAGAAACCCATTTCCCGTAATTCCTCCTGATAACAGGCGGCAGCATCTGGCCGAAATAATTCGGCCCAATATCAGTTATCCTGCCTTCCTGCAGTTTTTGGGGATTAAAATAACCAAGTTTGCCTTTCGACATAACATACCCTCCTTTATATTATCTTGGATGTCTGCTTCTGTAATCGTTAATATCCCTTGTAAATCCACCGGGAACCTCTGACTCCTTGAAGAAGACGTAAGGATTCGAACGAGGCTCTTTAACCATTTGCGGCATAGGCGGAATCCCGAGCACCTCTATGAATGTCTTTAAGCTCACGCGTTGAATCGTTTCACCTATACGCTCACGGTTCTTGCCTTCTTCAATCCACCAGTCAAAAACCTTTCCAACAAGAGCTTTTTGGCTGTCATACGGTTTATTTGCATACATGAAAGGTATAGTCAGCGTTGCCATCTGTGCACCTTCAAGGATTGGCGCCTTGGCACCAAAGAGGATACTCACACCCTGGTCTTTACCTACCCTCAGAGCCTCAGGCATGGTATCAATGCAATGCATACAGCGATTACATTCAGAATTGTTAATGCTGATTTTCTTCCCGTCCCATTGCATACACTGGGTTGGACAAAGATTGATGACTTCCTTCTGGATATCGAATTTACCCCAATCTCTTCCGGCAAATCCGCCACCGTCAGCCGGTATTTCACCGGCGGCATAAGCCTTCACCGCATCTGCATTGATCCGTATGTCATCCTTCCATGTGCCGATATATGCCATATCTGAACGGGCGATACTTGCAGTACAGCCATTCGGACATCCATCAAATTTAAACTTGAATTTATAAGGGAATGCCGGCCTGTGCAATTCATCCTGGTACTGCATGGTCATCTCATAACACATGTCCATGGTATCGTAACATGCGAACTCACACCGTGCCTTACCAATACAATCGGAAGGCGTACGGAGGTTTCCACCTGAACCGCCTAAGTCAACACCGAGATCATGGGTCAGATCAAAAAATATAGGTTCTAACTGGTCTGAGAATGAACCTAAAATAACAAGGTCACCGGTAGAACCATGCAGGTTTGTCAATCCGCTCCCGCGGTATTCTGCTATGTCGCAGAATCCCCTCAGCCAATCAGAGGTATAAAACTTGCCACCAGGCTGATTAACACGAATAGTATGGAAATGCGCAATATTCGGGAATTTCGCCTGCTGGTCGTTATAACGGCCGACAATTCCTCCGCCATAACCGAGGACTCCCACAATACCACCGTGTTTCCAGTGAGTCTCACGCTCGTGATATGAAAGCTCCACTATCCCTAACAAATCATCGCAAAGATCCGCTGGGATCATCAGATTGTCCTGTCCCAATTTATGCCTGTGTAATGCCTCTCTCTTTATATCGCTGACGAAACTGGGCCAGGGACCTTTCTCTAATTCCTCCAATTTTGAGAGATCATGCTTAACCTTGAAATTCCTTAACTCATCTTCTGTATAATTTTTCAGCTGCTCGTCGGTAAAAATCCTTATATCATTGTACGTTCTGTGACCTTTTTCTTCTTTATCCCACAGCTTTTCTTGTCCTGGGGCTCCCATTGCTTACCTCCTTCTGGTGAGTTATTAGTAAAATGCAGGCAAATGAAACAAAATCAAAACTGTCTCTTCACCCCCCTTCCTTCAATGGGTATTTACATAAGGTTTAAGCAGAAATATGCCGTTTACTTTTTTAAGTCTTTTAGAAAAGTGATTAATAATAATCAAGTCTTCGCCTTTTGTCAAATAAGGATTATTTATAATATAGATTAAATGACCTGATTTATTAATCTGGTTTCTTTGAGTCTGCCGACCATAATGTTAGCGAAAGCTAAATTATTATTTTTCTTTAAAAAGAAGCCGCGATGTATCGTCTTCTTAAAGATAGCGAAAGCAGTCATCAAGCCCCTTCTATTTCGGAAATAGCCTGCCTTGCCCACTGTCCAAGTGCTTTTTCGTCAAAATTACCGTCTTTGTATATCCGAACGAGTTCATCCCGGGTCAGAAGTTTGTCTAAAAAAGGCACAGCAGGTCTATAGCATGCCTCACCCATAGCCCACGCCGCAAGTCCAAGGATTTCAGCATCATCCGAATGAAAGACCATCAATATTTTATCCCTAAAAAAATCTACTGAATCGGTTATGCGCCTTCCCAGCCGTCCGATCCCCCAGAGACATCCTTTTACCAGGGGAGGTTCTTCAATGGAATACGCTATCACCATGCTTCCATAAGGATCAATTAACTCAGGAATATCTACAATAATTTCAGCAATGGTCTGAGGTGCGCTCCATCCTATGCCTCCTGATTCATCGGTCATCGACCAGAAAAGGGTCCGTATATATTGTCTTACCTTTTCTTCCCTGCCCGCATTCCACCATCGTCGCATAAGCTTGGCTGCGGTCTCAATGGCCGGCCACCGGATTCTTTCATCTATATCATAAAGCCGGGAACGGACCGCTTGCCAGAAATGTCTGTCTTTTTCACAGAGATCGAGCAGTGTGTCAAAGTCCCTTCTTCTTAAGAGGTCTTCGACCTGCTTTTTCACGGATATATCCATGTTCTGTTTCCGCTTATCTCATTTTTTGTTTTACCTATCATACAAAACTTATATCCATAAAGCATCAGTGGTTTAAACAATTTCCCGGCTAAAAAGGAGTCTGTTCCCCGAAATAAACCCCGGCAGACTCTTTTATATTTACAATTACCCCTATTTCAGTGCTATACTTTTCGAGTTTACGTTTCAGGAGACATATATGCCCAGAATGAAAGCATTATTACTTCTTTTGATACTGTTTATTGCACCGGGAATCATTGTTGCCGAGGAACTCCCTGTTATCAATTCAATAGAGATAAAAGGGCTCAAAAGGATCGAGGAAAGCGCAGTAAAATCGAAGATCACTCAGAGGCGGGGCGAAGCCATTTCTCAGGAAAAGACTAATGAAGATATTAAAAATATCTTCAAGATGGGTTATTTCGACGATGTGAGGGCTGAGATAGAACCATTCGAGGGCGGTATCAGGCTGATATACCTTGTCAAGGAAAAACCCACTATCGTCAAAATAGAATTTCAGGGCAATGAAGAGTTTGATGATGCAAAGCTGAAAGAAAATATCACGATAACGAGCGGTGCAATCGCCGATGCGGTTTTGATTCAGGATAACGCCAATAAACTCAGAGCGTTTTATGAAGAAGAGGGATACTGGCTGTCACGAATAGTCCCGGTTACGAAGACATTAGGCCCTGACGAGGTTAGCCTGATATATCAGATTGAGGAAGGCCATAAGGTAAAGATCAAGAAAATACTTGTTGAGGGGAATAAGGCTTTTTCAGCAGGCAAGATAAAAGGGGTTATGGAAACCAAAGAGTGGTGGCTTTTCTCTTTCATCTTATCGTCAGGTTACTATAAAAAAGAGCGAATGGATATTGATATCGAAAAAATCAGGGACCTATATTTTAACAATGGATATATAAAAGTAGCAGTCGGTGAACCAAAGATTCGGCTCACAGAAGATAACAGGGGAATGAGTATCACCATACCCGTTTCTGAAGGTGACCAGTATAAAATCTCATCGATCGAATTTTCTGGCAATAAGGTTTTTGACGATGGAGCAATAAAGAAAAGAATAACCATGACACCCGAAAAGCCTTTCAGCAAGCAGAACCTCAGAAAAGACATAATTTCTATTTCTGAACTTTATTCTGAAAACGGATATGCGCTCATAACCGTCACCCCCGACCTGATACCCGATGACAGCAAAAAAATTGTAAGGGTCCTGCTGAAGATTGATGAAGGCGACAAATACAGCATAGGAAGGATAGAGATTTCAGGCAATACGAGAACAAGGGACAAAGTTATCAGGAGGGAGGTCAGGCTTGACGAGGGGGATATCTTTAACAGTGCCCTGATAAAGAGAAGCTACGAGAGGATTAACAATCTTAATTTTTTTGAAACAGTAGATTTAGGGCCCAAGCCCAGGCCTGAGGAAAAACTGGTTGACCTCGATATTAAGGTAAAAGAAAGACCAACCGGTTTCTTCAGTGTTGGAGGCGGATACAGCTCTGTTGAAAAATTTATTGCAATGGTTGAGCTGACACAGGGAAATCTCTTCGGAAAAGGTCTGTTCGCTAAAATCAGAGCAGAACTCGGTGGAAGGACTTCATACTATGATATCTCTTTCAGGGACCCGTGGTTCATGGATAAGCCTATCTCATTTTCTACAAACGTCTATAAGATTACCAAGGAATACATAGAATACGAAAAGAAGGCAACAGGCTTTGGGTTTTCTTTTGGTAAAAGGTTTGCAGAATACTGGTGGACCGACATCACATACAATCTTGAGTGGGCAAAGATATTCAACGTATCTGATGACGCATCATCCATCATAAAAGATCAGGAGGGAACAAACACGACAAGCAGTATCACTCCTTCATTGACAAGGGACTCCAGGGACAATTACCTCGATCCGTCAAGGGGGGCGAGAAATACCGTCTATTTAACATATGCAGGGCTGGGAGGAACCAATAAATTCTTAAAGGGTGAGCTTGATTCGGCATGGTATTTTCCAATCGGACCAACAACTGCAATGCTGAGAGGGAGGTTTGGCTATGCCACAGGACTTGAAGGTAAAAAACTTCCGTTATACGAGAGATTTTATGTGGGCGGCATTTATACCGTAAGAGGACTTGGATTCGGGGAAGCAGGGCCAAAGGATGAGAAAACAGGTGATGCAATCGGAGGTACTGAAGAACTGATCTTTAATGCAGAATATATTTTTCCGATCGTCAGCGAAATCAGATTGAAAGGTGTGGTGTTTTTTGACGCAGGAAATGCCTATGAAGAATTTAAAAATTTTGGTGAACTGAGATATACTACAGGATTAGGCTTGAGATGGATTTCGCCCGTCGGCCCGATCCGGATTGAATGGGGGTATAATATTGATAAAAAACCGGGTGAAAAGTCAAGCAGGTTTGAGTTCGCCTTTGGAACATTCTTCTAGAAGTTAGCATTTAAGAAAGATATAAAAATCAAGGGAGGAAACATGAAGAAAAAACAATTGGGACAGATTCTGTTTTTTGGCGCATTGCTTCTTGCGCTCTGCATCTTGCCGGCCTTTTCTTTTGCAGCTGACACGGTAAAGTTAGGTTCGGTAGATGTCCAGAAGGTTTTAAATGAATCAGAAATAGGGAAAAAGGCAAAAAACGATCTCGAATCTCTCATAAAGTCGAAGCAATCGGTCATCGACGAAAAGGGCAAGACGGTAGAGAAGCTTAAAAACGATATTGAAAAGCAGGCTTCTGTACTTTCTGCAGATGCAAGAAAAACCAAAGAAGACGAACTGGAAAAAGCGATCAGGGAATACCAGAGACTCGTTCAGGATTCGCAGGCTGACATAAAAAAGAAAGAGGCAGAACTGACTGATTCAATATTAAAAGATATTCATGACATAATAGACAAGATCGGCCAGGAAGAGGGTTATACGCTTATCATTGAGAAGGGCATGGTAGTCTATTCCGACAAAAGCCTGGATATCACTGACAGAGTCATGGATAAATATAACGAGTCAAAATCCAAATCGAAAAAATAGTGAAGCTGAAGGAACTCGCATCTTTTCTTGACGGTGAGATCCTCGGGGATCATGATCTGGAAATCACGGGTGTATCAGGTATAAGTGAGGCAAAAGAGGGAGATATTACCTTTTTATCATCAAAAAGGTTTTTAAAGGACCTTCCCACATGCAGAGCTTCCTGTTTAATCGTAAAAGAATCGATACCTGATATACAAATGACTCAGCTTAGGGTATCCAACCCTTATCTTGCCTTTGCGAAGCTGCTCGGGCATTTCTATGTAAAACCGGGAAAGTCTTTCGGGATAAGCAAGAGTGCTTATGTGTCTGATAAGGCAAAGATCGGGAACAATGTCTCTGTCTTTCCTTTCTCATACATATCAGACGGCGTCTCGATCGGAGACGATTGTATTATTTATCCCAATGTATTTATAGGTGAGAATACTGCAATCGGAAATCATTGTACGATTTATCCCCACGTGACACTGAGAGAAGGTGTGACAATAGGCAACAGGGTAATAATACACTCTGGTTCGGTCATAGGTTCCGATGGTTTTGGGTATGTTTTCGATCAGGGTAGACATTACAAGATCCCTCAGGTCGGTGGCGTTATCGTCGGTGACGATGTTGAGATAGGATCTAATGTCTCTGTCGACAGGGCAACAACAGGGGATACCGTAATAGGTAAGGGGACAAAGATTGACAACCTTTGCCAGATCGCTCACAACGTTAAAATCGGCACCAATTCGATTCTCGTTGCCCAGGTAGGTATCGGGGGCAGTTCAGAAATAGGAGATTACGTGACTCTGGCTGGCCAGGTGGGAGTTTCAGACCACACAAAAATTGACTCGGAAACCATGATAGGTGCCCAGTCAGGTATTATGGGACATGTTACAAAAGGAGCTTACTCAGGGTCTCCTGCTATACCACATAGAGATTGGCTAAAGTCACAGGCTATTTATGCAAAATTGCCTGAACTCCATAAAAAAATAAAAGAACTTGAAGAAAGAATTCGCGAACTTGAAAGGAGGAATCAAGGATGATGAATATAAATGATATTCAAAACCTCTTGCCTCACAGGTATCCTTTCCTCTTGGTTGACAAAATTGTTCATATAGATCCGGGGAAGACAGCTGTCGGTATAAAAAATGTAACGATAAATGAAGAGTTTTTTCAGGGGCACTTCCCCGGGCAACCGATAATGCCCGGAGTGCTGATCATAGAAGCACTGGCCCAGGTAGCAGGGGTGCTCGCCTTCCATTCAGGAGTGGCAAGAAGCAAGTCAGTTTATTTCATGAGTATAGAGCGGGCGAAATTCAGGAAGCCGGTTGTTCCCGGTGATCAGCTGAGACTGGAAGTGAACATACTGCATCAGCGCGGAAATGTATGGAAGTTTGCAGGCAATGCACAGGTGGAAGAAAAGGTGGCAGCAGAAGCTGAATTTACTGCTATGCTCACAGACAGAGAGATATAAAATATGGCAAACGAAATACATCCCACAGCAATCATATCACCTGATGCCCAGATAGAAGAAGGAGCGTATATCGGCCCGTTCTGCATTATTAATGAAAACGCTCATATAAAAAGAGGCACAAAACTTATTTCTAATATAGTCATAGAAGGCAACACGGAGATAGGTGAAAACTGCATGATATATCCCTTCACGAGCATCGGACTGCCGCCACAGGATTTGAAATACAAAGGAGAAAAAACAGGGGTCAGGATAGGGAGCAATAACGTAATCCGAGAATATATAACAATACACAGGGCCTCTATTGGTGGAGACGGCGTAACTATAATAGGAGACAATAATTTTCTTATGGCTTATGTGCACATAGCACACGACTGCAAGATCGGAAACTCAGTAGCCATGGCAAATGTTGCAACTCTCGCAGGTCATGTTGTCGTTGAGGATCATGCGTTCATAGGCGGGCTTGTTGCAATACATCAGTTTACGAGAATCGGAGCCTATACAATGGTCGGAGGGTTCAGCGGAGTAGGGCAGGACATACCACCATACATGATAGCTTCAGGTGCGCGTGCAAAACTCTTTGGCCTGAATACCATCGGGCTCAAGCGACATGGTTTTTCAGATGCAACAATAAACGAACTGAAAAAAGCGTATAAAATACTCTTCAGGGAAAAGCGGACATTGAAAGA
>Ga0299915_10000220_pt1 | contig 44506 bp, 42 predicted proteins | sample RVTome_13_FD_200263 | JGI IMG/M metagenome (GOLD analysis project Ga0299915, IMG submission 200263) | Soil microbial communities from uranium-contaminated site in the Upper Colorado River Basin, Wyoming, United States - RVT92D227 (version 2) ...
ACCTCGGAAGTCATAAGAAGGTACATAAAGTATCATCATGGGGAACAGTTGCATTTTGATCTTTAATGCCCCGCAGCTCTGCTGCGGGGTAGTTTACTTGTAAAAACCCCTATTCAATATTTTGCCTTTAAGATTAAATCGTTACCCTGATCCGATTCCCAGTCCAGGTCAATCCACCGCTCGAAAGCGGAAGATCGGGATGCGGCCTGCCTTTTGCTGAAAGGTATCCATGTAGGTGTAGATCACCGGCGTGATATAGAGCGTGATGACCTGCGAGAAGAGGAGCCCGCCGACCACGGCGAGCCCCAGGGGGCGGCGTGACTCGGCTCCGGCTCCGAAGCCCATGGCAATCGGCAAGGTCGCCATAAGGGCGGACATCGTGGTCATCATGATAGGGCGGAAGCGGATGAGGCAGCCTTGATAGATCGCCTCGGCAGGACTCTTTCTTTCCTTCCTTTCGGCAGCCAAGGCAAAGTCGATCATCATGATCGCGTTCTTCTTCACGATGCCGATCAACATGATGATCCCGACAATGGCATAGATGTTGAGGTCAATGCGGAAGATCATCAAGGTCACCAGGGCGCCGAAGGCCGCCGAGGGAATGCCTGCAAGGATGGTCAGGGGATGGACGAAGCTCTCGTAGAGGATCCCCAGGACGATATAGATGACCAGGATGGCCATGAGCAAGAGGATGCCGAGACCGCGCATGGAGGATTGAAAGGCCTGGGCCGTGCCCTGAAAGCTGGTGCTGATCGTCACCGGGGCGTTCCTTGCCGCCACCGCGCGGACGGCATCCACCGCCTCCCCGAGAGAGGTGCCGGGTCTGAGGTTAAAAGAGAGGGTGACAGCGGGGATCTGCCCCAGGTGGTTCACGCTGAGCGGGCCGAGCCCCTTTGTCAGGTTGGCCACGGAGTTCAGGGGAACGAGCTGATTCGCGGAGGAGCGGATATAGAGCATCGATAAGGCGTTCGGATCGAGCTGGTACCGGGGCTCCAGCTCCATGACGACATTGTACTGGTTATTGGGCGCGAAGATCGTGGAGACCTGGCGGGAGCCATAGGCCGTGTACAAGGCATCCTCCACCTGCTGGGCCGTCACCCCCAGGGCTGAGGCCTTGTCCCGATTGATCTCGATATTGACCTGGGGGTTCGTGATCTGCAGGTCGCTCGTCACGTCCTGGAGCATCGGCAATTCCCTCAGCTTTGCCTCGAGCAGAGGGGCATAGGTGTAGAGCTCCTGCGTGTTCGGGCTTTGCAGGGTAAACTGATACTGACTCTTTGTCATGGTCCCTCCGATACGGATCGGCGGGGGGTTTTGTAAAAAGGCCCGGATGCCGGGGATCTGCGCCAGCTTTCGCCGGAGCCCCTGGATGACCTGATCCGCATTCAGGCTGCGTTCGGCCCTGGGTTTTAAACGGATGAAGACGCGGCCTGTGTTCGTACCCACCATGGTCCCCATGGATCCCACCCCCGACATAAAGGAGTCGACATTGGGGTCCTGGCGCACGATTGAGGCCACTTTAAGTTGGTGCTCTTTCATGGAGTCGAAAGAGATTCCCTGGGCCGCCTCGGTAATGCCGAAGATCATCCCTATATCCTCGCTCGGGAGAAACCCTTTCGGGATAATGACAAACAGAAAGATTGTCACTACGAAGATAAGCCCGGAGGCGACAAGGGTGGCAAGGCGGTGCTGCAAGATGATCTTGAGGCTTCTGTCATACGCCCCGAGCATCCCCGCGAAGAATCGCTCCGATAGATCGTAGAGGCGCGTATGGCGCTCCTCATGTGCAGGGCGAAGAAAGCGGCTGCAGAGCATAGGGGTGAGGGTCAGGGAGACGACGCCGGAGACCAGGATGGCGATGCTGATGGTGACGGCAAATTCGTTGAGCAATCTGCCGACGATCCCGCCCATGAAGAGGACGGGGATGAAGACGGCAACCAACGAGAGGGTCATAGAGATGATGGTAAAGCCGATCTCCTTTGCCCCATTGAGACTTGCCTCTAACACCCCTTCCCCTTTTTCGATATGGCGGACGATGTTCTCGAGCATGACGATGGCGTCATCAACCACAAATCCGACACAGAGGGTCAAGGCCATGAGCGAGAGGTTGTCGAGGCTGAAGTTCAAGAGATACATGGCCGAGAAGGTGCCCACGATGGAAAAGGGGAGCACCAAACTCGGGATGAGGGTGGAGGAGAGGCTCCGGAGAAACAAGAAGATGACCAGAACGACCAGGCAAAGCGACAAGATCAGGGTGAACTTGACGTCGTTCACGGAATCCCGGATCGAAACGGAGCGGTCGTAGAGGGTATTCATATTGATGCCGGCAGGCATCAGGGCGCGAAAGTTGGGCAGCAGTTGCTTGATGGCGTCGACGACCTGCACTGTGTTCGTTCCCGGCTGGCGCTGGATGGCCAGGACGATGGCGGGGTTTTCATTATACCAATTGGCGCTCTTAGTATTTTCCACGCTATTGATGACCCTGCCGATCTCCTGGAGGCGCACGGGCGAGCCGTTCCGGTAAGCTACGATCAAAGGCCGGTATGCCTCTGCCGCCAGCAATTGACCGCTGGCCTGCAAGGTGACTGCCTGATAGGGCCCCCATAACGTGCCGGTGGGCAGGTTCACGTTCCCCTTCTGGACGGCCATCGCGGCTTCATCGATGCCGATGCCCCGCGTTGCCAGGGCCTGGGGATCGAGCTGAATGCGGACGGCGAACTTCTGACTCCCGTAGATGATCACCTGGGCAACCCCGCTGATCATCGAGATGCGGGGGGCGATGAAGGTGTCCGCATAGTCATTCACCATTGAGAGGGGGAGGGTTGGAGAACTCAGGGAGAGAAAGAGGATGGGCGAGTCGGCAGGGTTGACCTTCTGATATGAGGGAGGGGTCGGCAGGTCCGGGGGGAGCTGTCTCGAGGCCTTGGTGATCATCGCCTGAACATCCTGGGCAGCGGCATCGATGTTCCGGCTCAGGTTGAACTGGAGGATGATCACGGTTACCCCCATGGCGTTGGTGGAGGTCATGGAGTCGAGACCCGCGATGGTGGAGAACTGCCGTTCCAAGGGGGTGGCCACGGAGGAGGCCATGGTCTCGGGGCTTGCACCCGGCAGGCTTACCGTCACCTGAATGGTGGGAAAATCGACATTGGGGAGATCGCTTACCGGAAGCAGGCGGTACCCCACCATGCCAAAGAAGAGGATGGCGAGCATGATGAGGGTGGTGGTGACTGGACGCCGGATGAAGAATGACGCGATGTTCATGAGCCCTTGTCCGAGCTGTTGACGCTCCCCTTTATCTCTACCTTTGCGCCCGGGACGAGCTGGAGCTGCCCGTCCGTCACTACTTTCTCTCCGGCTTTGAGCCCCTTATCGATGATCGCGTCGTTATTGATGGTCCGGCTCACGACGATCGGCCGGGCTTCCACCGTGAGATCGGGTTTGATCACGAAGACATACTGGCCCTGCTGTCCGGTTTGGACGGCCTGGGAAGGGACAATGATGGCATTAGGTTGTGTGGTCAAGGTCAAGATTACGTTCACAAACTGACCGGGCCAAAGGCGTCTCTTTGGATTGGAAAAAGTCCCTTTGAGCAAGATGGTCCCGGTCGTTTTATCCACGGTGTTGTCGATGAAGGTCAGGATACCCTGCTCAGCACCCGTTGCATCATTTTGGAGGAATGCTTCAACCTTGAGGGGTTTCCCTGCTGTCCTATACTTCTTGATCTCGGGCAGGTTCTGCTCGGGAACGGAAAAGGCGACGTAGATCGGCCTGATCTGGTTGATGGTGATCAAGGTAATATCGTTTGCCTTGATGATGTTCCCCCCGGTAACCAGGAGATTTCCGGTTCTGCCGTCTATGGGGGAACGGATAAAACAATAGCCCAGCAGAATCTTGGCGTTTTCTACGGCGGCCTCGTCTACACGGACCGTCGCTTCGAGGGCCTCTGCGTTTGTCCGGAACTGATCATACTGTTGTCTGGAGACAGCCTGTTTCGCGATGAGGACCTCATACCGTTGCGCATTTATCTTGGCATTTTCCGCCTGAACCCTATCCCTTTCGAGAGTCGCCTCCGCCTGCTTGAGAGCTGTTTGAAAGGGTCGAGGATCGATGGTAAAGAGAAGGTTTCCCTTCCCTACATCCTGCCCTTCGGTAAAATGAACCTGGCTGATTTCGCCCCCTACCATGGACTTCACCGCCACCGTAGAATAGGCCTGGCAATTTCCAATGGCGTGAATTGCCACAGGCACCGCTTTTTGAGTCACCGTATCTGCCATCACGGGTATCGCTCTGGGAGGACCTTGCTCCTTTTTGCTCCCACAAGCATACGTTGCCATAAGGAGCGAGATGCCTATGCATAATCCTAATTTTCCAGTCCTTTGCATATATAATAGACCTCGTTACCGTAAAGGTAGATCAAGACGTTTCTAAAACAAGTTATACGCGTTCATTCTCCATGAATCAAAGCGAGGGGTTCATCGGCAAAAGACGATTGACATATCTCAAGAATGAGGCGAGAGATTGCCGTCTCTTCTCAGATCACTACGGTTACCTACGGCATCAGAGGGCCGCGCGGGATGTGGCGACGAGCTGTCTGCCTAGAGGCTCCGCTTCTTGCCTCGGATGTTCCTCCGACTGCCTTTTGGCTTTGACTTTTTGTATCCGCCGTACCTGGAAGGTGACTGTCCCCCCATGGCAGGCCGCGCGCGATCCTCGGCTTCGGTGACGCGAAGATTCCGGCCATTGAACTCGCGGCCATTGAACTTCTCGATGGCGTCTACAACAGCCGTCTCGTCCGCGAACGCGACGAAAGCGAACCCCCTCGGACGACCGGTGATCCGGTCAACCGGCAGAAACACCTCGGTAACGTGTCCCACCTCCGCAAACAGGCTGGCGAGTTCGCTCTGGGTGGTGTCAAAACTGAGGTTTCCAACGAAGACTTTTGAGCTGATGATGTCCTCCTTTCAACGAATGGTATCCGTACACGAGCCCTGCTGCTTTCTGACACATTACTCTATGGCTGTTCTTTTAATAGCATCAATCCCGCCGTTAGTCAATTTTAAAAGACAAGGGCCTGAGCACTGTTGTCGCCTTCGGGATCTCCCCTTCAAGAAGAGGAGAAAAAACCTCGCCTTTAGGCCGATCGGAGTTTAATTTCTATATCAGGAAACTGCTCGTTCACTCTCCTCCGCACTCGCCCGGATCGCCCTGGAGCTTGGCGACGGCGTGGGGTATGGCCGGCAGGATCACCTCCAGCCCCTCCCGCACCGCCTTGGGGCTGCCGGGGAGATTGCAGATAAGGGTCCTGCCCCGCACGCCGCACAGGGCGCGGGAGATCATGGCGTGCGGGGTCTTCTTCAGCCCTTCCATCCGCATGGCCTCGGCAAAACCGGGGATCTCCTGCTCGATCACCGCCCTCGTAGCATCAGGGGTGACGTCGCGCGGGCTGACGCCGGTCCCTCCGGTCGTGACGATGAGGTCCAATCCCATCTCGTCCGCCCCCTGTATCAGCACCCGCTTGATCTCTTCCTGTTCATCCGGGACCACCGTGCTGAACGCCACCTCGCCGCCCAATCCCCGCACCATCTCCCGGATGACCTCGCCGCTCGCGTCCTCACGCTCACCCCGATATCCCCGGTCGCTGATGGTGATCACCCCGATTCTCATCATACCGCCATCTCCTCTTCCGTCCTTAAGGTGTCATAGCCATTGAGCCCTTCGATCCGGGCCTACGATTCCTCTGGCCTCATCCGCAGGCAGCAACGCCGTTTCATCCCTTGATCACACCCAGGGGCTTCAACTGCGCCACTTTCTTGCCGATACCGGCGCCGTTGACTACATCAACCACATCGCTCACATCCTTGTAAGCCTCGGGGATCTCCTCCGCGATGGTAGCATAGCTTGCCGCCCGCACATAGATCCCTTTGGCCTCCAGCTCCTTGGTTATCGACCGGCCCATTGCCCTCTTTTTTGCCTGGTGACGGCTCATGACCCTCCCGGCACCATGGCAGGTGCTCCCGAAGGTCTCCTCATAGGCTTGCTGGGTGCCGACCAATACATAGGAGCACCTCCCCATGTCGCCGGGGATCAGGACGGGCTGCCCGGTTTCCTGATAGTCGGCGGGCACATCGGGGTGATGGGGTGGAAAGGCCCGGGTCGCACCCTTGCGGTGCACGCAGAGGCGTCGCTTCGCGCCGTCTACAGTATGGGCCTCCAGCTTGGCGATGTTGTGGCAGACATCATAGATGAGGTCGAGTCTTAGGGTGCTGGGGCCCATCCGCAGGACCTGCTCAAAGGTCTCCCGCACCCAATGGGTGATTATCTGCCTGTTGGCAAAGGCGAAGTTGGCGGCGCAGGCCATGGCTGCGAGGTATTCCTTCCCCTCCTTCGACGCGAGAGGGGCACAGCAGAGCTGTTTGTCGGGAAGCTCTATCCCGTATTTCTGCGCGGCCTGGAGCATCACCCGGATGAAGTCGTCGCAGACCTGGTGGCCCAGGCCCCGGGAGCCGGTGTGGACGATGATTGTCACCTGGTCCTTGGCCAGCCCGAGGTCCCTGGCTGCCCCCTCGTCGTATATCTCAGCAACATACCCCACCTCGACAAAGTGGTTCCCCGAGCCCAGGGTCCCCAGTTGGGCCCTGCCCCTCTCGAGGGCCTTCGGCGAGACGAGGTCGGGATCGGCGTTTGGGATGCGCCCCTTTTCCTCGATGTGCTCCAGATCGTTCCAAAGTCCATAGCCCTCGTCCACCGCCCACTGCGCCCCCTTCTGTAGGACCTTGCGCTGCTGCCCTTTATCGAGCTTCAGATCCTTGCGGTGCGACCCTACCCCAGAGGGGATATTGACCAGTAGGGTATCCACGATATCCCTGATCTGGCCTTGGATATCTTTGCGCTCCAGACCGGAGCGCATCAAGCGCACCCCTCAGTTGATATCGTAACCCACCCCTCCCGGTGAGACCACTCCCTCTCCTTCGTCAAAGGCCGCGACCCCCCCGATGGGAAACCCATACCCCCAGTGGATGTCGGGCATGGCCATGGAGTAGCCGACGATGCCGGGCAGGAAGGCCACATTTTTTACCTGCAGGAGGCTCTGATCCTTCTTGATATCATCCATCATGCGTTCATCGGCATAGACCATACCGTCGGTGCGCATCCCCCCTTCGCGCGGTATGAGCCAACGGTACTTATCTATTTGCTTGAGCTGTACAGAGACTTGGTCTGCCATACTATTCCCTCCTCTAGATATCAAAGATTATCTGGGCCTGCCAGCGCCCATCTTGTTCTTTTACCTCCAGCAGATGATAGGTCACAGCCTTTACCGCGGTATTGATGAGATGACGACCCTCTTGAAACTTTTCCCCCATGGCCACCCCTTTAACGCTTTCTTGTGCGACCTCGGACAGCGCAAAATCGCAAAAGAGCAGCTCCTCCACCTCGTGCAAATAAAGGAGTTCATTGAGCCAGGCCACCATCAACTCTTCTCGCCCCGACCCCTCCACCGCCACCTCCCGCCTCAGCCGTGCTACAACCTTTCTGCGGTCCGTGATGATGTCAAAGAGGGCACGAGCCGCCTCTTGAAAGAGCCCTTTTAGATCACCGGCCCAGACCCTTATCCCGATATCGCCGGTATGATCTAAGAGCTCGTAACCCATTGTAGCATGTTTCATGATGGCAGCGTCACCCGTGAATCCCCCCACGCCTTGGCGTGGCGGCGAAAATACATCATATCTCCCTCTCTCGCTGGCGGGAGAGGACTGGGGTGAGGCCGAAGGTGGCCCTTTGGCCAGTGGATATGATCTCAGGTGTTTTCCCCCTCACCTTCATCCTCCCCCCGCTGGGGAGAGGAAATCGAGAAGTTTTATTTTCTGAGCAATCCATTGGCTAAAGAGCCACCTTCGGCATGACGGAGCGTCATGCACGAACTATAAAAATCCCCCTGGATCCCCCTTTGCCAAAGGGGGAAGGACTCCTCTGGCTAAACCGAAGCCGAAGGTGGCCCTTTGGCCAAAGGTGACCCTTTGGTCAGTGGGGGTAGGGGGGGGGTGAAAGTTTATTTTCTAGGCGATAGCACCTATTCTCCTAGAGCCTACTTGGCCCGTTCGATATATTCCCCTGTCCTGGTGTCCACCTTGATCACATCACCTTCATTCAAGAAGAGGGGTACCTGGATCACCGCCCCGGTCTCCACGGTGGCTGGCTTGGTCCCGCCGCGGGCCGTATCCCCTCGCACCCCCGGTTCCGTCCGCACGATGGTGAGCTCCACAAAAAAGGGGAACTCCACGCCGATGGGTTGACCATTGTGAAAGACGATCCTCACCTTGACGTTCTCCTGCAAAAAGTTGCTGTCCCCACCCAGCTGGTCCCCGGTCAGCGTAAGCTGCTCGTAGGTATCGTTGTCCATGAAGTGGTATACCTTACCCTCCTGGTAGAGGTACTGCATATTCCTCTCATCCAAAGCAGGGGTTTGTACCTTCTCCCCTGAGCGGAAGGTCCGATCGATAACATTGCCGGTGATTAGACTCTTGAGCTTTGTCCTGACGAAGGCACCCCCCTTCCCGGGCTTTACGTGGAGGAAATCAGCGATTACATAAGGCTCCCCCTCCAGCTCGATCTTAAGTCCCTTGCGAAAATCCGCCGTTGAAGCTGTCATCTCTCCTCCTCTGTGTTGTTATTGACCCATTCAGGGAGCAAAACCCTTGCCTTTAGGCGAAGACACTTGACCAAAGGGTCACCTCCGGAGTTTGATCTTTGTCCCCAAATCCCGCCAAAGCGGGACTAAACCCCCGCCTTGGCGGAATAGTTTACTATACTATCATGAGGTCCTTGGAGATTGCCGTCAGGACCTCACAACCATCAGCCGTGACCACGACCATATCCTCAATCCGCACCCCTCCCCAGCCGGGGATATAGATACCCGGCTCGATGGTAAAGACCATCCCCTCTTCAGCCACATCCTGGGAGTCCTTACCCACCACTGGCCATTCATGTACGGCAAGACCGACCCCGTGCCCGGTGCCATGTCCGAAATGTTCTCCATGGCCGGCGTGATCGATATGTTCTCTGGCTGCTGCATCTATCGCCGCGAGCCTCACCCCGGGCTTTACCTGCTCTATGGCCCTGTCATGGGCATCCTTCACAATCCCATAGATGCGCTTTTGTTCCTCAGTGGCTCGACCGACGATCACGGTACAGCTCTCATCGGAACAGTAACCCCGATACCGGCAGCCGAAGTCAAAGAGGAGCAGATCGCCCTTCTCGATTGGCCGTGGGGTTGGCTGCGCATGGGGGAGGGCTGAGCGGGGACCCGAGGCCACAATGATATCAAAGGCAATGCCTCCGCCCCCCCCTTTCTTCATACGGTACTCAAGTTCTAGGGCGAGATCGGCCTCCCGCGCCCCCAGCTTGACCAAATCGAGAACTTCTACCCATGCCGCTTCGGCAACCTGGATGGCCTTTTTTATCCCAGCGGCCTCTTCGCCGGTCTTGTATCCCCGCAACCGCTCCAACTCATCCTTTATCGGCACTAACTCAACGCTTTCCATCCCCTTTTGTAGCTGCTCGAAGCGAGCTACGGATATCCCCTGGGCCTCAAAGCCCAGTCGCCTCAACCCGAGGGATGAAACCTGTGCCGCTACCCCTGTAATCCCCTTGTCCACCAAGGCGACGCGGCACCCCCTCGTCTCCTCATGGGCCTGGGTGATATACCGGGAGTCCACCAGGAGGAGATTCTCATCCTTCCCCACTAAGAGATAACCCTCACTCCCTGAAAAACCGCTGAGATATCGGATATTCTCCGGGATGAAGAAGAGAACGCCCTCTACATTTTTTTTCTGCAAGAGCTCTCTTGGCATTTTTCCTCCCATCATCACCCTCCTGCGTGCCACACCAAGGCTAAGGGAAATGACGATAGATGTCAAGATTGCGAAAGGCGTTGACAAAGAGGCAGTTACAGGATATAAGAGGTGGCGGACAAGAAGGAAAGGACATGGCTGCCAAAACGAGGATCACAAAGAAGAGGCTGAAGAAACCAGACGAGTTTATCACCTGGGGTTCCAGGGCCATGGCCTATGCCCTTGCACACATCACCTATATAATGCTGGGCCTCTTACTCGTGGCGGCAATTGTCGTGGCTTTTTTCTTATGGCGACAGCACCAGGCAGCCAGCGAGGAGATGGCCTTCACGCTCCTGGGCAAGGGGATAGCCCTGTATGAGCAGGAGGGAAAGCGTGAGCAAGCCCTCCCTGTCTTCTCGGAATTGATCAAGGACTATCCGAGAACAAGGCCCGGTAAAGTAGCCCTCCTCTATCGGGGCAGGGGCTATATGCTCCAACAAGACTATGATCATGCCATCGCGGACTTCAATCTCTTTTTAAAGAGATCGTCGAAACCGTTCCTGCGGGCTATTGCCCTCAACGCCCTGGGAAACTCGTATTGGGCAAAAGGGGAATATCGGCAGGCCATCGATCGCTTCCAGCAAGTCATCGCCTCAGGGGATGAATGGCTGAGGCCCTATGTCCTCCTGCAAATGGGTATGTGCTGGGAGAAGCTCGGAGAGAAGAAAAAGGCCATCGAGGCCTACCAAGAATCCTTCAAGCTATTACCGTCATCGCCGTGGGGGACAGTGGCAAAGACACGGCTCATAAAACTGGGTGGAAAAGCAGAGTAACGGTCCGAACCTTTGTCACTAAGATTTTCTCAACCTAGTCGATAACATCTTCCCCCTTTTCCTATGTCACGATAATGATAGTGGGAGGGATAAAGATTTGCCCTCCTATTCTTTTGCTTTTAGATTACTACACTAAGCTGAGGGGGATGCCCATTGTCCATACTCTTTTCACCATTTAGTCTTAACAGACTGCAAATTAAAAATCGTTTCGTCTTCTCAGCATGCGAAGATAATCTCGCAACCGATCAGGGGTTTGTGACGGATGAGATGATTAATAAGAATCGGAAACTAGCAAAAGGAGGGGTCGGTTTGATTATATCGAGCCATATCAGGGTTCATCCCCTGGGGCGCGCAAGAAGATATGAATTGGGGATTTACGGCGATGATATGATTCCCGGCCTGAAAAAATTAGTTGGTGCAGTACATAACGAAGGAGGTAAAATTATATTTCAATTGGGACATGCAGGTGCCCAGACCACAGAAGAGGCAATCGGGCAACTACCGCTCGGTCCTTCTCCTTCCCATAAAAATAGCGAGATGAACGAGGAGCAGATGCAGGAGGTAATTTTTGCATTTAGCGGGGGAGTCGTGCGGGCAATGGAAGCTGGTGCAGATGGCATCCAGCTCCATGCTGCTCATGGATATCTGATTAATGAATTTCTATCGCCATATTTTAATCGTCGTGATGATCTTTGGGGCGGGTCGGAAGAAAACAGGTTTCGATTGCTCGGCACTATTGTCACAGAAATAAAGAAAATAGTGCCGGAAGGAATGCCGCTCATAATTAAGCTTAACTCGAATGATTATACTCCAGAAGAAGGTATAACTCCTCGCCTAGCCGTATCATATGCTAAAAGATTGGCAGAATTACATATTGATGGTATAGAGGTGAGCTGTGGAACGTCATCTCGCTCTCCATGGAATACGTGTAGGGGAGATATTCCGGTAAAAGAAATTGGTAAAAGCTTTCCCGAATCTCAACGATCAAAGGTTGAATCATTTCTAAATACCTTGGTCGGAAAATTTGAACTAAGAGAAGGCTACAACCTTGAAGCGGCAATGTTGATCAGGCCGGTTATGGGTCATATTCCTCTATTTGCAGTTGGCGGCTTCCGCCATGTATCGAACATGGAGGAGGCTGTTAGAAGTGGATACACGGATCTTATATCCATGTGCCGTCCTTTTATCAGGGAGCCTTATCTGGTTAAACATATAAAAGAAGCGGAGGTCAACGCCGCATCATGCACCAGCTGCAATAAATGCCTGGCTGCCGTTGTAAATGATATGCCTGTAAAGTGCTATTATAAGGGATTCCCGGAATAAATTTAATGTGCTGTGTTATATGAAGCGACGTGCCCATATAACAGCATAAGGCGAGCGAATACAGAATGTATGAGCCCGATGAAAATTAGATTGACTTTTATACATTAATAATAATACAATGTCGACGAATATGCCGATAAAAGCAGTACTGTCGCATGAATGGGAGATACTATAAAATATTTTCTTGCTGTTTTGACAATCTTCAGCATTACCGGCACTCTCTTGTCACAGGAAATTCCTAGAAAAAGAAAGGAGAGAAATCATGGAAAATAGCGAAGTTAAGATTTTTGACATTATGGCCTGCAATGTATATTGGGATTTTGAAAACTCACCGATGCCCAAAGAAACACATAAGTTTCTTGTTGCCTTATATCCCACACCGGGGAAAACCACACCGGAATTTATCGATAAGATAACAGCCTATGGCCCTGGCGGCTATCAAGTAAAATTCGCGAATCAGATGTTTGATAATGATAACAAAAATGGTTGGTTCTATGATCCGCGAATCCCCAACTACTGGTATATGATTAATCTTCCAACCGGTTTTATGAAAGAAGGGGAATACACCATCGAGATCAAGTGTAAAGACGGTAGTGTAGTGAAAAAATCCCGCCTCCAGAAAAATGCTCCCTCCGAGGCAATGGTATCTTCGTACCTTAAAAACAGTGATAAAATCTATAATTCATTCTCACCGTCGAAAACGAAACCCATGCCGAAAGGCGCTTCGCTGAAGGATGTCAAGTGCAGCTGGTCAACACTCAAAGATGTCGACAATTTAGATGCCTTTTATGTCTATCGTCTTGCCGAAGGCAGATCATCAAAGGAGTTCAATGGGCAGAAACTCATCTGGTTCGATAATATATATATACAAAGACTCCGTAATAACGATCCGAAGATCGGTCAAAACCGATGTGAAGTTATCATCGCAGATCAACTGAGGCCCAAAACATCCTACGCCTACTTTGTAGAGATAACGGACAGCAATGTAGGTGGCGAAGCAAACATCTGCATTTTTCAACCACACCAGATATTTACGACACCTTAGGAACAGCTGAATTCTATACAGTAGCAAAGAACCCCGCCCAGTGGACGGGGTTCTTTTGATGACTCACTGCTAGGCAGCGATGGACCATCGCCATCTATGAGCCTCAGGTAAACCTTTTTGCGCCGCATGAGCTCGCGTTTGGCTGGGATGATTCGCCTTTAGCCGTGCAACACGCGGACATAAGCTTCTGCGCCTTTTTCTCGCCGCACTGAGGACACTCTACATCGGCATCCTTCTCATGCGCTCCCCTGAGGGTCTCAAAGTTTTGGCCGCACCCTTGGCATCGGTACTCATACAGAGGCATCTTGTTCCTCCCTGTTTCTCTCTTTCTTACTGCCATCTCGTTCAGTCATCAAGAGGTATATCCCACAACGCTCCCTCACATCACAGTAATCCTCTGGTTGTGTGCAGGCGGCATCTTGCGCCTCCACCCAGCAATCGAATTTATGACAGTGCAGTTTCCCCGTTTGCGCGGATATTGCGGGCTCCCTCATGACCTCACGCTTTCCTGTTCTAAATCCTTTACTGCTGGCTTTTTTCGGATCGATCCTCGATCCTGCAGCTTCTGCTCAGTCACGTCTCCACGCCTAAGCGGGGAAGGATATATTTATTTAAGACAAACCATGCAGCTACGATCACAACGATCCAGATAAGGGCCTTCATCAATTTCGCCTTTCATGACACAATAGAAGCATGATTAAAATATATATATCCATTCTTCTTTGTCAAGGGAGGGATAAGAATATACGTTAGACCTTGTCTTCCAGCCCCTCTATGACGGCGGCGGCCAACAGGGGAACCATGATCTCGTGGTGGCCGGTGAGAGCAAACCCCTTACCCCCTTCGGCCGTTGGCCTCTGGACCACATTCCGGGTAGGCCGGTAGTGCTGGATAAAGTCCATGTTGAGAGTAACGAAGTCCTCCACGCGGTGCCCCAGATTTCTTGCTGCGCTCAACGCCTTGAGAAAGACCTCGGGCATGATCACCGCGGATCCCGCATTGATATATATCCCACCTTCCAAAGAGGCCACCAATGCAGCGAAGAGCCTAAAATCGCGATAGGTCAACTCCCCGATAATCGCACCATCCGTGGAGGGATGGATATGGACGACGTCGGTGCCGATGGCGACATGGACAGTCAGGGGGATATCCAATCGAAAGGCTGCAGCAGAAATGCTCATCTCCCGATAGGGGAATCCCTCCTCTTTCTGAAGAGCCCTCCCAATGGCCTCACCGAAACCCAAGCCCGTTCTGTGACCATCCTGCAGGGCGCTGTTGATGAATTCCGCCGTCTCATTGGTCACCCCGAAGGCCCCTTTACCCAACCCTTGTTCCACCTCCTCGGAGGTCTTCCCTGCCATGGCGATCTCTACATCGTGCACTATACCGGCACCGTTTACGGCCAACCCCCTGATAATCCCTCGCTGCATCAGATCGATGATGATGGGGTTCAGACCTACCTTGATGGGATGTGCCCCCATGCCCAGAAGGACCATCTTATCACCTCTGACAGCTGCAACGATGCGGGATACAACCTCCTTGAAATCCTCGGCCGCTAAGATCCGGGGCAGGGAATGGAGAAATTCCTTAAAGGGTGCATTGGGGCGCAGCGGCGAGGCGAAGCAATCAATCCCTACCTTGCTCTTTCTCTTCCGCAAAGAGGAGGTCTTGATTCCCTTAAGGTCCACCGGCCGCCACTCAGATCGCCGCTTCACCGGCTACCTCCTGAGGGGAAAAGCTCCCTCTCCACCAGCTCACAGATGATGTGGCTCGCGGTGATATGGGCTTCCTGAACCCGGGGGGTGCTGGTAGAGGCAACATTTAATCCATGATCCGCCATGCGCAAGGCCTCGCCGCCATCGTTGCCGGTGAAAGCGATGGTTATCATACCCATCTCCTTGGCCTTGCGAAACCCCTCAATAACATTTGGTGATCGCCCGCTCGTGGTAATCCCCCAGGCAATATCACCCGTGCGTCCGAGGGCCTCAATCTGTCTGGCAAAGATCACGGGAAAACCTGCATCGTTGCCGATGCTGGTCAGAATGGAGGTATCGGTGGTCAAGGCGATGACCGGCAGAGGTGCCCTATCGAAGAGAAAGCGATTGACGAACTCGGCGGCGATATGCTGGGCATCGGCGGCGCTGCCACCGTTGCCGAAGATAAGGATTTTCTTACCTTGACGAAAGGTCTCCCCTATGAGGCGAGCGATCTCTGCTATGACATCCGCATTCTCCCGAAAGAAACGCTCCTTTACCCTCAGGCTTTCCTGGGCTAAATTCAATACTGCCTCCCTCAACGATCTCTCCTTTCTTCCTCTCATGCTGACAATCTTCTAACGTAAGGACTTTTCAAGACTTTATAGACTATGTCTCTCTCACCCGTGCCCCCTCAATCCCTCATCTGTTGTCCCTGCAGGTGCATGTTAGAACCCGATTGAACATGGCCTTCTATTCCCTAGGCAAGGTCTCAGCGAATCTCTTTTCATACTTCTTCATGATCATCCGCGCCATCCCAATATTACCTTCCTTGGCTATGGCCAACCCCACGTAGAAGCGTGTATCCGGTAAAATCCTTACGATGAGGTAAAATTCATCGGTCGTTAAGAGCACTTCTTCAAGCCTGCGTCCTTTTTTCAGGACCTCGAGGGCCTTCTCATTGATTTTTACTACCTCGGTGTAGTAGGCGGCAGCTATATCAGGGTCAAACGTCGGATCATACGAAGTAGCTACAATGGGTGTCCCATCATCGATGCTCACCACCTCTGCGGCGATAATGTCCGGAATTTCAGTTGTCAATTCCTCCATTATTGCGGTGATAGAACTGACCGCTCTTTGAGGGGCCTCGGGCTCCCGCTTCTTCTCTTTCCCCGCTGCTTCTCCCTTCGTTTCCGAGAGGAGATCTTCATCTTTTTGCCGTGCCCCTTCAAGCAGGAGGTACGAAAGGGAGATCACCTCCCCTTTTCTGGCCCTTTCCTCCTTACTGAGAGGCTGCATTTCAAACCCGCCGCCTTCCCACCTCACGATCTCGAAAAAGGCCTCCTCGCCGACATGGGCACCTGTCTGCACCCAGAGAACGTTATCACCTTCCAGGCCGATTTCACCCTCTTCTCCAATGTTATTGGTCACGAGGACCTTGACCGCCCTGCCGGCAAAGGAAAGAAATTGGAGCAAATCGGTAAACTCCATCTCCTGAATGGCCACGGAGAACCCCTTGCGCTCCACGATCACCCGTACCGTATCCATCAATTGCTTAAGGTCCAGGGGCTTTTCCAAATACATCACAGCCCCTTTCTGCTTGGCTAATGACCTTACCAAGGCAGACCCATACGCCGTGGTCATAACCACCTTTACCTTAGGACGATTCTCGCGCAGCCACATCAACAGATCGAACCCATCTCTGCCCGGCATCCTGATCTCAGAGATGACCAATGAGATACCCTCATCCTTCTCCAGCGTGGAGATAGCCCCTTCGTAACTGGTGGCGCCCAGACAATCGGCATATGAACTCAGACAATCCCTGATGCTGGAAACCACCGCTGCGTCATTATCTACTAAGAGTATTTTCGGCAGCTTCTTGTGCATCCTGTTAGCCTCTCCATCTCTTTCTTGGAAGAGATACTTCCTTCTGCGGCTAAATAGGTCACCTCTGTATGGTGCCGCACTCATGCGGTCTCTGAGCCAAAGGAAAATCCCTTGTATGCCGTATGGCCGTTAACGGCCCCACGGAGCACCATAGATGCCTCTTTTGCGGGCCTCATCTTCTTTACCATAAATAGGAGGGCTTGACAATAGAACCTCACGATACGGATTTATGTGCTACAACGACTGAGGTGAACCCCTGACAAACGCCTATGAGTTTAACAGGGAAGCTACTCGCAGGATCCGGGAACTGCCCGCCTAAATCAGCTAACGTTTTCTTCTCCGGCTAGGGCGACTCTCTGCTCATTTTCTTGCTCCACTGCACCATCGGCAGCCGATCCATACTATCCCTATGAGAGCCTGCAATGCCTTTAGATTAGCCTCTTTGCTCGGCGAACACCTCGATGAGGGACAACCTTTTAATGACGTCGCCATGCCTCTGCCGGAATTCTTGAAGCTTGCTGTTAAGCCAGTGTCTGCCGACGATGATCACCATCTCTTTAAGGAAATCGGGGACCCTTTGTCTGAAGACCTTCAGGGCATCGTAAGCGCTCTGATTTCCCTCACCAGCCAACAGCAGCCTGGTCCCCTCCACAAGGTAGAAAGCCAGACCTCCGAAGCTTTTTTGGAGGGATTTCTCTACGGGTTTTTTACCCAGTTTTTTCGCTATCCCTCCTACCAGACCGTTCCACAAAGCTATGAACTCCCCGAATTCTTCTGATGAGCGCATCGCCACGGCCATGGAGGCAAAGGGTTCTATCTTGCCGGACAGGTAATAATCCACGTGTAGCGTATCGTCCCAAATCGTGGAGATGCCCACCGATCTCCAATGTTTCTTGAGGTCATAAACACCGAGCGGCGTGCCCTGAAAGAAAAAGAAGTAATGCCGATCTCCATTCCCTTTGTGTATGCATAGGTGGCCGGTGGGGTTCTTCTCCATGAGTTTGCTCAGCACCTTGTCGAGATGGAACATGGCGACGGAAAGCCCCTGCCACACCTTCTCACCCTGGAAAACGGATAAAAATGCGTGTGCCAATTCGTCGCCCAGGAGATAAAAGTTCAGCGTTGAATCACGGGCATCCATGATCTCATGGACTTCCCGCATCGTAGGGTTCTTTCGGTCTGCGGCGAGGAGCGGCAAACCCTGGTAGAAGAGCACCTGGTTGTGCCCTTGCGGCGCCGTGATCCTGGCCTCGCCTGAGTACTTCTTCAATTGGATTTCAGCGAGGAAGCCATCGAGATCGAGGGATTCCCGCTTGATGTCCCGGAGCAACGATTGCACCTCGAGGGGTTGATCCAAGGAGATCGCGGCCTTCGTGTCTTGCTTGATCGCATCGAGGATAACGGGCCGTTGCCATTTTGCTTCGGGGGCATTTTTATCCTCAGACGTAGAGTCCTTATGTGTGATGGTTAATTCCAAGAACCCATCCTCACCGGTCTTCCATTTTGCCAATTCTTTCGCTAGATCTATATCGGCATCTTTATTTTGGTCCCGGGTAGTTTCTTTCTTTTGCGCCCATATCGAGATACCTGCTTCATCCCTTCTTCTGGCCTCCTCGAGGAGGAGAAAGGAGAGGGGGACGGATATTTTTTTCTCCCCAGACAACCGCATCCCCTTTTCCAAAGGGAAAACCTCAAAACTGCCTCCTTGCCAACTCATAATCTCATAAAAAGCTTCCTCACCCTCTTTCGTCCCGCTTCTGATCCATAATATTTCCTCTCCATCAAGGCCGATCTCCCCCTCTTCACCCAGGGGATTGAATATCCGTACTTTCGCCATCTTATTGGCAAAGGAGAGAAATTGGAGAACATCAGCGAGTTCCATATCCTTTAAGGCCACGGAGAACCCCTTGCGCTCCAAGAGCTGGCTTACCAACTCTAAGAGTTGCTCGAGATCGAGAGGTTTTTCTAAGTACCTCACAGCCCCTTTTTGCTTTGCCAGCGACCTCACCGAAGGAGAACCATAGGCCGTGATCATGACCACCTTCACCTGCGGACGGTTCTCGCGCAGCCACATCAAGAGGTCGAAGCCGTCTTTGTTCGGCATCCTGATATCAGAGATGACCGCAGCAATGCCCTCGTTCTTTACCAGAATAGAGATGGCCTCTTCATAATTGGTAGCTCCCAGGCATTCGGCATACGAGCTGAGATAGTCCTGTATGCTGAAGACCATTGACTCTTCATCATCCACGATGAGTATCTTAGGGCTTTTACTTGGCATGTGCTCCTCGCTCTCATTTATTCATAGCAAGGAATGTGCCAAAATAGGCATTATGATAATTAGTTGATATTACGCGTTTTTTATTAGCGAAATAGATTAAGAGGGTGTTTAGTGGCGAATACCGCCACCTGAAGGGGAAGATAAAAAGGAGACTCTCTAATAGCCCAGCTGAGTTCCGTTGATCGGGATTCGCGCCTGTTTGTTGTAATAAGACGATGCGAGTATTTACTTTTAAGCCTATTCTACTCTTACTAGCATCTACTAAAGCATATGGGGGGCATGTCAATGATATTCGTGAAAGAAGCTTAAAACTAGGTTATGGCTTATACTGGATCCCCAGGTCCCTGATCTTGTCGCGCAAGGTGGTGCGCGGGATCCGGAGGGCCTTGGCAGCTTGAGAGATGTTTCCTTGGAAGCGTTGCAAGGCCGCAATGATGTGCCCCTTTTCTATCTCCTGCAAGGGGATGATCTCTTGAGGCTGACGCGTCAGCTCCAGGGGAAGGTGCCGCCTCTCGATGATTGATCCGTCGCACATGATCACCCCCCTCTCGATCATGTTCTTGAGCTCCCGCACGTTTCCCGGCCAAGGATAATGCAGGAAGACATCGTGTACCTCTTGCGATAACCCCTCGATACCCCTCCTCATCCTCTGGGAAAACGCACGGAGAAAATGCTCAGCTAAAACGAATATATCTTCCTTCCGCTCTCTCAAAGGCGCGATGGCAATGAGAAAGGCGGAAAGACGAAAATAGAGGTCTTGCCGCAACCTTCCCCCTGTTAACATAACCTCAGGCTCGCTGTTGGTCGCTGCTATGATCCGCACATCTATCTTGACATTTTTGCCCTCACCCAGGGCCCTCACCTCCCCCAGTTCTAAGACGCGGAGCAATTTCGGTTGAAGCTCCAAGGGGAGGTCGCCGATTTCATCGAAAAATAAGGTGCCTCCATCTGCCCATTGGGCGAGCCCCTTTTTATTTTTTGTGGCGCCGGTGAACGAACCGGCTTTAAAACCGAATAGCTCGCCTTCAAACAGATCCCGGGGGATGGCGCTGCAGTTTATATCCACGAAGTTACCTGTGCGATTCGAGGCCTTGTGGATCAATCTGGCTACCACCTCTTTCCCCACCCCTGTTTCACCCACAATGAGCACGGGGGTAGGGTGGGGCGAGACCTTATCGATCAAGCTGCGGATTTCCTCGAGGGGTCTCGACTTACCGATGAGGACAAATTCCTCTTTAGCTTCCAAAAAAGCGATTTTATCCTGGAGAGAGACCATCTCATCTACCCGTCTCAAGGTGAGAAAGAGTTCTTCGAGGTCCACTGGTTTCGTGATATAGTCATAGGCCCCTGACTTCATGGCTTCTACGGCCGTGTGGGCGTCATCCCTGCCTGTCAAGACGATAAGGGGAGCGTGGCTCGCTATCTCTTTCAATTTCGGTATCAGTTGAATCCCGTCGACATCGGGAAGCCCTAAATCCAAGAGGATACACCCATAGCCCTTCCGCGCTTCATCGAGCCCTTTGAACCCTTCACTGACCACGGTCAGGTGATATTCTCTATCCGCTAGATATTCGGCAAGGGAAAAGGCAAAGGCTTCATCATCTTCTATCAACAGGACATCCATCGCCCTACACCTCATCTATCCTCAATAACGGAAGGGATATCTTGACCTTTGTACCGCGGCCGCCCGGTCCCTGAGCGATTTCTAGAGAACCGTTGCTCCCTTTGGTGAGCGTTTCTACCACAAACAACCCAAGTCCCATGCCATAGGGCTTTGTGGTAATAAAGGGCTTCTTGCCGAGGGACGCCATGACGCCTTCAGGAATACCTCTGCCATTATCTATAACCTCAATCTCCACTGTATTGTTACGCAAAGCTAAACGGACTTTTATCTCCCCCCCCTTTTCCCCGATCAAGGCCTCCTGGGCGTTTTTAATCAGATTGGAAAGTATTTGATGAAAACTATCGGGATTTCCTCTAAAGATTATGTCTCTTTCTTTTAGCTCCAACAGTATATCAATCCCTTTTTGCTGCAGCTCTTCTCGATAGAGATCAACAGCTTCCTGGGCTACTTCCGAGAGGTTAAAGTTAACCATATAGCGTATGGCCGGTCTGGAGATATATTTAACCGAAGCCAGCAGCGAATTGAGGCGGTCAATCTCAGTGATGATCCTTCCCGTATAGGCATTGATCTTATCCTTACGCTCTGCGTCGGATTTAAATTTTGCTTCCAGGGATTGGGCCAAAGCCCTGATGGCTCCTAAGGGGTTCTTAAACTCATGGATAAAAATGGAAAAAAATTTGATGAGGTCTTCTTCCGGAGGGTAGACCTTAACGAGATACTTCGCAGCCCCTCCCTTGCCCTCCAGAGGTATCTTCTCAAATCGATAGTGTCCGGGTGATTTAGATTCAAAGGCGTCCTTTAATACGTCGTCGGCATAGAGCAGCTCTCCCCCTTCATCAACAACCATGATATAAGGTCCGCTCATCCTTCACACCACCTTTTGTTGTCCTATTCGGGGAGTAAGCCCCCAGCCCTAGGCGAAGGGTTTACATAGATTTTTCCCCACATGGGTTCCGGTCCCGCTGTTGGCAGGATAGTTTACTTTTAGTGTACGATATCAGCCTGAATTATTCAACTATATTGTCCAAGGGAGAGGGTATGAGAATGTTACGATGAAATGGCGGAGAACACCTCTTGATAAAACGTCGCTTCCACGATCTCTTGCTCGATGCCGAGGATATAGAGAGGGATATCATCCAAGGGGAGTCTTTGCAACTTAACAAAATCTTTCTCTGTTGTAACAAATAAATCAACTGTTGCGCCCTGCTCGCGCAGTATCATCAAATCCTTGAGTTCATAGTTGTAATGGTCAGGGAAATGGATCTCTTTTACGACCTCTGCCCCTAATTCCTTCAAGAGATAAACAAAGTACCCCGGATCGGCGATCCCCGCAAAGGCGAAAGCCCGCTTCCCGCAAACCATGTGGGGAGGCACCATCTTCCGCGAGGAAGCCTCAAGGAGAAAGACAGATCTATATCTGCTGTGATAGAGGGGAACTGCCGGGGCATGATAGCGCAGCACGCCCTCTATCTCATCCAGGGTTTGAGAGGGCTCGGCCTTGGTCAGGAGGAGCATGGAGGCGCGGCGAAGGCATCGCAGCGGCTCCCTGAGGGGTCCCCGGGGGAAAAGACGGCCATTGCCGAACCCCCGCCGGGCGTCAATAAGGACGATATCCACGTCCCGCTTTATCCTGAGATGTTGGAAGCCGTCATCGAGTATCAGGACATCCATGCCAAATCGCTCATGGGCGTAGATCCCCATCGCGTATCTTTTTTTACCGACCAGCACGGGAACGCCCGATAGCATCTGGGCCAACATAAAGGGCTCATCCCCAGCTTCAGCAGGGGTCAGACATACCCGCTCGCCGTCGGAGACGATTCCTCCTTGCCTCTCTTTCATCCCCTTATACCCCCTGCTCAATATCCCGAGGTTGATCCCTCTCTTCTGCAACTCCCTGGCCAGGGCGATTACCAGAGGGGTCTTTCCCGTCCCTCCCAGGGTCATGTTTCCCACACTAATGACCTTGCAGGGGAGTTCCCTTGATTTAAAAAGTCCTCTCTGATAGAGCGTTTTTCTGATCCAGACAACCACCCCGTATATGCAGGAGACGGCAAACAGGGGGAAGAGAAGCACATCCTTCCACCATTGGCTAAACCGCCGGAGGTGGCCCTTTGGCCAAAGCCACCTCCGGCCTCCCTCCTCTTGGAGGAGCATATCCACCCAATTTCTTTTTTGTAGACCCTTCCTCATCTGGCTAAAGAGCCACTGGCCAAAGGGCCACCTTCGGCTCCGGCTTTAAAAAACTTCTTCACTATTTCTAATGTTTTCTCCAAGGCCCCCTGCTGTTCTTGAAGCAGGGCCAGGCCTTTCTCCCCCATCTCCTTGCTGAGAGAGGGATCAACGATGAGTCTCCTCAAGGCATCCCCGAGCCCTTCAGGCGTTCTCACTTGTATCCCCGCCCCCCTCTCCACTACGAGCTGGGCGATTTCACTAAAGTTTTCCATATGAGGGCCGAAGATAACCGCCTTGCCATGGGCCAAGACCTCCAGGATGTTATGCCCCCCTACGCGACAGAAGCTACCCCCCACAAATATGGCCGTTCCCAGGCCATAGAGGGCAGCGAGCTCACCGACGGTGTCCAGCAGGATGATCTCTTCCGGTCGGCGTTCATCGCTTATCATCGTCCGCTTCACCCATCGAACCCGCTGAGATCCCAAGAGTTTTTCCACCCGGGTGATCCTCTGCAGATGTCTGGGGGCCAGGATCAAGATAAGCTGAGGAAGATCGATGCGTAACCCCGCAAATACCTGCAGGATCAACGCTTCCTCTCCCTCATGCGTGCTGCCGGCGATCAGGACCGGGGCATCCTTGGGCAGCCTCAACTCCTGTCTTAGCCGCTCTCCTGCAATCTCGGACGGTTGTGCAATCTGGTGGAACTTGATATCGCCGGTAACGTACATGGTATTCGGGGTTGCGCCCAAGCTTACCATCCGTTCCCTGTCCGCGTTGGACTTGAGGCACAAGGCGTCGAAGTTTCTCAAGACACCCCTGAAAAAAAAGCGCAGGGGCAGATAAAACCGGTAGGATCGTTGAGAGATCCTCCCGTTAAAAAGGATGACGGGGATACCCTCTCTCTTTGCCCCTCTCAGGAGGTTTGGCCACAGCTCTGTTTCCGCCACCAGCAGGAGGCGGGGCTTGATGCGTTTCACCGCCCTCCTCACTATCCAGGGCAGATCTAACGGGGCCAAGAGGGCCGCGTCGACACCCTGCGCTCGAGAAGCGATGGCCCTGCCCTGGGGGGTGGTGGTCGAGATCACAAAACCGTGGCGGGGATAGGCCCGCTGCATCGCGGTCAAGAGAGAGAGGGCAACCGCCACCTCACCCACTGAAGCGGCGTGAAACCAGATATGAGGCCGCTTTCCCAACTTCTGAAGCAGCCCGGGCGAATAAAAACCCCAGCGTTCTCTATGGACAGATCCCTTTGAGAAAAGGATCTTCGATAGGGAAAAAGGGATTGCAAAAAAGGAAAGGAGGAGTAAAACAAGATTATAGAAGAGATAGCTCAATGCGATCACTGTTGTTGATCCGTGAAAGAAGTTATCTCCTCTTCTCACAATAACGGTCGGCCACCTCGGTAATCTCCTGCAATCTCTTCTCCAAGAGCAAGGTCTTCGCCTTTACTTCCTCCTCGCTTGCCGCGTGATCGATAGAGATGGGCTCACCAAAGACAAAGACGCCGCGGGAGAAGGGGTAGGGGATGATAAAGCGATCCCAGGTATGTAATACCTTCCGAGGAGAGGCGCTGAACGTGAAGGGGAAAACAGGGAGACCGCTGAGCTTCGCCAATTGCATTACCCCCGGCTGGACCTTGCAGCGCGGCCCCCTCGGGCCATCAGGGGCAATGGCCACGTCATATCCCTCTCGTAAGGCCCGTGCCAGCCCCTTGATCCCTGCGATGCCCCCCCTCGTGCTCGAACCCCGAACCGTCTCCAAACCGAAGTGATGGACGGTCCTACTGATCAGTTCTCCATCCCTGTGGCGGCTGATGAGGATCTTTAATCCATGCCCCCCATATACCAAGGGCGTCATCAAGAGCCTTCCATGCCAAAAGGCACCGATGACATTTTCCCCTCGCTGCCAGGCGCTCCTAATGCGCTCCCCGTTCAACTCCTCAATCCGCATGGTCCACTGGAGGCACTTGATAAGAAAAAAGGCCGCCCCGGGCCCCAGCCGCAACATTATTCGGTGCCAGATCTTGCGCATACCCCGGTTACGCCACCTCCTGTAATGGCCGGTCCTGATCTTGGAATTGGAGTTCGTAGAGTTTTTTGTATTCACCGCCCATGGCCATGAGCTCTCTATGAACCCCCTGCTCAATGATCTCTCCCCCGGACAGGACGAGGATTCTGTCGACATTCCTCACCGTTGAGAGGCGGTGGGCAATGACCAAGACGGTCCTCTTCTCCATCAGCCGGTCCAAGGCCGCCTGCACCTCGCGCTCCGATTCCGTATCCAGCGAAGATGTGGCCTCGTCCAGAATCAAGATAGGCGCGTTCTTCAATAAGGCCCGGGCGATAGAGAGCCTCTGCCGCTGCCCCCCGGAGAGCCTGACACCCTGTTCACCGATGACGGTATCATATCTCTGGGGGAGTTTGATGATAAAATCGTGGGCATCGGCCATCTTGGCCGCCTTGATAACCTCTTTTTCAGGGATGTCCGGTCTGCCGTAGGCGATGTTGTTCCGCACGGTGTCGTTGAACAACAGGGTCTGCTGGCCCACCACGCCGATCTGATCGCGCAGGGACTGCAAACTCGCCTTACGAATGTCCATCCCATCGATCATAACCTTTCCCTTGGCCACATCATAGAACCTCGGCAGAAGGTTTACCAAGGTGGTCTTCCCTGCCCCACTGGAACCTACCAGGGCCACCTTCTCCCCTGGCTTTACCGCGAAGCTGATGCCCTTCAGGACCATCTCATCGGCATAGCGGAAGGAGACATCGTGGTACTCGATCTCCCGGGAAAAGGGAGGGAGGGACTGGGCATCGGGGGCATCAGCCACCTCCGGCTTGAGGTCTAAGATGGCAAATACCCGACGGGCCGCCACTATCCCTTCCTGGATCAGGAGGTTGACCTTGCTCAATCCCCTCAGGGGATCGTAGAGCAGGGCCATGGCGGTCATGAAGGAGAAAAATTCTCCCACCGTCATTGCCCCGCTAATGACCCTATAGCCACCGACCCAAACAAAGGAACCAATGCCGAGATACGCCATCCACTCCATCACCGGGTTGGAGAGGGACCTTATCTTAACCCGCTTCATGAGATATTTGAAGTATTGCTCGTTGGCGCCGCTGAAACGCCTGTTCTCATATGCCTCCATATTGAAGGCCTTGACGATACGGTGGCCGAAGATGGTCTCCTGGAGAAACGTACTGATATAGGCCATGGTCTCCAAGGTCCTCTTGCTGATCTTGCGCAGTTTTCTGCTGAACTTAATAAAAGGGAAGGCCGCTAAGGGAAAGACAAAAATGGCCAACAGGGCAAGTTGCCAGTCCCGATAGAAGATGACACAGATCAAGCCGAGGGCGGTAAAGACATCCTTCACCATGCCGGTTACCGCATCGGAGACGGCGCCCTGGATAGAGTTCACATCGTTGGTGATGCGCGCCATCAACAAACCCGTCGGGGTTCGATCAAAAAAGGAGAGGGAGAGGGTTTGCAGGTGGCTATAGATCTGATATCGTATATTCGCCACCACTCGCTGCCCCACGTAATTCATCAGGTACCCCTCCCCGAAGCCGAAGAACCCCTTGACCACGCCCAGGCCCATAACCGCGAGAGGGATGACTGTCAACATGAATTTGTCTTTATTAATGAAGATGTCATCCAACACATTTTTGGTGAGCAGCGCGAAGGCGGCGGTAATGGCCGATACCCCTCCCATACAGAGCATGGCCACGAGGAGCCTGGGCCAATAGGGCCGGACGAACTTCAGCACACGGATATAAATATCCTTGCCTTTTATTGCGCTCCCATCATCTGCAGGGCGATCCGGGCCACCCTTTGATCCGAGTTGAACATCCTTACGCTTCATGCTACTCCCATCATCTGCAGGGCGATCCGGGCCACCCTTTGAGAGGCCCCCTTCCCACCCAGCTTATCTGTAATGAGCCGAAACTCATCCTTGATCTCTTCCCTCTTGGCATGGTCCTGCAGGATCTTTTTCGCCTCGAGGGCAATCCGTTGGGGGGTCACCTCACCTTGAAGCAACTCCGGCACCACCTTCCTCCCGACAACGATATTTGCCAGGCCGATGCACTTTACCTTTACCAAGATCCTGCCGATGAGATAGGTTATGGGGCTTAACCGATAGATGATTACCATGGGGACTCCGGCAATGGCACCTTCCAGGGTGGCGGTACCCGAGGCCATCAACAAGAGATCGGCAGCCTTCATCACCTCAAAGGCTCTACCCTCGACGATCTCGATAGGAAGCCGGCTGCCCGCTATACACCCCTGGACCGCATCCCTGCCGATAGTGGAGGCAAGGGGGATCATGAAGCGGGAGGTGGGGAAATCGCTTGCGAGGATCTCCGCAGCGCCTACGAGGGGCGGCAACAGGGCCTTCACCTCCCCCCCCCTACTGCCGGGCAACAGGCCGATGAAGAGGGCGTCGGCTGCGACCCCCAATTGCCTGCGCGCCTTCTCGCGGGACAGGCCGGCATCCAGGATATCGAGGAGCGGATGACCGACAAACTCCACATCCACCCCCTCTTGTTCATAGAGAGATGCTTCGAAGGGTAAGATGACTGCCATCTTTGCCACCCGCTTGGCGATCTTTTTAATGCGCCCAGGCCGCCATGCCCAGACCTGAGGGCTCACATAGTAGAGGACAGGCACCGCATTATCATGGAAGACCTTGGCCAACCGCAGATTGAATCCAGGGTAATCGATCAGGACAGCCAGATGGGGTTTGTGATCCTTGATAAAACGCTTCATCTGCCTCCAGGCCCTCCAGATATGTCCCACCTTTGCCAAAACCTCGGTAACCCCCACTACAGCGAGTTCAGCAGAGGAAAAGAGGAGATGCACCCCTGTCTTCTCCATCTCGCTCCCCCCGATGCCGTAACATTCCACCTTCGGTGATAAGGATGCCATCGCCTCCACCAATTTCGCCCCATAGAGATCGCCCGAAGGCTCACCGGCTACAATCACTACCTTTTTCCGGGAGTTCATCACTGCATGGCCTTATCGATGGCATCGGCGATCCGGATGGCGACCTCCAGGGCCCGCTGCCCATCCTCGCCCGAGCAAACGGCGGGGGTCCGCTCACGGACGCTCCGCAAAAAGGCCTTCAACTGCTTCTCCAACGGATCGTTCTCTCGTACAATTTCATCCACCTGCATCCCCGCTCTTCCCCCTTTTCCCCTTTGGGTAATCGTCAGGCTCTGCTTCAGATAATCAACTGAAAGGTAGGAATCTTTTTGGAGGATGACCATTTTGCGCAACCTCTCCTGGGCGATCCTGCTGGCCGAGATGTGGGCCACACATCCATTCTTGAAGATGATGCGCGCATGAGCCACGTCGATGTGAGGAGAACAACAGGGCATTCCCACAGCCTCCACCGTCTCGATTTCAGACCTGAGGATGCTGAGGATGATGTCGATGTCATGGATCATCAGATCTAAGATGACATCGACGTCGGTCCCCCTGCCAGAAAAGGGAGAGAGCCGATACGATTCTATCAACAGAGGGCTCTTTAAAACTCCATTCATGGCTGCCAACGCCCCGTTAAATCTCTCCAGATGTCCTATCTGAAATATGGCTGCTCTCTCCTTGGCCAGGGCGTTGAGCTCTTGGGCCTCTTGGACCGTAGCGGTTATGGGTTTCTCCAGCAGGACATCAACACCTGCCAAAAGGAAGTCCTTCGTTACGCCATAATGGGAAATGGTCGGGACGGCGATGCTCACCGCCTCAACCCTGCCCAAGAGATCACGGTGATGGTAAAGGGGCTGGCAGCTGGTGTGATCAGCCATCTCCTGGCAACGTCCCTTGTCGATGTCCACCACCCCGATGAGCTCCGCCTCGGGGATGCGGGCGTACTTCTCCGCATGGATCTTTCCCAAATACCCAACACCTACCACGCCTACCTTGATTCTGTCCACTGCCATTCTTATCTTCTCGTTACCCCTCTCTTTGTCCCCTTGATAAAATCCAACATATGCCGTACCTCCGGCAGGGCGGAGACGGGGTCCTCTTGCACCTTCTTAATAGCCTCCTCCATGGTGAGGTGTGATCGGAAAAGCACCCTATAGGCCTTCCGTAATCCCGTAATAATCTCTTCCGGGACCTTATTGCGCTGCAGATTGAGGACATTGATCCCATAGAACTTGACCTTCATCCCCGAGGCAGTGATGTACGGGGGGATATCCCTCGTGAGGGCTGTCGCCCCTCCCACAAAGGCGTAGGTCCCGATCCTGACGTACTGATGAATGGCCACTATTCCACCGATGATGGCGTGATCCCCTATCTCTACATGTCCCCCCAAGGCAGCATAGCTGGACATGATGATGCGATTTCCAAGGGTACAATCGTGGGCGACATGGGCATAGGCCATGAGGAAGTTCTCATCCCCGAGGACGGTCTTCACATTACCGAAGGGGGTGCCGCGGTGTATGGTCACGAACTCCCTGATAATATTGTTATCCCCTACGATGACGGAGGTCTCCTCACCTTTATATCTCAGGTGCTGGGGAGGGGCTCCTAACGAGGCGTGCTGGTAGATCTGACAACCCTTACCTATCACCGTCCACTTATCGATGACGCAATGGGAACCTATCCGCGTGCCTTTTCCGATCTTTACCTTTTCTCCTATGATGGAGTACGGTCCTATATCCACGCCATCGGCCACCTCAGCCGTCGGGTGTACTATCGCTGTCTCATGTATCATTTCGCACCAACCTCCTTATCCATGATGGTGGCCATGATTTCCGCCTCCGCAGCCAACTGATTCCCTACAAAGGCCTTACCCTGAAAGGCCCAAATCATGCCGCGGTGTTTCACCACATCGATCTCCAGACGAAGCTGATCCCCGGGGACAACCGGTCTCCTGAACTTTATCCGGTTCATGGACATGAGGTAAACGCCCTTGCCCTCCGCCTCCTTCCCCATGGCCCGGAACGCCAGCACGCCGGCGGTCTGTCCCAAGGCCTCAATGATGAGCACGCCGGGCATCACCGGCTCTCCGGGGAAATGCCCCTGGAAAAAGGGTTCGTTGACCGTAACATTCTTTATCCCCACTATCCGCTTGCCCTCATCCAGCTCTATGATGCGGTCGACAAATAAAAAGGGATATCGATGGGGCAAGACATCCATGATCCCCTGTACATCGATCATCAAATCCCTCCTCTCTATTCTTCCTCTTTCTCTGTCGCTTTTTTTTCCTCGAACGCCTCTACCCGCTTGCGTAAAAGGTCCAACTCCTTCCTCATCTCCGGAAGCCTGGACCATACTGCGGCCACCTTCAGGAACTGCCGGTAGGGGAGATGGGGGGTCCCGAGGACGATTTGATTGGGAGGCACATTCTTGGCGATACCGGACTGGGCGCCAATCATAACGTTGTCCCCTATCTCAATGTGGTCGACCAGCCCTACCTGCCCCGCCAAGGTGACGTTTTTCCCGAGCTTCGTGCTCCCTGAGATTCCCACCTGGGCAACGATGATGCTGTTCTCCCCTATCTGCACATTGTGGCCGATTTGGACGAGGTTATCGAACTTCACCCCCTTCTTGACCAGGGTCTTGCCAAAGGTGGCCCGATCAAGGCAACAGTTGGCACCGATCTCGACATCGTCTTCGATCTCCACGATCCCCACCTGCGGGATCCTCACATTCGCCTCTCCATCCTTAACAAATCCAAAGCCGTCGGCCCCGATGACCGTGCCTGCATGGATGATGACGCGCTTCCCGAGGATGCACCGGGGGTAGATGGTCACATTGGGATAGATGACGGTGTCTTCACCGATTGCGGTCTGGGGGCCGATGGAGACAAAGGGATAGATGGTGACCCGTGAGCCGATCTCAGCCTCATCCCCGATGGAGACAAAGGGGTGTATCGTGGCATCCTTGCTCACCTTGGCCGAGGGGCTGACCCAGGCCATTGCCGAGATCCCTCCAGCGACGTATGGTTGCTGGGTGAACGCGGTGAGGATCTTGGCCACGGCCAAGAGGGGGTTTTTTACTATCAGCAGGGGAAGAGAGACATCCGTTATCTCCTGAGGGACGATAGCGGCAGAGGCCTTGGTCCCCCTCAGCAGGGGGATGAATCGCTCAGTGCTGGCAAAGGTAATATCACCTTCCTGCGCCCCCTCTATGCCGGCGAGCCCCGATATTACTACCGAGCCATCCCCCATCACCTTGCCCCCGACCTCGCGGGCCAGGCTTTCGAGGCTCCGTTTCACAGGCTTTACTCCTTGGCGGCATCGAAGGCCTTGATCACTTGGTCGGTGATATCGATCTCCTTGGAGGCGTAAGCAACCAAGCCTGCTTCCAAGATCAAGGTATATTTTTCCTCCTGACCCAACTTTTTGATCACTATCATGAGGCTCTTGTTGAACCTGGTAGCGCTTTCCTTGTTCATCTGCTTGAGTTCAGCATCGGCATCCTGTCCCAACCGATCTAGATCTTTTACCTTCTGCTGGAACTCTCGCTCCTTCTCCCTCCTGGCCTGCTCGCTGAGCATGCCGGCCTTCTTCTCCAACGATTCCTTTAAGGCCTTTAACTCCGTCGCCTTTTTTTCGTAATTCTTTTGCAATTCAGTACCCCTCTTCACAAAAGCATCTCTCTCCTTTGCCCATCGCTTGGACTCGTTTATGACTCGGTCCATGTCGAAATAACCGACCTTGATTGCTTGCGCGTAGGCAAGAGGTGAGGCAATGAGCAGACCTAAAAATACAAGACATGCAAGTACCTTCTTCATCGACTAACTCCTTTCTCTCTGTGTAATGTTAAAACATCGTCCCCATGGAGAAGTCCCACACGTTGGTCTTCTCTCCGCGACCTGATTTGGGAGTGAGATTGTAACCCCAATCGATGCGAATGGGGCCAAAAGGGGAATACCAGCGGATACCCGCCCCGACAGCGTGCCGCAGGGGGGTGAAGCTATTATCAAAACTGTTCGTTCCACCACCCCATGCCTTGCCGACGTCGTAGAATATTGCCGCCCGCAACCCGATGGCCTTGCTCAGGGGGTAGAGTAATTCCGTGTTGAAGACCACCATATTGAGGGCCCCTATGGGGTCGTGCGCAACCCCCACGATCAGATCTTCCGTTAATGGATCACCATCATCATCATACAGAGAATATGTAGTATCAACAGGGCCGGCCATGCCAAAATCAAATCCCCTCATGGTCTTGATGCCCCCCACATAGAATTTCTCATTGAGGGGGACATCTTTGTCGCTATATGGCCTGATGAACCCGACGGTTCCCCTCAGGTTTAAGACAAGGTCGCCGACAATGGGATGAAACCAACTGACCCCGCCGCTGGCGGAATAGAAATAATTGTCCCCGCCCAGGCCGGCGATGGCGCCGGCGACCCATATCTCCGATCCCTTTGTCGGGAAGTACGGGTCATTGAGGGTGTTTCTGGTAAAGGTGAGGGTTACCTTACCGGTGGTGCTCGTCCCTTCCTGCTCCTTGATGAACTGTGAGGCGTTATCTTGGTCGACATCGAATATCTTCACCCCCTCATAGCTATAACCGAGGGACGCAACGATATTTTCCGTGATCTCCCTGCCGATGGTGATGCCACCGCCTATCACATCGACGGAGTAGGTATCATACTCATCGGTCTCGCTATAGGCTCTAAACCCAAGCGATATCGGTGTATCTAAAAAGCGCGGATCGGTGAACCCCACGTTAAAATTCCGTACATCCCCGCCGATCTCCGCCTTGATATTGGCCTTGTATCCGCGACCAAACAAATTTCCATGGGAGAGGGCAACGCTCCCCACTACCCCATGGACATTGCTGTACCCTGCGCCGAACGCCAACCTCCCCATCTGTTGCTCCTCGACCCTGATGTCCAGGTCGATGAGATCCTTCTTCTCAGTAGGGCTGGGGGCAAACTCCACCTCCTTAAAATATCCTGTGCGCAAGACCCGCTCGCGGCTCTTGCGCAGCCGGGTAGAGCTATAGAGGTCGCCTTCGGCAATCTTCAACTCCCGCCTGATCACCTTGTCCCTGGTCTTGGTGTTCCCCTCCATCTCTATGCGGTTGATATGGACCGTAATCCCCTTGTCAATCTTAAAGCTCAGGTGCACGAGCTTCTTCTCGTTGTCGAGCATGGTCAAGGGGGCAACGTCTGTATAGGCGTATCCTTTATCGGTATATTGGTCGGTCAGCCACAGCAGGTCTTTTTGTACCAGGGAGGCGCGATAGACCTTTTGCACCCGGCTCTTGAACCCCTTTAAGAGTTCCTCTTTGGTGGTCAGGATGTCTCCCTGGACGTCGAGGCTCCCGAGTCTATATTGCTCCCCTTCCTCGATCCTGATAGTGATCTGGATGGATTTTTTATTTTTACTGAGGGTGATCTCTGGGTCGCTTATTTTCACCGTCACGTAGCCGTGATCGAGATAGAGGCTTCTGATACGGCTCACATCCACCTCTAAAACGTCCGTCTCCACCGTGCCGGATTTGGTGAGCCACCACAGCCACCCCTTCTTCTTGGTCTTCATAACGGTTTTGAGCTTTCTTGACCCAAAGACCTTATTTCCCGCGAAGGTTATCTTGGTGAGGTAACCCTTCACCCCTTCGACGATATCAAAGTAGACCACCGCCTTATTCCCCTGCTCAAGCTCGACCCGATACTCCACCTCGCTGCCGAAGTACCGCTTGGAGGTATAGAGCTTTTTGATCTCCGTGACGCTGGAGCGCACCTTGCCCATGTCCAAAACCGAATCCCGCTTGACCTCGATGACTCCCTCGATATCCTCCTGGCTCAGCTTGACGCTGCCGGAGATGACGATATTCGCCACATAAGGCTTCTCGATCACGACAAAGGTGAGTATGATCTCTCCTTTGGTCTCAGCTGCATCGACCTGCACGTCGCGAAAGAACCCCAGGCGGTAGATGGCCTTGATATCCTCACGTACCCTCTCCGGGGAAAAGGGCTCCCCTGCTTTGCTCTTTATCTCCTTGAGGATTATCCCCTTATCCACCCGCTCATTGCCGAAGATCACGATCTCCTTGATCACCCCCTGCTGAGCAAGGGCTGGGGCAACGGCGGTTATAAGGAGAAAGAACAACACAAGGCCTAGCGTTTTCATCCCGCTCACGGTGACGCACTCCCTTCGGTTCAAAAAGCATCCCTTCATAGCAGATATTCACCCGTTTGTAAACTACATTTTCAGACCATTCTTCCATCCGCCAGGAAGATCTGTCGCGGGAAGCGCCGCGCCAAGACCTCATTGTGAGTGACGACGATGAGGGTAACGCCCTTTGCCCGGTTGAGGGAGAAAATAAGCCGGATGATCCGTTCCCCGGTTTTGCTGTCCAGGTTCCCGGTCGGCTCATCGGCCAACAAGAGGGCGGGGCGTAAGACCAAGGCCCTGGCAACGGCAACCCTCTGCTGCTCACCGCCGGAGAGCTCCCCTGGTTTATGCCGCATGCGGTCCTGGAGACCCACCTCCATTAAGATCTCCTCTGCCAGCTGTTGAGCCTCCTCTTTGCCCATCCCCTGTATCAAGGCGGGCATCATGGTGTTCTCCAAGGCATTGAACTCGGGCAGGAGGTTATAAAATTGGAAGACGAAGCCTATGTCTCGGTTTCTCAACGCGGCCAAGGTCCCTTCCGGACGGGAGAAGATATCCACCCCTTGGTAGAGGACCTCCCCCTGGGACGGCCGGTCCAGCGTACCCAGGATGTGAAGCAGCGTTGTCTTTCCCGCTCCCGAGGCCCCCGAAATAGCCACCCGCTCCCCTTGTTCTACGGTAAGGTCGATCTCCTTGAGGGCGAGAATCTCCGCCCCCCCCTTTTTAAATGCCTTCTTAAGCCCCCGTACCTGAATCAAGGGAGTTGCCTTGCGCTGCTTTAGATCCATTTCTTCCCCGCATCCCGCGAAATAAGGGCCTTATCTCTTACCTCTTCAAGTCTCTCTCGACCATATTTTTTTAGGGTCTCCCGTATCTGAGGATAGACCCCCAGTATCTCTTCAACATCGTTTTTAGAGGCCAGCAGGAGCTCTGTGCGGGTCACCGTCCTCACCGACGCGGTGTGATTCCTGCCCAGGAGGAGCGATATCTCGCCGAAGATATCCCCCGCGGCAAGGTGGCCTACGGCGACCTCCTTCCCGTCTTTTTCAACGAAAACCTCCGCCCTGCCCGACTTGATGAGGTAGAGGAAGGCGGGCAGGGTTCCTTCTTGTATCACCGTCACATGCGGATCCACCACCTGATGGGAAAATCTCTCCACCAGGCGCTTTCTATCGTGCGGACTCAGGGCGTTAAAGGGCGGGGAAAGGGCAAGGATGGTATCCACCACCCTCTTTTTATAGAGGGTCAAGAGGACGTCAGCGATATTGGGATAGGCCCGCTTGATCTCGTCAAAATCCCCCCGCGTCATCTCCAGAAGGCTGACATCGGTCAGCGCCCTGGCTGAGGCGCTGCGACGCTGCTGAGAGAAGAAGCTGAACTCCCCGAAGAAATCCCCGGCTTCGAGGATATTGAGGAGGACCTCCTTCTTTTCTTTGATAGTGTATTTATATATCCCCACCTTTCCTTGGCTGATGACATACATGGAATCCCCCTGCTCTCCCTCCTTGCATATCAGGCCCTCTTTGTCGACCTGATATGATTTGATCCGTGTCAGGACTTGCTGGAACTCCTCTTCTGAAAGATCGCCAAAGAGGAGAGGGACGCTCGTCTCTTGCACCTCCTTCTGGGAAAGCAGATCCTCCTTCCTGGATGAGAGGTCCTTTAAGACCTGGAGGGTCTCCTCATCTTCCGGCTCGATCTTGAGGATGAGCTTGCCGAGGGCGATGGCCTGGAGGAAAAGCCCCTTTTTAACGTATTCCGCAAGGACATATTTATACCTGATGAGGGACTCGGGCTCTCTTCCCACCTTTCGCAGCAAGTCCCCTATCTGGACCTGAACCTGCAGGTCCTCGGGGCTGACCTCTGCCAGCCGCTTGAACTCCACCAGGGCCTTTGCCAGTTCTCCCTTATTAATATACTGCTGGCCCTTTTCCCTCAGGGCCTTCTCATCATCTTTTTTTGCGCTCATGGTCACTCGTACCGCAAGGCCTCCGTAGGGTCAAGGCTTGCGGCCTTCCATGCCGGATAGATGGTTGCCAGCAGGCTGATGCCCATGGCCACACCGATTACGATCATGACATCGAGGAGATCCACCCTGGAGGGGAGCTGATTGATCCAATAGACATCTCCCGGCATCGCCTTGAAGCCGAGCAGCCGCTCCAACAGGCCCGTGATCGCCCCTAAGTTGTGGGCTATGAGGAGTCCAAAGACAGCGCCCAAAAAGGTCCCCACCAAACCGACGATGAAGCCCTCGAAGACAAAAACCTTCATGATACTGCTGCGCCTCGCCCCCATGGACTTGAGGATGGCGATATCGCGATGCTTCTCCATCACCACCATGATCAGGGTAGTAATGATATTGAAGGCTGCTACGCCGACGATCAGGGACAAGAGGATAAACATCATCAATTTTTCCAACTTGAGGGCCGAGAAGAGTTTCTTAAACATCGTCATCCAATCCTTGGCATAGTAGCCGGACCCCAAGTGTTCCTCGATCCGCTCCGCAACGGCGCCTGCCTGGTAGATATCCTTCACCGTGATCTCGATGCTCGTGGCTGCGTCCCCTATCCTCAGGAACTCCTGCGCGCTGGGCAGGGAGATATAGGCAAAGGTCGAATCGTAATCGAACATCCCGAACTCAAAGATCCCCGTCACCTTAAACCGCTTCACCCGCGGGGCCATCCCTACCGGTGTTATATCCCCGAGCGGGGAGATAACGGTAATGCTATCATCGAGGAAGACCCCCAAATTCTTGGCCAGCTCCTTCCCTATGATGATGCCGGGTACCCTTCCCTCTGCATCCCGGTTCAAGCTGCCGATATCACCCTCTATGATGCTCTTTTGCAAGTTGGATACCTTGCGTTCGAACGGGGGATCGATTCCCCGCACAAATGCACCGGCTACCCCCCCTGTGCCGGATAACATGACCTGAGCAGAGGCAAAGGGGGCGGCGGCAAGCACCCCCGGCACCCCTTCGACCTGCCTTATGACCTCGCGATAATCCCTGATCCCGCTTCCATATTTACTCAGGACAATGTGGGCGTTGGTCCCCAGGATCTTTTCCCTGATCTCGTGCCCGAAGCCGTCCATCACCGCCAGGACTACTATCAGGGCCATTACCCCCAACATGATCCCGATGATGGAGAAAAAGGTGATGATGGAGATAAAGGTCTGCTTCCTCTTGGCCTTGAGATACCGCAGGCCGATGAAGAGTTCATAGGGGAGCATCAGATCTTCTCCCTCATCTGGGGGAAGTAGATGACATCCCTGATGGAAGGGGAGTCGGTCAGGATCATCACCAACCTGTCTATGCCGATCCCCGCGCCTGCGGTGGGGGGCATGCCATACTCCAGGGCAGTAAGAAATGCCTCGTCAATAATGGATAGATCGTCCTCTGCTGCGCCCTTGCGAGCCGCCTGATGCCGAAACCTCTCCCGCTGATCCTCGGGATCGTTGAGCTCGGAGAACCCATTGGCTATCTCCCTGCCCATGATGAAGAGCTCAAACCGCTCCGTAACCGTCGGGTCCGCGCCCTTTCTCCGGGCCAGGGGGGAAACCTCCACCGGATATTCGGTGATAAAGGTGGGTTGGATGAGCTTGGATTCTACGGCCTGTTCAAAGAGCTTCACCAAGAGTTCCGCATGGCTCTCAGCCTCCATCACTTCCAGCCCTAATTCCTGCGCCAGACTAGCAGCGGCAGTCCTGTTGGAAAGGACCTTCCCATCCACCTCTCCATACCGGTTCAGGGCCTCTTTGAGGGTGACGCGGGGCCAGGGCGGGGTGAAATCCAATTCAGTTCCTTGATAGGTGATCTTATAAGAACCGCAGGCCATGCGGGCGACCTCGCCGATCATCCCCTCGATCAAGGTCATGAGGTCTTCATAGGTACTATACGCCTGATAGAACTCCAGCATGGTGAACTCGGGGTTGTGCTGGGAGGAGACCCCTTCGTTGCGAAAGTTCCTGTTTAATTCAAAGACCCGCTCCACCCCCCCGATCACCAACCGTTTGAGGTAGAGCTCCGGCGCGATCCGCAGGTAAAGATCCATATTCAGGGCGTTATGATGGGTCTTAAAGGGGCGCGCTTGCGCCCCGCCCGGGATGGGCTGCATCATCGGGGTCTCGACCTCCAGAAAGTCCCGCTGGAGCAGAAATGCCTTCAACCCCTGGATGATCTCGTTCCTTTTATAAAAGGTCTCTTTGACCTTAGGGTTCACGATGAGGTCCAGATACCGCTGTCGATACCTCGTCTCCACATCGGTCAGGCCATGCCATTTCTCCGGCAGGGGATGGTAAGACTTGGCCAACAACTGGATGGATGAGGCCTCGATGGTCAGCTCCCCGGTCTTGGTCCGGAAGAGCCGCCCCCGCACCCCCAAGAAGTCACCTGCGTCGAGCCGCTTGAACAGTCCGAAGAGTTCCTCGCCCAGAATATCTTGGCGCAGATATACCTGTATTCGCCCCTTACGGTCCTGCAGATGGACAAAGGCCGCACGGCCGAAGTGCCTGATGGCCATGATGCGGCCGGCGCAGCTCACGGTCTCCTCGAGTCCCGCCAGGGCCTCCGCAGACCAATCGCCATAGCGCTCGCTGATCTCAGAGGAGGTATGTTCTGCCCTGAAGTCGTTGGGGAAAAGCTCAACCCCCATTGCCCGCAGGCCCTTGATCCGTTCCTTCCACTGCCTTAGGACTTCACTCTCCTCCATCATCGCTCCGGAAGACAAAAAATGTTAAGAACTTCAGGTTATCTTATTTAAAAAAAGAGGTCAATACCAAGATTTTTTACATTACGTAGCAAATAAATCCTTCTTCTCGCTGCTGGAAGAGGGCTGGCGGCGAGCTCACCCGAACCGATGCAAGTGAGGGAAACCATATGCTTGACTTCTTTGCCGCACCTGATATATCGTGAGGCAGTTGTGGCAGCAGTTTGTTCAACGCTAACCTAACAAAAGGAGGGGATACGATGGATAAGTTCTATGCGTTTGTCAGCAAGGTGTTATTGTTGGTCGGGTTGATCAGCTTAGTCCTCGCGGTCGTCGTGAAGCTCTTCGAGCAGTTTGCCTACTTCGGCATCTTTCCCCTGAGCTATCTGCGGTTCGCCGGGGTCTGCCTCCTCTTCGTCGTTGCCAGCAGCCTCTCTCAGATGGCGGCAGGGAAACAGCCGCAGAAAAAGAGAAGGAGATAGTCAACCCTTACGACTCCCCGGCCTGAAGGGCAGGGCTTGCTTCCGAACCGAGCGTTCGACTGCCCTTGGTCATGAGCCTTCGTCTTAAACTCAAGTCGAAAGGTCGGGCCGAATGGAGATCGCGTCGAAGTTTCAGGCCGAGGGACTCAGGGTTGACCCTGCGCGGTGCTTTTTTAACCTTTTTTTGAAAGAGGGATTGCGCGCCGTCGCATGGGTCAAGAGGATTAATTTACGCCAAAAGAGACGGGCCTCAGGCCCGTCTCTTTTTATCTTTGGATAGTTGCATCTTAGACGGCGAGGGAGTAGGTTATCACCATAACGCTTCTATATTATTATAAGGAAATGATATGGCTCACCATCATTCGCAGAAGAAAGCACATCGCCATCGGGACGATCTGATTGGTGAACATAGCATGGGCGATGCCGGGCAGCTAGTACTGGCCTGCCTATTTGCGGCAACATGGATAGCCGATACATTTCTTTTAAAGTATACGACTTTTCTCAACCAGTACGTGCCCATTGCCGCCAGAATACCCATTGGAGTCGTTCTGTTGATTCTATCGGGCTACCTCGCGAGAGCGGGCCTTGCTATTGTGTTCGGCGAGGAAAGAAAGAAACCTGGGGTGATCAGGAAAGGTGTGTTCAGTGTCATGCGCCATCCAGTCTACCTGGGCGAGATTCTGCTGTATCTCGGCCTTTTGATGCTGAGTATATCACTGGCTGCCGCAGTGGTGTGGGTTGGTGCGATTGCGTTTTTGCATTACATCTCGCGCCATGAAGAAAGGCTGCTGCTCGAGCGTTTTGGGGTGGAGTATGAACAGTACATGCGGGATGTGCCGATGTGGATCCCGCGAATTCGTAAGAGGTAACATGGACTAGCCATCTCGGCTAGCCCATCGGTTTCCTTTGGTGGAGCTGAGGGGGATCGAACCCCCGACCTCTTGAATAGATCAAATGGGAGCATGTCCTGATAGTTGACAGCTTTGCCTTAGCAACGGCTGAAGGGAAAACGGCTTGGCAGCAACAGCGGTTGCTTTGGGTCGTTAGAGTTTCTAAAGGTTAGCAATACCTTAAGAAGATACACAGACCGTTTTGCTATTATGAGGGAAGGGGAAGAGTTTTATGACCGATAAGAAGATAGCTATAAAACATAAAAAAAAGATTGCGCTGGTCGCGCACGACAACAAGAAGCGCGATCTAACGGAATGGGCCAAATATAACAGAGAGCTCTTGGCTCGTCATAAGGTGTATGCCACAGGCACAACCGGCAGGGTATTGGAACAGGAGCTTGGCTTTGAAATTACCACGCTGCAAAGCGGGCCGTTGGGCGGTGATCAGCAAATCGGCGCCAAGATTGCCGATGGTGAGATTGATTTCCTCATTTTTTTCTGGGACCCGCTCGAGGCAATGCCCCATGACCCTGATGTCAAAGCCCTCTTGCGCATGGCGGTGGTTTGGAACATCCCCCTTGCCTGCAACCGGACATCGGCCGATTTCATGATCTCCTCTCCCTTGATGGATGGAGAATATGATCGTCTTGTGCCTGACTATGATGAGTATAGGGCGCGGAAGATAAAAAGAAATGAGTCGTGTTAAAAAGCCGCATCCTGGGCAAGGAGCATCTTGCTGCATGCTACAGAGGATAATCACAGTCAACAAAATGGGCTCACCGATCCCGGCGAGCCCATTGATTCCCTTTGGTGGAGCTGAGGGGGATCGAACCCCTGACCTCTTGAATGCCATTCAAGCGCTCTCCCAGCTGAGCTACAGCCCCTGTCTATTGTCTGTAATTATAAGGTCCTCCCCACCCTCGTGTCAATACCACTAACACCGGGCAGTTCTCCCAAAATCTGCGGTAAGATTGAGATATCATTTACTATCAGGGTTTTATAGGCTTAACATCGGTGTTCACCGGGATGCCGGCTTTATGGCCGATCAGGTGCAACCCCTGGTTATGGCTCATTTTATCGGCTCTATTCCAAGGTCTTTGCATATTTTTCTTGCAAGATCGTCGTTGATTTCGGAGTGCCTTGGTACTGACGACCTTTTGTTCTGACCGGGATTGCCCCACCAGGAGTGTCGGTGGCCTTCCCTAATGAACTCACAACCTTTGGATCGGAGGTATTTGAGCAGCTCAGCCCTTTTCATGCAGTGACAGCTATTTTTTCTTCTTTGTATTCACTCCCTGCCGAGGCTATCGCGTCTTGACGATTGAATTCGATGGCTTCCCGTAAGGTGACGCGAAGACTCTCCAATAGCTCTTCACGACTTCGTTCCTGGCAGTTTACGCCCGGAACCTCCTCTATCCATCCTATCCACCAATCGCCTTGCTGTTTTACTATTGCTGTGTATTCTGCGTCCATGCGCTTTCCCTCCTTACCTCTGATTATAACAGAAATCGAACCCGGCTGGAATTCGTTTTATCCTTCGGCCATTACGCTCGGTTTCACAGGGCGCGGCGATCTATCAGCGCTCCGGTGCAAACCGATGTTATCCGATGTTTTTCCATCGAAAAAAACGGAATCTACTGCCGGATATATCACCGATATGAAGCTCGTGTCGAAGGTCATCTCTCATGTCTTTCAACAGCAAATCAACCGAGGCACCGCCAGACACTTCATACTGATCTAAGAACTCGTTAAGGAGGTCGTTTTGTTTTTCTGTTCCAAATAGCTGGATATCATGAACAGCCATTTCCAGATCTTTCGCCTCTGGTTCTCCCCGATTTCTATGAGCAGCATTTGCCAAGTTTCTGTAAGCCTCAATCAGATAGGATATACGAATATCTCGTCGTTTATTCCTTTGCTCCCTGTGCGATGCAAGCCAATGAGCAATGAACCAGCCACATATGGCGATGATTGCACTACCAGAAATTGTAACTAATATCTTCAGATCCATTGTTTCATCCCCGGATAACATAGATTATATTGATCCGCATAAGATGCGGAGTTTCGTTTTTCTGCCCGTATAACACGCCTTTGGATTGCTTGCCAAAGACGTGTTAACCCCTTTATATTCAATGAGTTGCGCTCTGTCCCGCGGTTTATCACGGCATGTTATGCGGATCGGCATAATAACCTCCTTACATTGCCGCAAAGCCCGTTCACAGGACTGCGAACACCCGCTGGTCCACGGTTGGGTACGTGTGCGTATACCATGGTCGTACTGACGTCGTTGTGTCCAGGGAGTTCCTCGTCTGTTTGGATGTCGGGGCCCGCTTTAAGCAGTTCTGCACTGCCCCCACGCGCACGGTCTGTGTATCGTCTCACGGTATTCGGTTGGGGTGATGAGTCGGAGTGAGCCCCTGGCATAGGCATCCTCCTATGAGAGAATTTAAGGTAAGCTAACACTTTTGTTAAGGATGTCAAGAACAAAAATAACCGGGATTCCTGGAGTTTTTCATGTGGAGGAGGGGTTCAATACGTCTGTGAGGCGAAAGACCCCTCTCACTGCTCCCCTCTATAAAAAGGGACATCACCCGGCACCCCCGCCCCCTGGTCCGTCCCGCTTCGCGAGGGTTTGGGGGGAATGGCGTTTGCATCGTTCGTATTTTATGACCCCCATATGCGAGAGGTACTTTTCCGTTGACACCTTCCGAGGGAACCCCTATATTTGATACATAGCCGGAGTGGTGGAACTGGGAGACGCAGGGGACTCAAAATCCCCCGGGCCTTGCGCCTGTGCGGGTTCGACTCCCGCCTCCGGCACCAAGGATATCAAGGGGTTAGCTGAAATTTGGCTAACCTTTTTTCTTGGAAAATTAAGGACTGTGCCCGTAGCTGTACCCATTTCCGGGGCCTGATTTAATCATCCAGAACCCTTGAGCTTTGGGGCAGGGCGACCAGGGAGTCGTCTCTTCGGTTGACACCTCCTGGCTTTTAGCCTAAGTTTTTCATATATTTCTCAAGGCCCTAAGCAACCCAACAACCAAACCCAAAACCTTCTTGAAGGGACTCTGAAAAGGGGGGAGTCTGCAAGAGGGGGAGGAGGTCCGACTATGAAGCGGAAGCCGCATAAAAAGGCGAAGCTAGGGTGGGAAAATATTATGAGAATATTCCAAATTATTACCGGCCTAGTTACCATAGTCAGTTTTGTTATGACAGTAAGGAGTTGCATTAAATATCATGCGGAGGGCCCTGAAGCCACCAACGTATATATTATCATTTTCTTCGTTGCAGCTCTTTTGCTTTTGGGTACTGCCTTGTTTCCTCAAAATCGATAGACTTTAATCAAACATGAAAATCAAAAATAAAGTCCTACTTTCCATTTTTATCTTTCTAAAAAGAGGGTATTGAAGGAGATTAGGGAAATGCGGGGAAGGAGCAAGATATGGAAAAATATGATTTATTGATATTGATAGGTTTAAGTTTAAATTTTTTTGGTGCTCTCATGATTGCACTTTTTTCTACACATGGAATCTCTAAACTTTGGAAGTACAAAAAATGCAGAATAGCAGGTTATGTTCTTTTCATTATAGGTTTTGGGGTTCAGATTTGTGGGATACTTTCTAAGTATATCTAGGTCATTGAGGGGGTGCAGCGATGAAGTTCGGGGTTAAATTTAGACGAATTTGGTGGGGAGCGTTGGTTGTATTTTTCTCCTTGATTGTTTTAAATCTTCCGCCGCTTGAGGCAATTCTTAACCTCAGTGTTACTCAACGCTACACCGCCTTCCTTGTTTGGATAGTCTTGTTACTAGCTCCTGTGTTCTCCGAGGTTTCGCTATTTGGTTTCCGCGTGAAGCAGGAATTTGAAAAGCTCCGCAGGGAGCTCCTCCTTCATCTACAGCTAAGCCAAAGTATGACGCAATATATTTCCTTTCCGTCGGCCGCTATGAGCCCCGAGCCTACTGTCCCAACAGAGGGTGAGCCTATTTCCAAGCGACTATACTGGCTTGGGAACGATCTAGCATCTCTGAGGTTTCAAGCAATGGCGCATCTTATATCAGAACCTTTTAAGAAAGTCACCATAGAGTGGCAGGGGAACCAAGCCCTATCGCACGCTAAGGCCGTGGGACTCCCCCAGCGGTCTATTAAGAAGCTAAATGAACTCCTTCGAGATTACCTTGCAGGATTCGGCCTTGGCAAGACAGAGGAATTCGTAATGAAGATTTTACAACTACAGAAGGAGGTTGCTGAGCAGATTGCACAGCGCTTTCCAGGAGATCATAAAAATATCCGTTAAATATATCATCTAAATTCGTAGTGAACGTTTATCAGTTCCTCAAATAGCTTTAAGGAACTAGCCATCTCACATGTATGGGATAGAGGCATTGATTGAGGTGCTTGCCGAGAAGGGAATTGTAAGCAAAAAGGAACAGCAATAAATGGCTGACGAAACACCCTTGCTTTATCATTACACCTCACCAGAAGGTCTAAAAGGAATCCTTTCTACTCGCAAAATCTGGGCAACCGACATTTTATACATGAGGGAACCTCTAAAAATTAGTAAAAATAGTTAATGTGCTGCTGCTAATCACTAAAAAGTAGTTCAAGGTAGATTCATGATGCTAAAAATTTGTTATAAAGCTATCGTATTATCTGCTTTTAACCTTC
>Ga0299915_10000221_pt1 | contig 44497 bp, 41 predicted proteins | sample RVTome_13_FD_200263 | JGI IMG/M metagenome (GOLD analysis project Ga0299915, IMG submission 200263) | Soil microbial communities from uranium-contaminated site in the Upper Colorado River Basin, Wyoming, United States - RVT92D227 (version 2) ...
TTGCGCGGGAATGACAATCCAAAACCTATCATTCATGCGGAGGATTACCATGTCAAGGCGAATCCATCTTTTTCTGCTCGCCCTCGCCCTTTTGGGCGGGGCTGCGAAAGCTCAGGACAGCTTGAATGTGACGAAGATAGGCCAACTCGCCATTAGTGGGGGGGGCCTTGCATTTGATGTGGTAGTTTCGGGATCGTACGCCTATGTCAATATCCTTCCTGCCGGCCTTCTGGTGGTGGACGTGTCCAATCCGGCAAGTCCGGTTGCGGTAGGGAATTGCCCCATTTTGTTCGCGGGATCAAGTGATTTGGCGATTTCCGGATCCTATGTTTACGTGGTGACGGGCGCAGGACTTCATATCATTGATGTTGCCAATCCTGCGTCGCCGACAGAGGTGGCGAATTGCCCTTTACCGGGCTTTGCCAGTGGCGTGGCTATTTCAGGATCATACGCCTTTGTGGCCGCGGCCACTGGTGGCTTCCGCGTAATTGATGTCAGCAACCCAGCCCGCCCACGTGAGCTAACGTGGATCAGCATTACAGGAAACGCGTACGCCGTGGCCATTTCAGGGTCGTACGCCTATGTGACGGGAGGACCAAGCAGCATATTTAGCGTAGTGGATATTCAAAATCCAGCCGCTCCCTCCGTAGTAGGATCTTGTTACACAGCGGCTGGACCTGACTTTAATGTGGCCGTCTCCGGATCGTATGCATACGTATCCGACGGGTTGAATAATGTTGGGATCTGGGTGATTGATGTTTCCAATCCGACTGCACCCGCAGTAGTAGGCAACTGCCCCCTGCTTGGATGGGGCGCAGGTATCGCTGTATCAGGGTCGTATGCCTACGTGGCTGCTTATCAAACTTATCCTGCTTTGCGTGTAGTGGACGTATCTGATCCATCCCAGCCGTTCGAGGCAGGGTATTATGTCACAGTAGCTCCCAAAGATCCTGCTGTTTCCGGGCAGTACATTTACCTTGCGGAGGGAGCCTATTTCGGCATCTACCAATTCTCCTTGCCAAACGTGACCATTACTCTGGTTCCCATCATTTCTCCCATCCAGATCCCCATAAATGGCGGCAGCTTCGACTTTTACCTCTTCGCCGACAACGGCGGCCAGGGAACTCAGACCGTGGATCTTTGGACCAAAGCCGTCTTGCCGGGTGGATCAGTCATGAGTCCCATCATGGGATCTGTCAGTGTTTCTCTGAATCCCGGCACGACCGCTTGGTATCGCCAGCAGTATATCCCGGCCCGAGCGCCGTCGGGATTGTACACTTATATCGCCTGCGCAGGCGATTATCCCGACAGCATTTGGGCGTCGGATTCGTTGCAGTTCACCAAGCTCGCCACCGGTGATGGCCCCTGGGTGGGTGATTGGAACTGCACCGGCGAAGAGAACTCAACGGCTGAGCCATTCATCACTCATAAATCAGCACTCATCACTTCGATAATGCCCAATCCCTTCAATCCCACAACAGCCATCAGCTTCGAGCTGCGAGATGCGAGCTTCGTGAACCTAAGGATCTTCGATACTGCCGGGAGATTGGTGGCGGAGCTGGTCAATGGCTGGCGGGAGGCGGGAAGTCATGAGGTGACCTTCGACGGCTCGGCATTGCCGTCGGGCATCTACTTGGCGCGGCTGACTGCAGGCGATTACAGCCGGGTGCAGAAACTGGCGCTGCTCAAATAATCTAAAATCTAAAATTTAAAATCTAAAATTATAGGCGGCCGGAGGCCGCCTGTTTTATTCGTCAGAATCGCAGATTCGTATGATCCGCCAAAGGCGGATGGCCTTCGGCTCATTTCGCTGATTACGCAGATTAGAATTCCCAAGAAATCTGCGGAATCATTTTAATCTGCGTGAATCAGCGATTCAGACAAGAATAAATGAGCCCCCTTCAGGGGGCTTTTTATATTCGTAGCCCCGTGCTTGAGCGCGGGGCGGAAAGGCAGGGCGCTGACGATTTTTGGCACTGAGCGCAAAATAAACTTGACTCTGGCCGAGATTTATGCTATCTTGTCGTGAAAGGATAAAACGCTAACTTAAGGAGAATAAAATGAAGCGGTTGACCTGGATTTTGGCGATCATCTTCCCGTTAGCTTTAGTGGCCGCAGATTGGAATCTGGTGCGGGTGCCCGCGCCGTCCGATCCGGCGGCTCTGGAGGCGGCGGGATTTCAGCTCTTTCACCGGGCGGGGGATTACTGGATCGGCAGCCTGCCCGAAGGCGCTCCCATTCCTGAGGGCGGGCAAGCGTTGACGGGCTATCAGCCCGGAGGCGGGGATCTGTACCGGCTGCTCATCCCATCGGGAGCCGAGGCGGATAAGCTAACCGGGAAAGTCGCCATCCTGTATCGCGATCAGGATGAAGTCATCTTTCAGGCCACTCAGAAACAGTTGGAAACGCTGCCGCCGCTCAAGGCGGAATGGGTGCGCATCACACTGACGGCCAAACCGCTGCACTATTCCGGAGTGATTCCTCCGGCAACGGATGAGTTTCATCCGCTGGTGCAGGACATGGTAAACCAGGTGTCGCAGACTCAATGTACGCAGAACGTCCAGACTCTGCAAGATTTCATCACCAGAAATACGCGCACGGCCAACTGCGACAGCGCGGCGGCCTGGATTCTGGGACGCTTCCAGAGTTTCGGGTTGAATGCCTATTACGATCTCTTCACTCTGAGCGGCATGACGAAGCGCAACGTCATCGGAGAACTCCCCGGTTTGCTCTATCCGGACTCCATCGTCTTCGTCACAGGCCATTACGACGCCACGGCGGGATCGCCATCCCAGCCGGAACCGGTGGCGCCGGGCGCGGATGACAACGCCTCGGGCACGGCGGCGGTCATCGAATGCGCGCGGATTCTCTCCAATTATGACTTCGAGAAGACCATCCGCTTCTGCGCCTTCGCCGGAGAGGAGCAGGGCCTGGTGGGCAGCGAAGACTATGTGGCGAATCTGATTTCACAGGGCGCGCGCGTGGTCGGTTCGTTCAATTGCGATATGATCGCCTGGTCGGGCAGCGACCCGCTGCCGTTTGATCTGGTGTTATATTCGGATAATAATCCTCGCTCCATCGCCATGGCGAACAAGGTGGCGGAAGCCGTCACCACGTTTGTCCCGGGGACGCTGGAGCCGCTCGTAACTATCGCGCCGACGATGACCGGATCCGATCACGCGCCCTTCTGGGATGCCGGGTGGCCGGCCATCTGCAGCATCGAAGATGAGGCTTGGGGTTCGGACTTCAATCCCTATTATCATTCGGTGAACGACCTGCTGGTCAACTGCGACATGGTATACGCGACCAACTGCACCCGGGTCAACCTGGCGGCGCTGGCCGATTACGCCGTTCCCATCGTTTCCGGCGGACCTTATCTGGGAGTTGACAGCACCGTCTTCGACGACATCGGCGGAAATAATAACGGCGCGCCGGACCCTGGCGAGACGATCAGCATTCTGGTCTATCTGATCAACGTGGGCACGCAGACCGCGACGAACATCTCCGCGATACTCTCAACGACCAATCAATACCTGACCATCACTCAGAACAGCGCCACCTATCCCGATCTGAATCCGATGCAGACGGGCGTTGGATCGCAGCCCTATATGCTCAATATCAGCAGCAGTTGCCCGCAAGGGACCTTCGTCAGCACTACGTTGACGATCACCGCTGCGGGAGGATATCAGCACTCCTCGCCGATCAATTTCATCGTGGGCGATCCGATGTATGAACCCACGGGGCCGGATGCTTACGGATACTACGCCTACGACATCTACGATCAGAATGGCCCGACCTATAATTGGGTTGAGGTAGATCCCTTCGCGGGCGGACCCGGTACGGCGCTGAACATCACTTCGGATGATCAGACTTTCCCTTTGTCCCTGCCTTTCACGTTCACTTACTACGGACAGGATTACGCAGAGATTTCTGTCTGCAGCAACGGCTGGATTGCGATGGGATCCACGACTGACGTAGATTGGAGCAATTCGACCATCCCCAATTCGGATGGGCCGCCGGCGATGATCGCGCCGTTCTGGGAAGACCTGTCGCCGCAGCAGCCCGGCGGACACGTGGCTTGCTATTCCGACGTTTCCCAACATTACTACGTGATCGAATTCGACAGCGTCCGACAGTTCAGCCCGACAACGGCGCGAGAGACCTTCGAAGTGATTCTCCATGACCCAGCATACTACCCGACTCCGACCGGCGACGGCAAGATCCTGCTCCAGTACAAGCGGGTGTCGGATCCGACGAGCTGCACAGTGGGAATCGAAGATGCGACTGAGACCATCGGGCTGCAATATCTTTACAACACCGACTACGATCAGCATGCTGCGCCCCTGGGAGCGGAAATGGCGGTGCTCTTCATGACCGCGACAGGATATCCGCAGGTGAGCGTGCAGCTCATTCCCTACGGTACGCCGATCGTTATACCGGCCAACGGCGGATCGTTCAACTACAACATCAGCGCCACCAACAACGAGCCAAGTCCCCAAACGTTTTCCATCTGGTGCGACATGACCCTGCCCAACGGCTCTCACCACGGACCGTTCCTGGGACCGGTGACCGTCACCCTGCCCGCCGGCGGCACGATCGAACGCGACCGCACGCAAACGGTGCCGGGGAGAGCTCCCGCCGGACAGTATAGCTACAATGGTTATGTGGGAACCTATCCCAACGGGATTTGGTCGCAGGATAGCTTCAATTTCACCAAGTTGGAGGCTGGAGGCCCGGGGCCGGGGGCTGATGATTGGACAAATACGGGGGAATCATTTGATCAGGCCATGGCGGCTGAGGCCACGCCGGATGGCTTCACTCTGGAGAAACCGCATCCCAATCCGTTCAATCCCACGACCGTTCTCAGCTTCGAGCTGCGAGCGGCGAGCTTGGTGAGGTTAAGTATGTATGACCTTTCGGGTCGGCGGGTGGCGGAGTTGATCAACGGATGGAGAGAGGTGGGATCGCATGACGTGACGTTCGACGGATCGGGGCTGGCGTCGGGAGTCTATATTATGCGATTCGAGGCGGCCGGTCAACAGGCATCACAAAAGATGGTGCTGATGAAATAGCTATCGCTACTCTTTTCGCCGGATGCTTTCCCAAGGGGACCACCTCGTGGCGCGATCCGGCTCCACAGGTTGCATTCTACTCGGGACTGGCGCATGGCGCTTCACTGTCAATTCTGAGCTTTTAGGGGCGCGCAGACCGCGCCCCTAAATTTTGGGCGCAATTTCCATGCTCCGTCTCTTGCAGGCATCCCGCCCCCAATTTATGCAAGAAATTACGGGGAAAAATCTTCGAACCTTTTCGCATCAATTGCTTGACTCTCAAACCGAAGATGCTTATATTTGCGGCCAAAGAGGCGAACGATCCCTTAATAATTTGTTCACACAGTTAGAGTAGGAGGAGGCAGCAATGCACAAATCTTTCACATCACTTTTGCTGATCACAAGTGTGATCCTGGCCATGGGCGCTCTGGCCGCCTGGGCGCAGCCGCCAGACACCTTATGGACGCAAACCGTCGGTGGTTCCAATTTTGACAATGGCACCTCCGGACAGGAGACTTCGGATGGCGGATTCATTGCCGTCGGCCAAATGGGCCTTGCTCAACCCACGGGGGCGGAGGTCTGTTTGATTAGGCTGGATGCGAATGGCGACACGACCTGGACTCGCACCTACGGCGGAGACGGAACCCAGGCGGGTCAATATGTCCGCCAGACAGCCGATGGAGGCTACATTATCGCTGGCTATACCGATGCGGCAGGGAACAACGACGCCTACCTAATAAAGACCAACGCGAACGGTGATACCACCTGGACGAAGGTCTTCTCCACGGCGACGGGAGACGAGCGATTCTTTTGCGTTCAAGAATTGGCGATAGGCGGCTATATCGCTGTCGGTCATACGACGACCGATACCACCAGTTACGACGTCTGGTTGTACAGGATCGGACCCACCGGTTCGGCCATATGGGTGCGGCGAATCGGCGGTACTAATTGGGATATCGGAAGATATGTGATGCAGACTTCCGATGCGGGTTTTCTTGTGCTGGGCTTTACGCTCTCAGCAGGAGCCGGCGGGATGGACATGTATCTCATCAAGACGGATCCTACCGGACAGCAGCCGGACATTCACACCTACGGCGGCACCGATTGGGATCATGGGTATAGCATGGCGCCCACCGATGATGGCGGCTATATCCTCGCCGGCGATACCAAATCGTTTGGAGCCGGAGCGGGATCTTCCTTTGATGGATGGTTGGTCAAAATAGACTCGAACTATGATACGCTCTGGACCAGCGCGTTTGGAACACGCAATGGCGATGAAATCGCCTATTCGGTCAGCACTCATCCAGATGGAGGATACGTTTTGACCGGCGAAGCCATGACGACCGCCAATGGCAAAGACGTCTGGGTCGTCAAAACGGACGCCAACGGCGACAGTCTATGGCAGGGCTTCTGGGGTGGAACGAACAATGACCAGGGCAACGGCATCTTTGTGACCGGGGATCAAGGATATTTTATCGTGGGACAGACGCAGTCCTTCGGAGCCGGATCGCATGATTTCTACATGGTTCGCTTGGAGGGTCCGCCGCTGCCCCAGATTGTCGTGGATCCGCTGGTTCTGAATTATGATACGGTTATGGTCGGAAATTCAGAGGATGCCCAAATCTATATCACGAATGTCGGTCAGGTGGACCTGGTACTATCCAGCCTGACCGCGACGGATCCAGTTTACACCACGGACTACGATCCAGCGGACAGCGTGCTCGCGCCCGGCGACACGCTTTGGGTGACGGTGACCTTCACTCCGACAGACACGCTGATCTATGAAGATACTCTAATCATTGCAAACAATGATGAAGATGTGATGGTCAATCTGAACGGCGAAGGCTACGTCATTGATGCGGTCGGCGACGTGAATGTTGGGACCCTGCCAACCAGCTACGCTCTGCATTCCGCGGTTCCCAATCCGTTTAATCCTACAACCAGCATCCAGTACGATCTGCCCAAGCCGGGTCAGGTGAGGCTGGAAGTTTTCGATTCGAGCGGTCGCAAGGCGGCGACGCTGGTGGACGGTTGGAAATCCGCTGGCGTTCACGGCGCGACCTTCGACGGAACGAATCTGGCCTCGGGCGTATACGTTTGCCGGTTGACGGCTGGGAATTTCGAAGCGGCGGCGAAGATGGTGCTGATGAAGTAGCTGTCGCTACTCCTTTCGCCGGATGCTTTCCCGAGGGGACCACCTCGTGGCGCGATCCGGCTCCGCAAGTTGCATTCTTCAATAGGGGCGCATCCGCCGCGGCGGATGCGCCCCTGCTATTTTGACCAGTAGGTCTAAAAGCACTTGACTTTGCCGCCTGAAATTTGTAATTTAGGCAAATTTTCTGAATCAGGCAAATCTGGGATCAATATGAACAAGGTTGATCACTCCAGCGGACATCAATCCTACATCCCGGCCAGCACCATCCTTCCCGAATTGACTCCCAAAGCAATCCTGCTGGGGATCATTTTCGGGTTTTTGTTCGGCGCGACGTCGGTTTATCTGGGCCTGAAGATCGGCTTAACGGTGTCGGCCTCGATTCCGGTGGCGGTGCTTTCGATTTCGCTCTTCCGGCTTTTGGGCCGCGCCAACATTTTGGAAAACAACATTGTGCAAACCATCGCCTCGGCAGGGGAATCCATCGGCGCTGGTGTCGTGTTCACGCTGCCTGCTCTGTTTCTGATGGGATTCGATCTGAAGTACAGCACCATCCTGATTCTGGCGTCCATCGGCGGAATACTGGGGGTGCTGTTCATGATCCCCATTCGCCGGTCGCTGATCGTCAAAGAGCACGGCGTTCTCCCCTACCCCGAAGGCACGGCCTGCGCCGATGTTTTGATCGCCGGCGAAAAGGGGGGCGGACTCGCCAAGAAGGTATTTCTGGGATTGGGCGCGGGATTCATTTACACTCTCTTCATGCGCATCCTGAATCTCTGGAAGGTGGCTCCGGGCTGGGAACCGCAGTGGTTCAAGGGAGCGGCGATCCGGGGGGAAGTATCTCCTGAACTCTTGGGCGTAGGCTACATTATCGGTTTGCGCATTTCCGGCTATATGCTTTCGGGGGGAGTCCTCTCGTGGTTGGTGCTGATCCCGCTGATTAAATTTTTTGGGGAATTGGCGCCGAGCTTTGTTCCGCCGGCGCCGGACGGACAATTGATCGCGCAGATGACGCCGGATGACATCTGGGCGAATTACATTCGTTACATCGGCGGCGGGGCGGTGGTTTTCGGCGGAATTGTCACGCTGCTGAAGGCGATGCCAACGATCTGGTCGAGCTTTCGGGAGAATTTCCAGGAAGTGCTGTCTCATCGCGCCAACGCGGGAATTGACACGCGGCTGAGAACAGAACGCGATATCCCCATTTTCTGGGCCATGATGGGCGCGATTGCCCTGGTGGTGCCGATTGCCCTGATGCCGATCATCCCTGGAGGTTTTGGGACGCACATCGCGTCGGCGATTTTGATGGTCTTCTTCGGCTTCTTCTTCGTAACTGTCGCCAGTAGAATCGTCGGCCTGGTGGGATCCTCCTCCAGCCCTATTTCGGGCATGACCATCACGACGCTGATGATCACCTGCTTGATCTTTGTGGCGCTGGGCTGGACGGGACACGAATTCGCGGTTGTAGCCATAGCCATCGGGGGCGTGGTCTGCATTGCGGCGGCGAACGGTGGGGCGACCAGTCAGGATCTAAAGACCGGCTATCTGGTGGGCGCCACGCCGCGCAGCCAGCAGATCGGCCTGATTATCGGTGTGCTGACATCGGCGGTGGTCGTGGGCTTGACGCTGTTCTATCTGCATTCCACGCTGGGCGTCGGATCGAGAGATCTGACGGCGCCCAAAGCGCAACTTATGGCCATCATCGTAGATGGCGTTTTGACGCAGCAATTGCCCTGGCATCTGATCTTGGTGGGATTCTTTATGGGCGCGGTGATGCAGCTCTGCGGAGTCGAAGCGCTGCCGTTTGCGGTAGGAGCGTATCTGCCCATGGAGATCTCGGTGCCGATCTTCGCCGGCGGCATCATCAAGCATTTCGTGGATAAAATTTACAAGTTTGAAGGCGCGGATGCGGAGACGAGCCCGGGCGTTCTGTACAGTTCGGGCTTGATTGCGGGCGGAGCGGTGGGCGGCATTTTCTGGGCGGTGTCCAAGGGATTGGAATCGAGCGGAAATTCGATAGCCGCCGGACTGCTGAATGTCGGGCCCAGCCTGGGATTGACCAGTCTGCCCCATCCTCTATCCGAGCTGGTCGCCATCGCGGCATTCGCCCTGCTGTGCTTATCTCTGGTGCTGATGTCGAAGAAGAAGGGATAGTAAGAGCGTATCGGGGCGGCCATAAGAGCCGCCCCTTTGCATTACCAATCATGTTCGGGAGGCTTAGGCTGGTTTTCGCGCCGAGATTTGCGCCGACCAAATTTTGCCCTCGATCCGGGAGGCCAGATTCGGATTCAGGGAGACGGAACAGCCGCAGCAGGACCCGCCCGGTTCGACGGAATTCAGCCAACCCTGCATGTGCTCGCGGCCATAAACGAAGCGCGAGGTGACTTCGACATCGGCTAACCCTGCCGCAAGCATGGCCGCCAGATACTCTTCTTCGCGGATGGCTCCGGCCACGCAGCCGACGTAGGCCTCGAAGTTGTCGAGCACTTCCTGGGGCAGATCGCCGCCCAGGACAATATCGGAGATGGAGAGCTGACCGCCGGGCTTCAGGACGCGAAAGGCTTCGCGGAATACGGCCGCTTTATCGGGCGCCAGATTGATGACGCAGTTGGAGACAATCCAGTCCACCGAGGCGTCCTCGACCGGCATGCGGTCGGCGCGCCCGAGGCGAAATTCGACGTTCTTGTAGCCGCGCTGCTGGGCGATACGCGAAGCTTTTTCGATCATGGCGGGGGTCATATCGAGGCCGATGACCTTGCCCTGCGGACCGACTTTCTCGGCGGCCAGGAAGCAGTCAATGCCGGCGCCGGAACCGATGTCCAGGACGGTCTGACCCTGCTGGACTCCTGCGAACTGCAGGGGATTGCCGCAGCCGAAAGAGCTCTGCACCGCCTCCGGCGGCAGGGACTCGACTTCCTGAGAAGAGTAATCTCCCCTGACCGTGGGACCGGACGAGGCACAGCAGGAAGTCTTCTCGGATTGCCTGAGCTTTTCGGTATAAGCTCGCTCCACGCCCTGCAGCAGAGCATCGGCCTGGGAAGGATTGGTCTTGGCTGAGTTCTTCATGGTGTTGCTCCTTTAATGATACATGCAAATATTTCTATATTTCGATATAAAGAGCCAAAAAAAATCAGCTCTTTCTTTTCGGTTTCGGCGCGGCGGCCAGGCGAACTCCCAAAAGGTCCAGGATGCCGGAACAGCAGGACAGGGTCTCGGGTCCGCAGCAGAGGGAGTATAGGATCTGCTTGCCGCGCCGCTGGGTGACGACGATGCCCGCCTGCTTCAGCAGATTCAGGTGGTGGCTGACCGTCGGCTGAGCCAGATCGGTGCGGGCGACGATCTCGTTGACGCTCAAAGGGCCGTTCTTCAGAAATCCCAGGATCTTCTGACGCGTCTCGTCGGATAGGGCTTTAAAGGTCTGTGCGCAGCGGTCTATCATGGTACATCGAAGAATCTCGCCACAAATTTAAGAAAAAAACAGGTGTCCGTCAAGTGATTTATCGAATATTTTCGATATGATGAACGGGTGATGATCCCCCTGCTCCTGAAAAATATCGCAGATCTATTTCTCCCCAATCTGTGCGTCCTCTGCCAGGAGCGATTGGGGGAGCGAGAGGACTACGTCTGCGAAGGCTGCTGGGGCAAACTGACGCCGTTTCCCGACCGCACCACAACGCCGCTCAGGCCGCTTCGGGGAGTCCTGGATGGCCTGTGGATCGGCTGGGAGTACGAGGCTCGAATGCGGCGCCTTGTCCACCTGATGAAATTTGAGGGTCGCCCGGAATTGACTCAGCGGCTCATGGAAGAGTGGCTGAAAGTTATCGTTCATCCGGAAGGGCTTCAGGACTTCCAGGTTTTGCTGCCGGTGCCGATCCACCCGGCCAGGCGGCGGGAGAGGGGTTTTAACCAGAGCGAGCTTCTGGCGCGGAAGCTGAGCGAGGCGGGAGGCTGGATGGTCGCGCAGGATGATGCAGTGCGCATCATTAATACCCCTTCGCAGACCCTGCTGGATCGAGACGAACGCTGGCGCAGCGTGTCGGGGGCCTTTCAGGTGCGCCATCCCGAGTCCTTCCAGCAGCGAAAGGTGCTCATCGTGGACGACCTGGCGACGTCCGGGGCGACTCTACATGCGCTGGCCATGCTGCTTCGTCGCAGCGGAGCCGCCACCGTCGGAGGCGTAGTTTTGACTTCGCCGATCGGATTGGACTCGCAATCTCCAAAATATGCTTGACTTTGCCGACAATTTGCCGTAAATTAAGTTCGTTTTTTAAGGAGCTCTCATGTTCCACGAGGACCGTTACCTGCGCCAAGAAATCCGCCGATTGAAAAAGCGGGTGAAGCAGAATCCTCTGCTCTTCGCGCGGCTGGGCGACTGCCACCTGCGCCTGGGCAAAGCCGATCTCGCCGAGAGCGTCTTGAAAGAGGGTATGAACGCATTTCCGGACTACTCCAACGCCTTTCGGGTTCTGGCGGAGATTCACTTCTTGAAGGGATTCTACCGCGACGCCGAGGAGAACTGCCGGAAGGGATTGGAGCGCGATCCGAATCATCTCGGTCTCCTCCACCTCCTGATGCGCATCAAGAAGAAGGAGGACAACGACTGGGAAGCCGGACAGCTTCAGAAAACGATGGCTCGACTCGATCCTCTGCACGCGCCGGAATACGGCATTGAAACGGAGCCGGCGGCTGACGACGAGGATACGGCGAGCGCGCCTTCTGCAGCGGAAATCTGGAAAGCTGAGGCCGCCCCGCGAGATCAGAAGGCGGCGGAGGAACGGCCGGACAGGGTAGAGAAAGGATCCCCCGCCCAGGAAGGCCAAGGTCTTCAGAAATACCTCAATGAGATTCTCGAATCCAGTGAGCAATTGGAGGCCGAGGAGGAGCTGGAGAGTACGCCGGAACCGACCGAAGCGGCTCCGGCCGGAATCGCCACGCGCACGCTGGGGGAGCTCTACGCCAAGCAAGAGAAATACGACGAAGCCATTGAGGTTTACCGCCAGTTGCTGGATTTAGACCCGGCCAACGAAGCCTACCAAAACCGTCTGCAGGAATTGGTGCAACTGCAGGAAACCAGCTCGGAGAAGCGCAAGGCGAATCACGATGGATAGGATGCTCCAGCTTCGGCAGGAACTGCACCGGCTGGATTTATCCAATTTTGTCGTCACCCGCCTCTCCAACATCCGCTATTTATGCGGATTTTCCGGCAGTTCGGGATTTCTTCTGATCAGTCCGCGTAAGGCGCGCTTCTTCACGGATTTCCGCTGCCAGAGCCAGGCGGCGCGGCAGGTGAGAAACGCCGAAGTGATCGTTTATCCCGATGAGTTTCTCAAAGAGCTGCGCCGGCATTCTCTGCGTCTCTCCGGACGGATTGGTTTCGAAGGCTCCTTTCTGGATGTGACAACGTATCAGCAACTGAAGGAGATCTTCCCCAAGCTCGCCTGGATTTCCACTGAGAAATTGGTGGAAAATATCGCCGCCGTCAAGGATCCGGAGGAAGTCAAGAAAATTCGTCAGGCGGCGGCGATCACGGATTCGGTTTTTGCGGACGTTCTGAAGTTGATCAAGCCCGGAGTGCGCGAGCTTGACGTGGCGGCCGAGATCACCTATCTTCACAAGAAGCGAGGGGCGGATGGAGATTCCTTCCCGCCCATCGTGGCCTCAGGGCCGCGGTCGGCGCTGCCGCACGGCACCGCCGGTAACCGCAAGATTCGCAACGGCGACCTGGTGACCCTTGATCTGGGCTGCATTTATCAGGGCTATGCCAGCGATTTGACTCGCACCGTGGCTGTGGGGCATTGCCCGGCGAAGATGAAGTCGGTTTACCAACTCGTCTTGAAAGCGCAGACCGAGGCGATCGCCCAGGCCCGGTCCGGCTTGACGGTGAAAGCTCTGGATGAGGTGGCCCGAGGGATCATCCGGGACGGCGGACATAGCGAACATTTCGGGCATGGATTGGGGCATGGTTTGGGACTCGAGGTTCATGCAGAGCCGCGAATCTTTTTCGGATCGGACGCCGTGCTAAGAACCGGTCATGTGGTAACCATCGAGCCGGGGGTCTACATTCCAGAGGTGGGCGGTGTGCGCATCGAGGATGATATCTGGATCAGGAATGGCCAGGCGGAGGTCCTCACGCAATCACCCCGGGATTTCATCATCTTATAACGAATTCGAGCGATCCAGTGGACATGACAACAATCGGGAAAGCACGCCCCTGGTTAGGGGTTTTGTTCTTTTTGGGCATATCGCTGCGCTGTGGCGCTCTGGAAGACGGGTGCGAGGTCTTGATTGCGCTGCAGCAGCCGGTTCCTCAGCTTGCGGCGACCGAACTGGCACGGACGGGCCTGCCCGATGTGGACGCCATTCTGGGACAGCATCCCGGAAACCAAACCAGTTATGCTCTGGCGGACGCGGTTTCGAGACACCCGGATTTCAAGAATGTGCTTCTGGTGCGACTGTCCAATGAAGGTGAAAAGTCCGATTTCGTTCGGAAGATATCGCGATTATCGTCGGTGAAATGGGCGCAGGGGAATCACCTTCTGCGGTCGCATCTTACACCGGATGATCCATACTTCGGCGATCAGTGGGGCCTGCCAGGCATCGGCGCGCCCGCCGCCTGGGATGTGAATCAGGGCAGCGGCGAAATTCCCGTTGCCATTATTGACACGGGCTGCGAGCTTACTCATCCCGACCTGATGGCTTCGTTCTGGACGAATCCGGGCGAAATTGCAGAGAATAACACTGACGACGACAATAACGGCTACGTGGACGATATTCACGGGTGGGATTTCGTGGATGCGCCCTCCTTCCCCAGCAGCGGCGACTATCTGATCAGGGACAATGATCCGTCGGACGAGAACGGTCACGGCACGGCTGTCGCAGGGATTTGCGGAGCGCAATTGAACAACGGCCTGGGCGTGGCCGGCCTGGCGCCCGGCTGCCCGGTCATGGTATTGCGCGCGGGGAACATGGACGGCTACCTGCAGGAAGACGACGTGGCCTCGGCAATTCTCTATGCGCTGGACAACGGAGCGCGAATTGTAAATATGAGCTTCGGCGATACGCAAGCCAGCCCGATGCTGGAGGATGTAATCGCCTATGCCGCTCAGGCGGGACTGATTTTGGTGGCGGCTTCCGGCAATTATGGCAACGCCGCCATGGTCTATCCGGCGGCCTACGGTGCAGTCCTAAATGTGGGGGCAAGCGAACAGAACGGCCAGAGAGCCTGGTTTTCGAGCTATGGAATATCCCTGGATCTACTGGCGCCGGGCGTCGGCATCTATTCCACTTTGCTAGAGGGAACCTATGGCACTTTGATGGGGGGCAATGGAAGCTCCTACGCCTCGGCATTCGCTTCGGCAGCCGCGGGCCTGGTATTGAGCGAGCATCCGGATTGGGACGCCAACATGGTCATCTCCACGCTGAAGAGCTCATGCGATGACTATCCGCCCTCGGGCTGGGACGCCCAGAGCGGCCAGGGAAATCTTCGGATTGACCGGGCGCTGGAGATCCCGGAGGGCATGATCGTCCAGATTACCAATCCAGCCATGGGCCAGGGATTCTCTAATATTGACACTCTGGTGATTACCGGGACGGCGGCGGGGGTGTACATCGAAGAATTTCTCCTCTATGCGGGGCAAGGCGAGAATCCGACGAGCTGGGATACTCTGCATTGGGTACGGGGCGCGCAAATTGTTGACGATACACTGGGGTACTGGGATATCAGCGAGCCCACGGATACGGCTTATACGGTGCGGCTTGCCATGAGTGACATCTTCGGAAATGCCGCAGATGAACGAGTGGTGGTGTACTTCGATCCAACGGAACCGGAGATTTCGAACATCGAGATCTTTCCCATCCTGGATGGGGAAAGACCCTCCTATTTGCTGACCTTTCATACGGATGACATGACTACGGGAAAAGTTCTGTTGCATAGATTGGGCGATCCGTCAATTCGCTGGACCTCCATTTCGCTGAATTACGAGACGATGGATCACGTAGTTCTGATGGGTCGAGATCTGGTCGCAGGCGATTACCAATATTATGTCTGGGTCGAGAATTCAGCGGGATTGGTGGACAGCACGGCAGTCCTGGATACGCTGAATCTGCAGGTCCTTTCCATTGCCACGAACAACTTTGTGGAACTCCCCTCTCCCGGAATTCCTCCCGGGCTTTATTATGAAGAGGCAACCGATCTTGATAGCGATGAATTCCCCGAAATCTGGGCCGACACTCTGGATGGCATCGGAGCGATCTCCGACCTCCGGGTTTGGGAAGCGACGCCAAGCTGGGAGTTTTCCGATCTGGGATTGGATTTCGGGCAGGAAATTCCCAAATCCATCGGCGACAGCGATGCGGATGGCCAGGAAGAGTTGCTGACGCTTTACGGGGGCGAGACCAAGATTTACGAGGCGCTGACGCCGAATGCGCTCCCTCTGCCAGGTAACGTTATCTGGTCCGATTCCGGAAATGTGTGGGGCGCAAAACTCCTGGATTTGCATCCCAATGATGGACAGGGCGAAGTGTTGTTTTTTTCCGATGGAGCCTATCAGCTCTGGGCGCATCCAACGGATAATCCGAACTTGATTTTTATGCAGTCACTGCCGAATCCATTCGATCCATCCGCCTTATTCCTGCCGCCCTACTGCCGCATGGACGATTACGACGGGGACGGCAAGACCGATCTGCTGTTTGGTGATTACGATGGACACTTATATATTTACGAGGAGCAGCCGAGCGGCGAGTTCGAAGTGAGCTGGAGCGATTCGACGCCACTGCTGGATACCGGTGAGTTCCTGACCGACGGCGATTACGACGGCGATGGTCAAATCGAGTTCGCGGCTCTGGCCCATACTCAGACGGTGCTCGCGGGCGAGCATCTGGCGGATACGCGATATTGGGGGCTCTACATTTATAAATCCAGCGGAGACGACGCTTACGTTGGTCTGGACACCTTCTATTTCTTCGGGGCGGAAAGTCCCTCCAGTTTTCCATCGGGAATATCATCCGGCGATGTTTATGGGGACGCGAGGGCCGAAATGCTCGTCTGCGTCTATCCGGATTTCTATGCGGTTGGATGGGATCCAGCCGGCGGTAGATTCATCCCACTCTGGTACTACCCGCTATGCCGCAGCAATCGGGCGATCATCGGCGACTTCAATCGAAATGGAATCAGCGAATTTCTATTGAGTGACGGCAGCGAAACGCACACGTTTGAAGCAGTCGGGAGCTGGTCGAATTGGCCGCCGCCGCCCCTGGGTTTTGAAGCCATCGCACTGGCCGACCGCGTCTCTCTGGCCTGGCTGCCGGTTACGGGAGCCGATGCCTACAATATTTACCGCGCCGAAGGATCCGAAGCGCCGCAGTTTTTCCTGGAAGTCCAGGAAAATCAGCGAGTGTACATTGATTTCGAGGTGTCGCTGGACAGCATTTATGCTTATGCTGTCTCCACGGTTGATCTTGCCGCCCCCACTCCGGAAGGACCAACCACGGTACCTCTAACCGCGATTCCGAATCTGCCGCCTTACGTGATCGGTGATACGGCCGGATTCGTCATGCCCAATTACGTCACGGTGAATTTCAGCGAGCCGATGGGGCCTACGATTCTGGACGTGAACAATTATTGGGTCGCCGAGACCGGTGCTCCTCCGCAATCGGCGGTTTCGGATCAGGGAGGCAGACGAGCGGTGCTGACTTTCGCGCCTGCATTTGAACATATTACCTACCGCTTGATAATTCACGAACTCTATGACCTGCAGGGTTCACCGCTATCCACCCTCTACGATACAGTCTATTTTGATGTATCGACTCAGATCGTCACATTGCCCTACTTGATTTCCGCAGGGGCCGTCAATGAGTTGACGACGGTTACACTGCTGTTCTCGCAGCCGATGGATCACGATGACCTGACGCTCGTGGCGAACTATTCCATCACGGTGGATCCGGCCTCGCCGATTATGGCACCGCAGACCATCGAGATTGATAGTGCCATAGTGGATTCAGCCGGCCCCAGCAGCACGGTTGATCTCTGGATTAGTCCCAATACCCCTCTGGGAGCTTTCGGGCGCATCTACCGGGTCACCGCCACCAATATCTTCAGCGAATTTGGTCAGGAAATAGACCCGAACTTCAATTCCGCCACGCTGAACTTCGCGGCTCGAACTCTGAGCGATGCCTTCGTTTTTCCCAATCCGTACAGCCGCAAATTGGGTCTGCCTTACGTCATTTTCGCCAATTTGACCGAGGAGGCAGAGATCCGCATCCTGAGCCTTAGCGGGATTCTTGTCAAGAAGATTGTGGTCGCCGACAATCTTGCCGGCGGCGTGAGCTGGGATCTGCGCAATGAGCGGGGCGAGCCGGTGGGCTCCGGAGTTTACCTTTACTATATCAAGAACGGCGATGAAACGAAGTGGGGAAAGCTCGCCGTGGTGCGTTGATGAGGATCGGTTTGACCGGCGGGGTGGGAAGCGGCGCGACCCAGGCCGCCAAATGGCTGGAAGCAAAGGGAATCTCGGTTTTGTCCGGCGACGAGGCCGGGCATAGGGCGCTGATGATTCCGGAAATCAGGGATTCCCTGCGTGAGCGATTTGGCCAGCGAATCTTCACGGATCAGGGCGAGGTGGACCGCCCACGATTGGGGGAGATCATTTTTGGAAATGAGGAGGCCCGAAAGGATCTCGATCGCATGGTTCATCCGGCTCTGCTGGATATCCTGACTCAGGAAGCGCGACGGGTGGAAGCGCAAAGCGGCGTGGTGGTGGTGGACGCCGCTCTGATTTATGAATGGGGCCTGGCCGGTTTCTTTCACCGGATCATCGTGGTGGATGCCCCGCTGGACCTCCGCATTCGGCGGGCGAGGGCGCGAGATGGATTATCGGAAGAGCAGGCCCGGCAGCGAATCGCCGCACAATGGCCGCTGGAAAAGAAAGTTGAGCAAGCCGATTTCGTGGTCAACAACGTGGGGAGTCTGGAAGAACTGCATTGGCAAATGGATGAGGTTTGGAGAAATATCGAGCGGACGGCCATCTAAATTGACAAATCAGGTTTCTCATTCAGGACCAAAATAAAAGCCCGGCGACATCGCCGGGTGTTTCATGTGCCGGAGGCCGGATTTGAACCGGCACGCCCTTTCGAGCGCCACCCCCTCAAGATGGTGTGTCTGCCAATTTCACCACTCCGGCAATTCACGGCAACTCTCACGCAAGCGCAACGACTTCGACGTGGATTCGGCTTTTTACCCTGTGCTTCTCCTTCAACAACCGATCTATTCGATCAAGCTCCTTGGCGTGGTAGTACCTTTCACCGCAACCAGAGCATGCTTCGGCAGTTACGTTCTCGACAATGTAGAGCCGCCCCTCCAGCCAATGCTGCTTTGTAACCTTCCTCTTCCTGGTTCGGCCACCACAGAATTCGCATATCATGGTTGATCCAGCTTTTTGATAAACCGTGATGATAATTAGTTCACCGTCCACCTTAAACCGACAGACAAGATAAATTTTTCGACCGTCTAATGCCGAGCCTGTGATTCGATATCGAATACCGCGGACATCTTCGGTGAGTTTTTTCTCGACGCGGCCATTCAGAATTGCGCCTTCGATATCTGCCCGACCTAAGCCATCCTGTTGCATCTCCTCTTCAGCATGTGAAGACAAATAATAATCGCACTCCAACACCCTCTGGCGTATTCTGCGGATTGCACTCACGACAAATCAGACTTATGGCTGTTCAGGCAAAGTCGGATTCTGTTGATCAGGTGCACCCTGCGGCTGGCCTTCGGATGGCGCGCCGGGGCTGGATTCCAGGTCGCCCAGATTCATTTCGCCGGAGACGCGAGGCAGATTCTGCGCGCCGGACTGCTGCATTTCCTGCTGGGTGACGGAACGCGGAGCGCCTCCACCCTGCAGCAGCAGGGAAAGTCCGAGGCTGTTGAGCATGAAGACGACAGCCAGAATGGCTGTCGCGCGCGACAGGAAATTGGCGGTGCCGCGAGCTCCCAGAAAGGACGAAGCGCCCCCGCCAAATGTGGATCCGGCGAGCCCTCCGCCCTTAGAAGATTGCAGCAGGATCACGACGACCAGAAAGAACGACACCAAGACGTGCAAGAGAACAAGGATTGTGTAGATCATTTTTCTATCCTAAGCGATAAGTTCAGCGGCTTTGACAATTTCGGCGAAGCTGGCAGCTTGAAGACTGGCTCCGCCCACCAGGGCGCCATCAATGTCGCCTTGCCCTAACAGATCGGCCGCATTGTCGGCCTTAACGGAACCGCCATAAAGAATCAGAACAGAATCAGCCAAAGCCAGGTTGTGCATTTCAGCAAGTAAGTCGCGGATGAATCGGTGCATTTCCTGCGCCTGCGTCGGAGTGGCGGTCTTGCCGGTGCCGATGGCCCAGACCGGTTCATAGGCGATGACGATGCGCCGAATCTCTTTTTCATCCATTCCACGCAGGGCTTGCGCGACCTGTTCCCGGACGACTTCTTTCATCACGCCGGCTTCGCGCTCAGACAGAGTCTCGCCGACGCAAATGATCGGCGTCAAGCCGTGCTTTAATGCCGCCGCGATTTTGCGGTGGACGGTTTCGTCCGTTTCGCCGAAATATTGGCGGCGTTCGGAATGGCCGATAACGACGTATTGGCAGCCCGCCGATTTCAGCATGGGAGCGGATATTTCGCCGGTGTAGGCTCCATTATCTTCCCAAAAGAGATCTTGAGCCCCGACCGCGACGCGCGATGATTTCAACACTTCGACCGCCAGATGCAATGCAGTGAAGGGTGGCATCACAGCCATTTGTGTTTTGGTGAAAGGCGCCAACCGAGCTTTCAACTGCCGAAGCAGATCGAGCGTTGCGTTGGCATCGGCCGGATTGAGTTTCCAATTGCCGGCGATGAGCTTTTTGCGTCCCATGAAAAGCGACCTATGCGTCTGTCAAGGCTGCCACACCCGGCAGCACCTTGCCTTCGAGAAATTCCAGCGAGGCCCCTCCGCCGGTGGAGACGTGGCTGACTTTGTTTGCCAGGCCGAATTGAGCGATGGCCGCCGCGGAATCGCCGCCGCCCACGATGGTGACGGCGCCCCTGGATGTGGCTTCCGCCAGAGCACTGGCGACGACTTTGGTTCCCCCCGCGAAAGGCTCCATTTCGAATACGCCCATCGGCCCGTTCCAGACGACGGTCTTGGCGGCCAGGATTTTCTGGCGGAAGAGTTTGGCCGTTTCGGGACCGATGTCCAGGCCGCGCCAGCCGGCAGCAAGTTGATCAACCTTGATCAAGCGAATTTTAGCCGATGCTTCGACCTTATCGGCGGCCACGGCATCCAGCGGCAGCAGAAATTCGACTTTCGATCCTCGGGCTTGAGTCAAGACGTCTTTGGCGGTGCCCAGAGTCTCGGGTTCGAAAAGAGAATCACCGATTTCCATCCCCTGAGCTTTCAGGAAGGCGAAGGCCATCCCCCCGCCGATTAGAATCGTATCCACTTTCTTCATCAGATTCTGGATAACGTCAATTTTACCGGATATCTTGGCTCCCCCCAAAATTGCGACGAAAGGACGCGCGGGATTCTCGAGCGCCTTGCCCAGATAATCCAACTCCTTCTGCATCAAGTAGCCGGCGGCGTTCTGTTTGAAGTATTTGGTGACGGCTTCGGTGGAAGCGTGGGCTCGGTGAGCGGAGCCAAAGGCGTCATTCACATAAACGTCTCCCAACATGGCCAGAGCTTGTGCGAAAGACGGATCGTTTTTCTCCTCTTCGGCGTGGAAGCGGAGATTTTCCAGCAGGAGGCAATCGCCGTTTTGCATGGCCGCTACTTTGGATTCGGCCGGTGAGCCGATGCAATCATCGGCAAAGCCAACGGGCTTGCCGAGCATTTTGGACAAGTGCAATGCGACCGGCTTCAGACTGAATTCAGGTGCTGGTCTCCCCTTGGGGCGGCCCAGATGGGACATTAGGATCGCCCTGCCGCCATCATTCAAGATCTTTTTGATCGTTGGCAGAGCCTCGCGGATGCGAACGTCATCGCGGACGGAACCATCTTTGTCCAACGGAACGTTAAAATCCACTCGCACGAGCACGCGCTTGCCGTGAAGGTCGAGCTTGTCTATGCTGAGCTTATTCATAGGGCTGCCGCCTTTTTGATCAGATCCACGACGCGGCAGGAGTAACCCCATTCATTATCATACCAGCCCACGACCTTGACCATATGGCCCTGCATGACCAGCGTGGACAGCGCATCGAAGATGCAGGAGTGCGGGTTGCCGATAATGTCCGCGGAGACGATCTCGTCTTCGGTGTATTCCATGATGCCCTTCATGCGGCCATTGGCGGCCTCCTTCATGGCGGCGTTGATCTCTTCTTTTGTCGTGGGCTTGGCTAACGTGGCCACAAAGTCGGTCACCGAGCCGTTCATCACGGGAACGCGGAAAGCCATGCCATCCAGCTTACCCTTCAGTTCAGGGATCACTTTGCCGACGGTGCGGGCCGCGCCGGTGGTTGTGGGAATAATTGAGACGGCAGCGGAACGGGCGCGGCGCAGATCCTTGTGCGGCATGTCCAGCACGCGCTGGTCGTTGGTGTAAGCATGAATAGTGGTCATCAAGCCGTATTGAACGCCGAATTTGTCATGCAGAACGCGCACCATGGGCGCCAGACAGTTGGTGGTGCAGGAGGCGTTGGAAATGATTTTATGCTCGGGCTTCAGGGCGGAATCATTCACACCCAGGACGATGGTCGCGTCAATTTCATCCTTGGCCGGGACGGTCAGGACAACTTTTTTTGCGCCCGCCTGCAAGTGCTTTTCAATTTTCGCCCGATCGCGGAACACTCCGGTGGATTCGACCACGAAATCAGCCCCCAGTTTTTTCCAGGGAAGGTCGGCGGGATCTTTGATGGCCGTAATGGGCAGTTTCTTGCCGGCCACGATGATATTGCTGTCATCGTGCGATACGGACTGCGAGAAGCGGCCGTGCGTGGAGTCATATTTCAGCAGGTACGCCAGCGTCTTGGCGTCGGTGATGTCGTTGATGCCGACGAATTCAATGTTGGGATCTTTATACCCGATTCGGAAAACCAGGCGACCGATGCGGCCGAAACCGTTGATGCCGATGCGAATTGCCATTGATGCCTCCGTGAGGGAAAATTTCTACAAACATTTCTTATGGCCAGGATTAAAGACAATCCTGGCTCTTAAAGGTCTAGTTGAGATTTAGCTTCTTCTTTAGCAGAGAAACGGATCCCTGCGAACGGAACGCCCTGATATGCTCACAGGCCTCGCGATACGAATGTTCCACGATGGCCCGAACATAGCGTTCGCCTATAGAATCAATTTGGCTCTTGAATCGCTTGGTGGCCTCCTTGATATTCTTGTTGTTTTCATCTGCCCATTTCTTCATGGCGGCCATCAGATCGTCCGGCAGATGCTGGTGGGCAATGTTCTGCCAGAGCGTACCGACATTGCCCTTGCGGATGCCGTAGTCCGTGAACTGACCCATCAAATGCAGCGGCGTGCCAGTGATGCCGTGCTGGGCAATGCAAACGCCGAAAGGACGGATCGCTTTAAATATCTCACCGGTGCGCGGCAAGTCAATATGCACCTCCTCGCCCGGAAGATAGTTGCCGTGCTTGGAACCGTTGTTGATGGCCAGCAGATCCGGATGCACATCGTGGTCTTTCAATCCCTTAATGAAGAACAAAGCTTCTTCGACGGTGGTAATTTCAGCCTCCTGGCCGACAGTTTTGATCTCTCCGACCTCCACTTCGAGACCGATCTGCATGTCGCTCAGTCGCTTTGCCAGAGCCGCCGTGATGCGGATGTTATCCTCCAGCTCGTTAAAGGAGGCATCAATCGCGAAGGAGGTGTAGCCGGCTTCGAGCTGGGCGGCAATTATGGCCTGCGAGGATTCAAGCTGTTTTAGCGATGTATCTTTCACCGTGATATGATCACTGTGGATGAAAAAGGGCTTGCTGAATTTCAGGCGGTCGGCGTAATCAATGATCGTATCAAAGAACATCTTGGGCGTCATGCCGGTGTAGCCGCCGTCCAGGCCGGCCTCGGTCTTGGCCAGTTCGAATCCAACGATGGCGTCCAATTCCTCCGCAGCCTTCATGATGCCCGGAATCGAATGCTTGATGCGCGTGTTGCAGGCCATAACCATGACCTTCTCGTCGCGGAAGGCTTCGATGACGGGATGGCTGCCGATCAAGCAGATCCGGCTTTTGGCGCCCAGCTTGGATCGGATGTGGGTGGGACGAAGATCTAGAATATTACTCATTTTGGCAATTCGAAAACCAGATGCGTCAATCAACTCCAATCTCTAAGGCACCAAATGCTTCTTGACGAGAGTGCCAACCTCCGCCGCCGCTCTTTTTGCCGCCATTGCAGTCTCCCTATCATACTGGGTGGGCCAATGGACAGGGTATCGAGCATCAATATAGAAAGGATTAAGATAGCGGCATGCTTCGGTTAACTGCCCAAACTCAGCGGTCTGCTCTTTGCACGACTCCAGGAGTTCCAGGAGGCTGTGAACAGAACGAAAAGGGAGATGGCGTGCAATAATGAAAGCCTTCAAATATTTTTCGGCGGCCTGCTGGAAATGAAAGCAAATCTGGGCGAAGAAATCGGTATGATCGAGCCCGGCGCTGGCAAATCCGAAATCTTCGTCCGCCTTGCGAAGCCATTCCTCGGCGATATTAATTGGCACTGTAAAGAATCCTCCCTTGCTGCAGGACGTACTCTACGAAGGGATCGCCCATTTTTAAAGAGCTCTCCACCTCATCCGGACGATAGACGAGGAAATCGGTGGCCAATTTATATTTTATCAGAGAATCCAACTGGCGGATGCGGTTCACACCGAGATCCGGCACATCTTGCTTGATGATAAAAAGATCAATGTCACTCCCCTCATGGATTTCTCCTGCAGCCAGGGAACCAAAGAGGATAATTTTTTCGGGTTTGTATAGTCGTATCAGTTGTTCGCTGATGCGTTTGATTTCCGCTTCAAAAGCGGCTCGCCGGAGCATTTTCAAATCCTCCCATCTTTCGACTTTAGGCGCGGCCTCTTCGAGGCTGATGGTGATTGGCTTTGGGGAGCGCAGATTGACCTTTTCGTCGAATTGATCTTATTCCGCCGCCGCCTGTGAGCGCCAAAAATCCTCTGCATTTCGCTCAAGATAGCCAGCTTCTGGACATAGGGCAACTTGCTCAGGCGCTTTCTCCTCTTGGCACGCTCCTCGCTAAACACCTTCCCGAACTCATCTGAATTTTCGATGTAAAGGAGTTTTTTTATCTCAACAATTCTCTCAGCTCCTCAACAGATAAATCTGCATCGCGAAGAATATAGGCCAGGATCTTGGGATGCAAAATTTTCTTTGCATGATAGGGCACCGTGACTCTCCGACCTTGCGCATTGCGGAAGATCTTATGACTTCCACTTTGGCGCACAAGCTGAAATCCGGCCCGCCGCAAGGCCTTGATCGTCTCGGCCGTCGTAATTCGTGGAAGATTGGCCGTCATACTGCGATGTCAAGGAAAGTCAGGCTTACAGCTTCCGGCTGCGGCACGACTTCGCCCGCCAGCAGCCTGTCCTTGATATGAAGTTGGATGGCATCCTTTATGTTGGCGAGGACCTCTTCATAAGTTCCGCCCTGAGTATAACAGCCTTGCAGCTCGGGACAAATGGCGACGTAGCCGCTTCGATCCTTTTCGATGATGACGGATAGATGATAGATTGTCTTGTTTTTCATCGGCAATGCACCTGTCAGTATTTTTATTAGAAAAACACCGCCGCAATCTCGTAGAGTTCCATGTCCACTTTTTTGTTTTTCAGGACGGCCTCTTCGAGGTTGATGGTGATGATGTCCTCGGAGCGCAGCGCGACCATTTTGCCGAATTCACCTTTTTGCACCGCGTCCACCGCCCGGACTCCGAAGCGGGTGGCCAGAATGCGATCATAGGCGGTGGGCGAACCCCCTCGCTGGATGTGGCCCAGGACGGTCAAGCGGGTTTCGATGCCGGTGCGAGCTTCGATCTCATCGGCAATGACGCGGCCGACGCCGCCCAGGATGATATGTCCGAAGGCGTCGCGGCGGTCGCTCTGGGTGACCTGCTGACCGCCCTTGGGGGCGGCGCCTTCGGCGACCACAACGATGGAAAAACTCTTATGCTGATGGCGTTTCTTCAATTTTGTGCAAAGCTCGTCATAGTCGAAGGGCACTTCGGGTATCAAAATGGCATCGGCGCCGCCGGCGATGCCGGACATGACCGCAATCCAACCCGATTCGCGGCCCATGACCTCAACCACCATGATGCGGTGGTGAGATTCTGCGGTAGTGTGCAAGCGGTCAATCGCTTCGGTGACGACGGAAACGGCGGTATTGAAGCCGAAGGTGAAATCGGTGCCCATAATGTCGTTGTCAATCGTTTTGGGGACGCCGACGACCTTGATACCTTCGCGGTGCAAATGGAGCGCCACCGAAAGCGTGTCCTCCCCCCCGACAGCGATTATAGCGTCAATCGAATACTTCTTCAAATTGTTCTGAAGCTTGAGCATGTCGTCCTGATTTTTCATCGGGTTCGTGCGCGAGGTGCCGAGAATGGTGCCTCCGCGATGCAGAATTCCGGAAACGGCATAGACGGAGAGAGGCTCCACTTCGCCCTGAACCAGGCCACGCCAGCCGTTTTTGATTCCCAGGACGTCATGTTTGTACGTGTCAATGGCTCGGCGGGTGACGCCGCGAATAACAGCATTTAACCCGGGGCAATCGCCGCCGCCGGTCAGCAGTCCTATGCGCATGGCTATCCTTCTGGAAAAAATGCAACCTTAAATTTATTAAATAGCAGCCTTTGAGTCAAGCCAAAAGCCGCTTTTCTCCTGCAACATCGGATGCGACAGAATTGGATTTCGTCACTCCATTAGGCAAAACTGATCCATCCAACGACGGAAACGCGAGCCGTAGATCAGGTCATAGGTGTCCATCTGATCAGGGATGAGATGGGATGCCGCTTCGCGAGTTTCGGCCGCCAGGCGCTCCGCTTGTGGGCGATTCAAATTGCCCGCCACGATACGGCGACCGGCGCAATCTACCAGGCTCTGGAGAGTGCGTAGGGTGCGAGCCTCGCGCTGTTGATTAAGATCCATGCTCCGTTTTCCAGCCCCAAGCCGCCAGCTTCGCCGTCATGCGTTGATAATGGCTGCCGGGCCAATAGATGCGGTGGCATTGCGGACAGGTGTAGCAGTGATCAAAAGTCGCATAGACGCGCGGAGGCACGCGCTGCTGAATTGACTCTTTGGATATTTCGACAATCCGGCAGTTGCACTTCAAGCAGAGAGAAAGCGGGTCGGCGGTTTCCTTTAGATTCAATTGAGCATCTAATTCCCGCAGCTGCTCAGCTATCTCCTTATGTTCTACGACGAAATATCGGATTCCGTACTGGAGATTCAGATCATCTGAGCTAAACCGAATCCACACGCGGCGTTCTTCGATGGCGCATTCGAGGGCTTTTGGGGGTGGTAAATTCGCACGGCTCAGGGCGTCAAAGCCCAACATGCGCAGGGCTTTGCAGAGAGGGAAAAGGTCGGAATCGAGGATGAATTTCGGAGGTTCAGTGGCCACGGGTCACGACAGGCTTTCGCGATCCAAGGTTCGGTATTGAATGGCTTCAGCCACGTGGGCGGTCTGAATTTGCTCCAGGCCTTCAATATCTGCGATGGTGCGGCTGACTTTCAGGATGCGGTCGTAGGCGCGGGCAGAGAGTCCCAAGCGGTCAATGGCGGTCTTCAAGAGGCTCAGGCTGGTCTCATCGAGCTGGCAGTGCTGGCGCAGTTCCTTGGTCGTCATGTGGGCATTGGCGTAGATCCCCTTCAGACCCTGGAAACGCTGCAATTGACGTTCGCGAGCCTGCTGGACGCGGGCGCGCACCTTGTCGGATGGCTCCCCATCGGCCAGCGAGGAGAGTTGTTCGAATTTGACGGCGGGAACATCAATATGAATATCAATGCGATCCAGCAAGGGGCCGGAGACGCGGGAGCGATAACGCTGGATATTCAAGGGCGAGCAGGCGCATTCGTTATTCGCGTCGCCGAAGAAGCCGCAGGGGCAGGGATTCATGGCGGAGACGAGCATGAAGCGCGCCGGATAGGTCGTCGAGATGCGAGCCCGCGATAAAGTGACTCGGCCATCCTCCATGGGCTGGCGCATGACTTCCAAGACGCTGCGCTGGAACTCGGGAAGCTCGTCTAAGAAAAGGACTCCGTTGTGCGCCAGCGAGACTTCCCCCGGGCGTGGGAATGCTCCGCCGCCGATCAGCCCGGCATCGGAGATGGTGTGGTGCGGGGAACGGTAGGGGCGGGTGGCCAGAAGCGGCTGATCGGGCGGCAGGAATCCGGCGATGGAATGGATCTTGGTGGTCTCCAGGGCTTCTTCCAGCGTCAAGTGCGGCAGGATGGTGGGGAAGCGCTTGGCCAGCATGGTCTTGCCCGATCCGGGCGGGCCGATCATGATCAGATTATGGCTGCCGGCGGCGGCAATCTCAAGAGCGCGTTTGGCGGCGTCCTGGCCTTTGACATCCTTCAGATCAACCGGATACCGGGAATGCTGAGTGAAGAGCTCGCCGACGTCCACCTTGGTGGGCTTGATGTCGGTTTCGCCATTCAGGAAATTCACGGCGTCCGCCAGAGTTTTGACCCCGAACACGTCCACACTGGAAGCCATGGCGGCTTCGGCGGCGTTTTCTGCCGGGACGATAACGGATTTATAGCCATTGGCGGAAGCCGCCAGAGCGAGAGAAAGCGCGCCCCGCACGGGGCGCACGAAGCCTTCCAGGGACAGCTCGCCGATGATCATGCGGGATTCGAGAGAATCGGAATCGGTTTGGCCGGAGGCGGCCAGAATGCCCAGAGCGATGGGTAGATCGTAGCCGGAACCTTCCTTGCGGATGTCGGCGGGAGCCAGGTTTATGGTGATGCGCTTTTGGGGAAAAATATATCCGCTATTGCGGATGGCGGCGTAGATGCGCTCTTTGGACTCCTTGACGGCGTTGTCCGGCAGGCCGACGGTAGCGTAGCCGGGCATGAAGCCTTCGAGGTTGGTTTCGACAACGACGATGTAGCCATCCACTCCCTGAGTGGCGGCGGAATAAACGGTGCGGACCATGAAAATTCTTGCGCTCGGATTGGGAATATAATTTACGACCTAAACAGGTCCATGTCAAAGGATTTTCGGTTTTAGATTTTGGATTTTGGTTTGGACATATCCGCCAGATATTCCAAAAATCCCCGCCGGTAGGCGGCGTAATGCAAATAAGTCAGCAGCAGCGAAGGCAGGGGCAGGTTTTGCAACAAACTGGCGATTTCGATTGCCGGATGAAATAAGGCGGCGGCTGTTAACAAGCGTCGTGGAAGACTTGCTTGGCTCCGAACCTTGGCCGGCCCGGTCAGATCGTCCAAACGTAGATCGGAGGCAAATGCCGGGTGCTTTTCTAACAGGACGGGAATGCCTTCTCGGCCATATTGGTGCAGGGTCGCCATCACTTCCTTCAACGGACGCAGGTGGTGGTGATAGCCGATGGCCTCAGGCAGATAGTGAATCTGCGCTCCAGCCGCCTGAAAGCGCAAACCCAATTCGAGATCTTCGCTGCCATAGGATTGGAAGCGCTCATCGAATCCGCCAACTTCTTCGAACAGAGCATGAGGAAACGAGGCTAGACCGGACACGAAGTATTTGCCGGGAAGGGGCTGTCCGGGCTTCAGGCGGGCGCCGCCGCGAGAACTGTAATAACGCGCCAGGGCTTTCTTTGCCAGATGCGGCGGATAGCGCAGGGCTCCAATGCCGATGGTACGGGCCGAACTTTCGTGAAGCCGCAGATGGGCTGAAATGTAATTCGGAACGGTCTCGATGTCGCTGTCCAGCAGGATTATGATATCGCCACGAGCATGTTTTACCCCGGTATTGCGGGTCTTCGCGCGGCCTTGATTGGCGGAATTGCGGATAATTTGCAGATCCAGATGCCCAGAGATTCTTTTGGCGACACTGGAGGTGTCATCCGTGGAGCCATCGTCCACGAGGATGACCTCGAAATCTCGGAAATCCTGATTCTGCAATGCTCGCAGAACGATGGGCAGCGTTTTCGAGGCGTTATAGGCTGGGATTACGACTGAGGCTTTCATCGAGGCATCTTCAGGATGGATTCGAGGGCATCAGCGGCGCGATCCCAGGTGAACTGGGCGGCGGTGGCGGGGCCAGCCTCGGCGAGGCGGTGTCTCAGAGAATCGTTCTGAATCAGGGTGGTGATCGCCTTTGACAAGGCCACCGGATCGCGTGGCGGAACCATCAGGCAATTGACGTCCGGCCTGGCGAATTCGCTGACGCCGCCGCTTTCCGTGACCACGCAGGCCGTGCCGCAGGCCATGGCCTCCAGGGGAGGCAGGCCAAAGCCTTCGAACCAGGATGGATGCACTAACAGATCGGCGGCTCGATAGGCCGCGGCGATCTCGCGGTCGGAGGATGGCTTGATGACGCGAGTGGGGAATTGGGCAGCCGTCAAATCGAGGTCATCCTGGCTAATTATCCAGAGTTCGAAATCAGCGCCTGCTGCGACGGAATGACTCACTCGGTCCAAGGCTTGGATTAAGTCCTGCAGGCCCTTCCAGCGGTGGCGGCGGCCCACGCAGGCAATGGTGAATTTCTCCTTATGAAGTCTCGGGCCCTCAGACGAGAATACTAAAGGATCAACGCCATGCGGAATGATGGATAGAACTGCTCCTCGGCCGTGGCGCAAGCGAGTGGCCGTCCAGCCGCTGTTGACGGCGTAGGTTAGCGGCAGCTTGTGGCTCAGGTCGGCGACAAAATGGTATAGTTCGAGAAGCATCTCGGACTGGATTAGGCTGCGGTCATCGAACAAGGCGCGCTCATCGTTCATCGCATAAGACAGGGCACGGGCGCCGCGCAGACGAGCCGCCACGAAACCGGAAAACGTGGAAATGGGCATGCTGCAAAGCACCCAATCGCAGAGCGGAATGGCGGCGATCATGGCGGGGATATTGATAATCAATGAAGTTAGAGGCGAGGCGATTTCGATGCCGCAGGCGCGGCTGTTGACGCCGAAGGGGATCTTGAAACCGTGGCGGCCGCGCGGATAGAGAATCTCGATATCGTGGCCGCGCTGGGCGAGCTTGGCGGACAGCTCGCAGATGACGCGCTGTCCCCCGCCGATATGCAGATCCTGAGCCAGCCAGACGAGTTTCATCTCCCGTCCAGGTTGATGCCGGCTTCCGCATAAAGACCATAGAGCTCGTCCATCACGCTATTCAACGAATGCCTCTGCCGGACGTATTCGCGGCCCTGCCGGCCTTTCGAGCGCCGAAATTCGGGATTCTCGACAAGTCTGATCAACTCGGATTTCAGATTCCCGGCGCTTACGTTGATGAAGGGGTGATCGGCGAAGAACTTTTCGCATTCGGCGTTCATGCGGGTGCAGGTGGGGATGCCCATAGACAGAGTCTCCAGCGAATTGACCCCATAACCCCAGCCACCTCTATCGGCGATTTGATCTATGGCAATGTCCCAGCGGGCCTTTCGGCGCAGGCATTCGTCATTGGGTAGTCCTTCGACCAGGTCCAATTTCACCCGGTGCGTTTTCTCAAGCTCTTGAACGACCGCGATGATGCGATCCGTTCCCTTGAAATGGCGCGCCTCGGGAGCCCGGCAGGCGTGACCGATGATCAGCGGGGAATTCTCACCCGCTTTCACTTCGAATCGTTCAACTTCAAAGGGGAGGTGCAGATAGCGGATATGAGGATGCTTTTTAAGCAGATCCAGCTCGCTGGTCATGTTCAGATCGCTTGCGCCGTCCACGGCGGGGATGACGCCGCGGTTGCGCAGGTCGGTGCCGTGATAGAAGCAGGTGATATGGACTCCACGAGCCTTCATCTTTTTGACGAAGCGGGCGTCGCGGTAGAAATCCAAGCCCTGATCGAGGTGAATCAGATCGAAATGATCGAAATCGAATCGGCGGATGGTGCGTTCAATTGTGCCGGACAGGAGAAAATCGCGCAGATAGAAAAATGCCGCCTCGGCCGCCGTAGCCGGTCGCCAGGTCGGAGGATAGCCCTCCCTATCAGCCTGGCCGAGCATGGGGGGTGCGCTCCGATAAGCCAGGCTCTTAATTTTCTTGACCAGAGGAGAGTCGGGCATGAGGGGAAGATTCAGGCAGATATCTTCGGGGAAGCCCGAGGACGAGGGAAAAAAAGTGACGTAGCGGCACTCGTGGCCGCGAGCGCGATGGCCGCGTTGGAAAAGGGACAGCGCACCGGAGACATGCTCCGGGCTGATATAGAGGATGCGAGCCATTTACCGCGCGATCTGTTCCAGTCTGGCGATCTGGTCAAGGTGGCCGAGCACTAACAGTTGATCCTCATCCAGGACTTGAGTCTCACGGTCGGGCGTGGGGATCATTTTGCCATCCTTGCGGATGATGCCCATGATCAAGGCGCCGCCGCTTTCGCGGCGAATATTGGAATCCTTCAGGGAGTGCCCGGCCAGGGGACTGCCGGGACGAACGCGGATGATCTCCATGCGCAGAGAAAGCTCGTCCTTGCCCATGACGACATCGAAGAAATCCACGATTTCGGGGCGCACCAGCATGGAGGCCATGCGCGTGCCGGCAATGTGATAGGGCAGCACCACGCGGTTGGCGCCGGCTTTCGGCAGTTTACTCTGCGAGGATTCATCGGCGCCGCGGGCGATGATGAAGAGATGGGGATTCATACCGCGCGCCGACAACGTAACGAAGACGTTGGCGGCGTCATCGGGCAGAGTCGCCAGCAGACCGCGAGCCTGCTCGACTCCGGCGCGAATAAGCACGTCATCGTGAGTCGCGTCGCCATGGATAACCGGAACCCCTTCAGCCTCAAATTGGCGAATCTTTTCCAAATCGCGATCCACCACGACCAGCTCTTTGCGTTCGTGCACCAGCTCCCGCACCGCCTCAGAACCCATGCGCCCGGCGCCGCAGACGATATAATGATCCTTCAATTTAGCGATCCTCTTTTGCATTTTGCCGGCCCGCAGCAGCTCGCGGATTTGGCCGCTGACCAGGAAGGCGGTGAAATTGGATAAGGTAAAACCGACCACCCCGACGCCGATGAGGATGACAAAAATGGTATAAATCCGGCCGGACGGAGAGAGCTCATGGACTTCCGTAAATCCGACGGTGGCGATGGTGATGACGGTCATGTAGAAGCTGTCGGCGAGCGACCAACCTTCGATCAGGCTGTAGCCGGCGGAGCCGAGTAGCAGGACAATGAAGAGCAGCGCTAAGGGGAGGAGAAATTTAGCAGGAGTGATCACGCAGGGTTAGTCTATCTGCTGTCAAGGTTGAGCTCCGTCGGGAGCCCCAAGCGGACGGCGATCAAAAAATTTGATAAATAACCGAGAATTCGATGGCGTGCTGGTCAAAGTCCTTGACTTGGCTGACGCTGGGAACAGGCGAATCGGTGCGGCGGCGATCGTAGCTGTAACGCAATTCCAGGTCGAGTGAAAGGCCCGGGGAAACGGTGAGGGAGGGCTCAAAGGAAGTGCGGCGGTCTTCGCGGCCGACGTGGAAGGGATCCTGAAGTGACGTCAGAGAGCTCTGATAATAGCGCTCCGAATGCTGCACATTTAGCCCGATTTTCCAATCCCATTTCGCCGGCAGGGGAAGTAAATAAGCGATCTCGAGGGAATACTGGTCTTCTTCGTAGGAGGCGTCCCCGTATTCTGTATCCACAGTCGGATCAGTGAGTGAGCCCACGCCAATTTGATCAAAGCCGATGTTGTCGCTGACCTTGAGGCCATAACCGACGGTGAGGGATAGATTCTCCAGAATCGTTCGCGACGCCGAGACGTTCCAGAAGAATGCCTCGGCATCGTATTCAGTGAAATACTCGCTGTAATAGGTCAATTCGCGACCCCCTTCCGCCTCGAATTCCGCCCAGGGCGAACGGACTCGCAGGCTGACGGCAGGCCGGAAGAGATCGAATTGAGCACCGCGAAAGGCGTTCCAATCCTTGTCCTTATAGATGCGCAGGTAGTAGCTGGGCAGATAAAAGTATTTCAGCGAGAAATAGGCGCGGTTGCGATAGGCGAGCCTTCCGATGAAATTGTGCGATTGATAGTTCTTGATCTGATTCACGGCATAGAGCGAGATTTTTCCGGCGTAATAGGGCCGGAATCTAAAGCGTCGGCCCAGATCGAAATCGCGGTAGAGGCGCAGTCCGAAGGCGTTGACCCAGTCGTCGGTGGTGGTAATTTCGGAAGGAAAAGGTTCGGTATGCGTTTCAAAACGGTTCAAGTCCTGGTCGGAATACTTCAGGATATTGTCATCGTAAGAAGTTGAAAATGCGACCTTGACGGTGAGAGGAAACCTATCCCCCTTTCGCCCCGCGCACAGGCCGGGTATCGAGATCGCCAGGATTAATAGAAAGACTACAACGGCCTTGAAGCGCATGATATTATCTTAGAGATTATTGGTCAGAGCCTTGCGCGGGATGAAAAAGCGCAGCAGGGCGCTATGGCCATCGTTGAGGATTTCGAAGGTATATTCATGTTTGCCGTGCGGCACTTCGACGAAGAGTTTATCCGCCTTGCCCGCGATTTTGTCACTCCGCCCCTGATAATCCGCTATCTCCGATGGCTGGGAGCGGAAGGGTATGATCTGCTTCGGCCTTCCGTCTTCGTAGACACGGATGAGGAATTTCTGATCCGTGACCATGGTGGCGTCAAATTCCAGCCGGGTATGCACCTGCATGGTCGTCGGTCCAATCACGCTGACGTTGAGAGAATCCTGCGGTCCCACTCGATAATACATGCTTCGCTCTTCTTTGATAATGAGATTGACGGCCGCCGTGTATTTCGTTGGCGTGAATACGACGTTCTGAGATTGCGCTTCCATGTCCGTAGTCGGATGATAAAAGCGGAGATAGAGCCTGTCCTTGTCTTTCGATTCCTGGCTGAATTTGTAGATGTGTTGTCCAGCGGAGACCTCGATATAAGCATTGCGGGCATTTCCCAAATGCACAGACTGACTGTCGGCCAGGATCGCCCCGGCGGTGGCGGTCGCCTTGCAGCCGATGTGGCCCTTCTTGCCGTCTCCTCGCTCATACCGGACGTAATAGCTCTTTTCATCCGTCGTGTCTCTGTCGAATTCCACCCGGGACAAGACGCGCAAGGTCTCCGGTCCTTGAACGGTAAGCTCAATAGTAACGCCTTTGTCCAGGGGATAGTAGTTCAATTGCCGCCCCCGCACCATGACCTTGACGGGTTGCGGCGCCTTATCGGGTTTGATGGGAAGCCAGACTGTCTGATTTTGGGCTGTGACTCCCTGCCAGGCCAAGGCCATGCAGAAAGCTAATATGAGGAGACGGGCATTTCCAGAGATGTTCATAGTTTTCACCGGTTGAGAGCTGCTTACACCAGGATATCGGGATCTACCCCCTCTTCGCGCAATTTATATTTGTCCCTATCCAGCAAGACGATGCCGGACAGAACCGAGAAGAGAATTATGGCAGATATCGTCGCAATGGTCAGATTATAGCGTTCGACTGTAAAAACCTTACCCAATCCCACGGAAGGCAGCGGCACGGGTGAGCGCGGCAAACCGTACTTCAAGGCGATTTCATCCACATTCAGCAGGTGGATGACGGGAATAGCCTGCTCCCAGAAATCGAAAAGAATTCCTCGCGCCGGATAATTCATTTGGTAATACTGAATATTCAGTCCGGGCGGGATGAGCGCCGCAGTTTCGGCAGATCCCAAAGCCGCCAGACCTCCACCCACGTTGATAAAGACGGCATAGGATTTCCCCTGCGCCTGTTCGCGATAAATCTGGCGGCGCACGTCCATGTTCTCCTCAAGGGATTTCCCTTCAATGGCTATGACCTGATTGCGTCGAATGGCATCTTCAATTAAATTGCGTCCCGAGCGAGACAGCGCCCGCCCGATATCTTCACCGCCCCCGATGGAAGCCGCGAGGGTGCGATGTCGAATCAAGCCCCGCTCGAAGAGGATGCGTTCCATGTCCAGGTAGGTAAATTCCGGCTCATTCGCTCCCCAACTGGAAGAGCCCACCGAGGTGATGATCACCGGCTCCACTTCCAGAACTTCGCAGGCGATGATGACGGCGATGTTCAGGGCAGGAAAAGATCCGGTAAAACCTACCGCCACTTTGTCGCCCTTCTCGACTCCGGCATCCAAAAGCATCTGCAAGATGACGGCGGCGAAATTGGGATTAATCGAGGTGAGCTTGGCGCCCAGCTCACCCTGGTCGGTCGTGATCAGACTGAAGCGTTCACCGATCAGGGCGCTCTGGTTGGGATCGTTCACTTCATCCAACGCCCAACCCGAAGCGGCGCGATTGCCGCGCAGAGCGTCAATGGCCTGCAGCATCCGTTGGGCCGCCTGCATCTTCAAGTCGTAATTCGGTTGGCGAATCCGGACACGGCTATTTTCCGACCAGTAGAAGAGACCCGCCGCCAGGACCATCAGCACGAGTAGTGTGCGACGGGACTTGATGGATGGCCTATACATTGCTGAAGATCTCCCCGCCCGTGATGATCATGAGCAAAAGCCGCACGGCAGAAGCCGCGATGACAACCCCCGCAACGGTGCGGAAGAGACCTTGCCGCTCCATCCAGTTGGCGATCAGACCGGGGATAATGAATCCTATCGCCTGAAGCCGAATGTCCACACTAAAGAGATTATGGATCATGAGCTGGCGGGAGATATAGCCAAGGATGAAGCCGATCAGGATGGCCAGCACCATGCGGCGGCGGCCATAGATGAACAGATAGTGCGAAGCGGTGCGCAAGATCAGAAAAGTCAAGAAGGCGACAATCAGGGTGCCTAGCAATTGAAAGGGGTCGTGAAGCTGCAAGGCGACGTAGCCCGGCACCACGATGCCTCCCGCGGCGACGCCGAAGAATTCGGAAAAGAGCAGACTGAAGACGACGCCCAGCCCAACGGCGATTTCAACCACTGACGTTCTCCTTGTGTATGCCTCGATCCCTGAAGTAGTAGGCCACGGCCAGACCGCCCGCTCCCATATTGCCTATCGCCAGCACGATTCCGCGCCGTGGGATGATCTCCACAACCTTTTCAAAGACCGCTTCCCTGGTGCTCATGCCCAATTCGACGACGCGATTGGGATCCATTCCGTAACGCCTGTAATACTGCGCCAGCATGCGGGTTTTTTCGCCGATGGAGACCACGAAATCGTATTTGATATTATCGCCGATCATTTCCAGAAGCTGCAGGGAGCGGTCAAAGCGGTCGGCGCGGGTGTTCAGGAGCATGACGGAGGTGCCGGGATCGGGATATATCTCTCTGACCTTTTGCCAGATGGTCAAAGTGGATTCAGGATCATTGGCGGCCAGGGCATTGACGAAACGAATGTCCTTACCCGCTGCCTCGACGTGATACAGCCGAAGAGCCCCGGCATCGGGGTAGGATTCATGCATGCCCTGCAGCGCTTTGTCGTCGGGGATATTCAAACGGCGGGCGATGGCCAGAGCAATAGCGACGTTTTCGCGGTGTTCCAGATGGTCGAAATGGCGCATGGCGTCGTGAGGAACGATCTCCTCATTGATCTGGAGCAAGCTAACGCCGCGCTTCTGTGCTTCCGCGTTCATCATTGGGAACATCTTTTTTTCCGCCGTGAAGGCAATGCCCTTCTCGGGCAGAGTATTCAACAAGGAACGCGTGATGTTCTCCGGCGAGGGACCCATTTCGCGCAGGTGGTCCGGACGGGAATTGGTGATGACACCGATGGTGGCCTTGACCAGCTTATGTTCGCAGATCCATTGGTATTCCGGTAATACTGCCATGCACTCAACGACAATGGCGTCGGGCTTGCGCTTGCGCATGTAGCGGAGGATCTTGACCTGCTCGATGATGTTGGCCCCATGCGGGCGCAGAATGGGGATCTCGAGGCCCTTATCGTCAATAATCCGAGGCAGCGTGCCGGTGACCTTGGCAAAAGTGCGGTAGCCTCCGGCGCGCAAGGCCGCCGCAATCAACCGGGTCACAGAGGATTTGCCTCGGGTTCCGTTGACATGCACGCGGATGGGGATGGCTCGCAAGTTCAATTGGTGAGCGTGATATTCCCAAAAGCCGTAGATCAGCAGTGCGATGGTCAGTATGAGAATGACGAGCATGGCGTTTGATTCAGATGGCGCAAAGAATTCACACTTCTACATAGGATTTCATGCGAAAATGACGCCTCAAAGCAAGACAGCAGTTTTCAGACATAACCTATTGCAAATAATATACCTACATATTTACGGCGGCGGGGTAGTCCGGTTCGGCGGATGCAGCGGGACTGGCCTTTGTGCCCAAGGCCAAATGAATGGACTCGATGGCAACCTCGCGCTGGCTATCGTCAGGCAGCCGGGTAGTCAAGCGCTGCAGGGCGAGGCCGGGGGCGATCAAAGCCTTCACGATGCCGGAATCGCTGAAGCGATCCGATAAACGCAGAACCTCATAGCTAATGCCTGCCACCAGCGGCAGAAAGGGCAAATGCACCAGGAAGCGCACAAACGCGTTGGAATAGGCTCCCCAGATAGCCACAACGGCGATGTCGAAAAGCACGAAGATCGCCATCACCAGCAGGGCGGTGATCAGCAGGAAGCTGGTGCCGCAGCGAGGGTGGAACCGCGATTGGCGGCGCACGGAATCGCCCTCCAGAGGCTCGCCCTTCTCATAGCAGTAAATGGACTGGTGCTCGGCGCCGTGATATTCGAAGACGCGGCGGATGTCCTTCAGCCGCGATATGGCCCAGAGGTAAACGAGGAAGAAAATGATACGCGTGGATCCGGCGACCAGATGAAAAAGCGGCTGGTTGCGATCGGTCTTCAAGAGGCTCGCGATCTGATATGGGACGAGCATGAAAAGGCCGATGGCCAGGACGAAGGCGACGATCAGGGTCAGCGTCAATCCCAGAGAATCGCTCTTCTTCTTCTCCTCGGATCGCGCCTTGCGCTCTTCTTCCAGAGCCATATCCGCCGACCAGTTCAGAGTCCGCACACCCAGCACGAGCGCCTCGGCCAGAGAGACGGCTCCGCGCACGATGGGCAGACCCAGGAGCTTGTGCCGCCGAAACCAGGCGACGCTTTCCCAGACCTTGCTGGTCATTTCGCCCGAAGGAAGGCGCACGACGGCGCTAATCCGCTGCGGGCTGCGCATCATGACGCCTTCGATGATGGCCTGGCCGCCGATGCGCGGCGGGGCTTTATCGGGACTCTTCCCCACTCGGCTCGGCTTTCTTTTCCAGCTTGTACTTCTTCATAAATTTATCCACCCGGCCGGCGGTGTCAATCAGCTTTTGGCGGCCGGTGAAGAAGGGGTGGCAGTTGGAGCAGATGTCAATGCGCAAATCACCGACGGTGGAACGGGTCAGAAATTCATTGCCGCAGGCGCAGTGCACCTTAGCCATGACGTAACGGGGGTGAATGTCTTTCTTCATGATGATCCTGATTCTTGCAAAACTTAATAATATAATAAGTTCCGGACGGCTTGACAAGGGGAAAGTGGGGATTTGGGAGTAAGTCTTCTGAACCGCTGATTCGCACTGATTTCACTGATTGCGCTGATTAAAGAAACACAAAAATCAGACAGATGGCGGACTACACTGCGCTAGTCCGCCCTACCCTACTGCCGTATTTGAGGATATTGAAGGAGGGGTAGAGTGAGTGATGACGGGGTGTGCAAAATTTGACGGCAGGCGAGGACGAGAAGTTGGCAAAAACGAGAACTCGGCGGGGCGGCCATGCGGGGCGAGAACTCGGCGCTCAATCGGGGGGAGATCTCGGCAAAGTGACGAGAAGTCGGCAAGCAGAGAATAGGGGTTAGGGGTTAGGGATTAGGGATTAGGGATTGGGGGTTAGGGATTGGGGGTTAGGGGTGGCGGGTGGCGGTTGACAGGAAGAGGGAGGGGAGGCGATGGAAAAATTGTTGGGCGGCAGCAGGGGACTCCTGCCGCCACAGAAAAATTTTATAATTGTCTGAACCGCAGATTACACGGATTTCACGGATTACACGGATTAAAAAAGATCCCGATAGAGGGCGAATTATGAAATGATGCCAAAGGAAAGTTGTGGGATACCGGGAGGCGGGGGAAAAAGATAAATGGCGGACTATGCCAAAGGCACCACTTCGTGGCGCTGCGCTAGTCCGCCCTACGCGACTACGCTCCGGGTGGCCGGTAGGCAACCGCCCGCGCACGGCCAAGGGCGTCCAGGATCTCCTCGACGGTGAGCAGCGGCGTCGTCTCGAATTTTGACAATGCGCCACCGCCGCTGATCGCAATCGCGACTGCGGCCATCGAGACATTGTCAGGTGCTTCCCAGAGGCAGTAGGCGTCGTATGCACCGAACGCGTACCAGAAGCCGTGAAGCTTGCCGCCGACTGACTCGATGTACTTGCCTGCAGCCCCCCGGCGGTCTTCGGGATGCTTCGTCAATCGAGCCCAGGTTTCCGGCGTATAGCTGAAGCGCGTCAAATAGAGAGCCATGGCCAAATCCCCCTTCCCGTGCCCCGTGCCACTCGCAATTTGCGGGCGCTGCTCACGGCATCCTGTGTAACCACTGGTAGTTTCATTGTTTGTCTCGCTTTTAGATATGGGTCGTGCATGGGCCCAGCAAATGAGCCGTTTTGTCAGCAGTGATACGAGAGATGGTGGGGCGGGGATGGGGCGACAGGGGAAAGAATCTCACGCAAAGACGCAAAGGCGCAAAGATAAAATAATTGTATAAAAGGGGGCAAACAATTTACGATAAACCCGATCCTCAAGGGTCGGGCCGCCCAGCCGACAGCACGCTGACAATAAAATGAAATGGCGGACTACGCTGCGCTAGTCCGCCCTACTTTACTTGTCCGTCAACTGCCGGATGGGGCAGCGGGCTATTTCGAACGAGCCCTCTGATTAAGTTTTTCCGAAAGCAATATCAACAGAAATCCAGGGGCCAAGGTAATCATCGTGACCAGCCAATTGATCACATTAAAAGGACTTAACAGGTGTTGCACACCTGAAAAGCCATCTTTCATCCAAACGCCAACTATTCCAATCAATATAAAAATCGATGCAATGGTCAGCCATACCCATGCAATCACCTTACAGACTCCGGACCAAAATTTCATACCCCCTCCACACAGTTGATTTAATCATTTTGTGCCAAATCTTTTGCAGTGTATTAATGTTGGCCGTGTCACCGAGTTTTGGAATCCCTAATTGGCTCAATTTCTAATGGGAAAGCACCTAGACCATTTCCGCCCTTGAACCATAATCTTCCATTCTCAGCAATCGAGGAGATGACCATGATTCGATCCCAGCGCTTCCATTTCACGCTAACGCCGGGCATTAGTCGCCATTGCTTGATGAGCCTGCGATTGATCTTGTCTAAGGCTTGTCCAATGCGAACCGATGCTACTCGCCGGGAATTGTCAGATACGTCAATTGCAAGCTCTGATGCAAATATTATTTGCTTTTCCGAAACAGCTTGATCGTGTGTGTGCTTGCTGATTGCTGCTTCAATTTCATCAAGGATTTGCGCTGCGGCAATATTAAACGACGTGGTGTCTAATTGGATTCCGAGTTTTGCGGCTATCCGTTTCTGATATTTAGTGGATTTCATAATGGCTACTGATTTTTATGATGGCCCCAACCCTAAAGGGTCGGGCCACCCAGCCGCCCATGACACATTATTTTATAATTGGCGTACCTGAAGGTGCAATAAAACATGAACCCGAACTAAATGCTTGTACCGTCACTGCAGCGGATCCCGAAAAGGAAAATTCTGTGGATACTGAACCAGCTGACTTTACATTATAATTATATTCTAGTCCTTTATTTTTTAATATTGTATTTAGGTCCTTTTGCAATTCCGGGCGTAACTTGCGAAGCAACGTCAATAAGGCATCAAGGTCATCCTGTGCTCTTCGATTTGGATCGGCCTCCGGAATAGATTTAATCTGTTCCTCCCAAGTTGGTGTACGCTTGTTCATTGCGATAGGCCGATGTGGCAAACAGAATTTTACATTATTCCCAAAAACCTTTGAAACAATCCTGCTCCGATGAACCACAAAGTGCCTTACAGCGAAAATTGAATTGAAAACTTGCTCGGTCTCGTCATCATAATTGTGGTGACTAAAATGACCTAGCAAAAATTTCATATTGGCTAGGCGTCCCCGAGCCTTCTTGCCTGAATTGCCATTTTTGATATGGTGGGCCATATCCCACATTTCAATTTCCTGCTCAATTGCCGCATCCAAATGCATGTATATATAGGACAAATTGAGCATCAGTCGCAATTGCAGCTCATGTAGCAATAATCCTGAGCTGCCATCTAAACCAGAGAAATCGGCAATTCGTCTTTTTGCACCAATTAAATGCAAAAATTGGCTATAATGCGCCATACACAGCACCCAATGGCATTCCTGAATGTCCAAGGTAGCGTCTGCTGCGGAATTAGTGTCGATTAATTTATATGGTTGTAGCAGGTCGTTATCGCTGTTGATGTCCCTGAATCCTATATGCTTCTCCCAAAAGCTTATATACTCAGAAAATTCCCTTTGAAGGAAGGTCTTCGCATATTCCTTCTCTACCCCATCCAGGGTTTCACTAAATTGCCTTGCCATATAACCTCCTGGTCCAATCTAATTGGGGGTGGAACTCCGCACTGGACATTTGTATTGATTGGGTAAATCGCAGTGCAATCTAACAGCCGCCTAGTCAATGAATTTGTGAAAGATTCATTACAAGATTGTAGGTGAACCATCCGTCCCCAGTGACAAAAATCTGTGGCTTGGCACTGGCCGCATCGCGCATAATCCCAATGCCATCGCTGAACGGTTCAAAGGTAACTATCTTTGGATATGGAATTCTAAAGCTCTTTTGCGGGCCTGTAAAATAGATGTTTTTATTAGCTACAACAAGATTACCCGTGTCTGCGTGAACGCGCTCCGTATTTTCTATAGGATAGGCTTTAAAAGCACCAACCCTGTAATAGACTCCTTTCATGATTCGAATACCCGCACCTTGTGAGCCGCCAACGTAGTGCCGAAGTGTTTTGTCCTCGAGATACTTTGATCCCGGGAAAATCCAGACAACCTGCTCGCTTTTCTGAAGGTTTACATTAAGATTTCCAGCTATCGAAAATCTCTGTGGAATGATGCCATTCAGGACATCTCGCAATACTGCTGCCTTCGTAAGTTTTGTCATAGCTCCATTTTTGTCCAGATCGTCTTGTGTGAGGGTAAAATATTCTTTGAATTTGACAAGTTTGGTTTCTTCTGATTCATCAAGAATTCTATCATCAAGAAATTGCTCCACTGTGTCTTCCCAGCCTTTAATAAGAAGATTTTTCCGCTCTGATTGTTGAACATGGCAATTGTTCTCAATTCCAGAAATTTTCTTTTCCAGTTCGCAATAATTTTCTGTCTCTTTAATAAACTTTAGCACTTCGGCTACGATCCGCTGTCGTCCATCCTGAATATGATGTTGAAGTGCCAGGTATTTCTCTTCGCATTCGGCATGCTTGCCTTGCAAGAGTCCTGCGGGCTCCCCACAATACTTACAGTTTCCCAAAGTGGCCTCCTCAACTACCAAGGTTTTTATTTTACGCGTCGGGTCAAGCGCAACACGACCCAACATAATCATTCCGGAATTACACCTCTCAATATACCCATCCTTTCTTCACAAGTCAACAGAAAAGTTTCCCATTTTCGCAAAACTAAAACGGGGGCGCAAATGCAAGGAGGATTGGGGAATTGGGTGGGATTTCCCTTTCCGGGGGTATCCACGAAGTGGTCGCTTCGCGAAAATACCCCCGGCCACTAAAGGGTCCTTTCAGGACTATTCATGTATGACTCCTTTGGAGCCAGGCGGGTCGGGACAAGGCCCGACCCCTACGCGCATTCATCCTGGCGGCAACGAAATAGGAGATTGCTTCGTCCACCGCGGCGGACTCGCAATGACCGGCCAGCCCCCCCTCCCCTCTCTTGCACGAGAGATTCCCCATGATACCGCTTGATTTGGGGACGGTTTTGGCGTAAATTTAAGAGGTCAGATGGCTGTCGGGTACGGAGACCCGACAGCACGATTAATTGACACAAAATCACGCACCATACAGGCCAAAGCAACCCAATAATCAGGGGAGGTCTTATGCGCAAGGGTATGATCATTTTTGCAGCGATTTTGGCGCTGGCGGCGGTCGGCCAGGCGCAGATCAGCATCACCGCTCGGGACGTGCCGCGCACGGTGGGGCAGCAGTTCCGGTATTTCGCTCAGTCGGATTCGATCTACGTCAACATCGGCAATCCGGGCGGGCCGCAGACGTGGGATTTCACGACGGGAGACACGTCATTCATCGGCACCGATTTGTATCTGAATCCGGCGCAGTCGCCGCCGCAGTTTTCGCGGGCCAACGTGGTCATTCAGACCGATCAGATGAACCTGTTCGGCTTCACGGATCCGGGGATCCTCTACTGCGGGCTGGGGACGTCGCGCTTCCTCCTGATCGGCATCGCCACGACCTTCCAGGGCGCGCCGGTCGAGGTCCCGTTTTTACCCTACATCCAGCAGTATCCGCTGCCCTTGCGGATGGGCCGGACGTGGTCCAACCCGGTGAGCGTGGATCAGCAGTTTTCCTACGCCGGGGACACCTACCGCCTGGTCTTGAATGCGACCATCAACAGCGAGGTGGACGCCTACGGAACCGTGAACGTGCCGCTGGGCAGTTACGAATCGCTGCGCATCAAGAATGCGGTAAATTACGACGCGACGATATACATCTGGCTGCTGTTCGTCTGGGTGCCGGTTTATGAGCAGAGCGGGACGACCTACAACTACGACTGGCGCGCGGCCACTGTGGGGACGGCGCTAGGCATCACAACAAATTCCGCCGCGCAGGGCGTGACTTACATCAACGGCCTGCGGCGGCTGATGGGGACGAGCAACCTGGATGCTGGCGGCCTGCCGGTGGCGATGCTACCGACGGCGGAGCCGGAATCGTTCGACATCCTATCCAGCTATCCCAATCCGTTCAACGGTCAGACGACCATTCAGTACAATCTGAACGAAGCGACGGAGGTGGATTTGCGCATCTTCGATCTGATCGGGCGGCAGGTGGCGCAGTTGGAGGAGGGATACCAAGAGGCAGGGACGCACGAAATCGGCTGGCAGCCGGGAGATCTTTCGGCGGGGCTGTATTTCGTTCGGCTAAAGATGGGAAGTCAGATGAGGCAGCAGGTGATGATTTATCTGAAATAATCGTCTGAATC
>Ga0299915_10000222_pt1 | contig 44460 bp, 32 predicted proteins | sample RVTome_13_FD_200263 | JGI IMG/M metagenome (GOLD analysis project Ga0299915, IMG submission 200263) | Soil microbial communities from uranium-contaminated site in the Upper Colorado River Basin, Wyoming, United States - RVT92D227 (version 2) ...
CGATGATCTTCTTGATGTCGGCATCGGTGACACTCGCTTGCCACTTGGCATCGGTGTAGTCGCGCGGCTTGCCCTTCAGCATCTCGGACGCAGGTCCCCGGCCGGTGCCTTCCGTGCCGTGGCAGGCGGCGCACACCGTGAGGAACATGCGCTCGGCCTCGGCGGACGCGTCGGGGTCTGTCCCACGACCCCTCGGTCCGGTCTCTTGCGTCAGGCCGATGTTCGACGATGGGGGAGGTGGCGTGTCGCCCTTGCCGCAGGCGACGAGCGCGATCGCGAGCATGGTGAGTCGGAACGAGCTGCGGATCATGAACGGCTATTCTGGCATCGCTCGTCGGTCAATGCCCGGCTCACTCGTACGGATTCTTGCGGGTCCACGTGCGCTTGACGCCGCCTCCATCGATCCGGATCTCGACCTCGTAGAGGCTCGTCTCCCCGTCGCAGTCGACGTCGCCGACCGCTCGTACGATCGCCGAGCGCCCGCCGGGATCGGGGACGTAGGAGTACGTGTACCGGTACTCGTCGTCGATCGAGAACCCCAGCGCTTGCCAGCCGGGCACCGCCCACAGCGCTGGATCGGCGTCACACGTGCCACCTTGCTCGCAACACGCGGGCAGCGGGGTTGGCCCGGCGGCCATGGCGGGGACGCGACCGGTCGCGGCGATGCCAACGCCGACCCGATCCGCGAGGTACTCGAGCAGCTCCTCGGCCTCCTGCGCGCGGGTCTTGGCGGTGCACGAGCGCTTCGCGGCCGGGCAGGTCGCGATCGCGCACAGCCCCGTCAGCAACAGCATGTACCGCAACCGGCGCCACCACATGTCACGGACCCTAGCACCAACCGGGATCGGGCTCGCCAGGGTTCTAGGCCCGGTCGATCCGCTGGACGAACTTCTCGACGAGCCGAGCGGTGTGACGCGGCGCCTCGAGCTGCGGCGCGTGGCCCACTCCGCGCATCACGACCAGCTCGCCGCGGGGCAGGGCGAGCACGAGATCCTCTGCGGTGCGCTTGTCGATGATGCGATCCTGCTCGCCGTGGATCACGAGCGCGGGGACGGCAATGCCCCCGAGCTCGCGCGGCACGCCGGCCTCCCCATCCGCGAGCACGAAGCCGCGAAACAGCCGCTGGAGCGCATCGGCGCGGCGTGCGCGCTGGGTGATCACGTGGCGGATCACGGCCTTGCCCACCGGCGGCGGACGCTCGAGCGCGAGCTCCATGAACCGCTCGACGTCGGCTTCGCGCGGGATGAGCGGGTTCTCGCCATGGGCCCACGCACGCGCCCCGCCCTCGTGGACGAAGCGGCCGATCGACGCCACGAGCACCAGCCCGGCCACGCGATCCGGCCACGAGGTCGCGAGCCGCAGCGCGACTCCACCGCCCATCGAGTTGCCGCAGATCACCGCCCGATCGACGTTCGTCTGATCGAGGACGCGCAGCACGGCCTCGGCGTGGTGCCGGATGCTCGCGTGGCTCTCGGCCACGTCGCTCGATCGTCCGTGACCCGGCAGATCGATCAGCACGGTCCCGCGCGTTCGCGGCACGAGCGCCGCCATCAGCAGCCAGGTCTCCTTGTCGCCGCCGAAGCCGTGGATCCCGACGATCGGCACTCGCACCCCACGCCCCACACGTGCGCAGTACGCGACACCGTCGGGTGTCACCGCCGCCTTCACACCCGCCGCCAGCGACACGCACCGCTCGAGCGCCCGCAGCTGGATGCCGCCGAGCACGACCTCGAGCTCGCGGCGCGACCGCAGCGTGTCGAAGAGGCCCACCTCGTTCACAGCCTCATGGCAACGCCGGCTTCACGGGAACCGGGTTCGCGGGGGCGGTCAGGGCTCGCACGAAGGCACCGAGCGCCTCGCGCTCCGCTACGCTCAGCGTGACCTTCTTGAGCGCCGGATCCACGATGCTCGGATCCGCGCCATGGCCGAGGCCACCCGCGAGGTGCCAGTCGATCGCCGCGTCGAGCGAGCTCGCGCTGCCATCGTGGAAGAAGCCTTCGCGCGCCGCCGCACCGCGCAGGGTCGGCGTCTTGAACGCGCCCTTCTGCGCCGGATCGACTCGACCGCGGCCCTCGTCGGGCGACGCGATCAGCCCGAGTCGGTGATAGCGAAGGTCGGTGTACAGCGGTGGCGTGTGGCACACCGAGCACTGCGCCTTGTTGTTGAACAGCTGGTAGCCGATCTTGATGTTCGCCGGCGCATCGGGCGATCGCTCGACACGGTCCCACGGTGCATCACCGGAGTATCGCGTCAACACGTACGCCGCGAGCGCGTTCGTCGCGGCATCGCCGATCGGATTGGCGAGCCGAGTGAAGTGCGCGCGATAGCCCGGCACGTCGTAGAGCCGAGCCACCGCGGAGCCGAGATCGTTGCCGAGCTGACCCTGGACGTGGGCGGAGAGATGCTCGGCCATGAACTGGTAGCGACCGTCCCAGCCGAGCTCCTTGTGCCACGCCAGGTTCACGAGGGTAGGCGCGCGGCGCAGGTGCGGCTTGCCGGTCGCGGTGTCCTGGCGGGTGGCTCCCGCGAAGCCGCGCGCCGGATCGTGGCAGGTCGCGCACGACGTCTTGTTGGTGACCGAGAGGCGCGTATCCCAGAACAGCAGCTCGCCGAGCGCGACCGCGTCCGGCGTGACCGTGGCCGGAAGATCCAGCGCCGGCAGTCCCGCGGGAACGCCGGGTAACGGTGGGGCAGGTGGCAGCACGACCGGCGCGGCGTCGTCGGCCGGCAGCAGCACGCGGCCGGCGTCGTCCTTGCCGTTCGGCTCGACCGGCTGCTTGTCGCCGCCCTTGTTGCCGCAACCCACGAGCAGGAGCGCGAGCACGATCTGCGACGGCCTCGTCACGACGCGGCGAGCCTTCCCCACGCGGGAACGGTATCGAGCACCCGCAGCACGTTGCCGCCGAGGATCTTCTCGAGCACGCGCGGCGTGACGCCACGGCGCGACAGCGCGACCGTCAGGTTCGGCATCGCGGCGATGTCCTCGAGGCCCTCGGGCGGCACGACGAAGCCATCGAAGTCCGAGCCGAGTGCCGGCACGTCATCGCCGGCGACATCGACGATGTGCAGCAGGTGATCGACCACCGAATCGATCGAGGCCGACCCGAGGTACTTGCGCGCGAAGATGATGCCGACGCAGCCGCCCTTGTCGGCGATCGCGCGCAGCTGCTCGTCGTCGATGTTGCGCCAGTGATCGTGCACGCCGAGGACACCGGTATGCGACACCATCGGCGGTACGGTCGCGAGCTCGAGCGCGTCGAAGTAACCCCTGCGGTTGATGTGAGCGAGATCGACGATCACGCCGGCTCGCTCGCACTCGCGTACGACGTCGCGGCCGAACGCAGTGAGACCCTGGTTCGCATCCGACCCGCGGCCCTTCGCGGGACGACCGATCGCGTTCGCCGAGAAGTGCAGGAGGCCGAGGTACCGGACGCCTCGCCGCGAGAACGCCTCGATCGCCTCGAGGTCACCCTCGAGCGCCTGGCCGCCCTCGATCCCGCCGAGCGCCGCGAGCTGACCGCTCGCCTTCGCGGCGCGGACGTCGGCGCCGGTGCGGGTCCAGCGCAGCTCGGTCGGATGCTTCGCCATCGCCACGTCGAGCGCGTCGAGTTGCTTCGTGACCGACTTCGCGCAGCCGCGCTGTGGATACGGGGTCGTCCAGAAGCTGAAGAACTGACCCGCGACGCCGCCGTCGCGCATCCGGGGCAGATCGACATGGCCGAACACGTTCACGCGTCTCGGCATCGGCCGCTCGTGGCGCGCGGCGAGGTCGTAGCCGAGCTTGTCCATCAGCTTCGCGGTGTCGGCGTGGAGATCGAGGACGTGAACCTCGGCATGGAACGCGCGCGCCTCGTCGAGCGTGAGGCTCATCGGTTCTCACCCGAGCCCGTCCAGCGATCGCGCGCGACCTCGAGCACCGCGATCGCGGCATCGACACGGTTGAACGGCGGCATCACGTACGCACCCTGCACGCGATGCTTCACGGCGGCGAGGGCCTCCTGTGCGATGCGAATCCCCTCGGCGCGCGCGGCCGGGCCCGAGCCGACCTTCGCCATGCGCTCGCGGTACTCGGAGGGGATGCCCATGCCGGGGACCTCGTTGTGGAGGAACTCGGCGTTGCGATGCGAGGCGAGCGGCAGGATGCCGACCATCACCGGCAGGCCGAGCGGCGCGGCATCGTCGAGGAACCGCTCGAGCGTGCGCGGGTCGTACACCGGCTGCGTCATCACGAGCTCGGCACCGGCGAGCTTCTTGTCCTCGAGCCTGCGTAGCTCGCGCTCGCGATCGTGCGCACCGGGCTCGGCTCCGGTCGCGAGCACGAACGACGTCGGCTCGCAGGCCTTGCCCGCCGGATCGATCCCCGCGTTGAGCCCGGCGGCGATCCGCAACAGGCCGATCGAGTCGACGTCGTAGACCGGCGTCGAGAACGGGTAGTCGCCCATCTTCGGCGGATCGCCCGTGATGATGACGAGGTTGCGGAGTCCGAGACCCTGCGCGCCGAGCAGGTGCGCGACGAGCCCGAGGAAGCTGCGATCGCGCGCGCACACGTGCAGGATCGGCTCGACAGCGGTCTCGGCGGCGAGCCGCGCGCACACCGCGATGTTCGCCATCCGCGCCGAGGCACGCGGGCCGTCGGCGATGTTCACGATGTCGACGCCGGCCTCGAGGAGATCGGCGACCTGCGCCTTCGTCTTCGTCAGGTCGCTGCCCGTCGGCGCGGTCAGCTCGACCGACACGACGAACTCGCCGCGCACGAGCCGGCCGCCGATCTTGCTGCGCTCGCCGAGCGGAACCTTCGCGGGCGGTGAGGGCGCATGCACGATCGTGCCGCGAGTCGTGATCGACGCCGCGGCGGCCACCCCGGCGCTGCGCTCGTCGACGCGCTCGTCGAGCTTCTCGCCGCGCAGCATGCGAACGGCCCCGAGCATCGCGCGCGTGTGCGCCGGCGTCGTGCCGCAGCAGCCGCCGACCAGCCGCACCCCGCTCTTCAACATGCGCCGCGCGAAGACGCCGAAGTGCTCCGGGTTCGCGACGTACAGCGTGCGACCCTCGACCGACGCGGGGAGACCTGCGTTGGGTTGTGCGATGATCGGCTTGCCGCGCCCGACCATGCCGACCGCGACCTGGTACAGCTCCGCCGGGCCGATGCCGCAGTTCGCCCCGACGACATCGGCACCCGCGGCGATCATGCGATCCGCGATCTCCGCCGGGCCGAGCCCGCCGTCGCTCTTGGCGTTCGCGTCGAACACCATCATCGCGATCACCGGCACGCGCGGCCCGCGCTCCCTCGCCACCGCGATCGCGGTCTCCATCTCGAGGATCGAGCCGAACGTCTCGAGCGTGATCGCATCGACGCCGGCCAGCACGAGCGTGTCGATCTGCTCGGCGAGCGCGAAGCGCGCCAGCTTGCGCTCGCTCGCGCTCGCGACGCCGAACTTCACACCGGTCGGGCCGACCGCGCCGGCGACGTAGGCCCGGCCGCCGGCCGCCGAGCGCGCGAGCTCCACCGCCGTCCGGTTGATCTCGGCGGCCTGGTCGACGAGCCCGTGCCGCGCGAGCGCCATGCGGTTGGCACCGAACGTGTTGGTCTCGAGGATCTCGGCGCCGGCGTGCACGTAGTCGAGGTGGACGGTGCGGATCAGATCGGGCTGCGAGAGGTTGAGCTCGTCGTAGCTGCGCGTGTGCAGCACGCCGCGCTCGTAGAGCAGCGAACCCATCGCGCCGTCGAGCAGCAGCGGTCCGGTCACGAGCGCCTCGGCCAGCGGCGGCAACGTCAGGGTCACTTGCGGAACTCGCGACCCGCGAGGCCGAGCGAACCGAGCTGCTGCCGGACCGCGCGCAGCGCTTCGCCGCGGCCGACCTGGGCGAGGTGTCCGCCTTCGAACCACGCGACCTCGACGCCCCAGTGCATCGCGAGCGCCTCGGCCTGATCCGGCGGCGTGATTCGATCGCCACGTCCTGCGATCACCGCGAGCCGTTCGCGTGGCAGTCGGACCGGTCGGGTCAGCGGCGCGTGGACGGCGAACGCGTCGGCGAGCAGATCCTCGGTGATCCCGGCCTTCGCGGCACGCACGCGTACCGGGCTGGTCTCGCCGTGTCGCCACATCAGGCGCGCCATCGACACCGCGGGGATCATCGCGACCGCGAAGTCCAGACCTCCCTCGTCGTTGTACGGAGTCTCGCTCGCTGGGCCGGACGGCCTCGCGAGACTTTGGTCGTTGTACGGAGTCTCGCTCGCTGGGCCGGACGGCCTCGCGAGACTTTGGTCAGGGCGACCAGCGACGCTCGCCCACAGCGACGTGGTGTAGCCGCCGAGGCTCATGCCCATCGCGCCGACGGCCGATGCGCCCCGCGAGCGCAAGAACAGCGACAGCGCGCGCAGGTCGTAGATCGCCTGGCCGAAACCTTCGTTCGTCCGCATCGGGTTCGGGCTCGGGAACAGCGCCCCGGAGCGCGGACCGATGTGCCGGGTCTCGGGCGCGCGGTCGCCGTGAAACGGCAGCGTGAACGCGGCCACGTCGTAGCCGTGCCGCAGCCAGTACGGGACCATGAACGTGCGCGCGGTGACCCAGTAGTTGCCGCCGCCCCAGCCGTGCAGGAGCACGATCGTCGGCCGGCCGCTGCCGGACGTCCACCACCGCGCGTGGGCGGTGTGGTTCTCGGGAACGCGATCGTGGAGCTCGCGTGCCGCCGGCAAGAACGGCTCGTACTGCGACGGATATGCGAGATCGACGACCTGCGTTCCGAGCGGGCCATCGCCGATCGGCGTCAGCTTCACCGCCGGCACGTCGGGGGTCGGGAAGAACGCGCTCGGGACTCCGAGCGTTCCCGCGCCGTACGCCGCGGCCAGCTCGACGAGCCGGCGCCGCGCATCTCCCGGATCGATCCTCGGCGCACGGGGCGCCATCCGGCGCTCCATGAAGCGGACGGCGCCCCGATCGATCGCAGCGCTGGCACGCGTGAAGAAGCTCACTTGCGGGAACCCTACCGCAAACAGCGGGACCGCGCCGTCACCGGAAGGGGTGGGAAGTCCGGGCGATTGAATCGGAATCGCGCTATCACGTCGCTATGTCGATGCGGCCCGCCGCCCTCGTCGTCCTGCTCGTCGGTCCGCTCGTCACCACCGCCAGCGCCGACACGTTCGGCGGCTTTTCGGGGGTCGATCGTCCCTACCTGGTGAACCAGGATCGCGTGTGCACGCCGATCAAGGTCGCGGACGGGATCGCCAAGGGAGCGCCCACCTGCGAGAAGGCCGGAGCTGACGTCGTCGCGCGGCTGTCGATGAAGGATCCGATCCCGCAGCGTGGCGTGAAGGCGGCGTTTGCCGCGACTGCCGCGGGTCGCACGCTGACGGTCATGCGCAAGAGCGGCGACAAGCTGCTGACGTGGGAAGCGACCGATCCGATCGGCAAGGTGATCGAGGTCTACGCGAGCCAGTACGAGGACCGGATCGCGGTCGTGTTCACCGTGCGCCGCATCGGCAATGAGACCACCGACGTCGTCGCCTTCGATCTCGGGCAAGGGCTGACGGGCCTCAAGGACCCGACCGCGGTGCAGCCGGTCACCACACCGCCCGCGCCCGTCGAGGATCCGAAGGTGACCAAGGCCGTCGCCGATGCGCGCAAGGCCGCCAAGCCGAAAGCGATCGCCGCGTGGAAGGCCGTGCTCGCGCTCGACCCGGCGCACTCGGAGGCGAGCTATCGGATCGCCGCGACGTATGCGCTCGCGAAGCAGCCGGCCGATGCGATGACCCAGCTGACCACGCTCGCGGCCTCGACGCGCCCCGATGCGATCGAGTGGCTGGTCGAGGCGCGCTTCGATGCCGCGTTTGCCGCGCTCCGCGCCGACCCGAAGTTCCGCGCCACCGTGGGGCTCGATCGAAAGGGGACCACGGCCTACGAGCGCCTCATGGGGTTCGGCGGACAGTGGGAGCAGACCGGCACGAGCTGCGACAAGCCGGAGGTCCGGCTCAACATTGCCCGCGATCGCACGTTCAAGCTGCGCGTCAAGACCGTCTGCTCGGGTCAGGTCTACGACACGCCGTTCAAGGGGACGTGGCGGGTCGACGCCACGGGGATCGTCCTGGCGCTGCCGAACAAGGGCAAGGCCACCGCCGCCGACGAGGCTCCGTGCGTGTTCGAACCGGTCGCTGACGAGGACGCGATGCGCTGCAACCTCGGTAAAGACCTCGAATTCGTCGTGCTGCCGACCCGTAGGTAAGCGGCCTCACGTTTGAACGCTCGTAAAATCCGCGGCGACTAACTCCCCACTCCACTATGCTCCAACGGGTGAAGCGGGAAGGTGGCTCTGTCGCCGCGCTCGGGCCGGCCGACGAGGCCGACCTCATCGAGCGGTGCCGCGCCGAAGATCGCAGCGCCCACGACGAGTTCTATCACCGCTTCCGCCGCCAGGTGGCCGGCAACCTCTATCGGGTCCTCGGCGATCGCACCGACCTCGACGATCTCGTCCAGGAGGTCTTCGTGATCGCGTTCCGCGGGCTCGTTCGGTTCCGCGGTGACGCCCGGCTGTCGACGTGGATCTACCGGATCTGCGTCAACGTCGCGCTCGGCCGGATCCGGACGCGCAAGCGGCGTCCGAACGCCGTCGGAGTCGCCGATCTCGACTCCGCCTCCGCCGATCCGAGCCTCGTCGAGCGGCCGGAGACTCCCGATCGCAGCCTCGAGCGTCGCCGCGATCAAGAGAGCGTGTATCGCGCACTCGAGAGCCTCGCGCCCAAGAAGCGCATGGTGCTCTACCTGCACGAGATCGAGGGACTCGATCTGAAGGAGATCGCGTACCTCGTCGACTCGAATCCGGTCACCGTCCGCACGCGGCTGTTCTACGCGCGGCGCGAGTTCTACAAGGTGATCTCGGGTGAAGACCCGCCGGCCGTCGTGAAGACCGCGGAGGACGACTCGTGAGCTCGCACGTCGCACCGCACCGCTGGGCCGATGCGTACGCCCGCCGGCTCGCGGACTCCGAGCGCGCGACGATGGATCGCCACGCCGAGCAATGTCGTGCCTGTGCGCGTGCGCGCGAGCGGATCACGCGCGCGAGCGATAGCTTCGTCGCGATCCGCAATCAGTCCTCGCCCGAGCTCTCGTGGGACTCGGTGCGTGCACGCGTGCACTGGTCGGTCTCGACGGAGCGCCGCGCGAAGGTCCGGCTCCCCCAGCGCCGCCCGCTGCTTGGCTGGGTTGCGTTCGGGGTGGTCGCCACGGCCGGCGTGATCGCCACGCTGGTCGTCGATCGGCCCGCCGAGCCAGTCGCGCGCGCACCGCTGACGGCGCCGAGTCCCGAGCCGGGTGGTGCGTTCGTGTCGCCGGCGCCCGCCAGTCCGGTCGGGCTCGCGGGGCTTGTCAATCGCACCACGGGCGACGTGATGATCGATGGCACCCGCCCGACCGATCTGTTCGCGCGGCGGCTCGTCGCCGGCACGGTGATCGCGACCGGCGATGGTCGCGTCGATATCCAGTTCGGCGATGCCAGCGCGTTCGGCCTCGGACCTCGATCGAGGCTCGAGCTCCGGCGCTTCGATGCGCAGGCGATCGAGCTCGTCGTCGAGGGCACGGTCGACGTCCAGGTCGCGCCCCGCGTCGCGGGCCAGCGCTTCGTGGTGCAGGCCGGCAAGCGCACCATCGAGGTTCGCGGCACGCAGTTCCGCGTCCGTCACGACGCCGTCTCGACCGCGGTCGCCTGCCGTCACGGGCTGGTCGCCGTGCGCGATTCGTACGGTCAGCTCGAGGTCGGAGCCGCGCGGCACGTCGAGCTGGCGGCCGCTCGTCCCGTCTCCACCGAGCGAACCCTGCCGCTCTCGCTCGAGGCAGCCACCGAGCTCGCCGACGCGACGCCGATGACGCTTCCGGTCTGGGAGCTCGGTACGCTCGCGAGCTCCGCGCCGCTCGAGATCGCGACCTCCGGCCGCCGCGACGTTCGCCTCGACGGTGTCGAGCTCGGCGCTGCGCCGATGCGCGTGCGCGTGATGCCGGGCCGGCACACCGTCGAGGCCGCCGACGGCCAGGGGCGGTACCGCCGCGCGGGGTGGATCGATGTGGCCGCACCGAACACGAATGCGAAGCCGGCTCGCCTCGAGGTGCTCCCCGAGCCGCCGGCGACCCGGGGCACCGACGAGCGCCGCCGCCAGCTCCGCGCCGGGATCGACAAGGGCCGCATCGGCCTGTGCATGCGCAAGATCTCCAAGCAGGGCCTGGCCGGCACCTATGTCCAGATCGAGATCTCGGTCGACGCGCAGGGTGCCGTCGGCTTCTTGAACATCATCGACACCGACCTCGGGAAGGCGACCGCAGGCTGCGTCGACGAGGTAGTGCGGGACGTGCGGTTCAAGCCCGGCGCCACGGCCACCTGGAACGAACGCATCGACCTGTGAGCTAGCGAGCGCCGTCGCGGATCCAGCGCGCTCGGCGCTCGGACCACGCGGCTTCGTCGTCGATGCCGAGCTCGCGCAAGATCTTCGCCAGCGCCGCCTCGCGCGCGGCCGGATCGAACTCGATCGCCCACCACAGCTTGTGCAGACACACGGGGCACAGGTGCAGCCGCATCGTAGCGCGTCGTCGTCGGTCAGAAGCGGACGCCGAGGGTGACGCGCGCCGAGCGGTACTCGCCCTCCTTGAGCGGCGAGGGCCCGAAGCACGGCGCGACGAAGCACAGGATGTCGTCCTGCGTGGCGACCTGGTCATCGATCGAGCGACCACCGAGCCGGACGTCGGCGCCGAGCGTGAAGCCACCCGCCGAGCGATATTCGAGCCCGAACCCACCCTCGATGTGATGGCCGCGCGTGGTCGACGACAAGCCGCTCGGGTCCACCGCATGGTCGAGCCCGATCCCCGCGAGCAGCGTCGGCATCCACGGCCCGCGGTCCTTGAGATCGACGACGAGCAGCGCCGTCCCGGTCCTGATGGTGGCGTTGGTGCCATCGTCGGTCTGGTACCGGGAGACCTCGAGCTGACCGGAGATCCGCGACGAGAATCCGAGCCGACCGAACAGGCCCACGGTCTGCTGCGAGTCCGTGTCCAGCTCTGCATCGGCCTTGCTCTGCGCGAGTCCGAGGCTGACACCGGCGGTGATCGGACCTGCCACGGCGGCGGTGGGAAGGGCGAGAACGAGGACTGCGGCGAGCACGGTGCGCATGTGTGTCGACCCATCGAGCATGCTGCGTGCCACCGCAATCGCGCGAAACCACATCGCCACGTCACGGATTCCTGAGGACGTGCGAGGCCAGGCTTCGCGTAGAGTCCACGCGACAGATCGGCACTTCGCTCGTCTGGATCTACATGGCTCTTCGTCTCCGCTTGGTCGTGCTCGCACTCGCGTCCTGCTCGACGCCGAAGCCACCGCCGAGCCCGCCCGTGACCAACGTCGCCGGCACCGATCCGGACGGCCGAGGGTCAGGTTCGCCCCGAGGCCACGATGCGAGCGGCCGCCGCCGGGCACCCGAACCCGATGGCCTCGTCGCGTCGAGCAGCGGCTGCTAGCTCAGCGCCGCGGCGATCTTCTCGGCGGCGCGCGTGGCGAGCGCCATGATCGTCACCTGCGGGTTGACGCCGATCGACGACGGCACCGCCGCGCCGTCGACAACGTAGAGCGCCTTCGTATCGTGGAGCTCGTGATCGCTGCCGACCACCGACGAGGCGGGATCGCTGCCCATCCGCGCCGTGCCGAGCGGGTGGTACGCCGAGAGGTCGAGGTCCCACGGCTTGATCGTCGCGCGCCGCAGCGCCGCGAGGTCCGCCGCTGACTCGAGGACCTCGAAGCCGTTGATCGGAGTGTGGACGCGCCGCGCACCGGCCGCGAAGAACACCTGCGCGAGCACGTCCATCCCGCGCTTGATGTGCGAGACGTCCTTGTCGGTCAGCCAGTACTGGATCACCGGCTGCCCCATCACCGCGCGCACCGAGCCGCGCGACGAATCCTCGACGAGGAATCCGAAGCTCGACACGTGATCGAAGCTCTCCGCGAGCCGGATCAGCTCCGGGCCGATCAGCTGCGTCATGCTCATCGTCATCTCGAGCGGCACCATCGCGCCCTCGAACAGGATGCCTTCCTCGTGCAGCTCCTCGATCGAGTACCCCTGCGGGATCCCCTTCCACGGCAGGATCTGCTCGTCGAACTCGGCGAGCGCGCCCGCGGCTGGATGGATCGAGAGGTTCTTGCCGAGCTGGCCCGAGCGCTGGCCGAGCCCCTGCGCGCCGAGCAGGAGCGGCGTCAAGATCGTCCCGCACGCGACCACGACCGCGCGCGCGCGCACGGTCAGCGCGTGGCCCGATCGCGTGCGCGCGACCACGCCACGTGCCTGGCCCGCATCGACGATGATCCGCGTGACCTTCGCACCGGTGAACAGCTCCGCGCCGGCCCGCAGCGCGAGCGGGATGTAGCTCACGTTCGTCGAGCGCTTCGCGTCGGTGGGACAGCCGAAGCAGCACACCCCCTGGCCGTCGCACGCCGGCGCGTTGCGCTTCAGAGGACCGTGTCGCGTGAAGCCGAGCGCCCGGCAGCCGCGCGCGATCACGCGGCCGTTGCCGCCGAGCAGCTCCTGCCTCGCCGGCTCGACGCCGAGCACGGCCTCGACGCGCTCGAAGTACTTCCCCATCCGATCCGGCGCGAGCTCGCGAAGCCCCAGCTCGCGGGCCCATTCGGCGAGGATGCGATCCGGGGTGCGGAAGCACGTGCCGGAGTTCACCGTGGTCGAGCCCCCGACGGTCTGACCGAGCGGGATCGGGATCGGGACGTTGCCGATCGAGAACGACGAGCCGCCGCGCCGGTACAGCTTCTGCTGCATCTCGAACGCCCGGTTGCTGAAGTCCGTGCGATCGAAGTACTGGCCCTCCTCGACGAACACGACCGCGAGCCCGGCCTCGGCGAGCTCGCGCCCGACCACCGCACCGCCCGCGCCCGTTCCGATCACGACGACGTCGCACTCGACCGCGAGGTCGCCGCCATTGTCGGCGTGGACGCGATCGCGCATGTAGCTCGGCTTGACCTCGGCCTTCGCCTTCTCGGCGTCGTAGACGCAGCCGAGCTGCTTGTAGAGCGCCGGGTCGTCGAAGTGCGCGATCTTGAGCGGGGTCACCACCGCGCGCAGCATCAGCCGGCGGATCGCATCCCCGCTCCGCCAGCCCTGGAGGATCGCGAGCCGCTTGTCGGGCGCGACGCGCGCGAACGGTTTGCGGGCGGTGATCCACGCCTGGACGTCGAGGCTACGCAGCAGGCCGTCGAGCGCGTATTGCGCCGGGCTGGGCAGCGACGCCGCGAACCGCTCGACCTTGTGGGCGGTGGCTTCGTTCGCACCCGGCAGGAACCGCCCGGCGGGCAGCGCCGTCTCTGCGAGCGCTACCAGCGTCCGGTGTTGCGTTTCCGAGAGTTGAGCCACGAATCCAACCTACTACACGACAGGTCCGACCATTCCACCAATGCTTCAAATACCCGAAAATGTCGCATCGAGGAAGCCATACGACGCCGAGAGCTGGGCGCCGACGAACACCTCACCGCCGTCGGCCGCGACCGTAGCGGCGAGCCGAAAGCCCGAGGCCTGGTTGAGCCACCACGTGAAGCCGAGCTGACCGGAGACGCGCAGCCCGAGCTCGCTCTCGATGTTCGGATCCATGAAGTCGACGTCGTCGTCCGATAGCCGGACATCGCCGGCGAGATCGAACGCGCCGAACGGGTCGCCGTGATCGCCGTACGTGAAGCGCCGCAAGCGCGCGGTCGCACCGATCGCCCACGGCGCCGGCTGCTCGTCGGGCGCGAACAACCGCATCCGGCCGTAGGCGGTGCCGGAGATCTCGAGCTTGTCCTCGGCGAGCTGCGCGCCGTAGCCGGCCGAGACCAGCACCTGCTCGACCCGACCCTCCTCGCCCGACGGGGCGACGATCCCCATCCCTTCGTCCGGCCGGATCAGGTAGCCCTCGCCGAACACGAGCTGGAGATCGAGCCCGCTCGGTCGCAGGAACAGCTGCGAATCGCGCAGGACGTTCAGGATCTCGTACGTGAGGGCGGAGTCCGGCTCGACGAGCAGGATCCCCGCCTCGCGCAGGATGGCGACGGTCGCGACCAGCGCGCGGAACGACGAGCGCTCGCCGCGCAGCGCCCACCAGGTCAGCTCGAGCTTCTTCGCCGTCGCGGGATCGATCGGTTTGCCGAGCGCCCGCGCCGCATCGAGCGTGCGCGAGAGCCGGCGCACGCGGATCGCGCCACCGACGTCGAGCAGCCGACCGTAGCCACCGCCGAGCGCGATCTGCAGATCCGTGGTGTAGCGGGTGTCGGAGGTGTTCATGACGCCGGGGTCGGCATCCTTCGCGGAGATGTAGCTCAGCTGGAACCCGAGCGCGGCCTTGCCCACGCCATACAGGTTGCCGGAGTAGAAGCGTGCCTCGCCGCCGCCGGCGAGGTTGACCTGGGCACCGCGGACCTGCGCTCGCCCGCTGGGATTGATGAAGCCCGCGACCACGTGCGCACCGGCATCCAACCCCCACGCCATGCGCTCGCGCTCGACGCGCTTGGCGTACAGCCCCGAGACATCGGCGTCGAACGCCAGCCGCTCGCGCACCGTGTCGTAGCCGAGCTGCGCGGTGCCGAGCGCGAACGTGATCCGCTCGAACGCGGCGAGCGTGTCCTCGGGCAGCTCCGGCAGGTCCGGCAGCCCCGCGGTCGGCTTGGGCTCGCCGAGCAGCGCACTGCCTGCCGTGCCGGCTGGTTCGGTGCCGCCGCCGACGGTCAGATCCGATCCCGTCGTCACACCGACGGTGGGTCCGACCGGGGTACCCGTCGTGGTGCCGCCCGGGGTGGTCGTCGTGCCACCGGTCGTCGTGCCCGTGGTCGTCGGGGTCGGCGTTCCCGTCGTGCTCGCGCCGAGCTTGCCGAGCGCCTTCTTCGCGATCTCGCGTTGCGCCTTCTCGCGCCCCACATCGTTCGCGATCTTCTGCAGCGCTGGAACCGCGGCCTGGTCGCCGAGGTTGCCGAGCCCCTCGATCGCGATCTCGCCGATGATGTCGAACGTCTCGGTCTCGGCGAGCTTGATCAGCACGGGGACCGCGCGCTTGTCCTTGCTCTGGGCGAGCTTGCGCGCGGCCTCGCGCCGCTTCTCTTTCCAGGTCGACTTGTCCATGTCGGTCGGCTGGGTCTCGACGAGCTTCACGAGCGCCGGCACGTCCGCAGGCTGTGCGTGCACCGGCGCGGTCGAGGCGACGATCGCGACGAGGATTCCGAACAGCTTCGCCTTGCTCATCGACGGAACTCGAAACAGAAGCCGCTCACGCGAAGCTCGTCGCACGTGGCCGCCGCGACGCAGTTGACGATGATCCGCTGGCGATCCTCGGTGAGATCCTCGAGCAGCTCGACACAGCCACCCCAGTCCGCGTCATCGCGCGGGTTGTCGTCACCCGGCTCCTCGATATCGACGGCGATCGCGCCGCAATCGACGAGCCGCCAGCACGCGGCCTCGGGCGTGCGCTCGGCATCGGGGCAGTCGGTGAGGGCGCCGCCGAACTCGCACTCGGCACGGGCGCCTGTTCCGTCGCAGGCCGCATGCACGGCAAGAACGATCACGAGACTCGCGATCCACTTCATCGCGCCGATCATAGCGCCGGCGTAGACCCGATCGAAGCTACCGACCAGCTTTCGCAAGTACCCTTGGGGTGCGCAAGTCCTTCGGGGTTGAGCGGGCCCGAGATCGAGACGTCAGGTGGTGTACATGACGACACCGAGCTGCTGCTTCGCGGCGTCCTTGTAGAACTTCGCGAGCGACTGGACCTCCGAGACGATCACCTCGCCGGCGGGCTCGTCGGCCTCCATCAGGATCTCGAAGTCGTCGACCTCGGCTTCCTCGATCTCGTCGGGATCCGCGTCATCGACCTTGGCCTTGATCGCGTCGAGGTCGAGCTTCTCGAGCTGCTGCGCCAGGCCGGTGGCTTGCGCCGGCGTCACGACCCCGAAGCTGCCGTTCTCGAGCGTCTTGCAGTCCACGGCCTCGAGCCCGGTCAGCATCCCACGAACCGGATCGCCACCGAATGCCTCGCCCGTCACGAAGTAGTTGATCGAGCAGAAGTAGTGCGTCCGGAACGAGTCGGCCGCCGGCTTGTCGAGCTTGTTGATCGAGGGTGGATTCGCACGGAGCGCGGCGATCTCCGCCTCGCTCACCATCTGTAACCAGGTTGCCATCGCCATCGCGAGCTCCTTAGGTCGAGGTCTGCTTGGATTTCTTGCGCACGAGCCGATCGAGCGGCACGTCGGGGATGCTCTGCGCGACGAGCTCGGCGACGTCGAGGACCTGGATCTTGTCGTCGACGTTTCGCTGCTTCATGCCGTCGGTCAGCATGATGTTGCAGAACGGGCAGGCCACGGCCACCGCACTCACGCCGGTGGCGATGATCTCGTCGGTGCGGTTGACGTTCACGCGCTCGCCTTCGTGCTCCTCCATGAACATGCGCGCCCCGCCGGCACCGCAGCAGAAGCCGTGGCGCTTGTTGCGCGTCATCTCCTTGATCCCGCCGGGGGCACCGACCGCCGCGATGATGTCGCGCGGCGCATCGAACTCCTTGTTCCAGCGGCCGAGGTAACAGCTGTCGTGATAGGTGATCGTGTCGACGGGCGACTTCTCGGCCACGAGCTTGCCGGCCTTGAACAGGTGATCGATCAGCTGCGTGTGGTGGACGACCTCGAAGTCACCGCCGAACTGCGGGTAGTCGTGTCGCAGCGTGTGCAGGCAGTGCGGACACGACGTCACGACCTTCTTCGCGTTCACGCGCTTGAGGGTGGCGACGTTCTTCTCGGCCTGCTCCTGGAACCGCATCTCGTCCCCGGAGCGCCGTGACGGATCGCCGGTGCACTCCTCCTGGTGGCCGAGCACCGCGTAGTCCACGCCCGCCGCGCCGAGCACCTTCACCATCGCGCGCGTCTGCTTGATGATGCGGCTGTCGAACGCGCCGGCGCAGCCGACCCACAGGATGTACTCGGGGTCGGGGTTGTCCTCGATCGTGGGGACGGGCAGGTCCTTCGCCCAGTCCATGCGCTGATCGTTGGCGATGCCCCACGGATTCTTCTGCCGCTCGATGTTCCGCGACACGCGCTGGAGCTCGGGCGGCTGCTTCTCCTGCTCGAGCACGAGGTTCTGGCGCATCTGGATGATCTTGACGGGGTGCTCGATGAAGACCGGGCACACCTCCTGGCACGCGCCGCACGTGGTGCATGCCCAGAGCGTGTCTTCCTGCACGCGCCCGCCGGTCAGCTTCGGCAGCGACTCGCTCTCCGCCTTCGTCGCGACGAGCTGCTCGCGCGCGTAGACGAGATCGGGATGCGGATGGGCGTCGTCGAAGCCGTGCGTCTTCGAATACTCCTCGAGCGCGGCGGTCTCCTCCTCGAGGCCGGCGATCTTGTCGCGGATCGCGATCCGGTCGAGCATCTCGTAGCGGATGTCGTGGATCAGCTGCATCGGCGACAGGTTCTTGCCGGTGTTGTACGCGGGGCAGTAGTTCGTGCAGCGCGCGCACTCGGTGCACGCGTAGGTGTCGAGCAGGCTCTTCCACGACAGCTGCTCGAACTTGCCGACGCCCCACTGCGTGTCGTCCTCGAGGTTCACCTTCGGCAGGTCCATCAACCGCGCCGAGCGATTGCGCGTGAAGATGTTCGGCAGCGCGCCGAGCAAGTGGATGTGCTTCGAGTACGGCAGGTAGTTCAGGAACGTCAGGAGGATCAGGACGTGGAGCCAGTAACCGATCGCCTGACCGCGCGCCGCGGCATCGATCGCCATCGGAGCGAGCGCCTTGCCGATGAAGCCGGAGATCGGCATGTAGCCGGGAGCCGCCTGGCCGGCGGTGATGTGCGAGGCGATCTCGTACCCGTGATAGATGAAGTGCGTCACCATCAGCGAGCCGATGCCGCCGAGGATGAGGCCGGCGTCGAGGTTCCACGGGATGAGCCGCGGCTTGACGATCGTGCGGCGTGCGATCGCCCACAACATCATCAACAGCACGACGAGGTTCATCAGATCGATGACCAGGTAGAGCGGCTGATACAGGAACGCGGGCAAGAGCTGGAGCGACACGCCGGGGATCACGCCGGAGACGAAGATGTCGAGCGTCGCGATCGTGATGATCAAGAACCCCCAGAAGATGAACAGGTGGTGCTTGCTCGTGCGGTGCTGCGGGCCTTCCTCGGCGACCTTCTTCTGGCCAAAGAAGTAGATGCCGACGTCCATCAGCCGGCCGGGCAGCTCATCGAGCCGCGGCCTGGGGTCCGGCACGCCCGCGAAGACCGCGCGCCCGAATAACCAGGTGGTCCGCGCGAAGAAGGCCAGGGACGCCGCGAGCAGGAGGATGAAAATTACCTGGGTCACGCCGCCGTGGAGATACCACGGATTGTGATGGCGCCGCGCGGCCTTGCGCTGCGATCAATTGTCCGGATTCTCGCTCGCTCGGCCGGACGGCCTCGCGAGACTTTGGTCAAGTCCGGATTCTCGCTCGCTCGACCGGACGGCCTCGCGAGACTTTGGTCAATTCCGGATTCTCGCTCGCTCGCTCGGCCGGACGGCCGATGACACCCGTGCGTTGCCGCTGACTACTTACAGAGGCGTACCGGTGCAGGGCAGGGCAAGAGTCTGGCGCTACCCGTGACAACATTGTCTCCGCGTTGGCGACCGTGCATGGTGTGAGAACGCCCGCCGTATGGCAGATCTCGCGAACATCCTGGTCGTCAGCGACCTCCACTTCGGCGAGGAGCTGCTGCCCGGTGCGTCCGTCGAGCGCAAGCGGGCGGTCGAGCTCGGGGCGACCGCGTTTCGCGATTTTCTGAGGCACCACGCGCAGCGCCGCCGCGACGGACGACCGTGGCGCCTCGTGATCGCCGGCGACCTGTTCGACTTCATGTCGGTGAGGATTCCGGGCAACAAGGAGCGCCCGGCCAAGACGCGCGACGAACGAGTGTACGGCCTCGGTCGCAGCACGAAGACCGGCGTCCTGCGCATGCGCATGATCTGCGAGCACCAGAAGCCGGTGCTCGCCGACCTCGCGAGGTTCGCGGCCGCCGGTCACCAGATCGACATCATCGTCGGCAACCACGACGTCGAGCTCCTGGCGCCCGAGGTGGTCGTCGAGCTTCGTGCACAGCTCTCGGCCGCGGGTGCCGACGCGCGTGCGCTGTCGCGGATCACCGTCGTGCCGTGGTTCATCTATGTCCCGGGCGTCGCGTGGATCGAGCACGGCCACGTCTATGACGAGGGTTGCTCGTTCGAGTTCAACCTCGCGCCGATGGATCCGAAGGACGGCAACCTCATCTTCAACGCCGACTACGCGGCCGTGCGCTACCTCGGCACCGCGACCCCGGAGATCGATCCGCACGGCGTCGAGTCGTGGAGCTTCTGGGGCTACATGCAGTACGCGATGGGCTCGGGCTTGCGCTCGGGGAGCCGCATCTGGGTCGCCTATGCGCGCTTCGTGTCGTCGCTGTTCCGCGCGCGCCGGCTGCACCACTCGTTCAAGCGTCGCGATCGCCGGCGCCGCGAGCACCGCAATCGGCTCGTCGAGGTCGCCGCGGCCGGTGGCGTCTCGCTCGAGACCACCGCCGCGATCGATCGGCTCTCGCGCGCACCGCTCACCGCGAGCATCCGTCGCCTGGGCCGCCTGCTCATGCTCGATCGCTTCTGCCTGATCCTCGGCGTGCTGCTCGCGGTGATCCTGGTGCTGATCCTGCTGCCGCTCGTGTGGGCGCTGCTCGGCATCGCCGCCTCGATCGCCGGCGCGGCCGGCATCTCGCGCTGGCTCGGCACGCACCTCGTCACCTCGCAGCTGCCGATGCGGGCGATCCCGCAGCGCATCCGCAAACACGTCGACGCGCCCGTCGTCGTGTTCGGCCACACGCACGATCCACGGTGGCAGCCGCTGCGCTCCGGCGGGCTCTACGTCAACGCCGGCACGTGGCTGCCGGCGACGCGCCCGGGCCTTCGTCGGAGCTTCACCCACGTCATGATCCAGCCGCGCGAAGGCGGGCCCCCGATCACCGAGCTCCGCCAGTGGCGCGAGGGCACGACCCAGCCGTTCGATGCGCGTGCCGACCTCGGCGCGGGCGTGACCACGTTCCCCGGCATCCACATCGACGACGAGCACCTGCACGTGCCGCAGGACGTCGTCGTGAAAACCTCGCGTCGATAGTCGGATCGCATATCATCGCTGGTTCGTGAGCTTCGATGACGAGCCTGTCGACGAGGTGCGCTACGACCTCGAGTGGAAGTTTCGAGCCGCGGCGATCCCGGCGGCCTTCCTGGTCGCGCTGATCTTCCACGCCTGGCCGACCGGTCACTGGCTGCAGCGCACGTTCCTGACGATGATCCCGCACGAGCTCGGCCACGCGATCACCGCCTGGTGGTCCGGGCACGCGGCGATCCCGTCGCTGTGGAAGACGATCATCTTCGACGGCCGCGGCGTGATCGTGCCGCTCCTCGTCGCGGCGCTCAACGGCTTCCTCGTCGTCCGCGGCTGGACCACGCGCAACACCGTGATGACCGTGATCGGGCTCGGCCTCGGTGGCTTGCAGCTCCTGGCGCTCACCGCCTCGGCGATGACCACCGGCATGGCGATCACCTTCGGGGGCGATGTCGGGGCGATGGTGATCGGCACGCTGCTCGTGATGACGTTCTTCGCGCCCGAGGGGTCGCGGCTACGTCACGGCGGCTTGCGGTGGGGCCTGCTCTCGATCGGCGCGGCGGCATTCGTCGACACGTTCGCGACCTGGTGGTCCGCACGCAGCAACCGCAGCGCGATCCCGTTCGGCGAGATCGAAGGGGTCGGGCTCTCGGATCCATCGAAGCTCGAGGACGTCTATGGCTGGTCCACGAGCACGATGGTCGATCGCTACGTGCTGGTCGGCGCGCTGTGCTTGCTCGCGATCACCGCGGTCTGGCTGTGGGGAATCCGCGACGCGCGGCAACGCATGGTGTGACCTCGAGCTAGCGCTCCGGTTCACCGGGTCGGAACTCGAACGGGTAGTGAACTCGAACGACACCGTGGTGGTGATGGCCGAGGAAAAGGTGACAGCGAACCGGATCGCCAGGCCAACCCTCAGAAGTCGGCGCCGACTCCGAGCTGCACGATCAACGGGTTGACCCACACGTTCATCTTCGCGGTCCCGACCTCGACCGTGTCGAACACCGGCAGCTCCGGCGTGCGGACCTGGATGTGCTCGACCCTCGCGCGCGCCAGCATGAACGCGATGAACTTCACGTCGATACGGGCGTAGATGTTCTTGTAGAGCCTCGCCTCGGCGCCGGTCTGCAGCACGAGGCCGGGTGCCGGCGCGATCGACATCTCTGGCTCGCTGACCTCGGTGAGGATCGGGTTCGTGACGTGGCGGTCGAACGTGAACATCACGCCGAGCCCCGTACCGACGTAAGGCCGGAGCGTGCCGGACGTGCGCAGCTGATAGACGAGCGTGACGACCGGAGGTGCGGCCTTCGCTTCGCCGATCTCGGAGCCGAGCGGCGGTACGCCCGTCGGGATCCCGAGCGCCATCGGGGCGATCGACTCGTTCGCGAGCGTGCCGGTCGCCTTGAACTTGACCGTGAACGGCACGCCGAGCACGGTCTCGACCGAGAGCCGATCGGTGAGCTTGTAGCCGAGGATGATCGCCGGGACCGTGGCCGAGGTCACCGACGATCCGGATCCGGCGATCGGGCCGTTGTCGATCGCGAGGCTCGCGGCACCGTCGACATCGGCCAGCTCGAGCTCGCGCGACATCGAGAGCGGCGCGACATGGGCGATGCCGCCGCGGACATAGAATCGTTTGGTGCGCTCGCGCTTCGGCTTTGCCGGGACCGGGGCCGGCGCAGATACGGCTGCCACCGGCGCCTCGATCACCGGCTTCGCGACCTCGGCTTCCATCTCGATCTCGGGCTCCGGGGCCGGCGTGGGCGCGGGCGCCTTCGCCTTGCGCTGCGCCCTGGGCTTCCTGGGCTTGGGTCCGGCGTCGCCGACCGCCGGCCACAGCACGCACCCGAGCAGCACGCCTGCCAACAACCTCATGGCTCGACTCCTCGCAACGGACGCGAGAGCAGCTGCAGCTTCATCTCGTGCGCGGGCAGGATCATGTTGACGCTCCCGCCGAGCCCGAGCGGCGCGTCGATCGCGACGCTGACCGGGACCTCGGCGACATTCGACAGCTCGATCCGGATGCGCCCGTCGGGCAGGAACGTCACCGGACCCTCGAGCGTGATCGAGAGCGGCTTGCTGTGGAGGTCGTGGCTCGACAGCGGGATGCTCATGTCGGGCGCGTCCATGTACACGGAGAGCGCGAGCACCATCTTCGGCGAACCGTTGTTGTCGACGATGTAGCCCTTCACCGCGCCGTTCGCGTCCTCGCGGATGCGAAGGACCGTCGTGCCGGTGTCCGTGTTGATCGTGATCCCGACGCTCGCATCCAGCGACAGCGACGTCCCGTACATCGCCTGCGCCGCGAGCCCGAGTGGCACGCAGGTCGGCGCGGTGGTGCCGTCCGGCAGCGGGCAGTTGGTCTCGAGCTCTCCGAGCTGCACCGGCATCGCGCCGAGCAGGTAGAGGCAACCCTCGACCTCGGGCGTGGCGGGCAGGCAGTCCTGCATCGCGAAGCTCGCGCTGCTCACGTCGCCGCTCGTGCCGACGATGCGCAGCGCGGCGCGGTTCTCGTCGCGCTTGACCTCGCCACCGTCGAGGAAGCCGGATCCGTTGGTGTCGCTGAACGGGCCCACGTCGGCGAACAGGAACGTCGCCTTGCTCGGGGGCGTGCCGACGAAGTCGATCACGAGATCTCCGCCACCGCCGTCGCCGTTCTCGGTCCCACCGAGCGGATCGAAGCTGGCCGCATCGCCGGTGACGGCGCTGCACAGCTCGCCGGCGTTGCAGCTCTCGTTGCCGCCCGAGATCAGCGCGAGCCGGTAGCGCTTACCCGCGACCCACGGCACGTCGGGCACGAACGAGGCGCCGCGATCGCGCCGGATCAACGTGCCGGGGACCGCCGCGACGCACGAGCCGGCAGCGTCGAGCTCCTCGATCCGTACGCTGCCCGTGTTGCAGCCCGTGCCGAGCGCGACCGTGCCGGGGCTCACCGGCTGGCTGAACACCACCTCGACGACCTCGTTCGCGGCGAGCTCGAAGGGTTGGTACAGCTCGTCGTTGCCGTCGCCACCGGCGCACCGCCCGCTATCGGATCCGGTGCCGGGGGTCAGGACGCACGGCACGCCCGGATGCACCGCGACGACCGTCAGCGGTACGCCGGTCCCCTGCAGCGTCGGAGTCGCGAACGCGATCGGGGTCGTCTCCGCGAGCGAGTTCCCGGCGACGTCGGCGACATCGGCGAGCACGAGGCTATAGCTCGTCGAGTAGGCGAGCCGCGCGAGCGGACGCACGACGATCGTCGCGCCGTGACTCTCGAAGACGCTGGGCACCAGCGCGCCGCCGGCGGTCTCGAGCCGGAGGCCGTTCGCGCTCAGCCGATCGAGATCGACCGGCTCGCTGAACACGAGCTCGACGCCGTCGCCGACCGCGTGGACGCTCGAGCCTTCGGCCGGGTAGGTCGCGACCAAGGTCGGTGGCGTGGTGTCTCCGGCGACCGAGGCCGCCGGATCGGTGATCAGCTCGAGCACGAGGTTCGTCGGCGCCTGCGTCACGCCGAGCAGCCCGAGCTCCATCGACGCGACGGCCTCGATCGCGAGCACACCGTCGGTGGCGACCGCGGTGCCGGTGGCCTGCACGCCGAGCACGGTCTGCGCGATCACCGCATTGCCGGCCGGATCGAGCGTGTACACGGCGATGTCGAGGCTGAGGTCGACGAACAGCGGCGAGCGCGCGTTCTCGGGGCGCTGGTCGGTGGGCTGATATGGATTTCGATACAGCCGGCCGCCGCCGTCGGTCAGAAACTCGATCTGGATCTCGCCGGTCGAGAGCCCGGCCGGGATGTCGCCGCCGAGCTTGATGTCGAGGCTCGACAGCGCGAGTCGCTGGCCGCGGCGGATCGTGAACGCGATCGGACCGTCGAGCGATTTCGGATCGCCGAGCTCCGCATGGAGCGCCGCGGGCAAGACGGTCGATAGCTCGCGTCCGATCAACGGCTTGTCGATCGCGACGACGTTACGGTCTCCGCCGGAGCGCGACCGCACGGGCCCCGGATCGGCGGTCTGCCGCGTGCGCAGGATCTGGGGGATCGGCGCGCCGCCGCCGAGGCTATCGAGCGGCGTCAACGTGAACGACGTCGGCGCGAGCGCGCGCCCTCCGAGATCGGCGATCCGATCGCCGACGCGCACCTCGTACATCACGCCCGGCGTCAGATCGGCGACGGGATCGATCGCGACGTGGATCCCGCGCGCGACGAGCGTCGCCGGGACCGCCGCGCGCGACACGGGATCGATGAGCTCGATCGAGCCCGCCGCATACGTGACCGTCCGCGGATCGAGCGGCTCGGAGAACACGAGCCGGATCGTCGAGGTCTCGAACATCGGGCGATACGCATCGGGCGTGGCGGGTGCCGCACCGTTGACCGCCACGAGCGTGGGTGCCGCGGCGCGCGGCCTCGCGGTGCGGGTCGTGAAGCTGAACAGCGGACCCGACTCGGGGAGGTTCGTCGCGGTCGGGCTCAGCGCCGCGCGCACGAACACGTCGTACTTCGTGCCGGGCTCGAGCGCGGCCGAGGCGAACTGCACGCTGCGTCCGTCGCCGGTGACCTCCGCCGTCGCGTCGAGCGGACCCGCGGGCCCGACGAGGCAGAACGCGCCGCTCGCGGTCGTGCACGCACCGAGTGCACCGGCCGCGACCGGCTCCGAGAACGTCACGACGACGCGGCTCCCGACGGGCACGTCGAGCTGCGCGTCGATCGGATACGTGAAGATGACGCCGGGCTCCGCGGTGGCGAGCGGAGGCGTACCGTTCGCGCCGCACGCCGCGACGCATACAACCACCAGGACACCAGCGCTGACCTTCTGCACGAGCACTCACCCTACAGGGCAGGGGCCGTCGAGAGCGAGCGCAACGATCACGTCCCCTGACAGCGTCCGCTTACAAGTTCGCGTAGATGAAGCCGCTCCGGCTCGCACCGACGACGATCCGATACGTATGCAGGACTCCATCGGTTGCATGGACGAAGCCGCCGGCATGCTCGCCGCGGTCGACGTCATCGATGAACAGCCGCGCGAGCCCGTCCCAGACCAGGGTCGCGGTCTCGAGCGCTGCCACGATTCCGCCGATCCGGACCCAGTCCGAGTCGCCACGCGCGCGGAACGAGCCGGCCTCCGGACCACCGACGCACGTCGCGCCGGCTCGTAGCGCGTCGAGGATCGCGGTCTCGGTCGCCTCGGCCGCCAGCACCCACGTCGTCGCGACGATCGCGAGCCGGTGGTTGTCGGTGCCGCCGACCGCCGCGATCCTCCGGCGCTCCTGGTGTACGAGGCGATCCGCTGCGGTCCACGCCCGCTCCTCGCCGGTGCGGCCGCCGGGACGCGAGATCACGTTCGCGAGCGCGAGCGGGAGGTTCCAGACCTCGACCGCGTCGATCGGCGCGGGCGCGGCGTCCTGCGTCCACGCGCGATACGACATGTCGAAGTGCGAGGCCCGGATCACCGGGATCTTCGTCGGGACCGCGAACGGATGGTTCACGCTGATGAACGCGCCGCTGGTCCGCGCCCTGGCGAGAAAGTCCTGGCCGAGCGCCCCCACGTCCGCGCCGGCGACCGTGAAGTGCCCAGCGCCGGTCGTCCACTCGACGCCCGGGATCAGCGTTGGCGTGGCGGCTCGCGCCTCGGCGGCCATCTGGCGCCACTGGCGCGTGAACGGATCGCCCCATCGCGCCGGCCACAGGTGCGGGGTGAGCACGACGAAGTCGAGCTTGGCCGCACGCGCCGCGGTGGCGATCTCGGCGACCGATAGCGTCACGTCGGCGGGATCGTCGGGTGGCGCGACGTGCATGTGGACATCCCCGGCGAGCCAGCGACGCGGATCGGGACGCAGCGCCTCGGTGCTCGAGATCGTCGCATCGCGGAGCGAGCTCGGACGGTCCTTGGGCGGCGACGACGGCGACGAGCACGCGACCACAGCGAGCACGAGGAGCTTGCGCATCCGTAGACGATGCGTCGGGCGGCGCGGCGGTTGACGCGCTCGCCGAGCTGCCAAGCTGTCAACACTCGTGACGTTTTGGCCGCTTGTCGGATCGCCGTGATACCGCTCGGTCCGTGAGTCGGACTCCCTCCGAGACGCCGCTGATGCGGCAGTACCTCGACATCAAGGACAAGCACCCCGACGCGGTGCTGTTCTTCCGGCTCGGTGACTTCTACGAGATGTTCTTCGAGGACGCCGTCCTCGGTTCGCGCCTCCTCGATCTGACGCTCACCACGCGTGACAAGGGCCGCGACGATGCCGTCCCGATGTGCGGCGTCCCGCACCACGCGGCGCGCGGCTACATCGCGAAGCTGACCGAGCTCGGGCACAAGGTCGTGATGTGCGAGCAGGTCGAGGACCCGAAGCTCGCGAAGGGCCTGGTCAAGCGCGAGGTGGTCCGGATCGTGACCCCGGGGATCGTGCTCGACGACGAGGTCCTCGATCCGAAGCTGCCGCGGTACGTGGTCGCGCTGGTGCCGGCTCCGAAGCACGGGACCGAGCGCGCGTTGCCCGGACGCAAGCCGGCGTTCGCGGCCGGCACTGTTCCCGGAGCTCGTCCGACCGAGGCGATCCAGCGCGGGCTCGCACTCGGGGGTGCCGAGCGCGCGCCGCAGTCGCCCGACGCCGAGCGGTCCGCGCCGGCGAGCGAGCTTTGCGGGCTCGCGTACCTCGATGCCACCACCGGTGAGCTCGCAGCGACGGAGCTCCCCCTCGCGGCGCTCGTCGACGAGCTCGCGCGAATCGCGCCGCGCGAGGTCGTGTGCGCACCGGAGCTGTTGTCGGCCGAGTCGTCGCGGCTCGCTCCGATTCGCGTGCGCCTGACGAGCTCGCTGGGCTCGGCGTGGAACGCGGCCGCGATCCCCGATGCCGCAGGCGCCAAGGAGATCCTCGGACCGCTGTGGCGGACGATCGAGGGCAGGGCAGGCGAGGGCTCCGGTCGGGCTCCGCAATGGGCGCGCGGCACGCTCCCCGGCGCGGCGCCCACGACGTCCGGCTCGGACTTCGAGGCGCAGGTCGCGGGCGATCTGGACGACCATCCGCTCGCCGCACGCGCCGCAGCCGCGGTCGTCGCCTACGCCCGCGCGACGCAACCCACCGGCACGCTCCCGATCGTCCGGTTGCAGCTCTACTCGCCCGGCGACAGCGTCGTGCTCGACGAGGCGGCGATCGCCAACCTCGAGCTCGTCGAGACGCTGATCGGCAAGAAGAAGCAGGGGTCGCTGCTCGAGGTGATCGACGAGACCGCCACCGCGCCGGGCGGTCGCCTGATGCGGCGCTGGCTGCTGTATCCGCTCGTCACCGTCGCGCAGATCCGCCGGCGCCAGGATGCGGTCGCGTGGCTCGTCGAGCGGCCGACCCTGTGCGAGACGATCCGGCGCGCGCTCTCGCGGCTCGCGGATCTCGAGCGACTCGCGGGCAAGGCCACGCTCGGCGTCGCGACCCCGCGTGACCTCGGCCGGCTCCGCGACGCGCTCGCCCAGCTCCCCGAGCTGATCGAGCTCGTGCGCTCGGGTCACGATGCGTTCTCCAAGCTCGGATGGGGCGGCGATCCGGCTCGTGGCGACCGAAGTGGCGACGAGCCACTCGCGCTGCAGCCGTTGCCGGCGCTGCTCGATCTGCGTGCGTGTGCCGACCGCGCGTTGCCCGCGCTCGCCGCGCGGCTCGCCACCGCGCTCGTCGACGAGCCGCCGACGCTGCTCAAGGACGGCGGCGTGATCCGCGCGGGTCACGATGCCACAGTCGACGAATGCCGCCGCCTCGCCGACGGTGGCAAGGACGAGATCCTCGCGATCGAGGAGCGCGAGCAGAAGCAGAGCGGGATCGCGAGCCTGAAGGTCCGCTACAACCGGGTGTTCGGCTATTACATCGAGGTCACCAAGACGCACCTGACGAAGGTGCCTTCGCACTACGTCCGCAAGCAGACGGTCGCGACCGGCGAGCGCTACGTCACCCCGGAGCTCGCCGAGCTCGAGCGCAAGGTGCTCGCCGCCGAGGAGACGCTCGCGATTCGCGAGCTCGAGCTGTTCCGCGCCGAGGTCGCGCGCGTGGCAATCGTGGCGCGCGAAGTCTCGGCCGCCGGTGCCGCGCTCGCCGCGCTCGACGCGTGCGGCTCGTTCGCGCATGTCGCGGCGCAGCGCGGGTACTGCCGCCCCACCGTCGACGATGGCTTCGTGCTCGACATCATCGACGGCCGGCACCCGGTGATCGAGGCGATCCTGCCGGCCGGCACGTTCGTCCCCAACGATTGCCGTCTCGATCCGGACGCCGAACAGCTCGTGCTGATCACGGGTCCGAACATGGCGGGCAAGTCGACGTACATGCGGCAGGTCGCGCAGATCGCGCTGCTCGCGCAGATCGGCAGCTTCGTCCCCGCGAGGTCCGCGACGATCGGCATCTGCGATCGCGTGTTCACGCGCGTCGGCGCCGCAGACAACCTGTCGCGCGGTGACTCGACGTTCATGGTCGAGATGCGCGAGACCGCGTCGATCCTGTCGAAGGCGACGCGGCGCTCGCTCGTGGTGCTCGACGAGGTCGGCCGCGGCACCTCGACGTTCGACGGCGTCTCGATCGCGTGGGCGGTCGGCGAGTACCTGCACGACGCGATCGGCGCCCGCACGCTGTTCGCCACGCACTACCACGAGCTCGTCGCGCTCGCCGACAGCCGCCCTCGAGTCCGCAATGTTTCGGTCGCGGTGCGCGAGCACAAGGGAGAGATCGTGTTCCTCCGCCGCGTGGTGCCGGGCGGCGCGAACAAGAGCTACGGCATCGACGTCGCGCGACTCGCCGGCCTGCCACGCTCGGTGATCGCCCGCGCGCGCCAGATCATGGATCAGCTCGAAGGCGGCTCGCTGCTCGGATCGTCTCCGCAGCTCTCGCTCGTCCCGAACGGTCCCCCGATCGCGCCGGCACTCGCCCGCCTCGCGACGATCGACCTCGATCGCACCACACCGCTCGAGGCCCTGCAGATCCTCGCCGAGCTCAAACGTCTGTAATCGCGAGTGTGTGGGAGGCCCACTGGTTGTGGTTCGTCGCCCCCAAACCCGAGGATTAGGGGGCGCTGGCCCGAACGATCCCGGCGGCAAGACATTGAAATTATGGGAACTCGGGTTGGCGCGGAGCTTGTACTAAGGCTCGTCACTCGGAGGAACCATGAAGCACATCAATCAAATCGCGATCGGCGCCGCGCTGTTCACTGCAGCCGGAATGGGCTGTGGCGGCGAAGACAACTCGGGCCCGCTCGGGAACGTCGACGCCCTCATCATCCTGCAACGCCCCTCTCGCAACGACATGGGCGACATCTTCCAGTACACGTCGTACGTACCGGGTGCCAAGCTCGTCAAGCTGACGCCGCCGACCGCGGACGGCCAGCTCGAGACCATCTTCCCGTCGGCCTCGCTCCTCGCGGGCCCCGACGCTGCGTCGTACCAGGACGTCGATGTCTCGGGCTATGACATCTCGTTCGACGCCAAGAAGATCGTGTTCTCTGGCCGCACGAACCAGACGAGCCACTACGGCCTCTACATCCTCACGCTCGCCGACGGCTCGGTCGATGCGCTGCCGGTCGACGGCGGTCGCGACTACGTCTCGCCGATCTGGCTGCCCGGCGAGAAGATCATGTTCACGACGAACTCGCTCGACGAGGTTGGCTCGCGCCAGCACGTCGACGAGTACGAACGTGGCACGACCCTCCAGGTCGGCCGCATCAACGCGGACGGCACGAACGAGGAGCTCGGACCTCGCAACCTCTCGCACCGCACGTTCCCGACGTTGATCTCCGACGGTCGCATCATGCTGACGCAGTGGGACCACCTCGGCCCCGAGAACGCCGGCCACCTGATGATCATGAATCAGGACATGCAGGAGCTCCGCGAGGCGTTCGGCAAGGAAGGCACCGGCGCCTCCAACTCGACGCTCAAGGCGCAGGAGATCGCCGCCGGCCGTTACGTCGCGATCGCGACGGCTCGTAGCCGCACCATCCAGTCCGGCGCGCTCATCGACATCCGCCTCGGCACCGTCGTCAACGAGGGCGGCGCCGTCAGCGCCGGCGACAAACAGTCCGAAGCGCGCGCGACCTATCACCTGCTCACGGCCGACGTGCCGACCGACAACGCCCCGTCTGCCGACACCATCGGTCGCTACTACGACGCGTTCCCGCTCAACGCCAAGGACAAGCCCGACCTGCTCGTGTCGTGGGCCAATGGCCCGGTCGAGTCGGGCGTGCTCGGCGCCGCCGGTCTGTCGGCGAACTTCGGTGTCTACCTGCTCGACACCGCGCGCGGCCAGCGCCGCCCGATCCTCGACGACCCGGCGATGTGGGACATCTTCGCGCGCCCGCTGCAGACCCGCACGGCGCCTCCGATCGTCGCCTCGGCCACCGACCCGACGCTCAACGGCGCGGCCCTCATCGGCGCGCTGAACGTCTACGACTCGACCATCCGCTCGTTCAACCCGGGCGAGATCTACGGCGTCCGCGTCGCTGAAGGCTTCTCGTCGGAAGAGGGCTTCCCCGAGATGTTCGGCACCACGATGTTCGAGGGTCAGGCGCAGCTCGGTGTCGCCCGCGTCGCGAGCGACGGCTCGTGGCTCGCGAAGGTTCCGCCGAACGTGCCGCTCCACCTCCAGGCCATCGACGTGTTCGGTATGTCGCTCCAGAACGAGCCGGTCTGGTTCTCGGCTCGCAAGAACGAAGCGCGCGTGTGCGGCGGTTGCCACGAGGACCGCGTCAAGACCACCAACGTCAACCCCGGTCAGCTCGAGGCCTTCGCGATCGGCGCGACCGAGATGCACAGCGCCACGCCGCGTGCCCAGCGCATGAACGACACGCAGTTCGGTCGTGACCAGATCATGGGCGTCGCCTGGGACAAGGCGCTGCAGCCGATGTTCACGGCGAAGTGCGTGAGCTGCCACGGCCCCGACAACGTCGCCGGCATCCCGGGCTACACGATCACCGACCCGGTCACCGGCCAGAGCGTCACCTGGACCTTCGACCTCTCGGCTCGCCTCGTCACGATGAACATCGGCGGTGTCGACCTCGGCGAGTGGCCGGCGTCGTACATCAGCATGGCCGGCCCCGACATGGAGGCCATCGGCGAGAGCGACCTCGTGGTCGCCGGTAACTTCAAGGTCTACTTGAACGCGCAGGATGCTCGCGGATCGCTCGGTATCCTCAAGCTCAACCCGCCGGTTCAGTTCCCGACGCAGAGCCTCGCAACGCGGTTCGTCCCCGGCACGCAGCCTCACATGGCAGCGGTCGGCGGCACCGAGCTCACGGCGGACGAGTACTACGCACTCATCCTCGCAGCTGACCTCGGCGTGAACTTCTACGCCCGCGAAAACAACCCGGGTCTCTCGCAGTACTAAACCCGCGGAACAAGGAGACACACCATGAAGAACATCATCAAGCTCGCCGCGGTGACCTTCCTCGTCTGCGCCGCCTCTCCGGCGATCGCAGGTAAGGGTGGCAGCGCTGGCAAGATCCAAGCAGCAGTGGCCTCGAACTCGACCGACGCGATCATCGCGGAAGTCGAGCGCGCCGAATCGCTGATGTGCGAACAGTGCATCGGCATCATGACCAACCTCACCGAGCACTCGCGCTACGAAGTACGCGAAGTGGCCGCGTGGTGGCTCGCGAAGCGGACGACGGCACACCGGGTGCTGGCGGAAGCGTTCTCGGCCGAGCTCGTCTCGGGCACGTCGCTCGAGGTGCGCAACGCCGCCGACTTCCTCGGTGCCTCGACCACCTTCAAGGCACTCCCCCAGCTGCGCGCCGCGATTCGTCGCAACGTCGATGCCGAGGCCAAGCTCGCCATCGTCCGCGCGGTCGACCTCATCGGCAACCTGGGCGGCAACGACGTCCTCACCGTCGCGATGGCCGACGGTAACGCGGCGGTTCGTGCGGCGGCCGTGAAGGCGTACCGCGACCTCCGCGGTCAGACGAACGCGGCGCCCATCGTCGCGATGCTCGGTGACAGCGATGCCACGGTGCGTGCCGAGGCGGCGACTGTGGTCGGCGGGATGCGGCAGACGAACGCAACGGGCGCGCTCGAGGGCCTGGTCGTGTCGGACTCCGATGCGCAGGTTCGCCGGAACGCGGCGTGGGCACTCGGCCGGATCGGCGCGGGCTCGTCCCACACTGCACTCACCCAGGCCTCGAACGACAAGAGCGGTCTCGTTCGCCTGACCGCGCGCGCGGCGCTCAAGCAGCTCCGCTGATCGAGGGAGCTACGTTGATACGATCACCTACCGCGTGATCAGAGCCGCGCCCGACAAAGGCGCGGCTTTTCGTCGTTCTCTTGGTCTTCTTGGCGTGATTCAACGAGGTAACATGATCATCATGGTGCGCAGGGAAAGCCTCCTCGGTGCGGTGCTATGCGTCTTCGCGGTCGCCGCATGCGGTGACTCTCCGAAGGGTCGCACGTACTACGAGCGCAACATCGAGCCGATCCTGCAGCAGAAATGCGCCGGCAACACCTCGGGCTGTCACTCGATCAACGAAGGTGATCCGTTCGCGATCGCCGCGGGAAATCTCGATGTCACGTCGTTCGCGAACATCCAGAAGCGCCGCGATGCGCTCACGCAGTTCGGCGCGTATCCCTATCCGCTGCTCCTCATCAAGGCCGTCGGCCCGGGCCGCCTGACCTTCCAGTACGGCACCGAGTTCAGGGACATCGAGGTCCAGCACTCGGGCGGCGGCATCATCGACGTCGGCTCCGACGCCTACTTCACGCTGCAGTCCTGGCTCGACAACGGCGCCACCGAGAACGGCCTCCGCCCCGCGACGCCGGCCGTCGTCGGTACGGGTGGGTGCTCCGAGGTCATCCCCGCGAGCTTCAACGCGTCGGCGTTCAACACGCTGCCGGGCTTCAACACGTTCAAGGGAGCCGTGCAGCCGATCCTCGAGCGGCACGGCTGCGGCGTCGGTAGCTGCCACGGCGCGCCGCAGTCCGACTTCTACATCACCTGCGGCACGAGCGACGATCAGCTCGCGTTCAACTTCAGTCAGGCCTGGTCGTTCATCCACCCCGACGACCCGCTGACGCCCAACAGCCCGGTCAACGATTCGCAGCTGCTTCGCGTTCCGCTCGCCGTCGCGGCCGGTGGCCGTGGGCATTCCGGCGGCGATCAATTCCCGTCGACGGAGGACGAGGAGTTCGCGGTGCTCCGCGCGTGGGGCGAGTCCGTCGGCCTGCTTGCCTTCGCGATGGGCGATCCGGTGAAGCAGTTCTTCGCGGACAACGTGCAGCCGGTGCTGGTCAAGCGCGGCTGCGCGTTCCAGGCCTGTCACAGCCCGCAGGCGACCAACGACTTCAAGCTGCGCACCGGCTCGATCGGATTCTTCTCGAGCGTCGCGCTGCAGAAGAACTACGACCTGTTGCGCAACGAGTTCATGGCCGTCGAATTCCCCGACTCGCGCCGCGGCCGAGCGGTCGCGAAGGCACTCCTCGACGACGATCCGCGGATCGTCGGGGTCGCCGGCATCGCCCACCGCGGTGGACCGGTGCTCGAGACCCCAGGCACGGCCGCCGATCCTGCCGCGTGCCCGCCGTTCAACCCGCTGACCTCGGACGCGTTCTGCACGGTCCAGGAGTGGCTCACTCGCGAACGCACCGCGCTCGGCGCGCAGGTGACGCAGATGAACGCGACCAACGCGATCCAGATCGTCTACGTCGAGAGGCCTGCCGCGAGCGCGGGAGCCGGTCGGCTCGAGTTCGACCAGTTCAATCCGGGCGCCGAGATCCGGGTCGCGAACGCGACGTTCGGCGCGAACCAGGCGATCAACCTGATCGACGCGGTCGCCGACACGACGGTGATCAGCGACGGTTGCGGCATCACCGGCGGCGATATGTCGGCGCCCAACGTCGCGAACGACGGCACCCGCGTCGTGTTCGCGGGACGTGCCAACGCGAACGAGCCACTCAGCGTCTTCGTGATGAACATCGATGGCACGCAGTGCCAGCGCCTCACTCCGATCGCGCCGGACTCCAACGGGCTCAAGGTGCACAACTTCGATCCGATCTTCTCTCCCGACGGCGAGTACGTGGTGTTCGCGTCGACGCGCGGCAAGAACGGCGCCCTCAGGTCACGCAAGCGGCTCCTGCCGCAGTCGGATCTTTGGCGCGTGAAGATCAGCGGTCTCGCCGCTCAGGGTGCGCCCGAGCAGATGACCTTCCTCTCGAACTCCGAGCTCAACCCGGGATTCATGCGCGAAGGCCGCGTCACGATGACCACCGAGAAGGCGAGCACGGGCTTCTACCAGCTCAGCGGCCGCCGCATCAACTGGGACCTGACCGACTACCACCCGCTGCTCGCGCAGCGCAAAGACTCGCTCTACGTCGACACCACGATGCAGGACCTCACGTCGACGAGGCCGTCCATCGGGTTCTCGTCGGCGACCGATATCCGCGAGGGGTCGAACGGCGACTTCCTGCTCATCCTCAGCGACGTCAACGCCGATGGCACGCCGGTGCTCCCCGGTGGTGCCGGCGCGCTCGGCGTCTTCAACCGCAGCATCGGCCCGTTCGAGCAGGGCCGCACCGACACCGGCTATCTGCAGGCGCTGCGGCTCCTCAACGTCGGCCAGGCGACCGGTCGTGCCGGCTCGCCCGGTGGCTATCGCCGTCCGGTGTCACTGCCCGACGGAACCATCATGGCCGCGTTCGCGAGCAATGCCGCCACGACCAACTTCGAGATCCACTCGGTCGATCCGCGCACCAACGCCTCGACCAGCATGTTCCAGAACGGCGGGGGACGAGCTCGCCTCGACGCCGTGCTCGCCTACAAACATCCGCCGCGTGCGCTCTATGCGAATCGCCGCCAGCTCATCTTCGGCGGCGCCGCGGACGTCGACCCCGGGCACGCGATCGTGCACATGCCCGACGCGCCGATGGTGTTCACGGTGCTCGTCGCGAACCTGCGCCGCGGTCGGCCGCTCGACGAGTTCGACCGCGCGACCACCCTGGCCGTCTACTCCGAGGGGCTGTGCCCGTCGACAGGCTGCGCGGTGGGCGGGACGGGCATCTTCGAGAACCGCCAGCTCCTCGGCAAGGCGAACCTCGCATCGGATGGCTCGGTCAAGGTGCAGCTCCCGAGCACGACCGGCGTCGTGTTCCAGCTCGAGGATGGCAGCGGCAACGTGATCGCGCAGATGGGTGAGGAGCACCAGCTCGGACCCGGCGAGCGCGTCTCGCTCGGGATCTCGCGCACGCTGTTCAACTCCGTGTGCGGTGGCTGCCACGGCTCGATCAGCGGTCAAGAGCTCGATGTCTTCGTCACGCCCGACGCGCTCACCGGCGCATCGGCCTCGGCGGTCCAGAACGGCATCCCGACCTCGATCGGGCCCTGACGAACGGGTGGTTGACCGACGAGTGCACGGACGGTCGTGCACTAGCCGCGACCGCTGCTACTTCTTCTTCGGATCGCCGGCACCGCCCTGCGCCTTGATCACGGCGTCGACGGCGTTGCTGTTCTGCTTCACGTCGGGCTTGTCGGTGTTGTCGGGATCGATCACGGCCTTGATCACCGAGCTGGTCTCCGGCTTCTTCGGCGCCTTCGCCTCGCGAAGCGGGATCAGCTCCTTCTTCACGCGAGGCTCCTCGATAATGAGGGCGAGCGTGGCGTGCGACTTCAGCTTGTCGACCGCTCGCACCTCGAACTCGTCGGTGCGCCAGCTGATGTAGCCCGGCTCGAGGTTGCCGGCTCCGTACTTCGTCTGCATCACGCCCGAGAACGTCTCGAAGTTCTGCTTGTCCTCGGGGAGGATCGAGACGTCGAGCGAGATGAACATCTTCCAGAGCTTGCCGTCGTGGAAGAAGAAGAACCGTCGCTGGTTCTTGCCGTCCTTGTTCTCCCAGCGCTCGATCATCGACTCGCCGGTGTTGTGGGCGAACTCTTCCTCGATGATCGAGACGTCCCAGCCGGTGCGCTTGCCCTCGAACGCGGTGAAGCTCGCGTTCACGCGCGCGAGCTCGGTCTTCTTCTCCTTGCGGAGGCGATCCTGCATCCCGACGTCGGTGGTCGCCTTGATCTTCTCCTCGTAGCGCTCGTCGAGCTGCTTCGCGAGGATCTTGACGACATCGTCCTTCGAGATGCCGAACTTGAAGCCGCCGTAGAGCTCGGCGAGCACCTTCTTCTTCTCGGCGGACACCGGCACGATCTTCTTCGGCGGGGCGGGCTTCTCCTTCTTCGGAGCAACCTTCTTCGCCGGTGCCTTCTTCGCATCGGCATCGCCGCGCTTCGCGAACGTAGGCGTCGCCGCGATCGCGAGACCTAGAACCACCGTACCGAACAGGACCTTGAATCGGCGCATACGTCCTCCAGGGGGCGAATCCTACTGTGAATCAGCGGACGTGCAAACGCCTGGAGAATTCATGATCGGGCAGAACGCCCCAATTGTACGGATGCTCGCTCGCTCGGCCGGACGGCCTCGCGAGACTTTGGTCAATTACATGCCGAACGAGAACCGCGTGCCCTTCGAGGTCTCGGTGGTCATGCGGCGCTCGAGGTCGTTGCCCTGGTTGATGAGCCCACCCGTGGGCTTGCCGTCGTTACCGGTCTTGCCGCGGACGCGGTCGTAGAGGAGCCGCAGGCGGCGCTGGTAATACGTCTCCGACGCGACGCCATCGGCGCCCTTGATGAGCGTGTCCCGAACGCCACCCGAGATCAGCTGCACGACCTTCTTCGTCGGGACAGCGTCGGTGCTCGAGGTTGCGAGCTCGCCCTTGGTGAGGATCGGTGCACCGACCTCGCTCCGGTACGCGACGGCCGTCGGTGACTCACCCTCGGGACACTTGGGCGCCGGCTTCTCGGAGGCACCGCAGTACACGCCACCGACCTCGACGAGCTTGGCGCCGAACTCGACCTTGTCCTGATCCGTGGGGGCCTGGATGAGGATCGCGAAGCGAAGCTGTCCGGCGAGCGGTGCGTTCTCGTCCTCCTTGAGCGAGGCCGCGTCCATCTTCTCCTTGCTCTTCTTGAACGCGAGGTCGTCGGCCTTGGCCGCCTTGAGGTGAGTGTCGATCATCGACTTCACCTCGGCGACGCCGGCGTAGAACGAGATGATCTGTCCCGACATGTCTGCGTCGAGCGCGTTCTGTTTTGCCTTGAACACGACGCCGGTGTTGACCTCGAGCTTCTGGACGAGCGCCTCGAGCTCCTTGTCGAACTTGGTGTCGGGACGGAACTGGTTCCTCGTCTTCGCCTCGTCGAGCAGCGTGTCGATCGCCGACAGCGTCTGCTTGAGCGAGATGATCGTCGACGGAGTTTCCTTGTTACCGAGGATCAGCTTCGCGTCGCTGAGCCCCGCGTTGTACGAGCTCGCACCCTCGCCGATCTTGCCGACCGCGATTCCGATCACGAGCGCGATGACAAACGGGATCGCGATCTTCGCGATCGTGGCGGCCATCGACGTCTGCCCGACGTGCTCGACAGGACGACCGTCGTTGACGATCACGATCTCGGGCGCACGCTGCACCGTACCGACCGCGGCCATCGCGTTCATCGCGCCGAACGGATCGTCCGCTGCGTTCGGGATCACAGGTTGTGGTGGTTGGTGCACGCCGGGAGGCGGTGGCAAATTCAGGCCAGGCGGTGCAACGACACCGCCGTTGGTGCGGGTCTGGCCGGTTGTCGGTGCGGCGCCACCCTTCTTCAGGCCGAGGCGAGCCTTGAGGTCGCTGATGTCACGGCTGCCGGTTCGTTTCGAGTCGCTCAAGGGACCTCCGTTCGGAGCGAGAGCTTAGGGACCACAGGTCTCGAGTGTCAAGGATGCCCGGGACTTGGCGCGGTTGCGTTCGTTTCGCAGCTGTTGTCGAGTAACCACAGCCACATGTCATCGTGAAAAACGGGTCACACCCACGGCAAAGTCGAGATCCCTACACGAGTGTAAGGAGGCAGAATCGCCGGCGTTTCATGTGCAATCGAACCCTGGCGCGGCTGGCCCGACGAGTGCACACTAAACCGTCCAACACTCTCGGGCGTCTTAGGCCGGGACGTCGATTGACCTCCGACTAGTGAAAGACCACGAAAGGCTCACCCAGTGAACCGACGCTTTGCTCTCTTTGCCGGTGCTCTCGTTCTCGCCACGTTGGGCGCGTTGGCTCAAACCGACACGGCCGAGGCTGGCCGTTTCCGCTTCAGCGGTGGCGGTCGTGTCCATGCTCGGGCCCACGGCGGCGTGTCCGTCTCGTGGTCTCGCCCCGCATACCGGCCCTACTACGGTCGTGGCTGGTCCGCCGGGGGCCACGTCTACGTCGGTGGGTATCGCCCGTACTACCCGCGCTACCGCTACTACTACTACCAGCCGGTCCCGTCGTACTACGGGGTCTACAGCCACTCCTATTACCCGGTCGCGCCGGCACCGCAACAGCAGGTCGCCATCGTCGCCCCGGTCGCACGTCCCGAGCTTCCGAAGTTCGGCATCGGCCTCTTCGCCGGTGGTGTCAGCGTCGAGGAGCAGGATGATTCGAGCGACATCGGTCTGCTCGGTCGCCTCCGGCTGACCCCGGGCCTCCTCGTCGAGGCCGAGATCGGCAAGACCTCCTACGAGCAGGACCTTCGTGTCGACCGCCGCCTCGGTGGCTCGCTCGTCTACGAGTTCGGCGCGTACAACAAGCTCGCGCCGTACGTGCTCGCCGGCCTCGGCGTCCAGCAGGCAGACGTCGGTGGCGAGTTCACGACCACCCAGAACTTCGGCGAGCTTGGCATCGGCCTGCGCTACGCCGTCTCGCCGCACTTCCACCTGCTGTTCGACGTGCGTGCGGGCAGCCGTGCCACCGCCAGCAGCGATGACCCGCCGCCGATGACCGACATCGCGACCCGCCAGATCACGCCGCCGAGCGCGAACAGCAACGAGAGCGAAGAGTACACGCGCGCTCGGTTCGCCGCTGTCCTCTACTTCTAGAGATCAGTCGATCGATGACCGATGGGCCGCACTTCGCGGCCCATCGCGTTTTCGGCTACGTTGAGGCGAATGGGAACCGGGACCCGAGCGCCTGTCTGGGCGCGCACGATGGACCACCGTCACGTCGTGGCGCGAGACGGGACGCGGATCGGCTATCAGGTCTTCGGTGACGGGCCGTGCGTCGTGCTCGCGAACGGGCTCGGCGGGACGTACGTCGCGTTTCGCTACCTCTACGAAGCGCTCGAGAGCTACAAGACGATCTGCTGGGACTACCGCGGCCTGTACACGTCCTCCGCGCCCGCTGACCCGAAGGCGAACACGGTCGCGCATCAGGTCGACGACCTGATGGCGATCCTCGCCCACGAGCAGGTCGACGACTTCGTGCTCGCGGGCTGGTCGATGGGCGTCCAGGTCGGCTTCGAGACGATCAAGCGTCACCCGGGGCGGGTCCGTGGGCTCTACGCGATCAACGGCACGTACGGCCGGGCATTTCGCACCGTGATGGGGTCCCGGTTGATCGGCCAGACGATCCCGATGCTGCTCCGCCTCGTGCGTGCCCAGGCCGCGCTCGTGGGTCGTGCGACGAAACGGGTCGCCGGGTCCGCCGCGCTGATCAGCGCGATGAAGCGGGTCGGGCTCGTGTCGGAGACCATCGACATCGAGATCTTTCGTCAGGTCGCCGCCGGGTTCCAGACGATCGACTGGGTGATCTACAGCGATCTCCTGAATCGGCTCGACGAGCACGACGCCGAGGATGTGCTCGCTTCGATCGACATCCCGGTGACGATCGTCACCGGCGACAAGGATCTGATGACGCCGCCGGCGACTGCCGAACATATCCATCGCCTGATCTCTGGATCGCGGATGGTCGTCATCAAGGGGGGCACGCACTACACGCCGGTCGAGTATCCGGCGATCCTCGTCGACGAGCTCGGCCGGCTCCTCGATCGAGTGCCCGGCTGGGAACGCGCCGCGATCCAGGAGGTCGTGCCGTGACGTGCCCCTCATGCGGCAAGGACGTGCTCGAGATCGATGTCAAGTGTGAGGCCTGCGGCGCGGCGCTCGCTGCCAGCGGTGCACACGCGATGCTCGGCCAGGTGATGCTGGGGCAGTACGAGCTCGTCGACGTGCTCGGGCAGGGCGGCATGAGTGTCGTCTTCAAGGGCAAGCACAAGCTGACGAACCAGGAGGTCGCCCTCAAGATCCTCCCACCCGAGCTCGCCGCGCACAGCCAGGTGAAGTCGCGGTTCCTCGATGAAGCCAAGGCGCTCGCCGCGCTCGATCACCAGAACATCGTCCATCTCTACAACTTCGGGCAGGAGAACGGCTTCTTCGTGCTCGCGATGCAGTACGTGCCGGGCCACACGTGGGAGCGCATGATCCTCGAGAACAAGCGGCTCGATTGGCCGACCTCGTGCCGGATCTGCGTCGACGTGCTCCGAGCGCTCGAGTACGCGCATGGCCGCGGCGTGATCCATCGCGACATGAAGCCGTCGAACGTGCTCGTGCGCGAGCAGGACGGCTCGGCGACGGTGATGGACTTTGGCATCGCGAAGATGACGACCTCGACGCGGCTCACCGCGACCGGGCAGACGATGGGCACGGTCCGCTACATGTCACCGGAGCAGGTGCGCGGCCAGGAGGTCGATCTCAAGACCGACATCTACTCGCTCGGCGCGACGCTCTACGAGTCGCTGACCGGCGACACGCCGTTCGACGGCACCACGCACTTCGAGATCATGACCAAGCACCTGAGCGAGCCGCCGAAGCGGCCCTCGACGCTCGGGATCGAGGTGCCGGCGCTCGTCGAGGACGCGTTGATGCGAAGCCTGGCCAAGCGCGCCGATGATCGCTTCGAGAGTGCGCGCGAGATGCGCAAGATCCTCGAGGCCGCGATGCGCGAGGGGGACGTCGCGCTCGTCGAGACGCAGAAGGTGAACCGCGAGCTGCTCGGCAGCATCCGCCCGAAGGCAGCTCCCGCAGCTCCGTCGCAACGGACCGCGACCGCGAACGATCTCGCGGACGAGCTCGAGCCCAGGACCTCGTCGCACAAGAAGCGGGGCGTCTTGCCGTGGCTCGCAGTCGGTGCGGTCGTCGTCGGTGGGGGCGTCGTCGGTGCGTTGCAGCTCATGAAGCGTGACTCGCCGGCGAAGCCGACCGGTCCATTCCCCGGCTTGACGCTGTCACCGGAACAGACGATCGGACCGCTCGCGGTCACGACGGACGGCACGGTCAGTGCGGACCAGGTCGCGGCCGCTTACAGCGCCGAGCTGACCGCCTTGCAGCGGCACGTGGACGAGGTGCTCGCGAAGTCCAAGAAGCCTTCGATCAAGCTACCCGATCGCATCCGCGAGATCTTCGCGCTGCCCCAATCCGCGCTCTGTATGAAGAGTGCATACCTCGACGGGACCCCACCTCCTGATTGCGACTCGGTGTCATTCGTCATCGTGATCGGCGAGCAGAGCAAGCCCCGGCTCTACGTGGTCGCGGCACGCCTCACGGAGGGGATGCAGAGGGGGGTTGCGCAGGCGGTATGCGACTTTCAGCCCGACTCGAGCGAGCTCTCGGCCGAGATCTGCTTACTCGCTGCATCGCACGGGGCGCCACCCCGGAAGTGAGCAGGCGGCTTGAATTGACAACTCGTTGAAGAGCCACGAATAATCCGCCGCGGAGGGAGCATGTCCCGCACCGTTATCAGCGCGGTCGTCGCGGTCGTCATTGCCGCACTCACGGCGATCGCATTCTTCATTTCGAACATCAGCTTCAACGATCGGATCCGCAAGGATGCCGATGCCCAGCTGACCCGCGCCTATCAGGTCGTCCAGCGGCTCAATAAGCTTCAGGGCATCGACGTCTCGAACAAGGCGGAGCGCCTCGCCTCGAAGGCGGAGTTCGTCACGGCCATCAAGGCGACGAGTCAGGCCGACCGCTCGAACCAGGCGCGGCTCGGCTTCCAGAAGTTCATGGCCGAGGAGAAGCAGGGCACCACCAAGCCCGACATCATCGCGCTCGTCGACAAGCACGGCGACGTGCTCGCGATGCACGAGGTCCCGACCGTGGTGCCGAAGCAGTGGCGCAACGAGGACAAGCAGGAGAAGAATCCGACCAAACTCCCGACGGTCTTGCCGGCGCTCAACGTCGTCCTCACCAAGCGCGTGATCATCAGCGACATCTGGAATCAGGAGGGCGTGAAGCAGGTCGGGGTGGCGCCGATCATCGATCCCGAGGGAGCCAATCCCAACACCCCCGAGGGTGGAGAGATCATCGGCGCGATCGTCGTCGCGTACGCGCAGACGGCGAAGAACGCGCAGCAAGATCGTACGTTGCTCGGCACCGAGATCGCGTACTACGACAACAAGCGGGTCGTCGCGTCGAGCTTCACGCGTGGGACCGGCGCCGAGGAAGACACCGCGAAGGCCGGCGAGCTGAGCGCGCTGCTCACGAGCGGCACGCTCAGCGAGACCGCTTCGAAGCAGAAGGTCACGGTCGACGGTGTTGACTACTACGCCGCGGTCGTGAAGATGCCGCGCTCGTACACGATCAAGAGCCTGCCCGACGACTACCCGCCGGTGACCGCGGGAGCCGTCGTGCTCGCACCATTCACCAAGGACGACGGCTCGGCGACGAGCAAGAGCCTGTTCATCTTGCTGCTCGGCGTCGGGTCGCTCGCGATCGCGATGCTCGGCATCTACCTCGCGCATCGCCGCCTGGTGGCCCAGGTCGACTCGATCGAGCAGGGCGTCACCGACATCATCAACGGCAACGTGGATCGTACGTTCCGTCCGGTCGGGCCGGAGCTCGATGGCCTCGCGAACGGGCTCAACGTCATGCTCGCGCGGCTGCTCGGTAGGCCCGAGCCCGGCGAAGAAGAGTTCGACGAGGAGGGCAATCCGATCATCCCCGGCCGCGTCGACTTCGACGAGGGCGAGGAAGGCGCGCGGCCCGCCGCCAGCGATCAGGTCCCCGGAGATCTCGCGGCGCTCGCGCAAGAATCCGAGCCCGACTACTACAAGCGCGTCTTCACCGAGTACCAGGTCGCGCGCAAGGCGGCCGGGGCGACCGACGATGGCTCGTTCGAGAACTTCATCGCGAAGCTCAAGGTCAACGAGGGCAAGCTCAAGGCGCAGTACCAGTGCCGGGCCGTGCGATTCCGCGTCGTGACGAAGGACGGCAAGGTGACGCTGAAGCCCGTCCCGATCTTCGCCTGAGAGGAGGTTCGACGTGGCCGTTCAGACCGGTCTGGCGCGGGTCGCGACGGAAGGGACCTCGCTCCTCGAGGGCCGCCGTATCGGCCTGCTGTGCAATCCGACGGCTGTCGATGGCGAGCTCGTTCACGCCATCGAGCTGCTCGGCCGGCGCGTCGACCTCGAGCTCGTGTCGCTGTTCGGACCGGAGCACGGCGTGCGCGGCGATGCGCAGGACATGATCTCCGTCGATCCGGCCGGCGATGCTCGCTCGGGGCTGCCGGTGCACAGCCTGTACGGCGCGACCGAAGCGTCGCTGACACCGACGCCGGAGATGCTCGAGGACATCGACGTGCTGGTCTACGACGTCCAGGACGTCGGCAGCCGGTACTACACGTTCGTCTGGACGATGGTGCTCGCGATGCGTGCCTGCGCGAAGGCCGGCAAGGCGTTCTGCGTGCTCGATCGGCCCAACCCGCTGGGTGGCATGCACGTCGAGGGCAGCGCGATCACACCGGGCTACGAGTCGTTCGTCGGGCTCGTGTCGTGCCCGAACCGGCATGGCCTGACCGCCGGCGAGATCGCGCGCTGGCGCCACTCCGTCGAGCAGCTCGATCTCGATCTCGCGGTGATCGCGATGCGTGGATGGCACCGCGACATGCGCTTCGATCACACCGGGCTGCCATGGGTGATGCCGTCGCCGAACATGCCGACGTGCGACACCGCGCTGGTCTATCCGGGGATGTGTCTCGTCGAGGGAACCGAGCTGTCCGAGGGTCGCGGTACGACCCGACCGTTCGAGCTTGCCGGCGCGCCGCACCTCGACGGGCATCGGCTCGCCACCGCCCTGGCGGCGATGGCGTTGCCGGGCGTGACGTTTCGGCCCGTCGTCTACACGCCGACCTTCCAGAAGCACGCGACCCGGCCGTGTGGCGGGATCCAGATCCATGTCACGAACCCCGAGACCTACCGGCCGTACCGGACCGGGGTCGCGTTCCTGAAGGCGTGCCGCGATCAGGCGCCGGATCGGTTCGAGTGGCGAATGCGGGCGTACGAGTTTGTCGACAAGCTTCCGGCGATCGATCTGCTCGCGGGCAATTCAGCGCTGCGCGAAGGCATCGATGCGGGCGCGAGCCTCGATGACCTCGCTGCTCGGTGGCCGCGCGACGAGGGTGCATTCTGCGAGGAGCGGGCCGAGTTCCTGCTGTATCCGGAATGACAGGAGGCGGTCGATCGTCGTCTTGGGGCCGTCCAACCGAGC
>Ga0299915_10000223_pt1 | contig 44400 bp, 34 predicted proteins | sample RVTome_13_FD_200263 | JGI IMG/M metagenome (GOLD analysis project Ga0299915, IMG submission 200263) | Soil microbial communities from uranium-contaminated site in the Upper Colorado River Basin, Wyoming, United States - RVT92D227 (version 2) ...
ATGTTCCCCTGGGCCGCGTACCCCGGCCCCCTGCGGCCTCCGGCCCAGGAGTTGCAGCCCGGCCCGCTGTAGGTGGTCGATTCTCCGGCCGCGCTCACGATGCCCACCTGGCGCGCGTTGTTTCCGTCGTCGGTGCGGAGCAGGACCTGCACCGCCTCCTCGGGCGTGAGGCCCTGGGCGAGCAGCTCGAGCCCACGGGGGCCGAACGTCGTGTTGGCGTTTGCCTGCGTGGCCACGGCGCCCACCCCGGCGCGGGCCCAGGGGACGACGGCGCCGACCGCGAAGAAGCGGCTGGCCACCGCCACACCCACCTCGCCCGCCTCCGGATCGGCGGCCACGATCGAGAACGTGGAGGGCCGCGGCGGCGCCGCTTCCAGGGCGCTCACGAACGACGCAACAACCAGAACGCGAAGGCCAAAGTGTGCTGTCAAGGCTCGCATTGTCCGTTCTCCCGAGAACAGGCAATCCTACCGCGCCAAAGGGCTATTCGCTCAATCGTAGTGTTTTCGCTGTCATCGCGAGGCCTCTGAGCGCAGCGAGGGGGACGTGGGGAACCACTGTCTTCGCGAGGAGTCCTGCCGGAGGCGGGACGACGTGGCGATCTCGGCGAAATCGACGAGATTGCTTCGCCCCGCCTGCGGCGGGGCTCGCAATGACAAGGGGTGGGGCCGGGACTGCTTCGGCCCGTCCGGGGCCTCACAGTGACAGCGATTCCTCTACGACGCAGGGTGATTTGGTATCAGCGGTCGGACGAGCGCACGGCAGCGCCTGGCGCGCGACTCAGGAAACGCTCAATTCGCCGTGTTGGGCGACGAGATCCTTCCCCCCGCTGGAAGCGGGGCTCAGGATGACCCCATGTCGCTCTGCTTTGCGACGAGATCCTTCTGCCGCCTGCGGCGGCATCAGGATGGGATCCCTCGCTTCGCTCAGGATGAGATCCTTCGCTCGGCTGCGCCTCGCTCAGGATGACTTCGGCCCGCAACACGCGGGCCGAAGTCACTTTCTCGTATACACGATCTCCATCATCTTGAACTCTTTGCCGGAAGGGTCGGGGCCGAACATCTCCATGACGTGCTTGTTGGCGTCGACGATGCGGCTCACGGTCCGCAGCTTCATCGGCTTCCCGGTCATGACGTCGTCCATCATGCCGGTCATGGTGAAGACCTTTCCGGAGGGATCCGCCGACCCCGTCATCATCAGGACCATGGTGCCCATCGTGTCCATCCAGGTGCCGACGTACTTCTTCTTCAAGTTGTCGTAGCCCGTGTAGCCCAGACCCTGGAACTTCATGTCGCCGAAGGTGCCCTGGAAATCCTGCTCAACGAACCGCCCGCCCAGGATCCAGGAGTTCTCGGACGTTCCTGCCCCCATCTCGGGCGGAGAATCTGGCGTCTGCCACGACGTGCTCGTGACGTTCCAGGTTCCGATCGTGGGCTCGAGCGCCTTGTGCGCCTCGCCCGGCGTGGCGGCCTTCATCCAGGCCTCCATCATCTTCTGCTGCTCGGGTGACATCTTCGGTTGCTCACCTTGCTGTGCGCTTGTCACGCCCGGCAGGGCGAGCGCGAGCATCACCACAAACGCCCCTCCGACTGCGAAAGCTCTGACCTTCATGGTCCCCCCTTTCCTGGACGTATTCTACGTCTCATCCGCAGGTTTTGTTACCGCCCGCCGTAACCAAAAGCGTGCCCTGGATTTGTGCGCCGGATCCCAGAAGGGCTGTGGCTCTCGAAACTTCCGCGCGGTCGCAGGGGTCGTGGGGTTTCAAACGGTTTCTGGCAATCACGAACGCCACGTAAGCCCGATCCAGCCCTGCGTCACATCCTTGAAGGACCGGTCCAGGATGCGTGCCTCCCCCACGGTGATGTGAATGCCGGGGAGGTACATTACCGGCGCGGGGCCAAAGGAGCCTGCGAAGCGAGAAACAGCACCTGGCAGGCTAGCGCTTGCGCAGATAGACGTTTCCGGAGAAGCTCTTGGCCTCGACGCGGGCGCCCCCACCGCCTACCGAGAACGAAAGCTCCTTGCCCGGAGCGTATTCGCTCGTGCGGCGTGCCGGCTGGCCGAAGTCGTTGGTGATGTCCCCTGAGAACGTCGTCACCTCGAAGTCTGCCCCGACGTTGGAGGGGAGAACCAGTTTCACCTCGCCACTGACCGTCTTGGCCTCGACGCGGGCGTCCTTGGCAAGGCCTGCGTCGAGCGTGATGGTCCCCGACGTGGTCTCCAACTCGACGGTCGAGACGCTTCCTCCCGTCACCGAGACCTCGCCGCTCACCGAGCTTGCCTCCACGGCGCCGGCCACGCCCTTGAGCGTGACACGTCCGCTCACCGACTTGGCCCTACCAGGCGCGTTCGCCGCCGTGACCTCGACGTCACCGCTCACGGTCTTGACGTCGAACCTCCGTGGGTCGCCTCCGGCCGTGACGGTTCCGCTCACCGACTCCAGCTCGAGGGACCCGCTCACGCCATCCGCGGTGATGTCGGCGCTCACCGTCTCGACGTCAAGCGTGCTGCCCGCAGGCACCTTGATTTCGAGGTCCGACCCGTCCACGTGGTGCGAGAAGTGGGGCAGGACGACCTTGACCAGCGTCCGGTTCCCGCTGCCCGAGAACTCCAGCCGCTCGGTGCCCTTGCCGAGCGTGCCTGTGACGGCCACCTCCTCGCGATCCCACCCCGTCACCCTGACCGAGCCCGCCACGTTTTGAACCTCGACGACGCCGTCCTTGCCGGCCGGCCGCTTCTCGTCCACCCGCTGCTGCGCCAGCGCGGGCAGTGCAGCCACCGCAAGTACCATCACGACAAAACCGAGCTTTTTCATGGTCATCCTCCCGTCTCTACCCGCGACTCGGCAGCTGGACGACACGCTGCAGGAGATCGATCTCCTGCCGGTATGCGGTCATGAGCAGCGCCGGAAGCTCCCGGTTTCCGGGGTCGCGCGCCAGGGCGGCTTGCACCTCGCCGACCGCCCGGTCGATGATCTTCAGGTTTTCCTCCACCACCCCGAGAGTCTCCGGGGAGAGCGACCCCTTCCTGGCCTCGAGCGCGGCGAGGAGCTGCGTGCGCGCGGCGTCGAATGTGGCCTGTGCCTGCGCGAGGTCGAGCGACGCCGGCGTCACCCCGGCCGCGGTGGCCGGACGCTCCGGCGACTGCGCCACGCGGGCGCCTCGCTCCCTCCCGACGAGGACCGCCGTGACCAGCGCCACCGCGACGACCAGCACCGCCGCGGCAGCGGCAACCGCGCCCAGCGGGTACCAGCGCCGGCTACGGCCCGCGAAGTCGAGCGGAATGACCTCTCCTGTCCTAATCCGCCTGGCGATGTCGGGCCACGGGTCCTGCGCCGGCGCGATGCTCCTCGGCAGCGCCCCGATCCGGGCAAGCAATGCGCGCAGACCGGCCTCGGACGTCCGGCACTCGACGCATCCCCTCAGGTGCCCCTCGACCGCCCGGCGCTCCTCGGCCTGCAGGGCCCCATCCACCAGGTCGTCCAGCAGCGCTCGAACCTCTCGGCAGTTCATGACCCCAACACCTCCCTCAGCAGCGCACGCGCGCGGTGCAGGTGCGACTTGCAGGTGCCGACCGCGAGTCCAGTGAGGCGCGCGATCTCGCCGTGCCCCCACCCCTCCACGTCGTGCAGGATGAAAACCCGGCGCGCCTGCTCCGGCAGCCCGGCAATCGCCTTCTCGAGGTCGAGCGCCGTGCCCGGGTGGCCCGCCGGCGCGGGTGGCGCCAGCGAATCCAGGTCGTCGGAGAAGGCCAGCCGCGCCTCCCTCCTCCCCCGGTCCCGACGCTCTGTGAGCACGACGTTGACCGCCAGGCGCGTCAGCCAGGTTGCGAAGGCGCTCTCGCTGCGAAACGTCGGCAGCTTCCGCCAGGCTCGAACGAAGACGTCCTGGGTGAGCTCCTCGGCAAGCGCGGCGCTCCCGGCCATGCGCAGGCAGATTGGATAGACAAGCCCGACCGCGGAGCGGTAGAGCTGCTCGAAGGCGGGAAGGTCGCCCGCCTGCGCCGCACGCACCAGCTCGCGCTCGCCGGCGGCACCCGTTCCGGCGCTCACTGCGCCTCCCCAGGTGTCGCTCGAGCCGCAGCTTGAGAGGTCAGGTACCGTCTCCACGCCCGATTAGACACCGCACGGGCGCCAAAGGTTCAAACGCCGCCAAGAGTCGGTCGTGCGCCGGGCCGAACCGCTCGGTATTCAGTACGTTGGCTTCACTGTTTCTGTGAGCCCGCCGCGAAGACGGGATCCACGTCCACCGGGATGTCGCCGAGCGAGCCCAGCAGCTTGGCCATCGGCGCTGGGACCTTGCCGTACTTTTTCACCAGCTCCTGCGCCCCGGAGTACGAGCCCTGGGCCTCGATCATCAACAGGTCGTGGGCGAGCTCCTTAATGCCGCCAGCGAACTTCCCTAGGATCGGCCGCAGTCGCCCATCCCAGGTGACGGCGATCGCTCCCTTCTCGAGCAGGTAGTTGGTCTGGATCACGACCCCGAGGCCGTGCGCCTCGGTGGTTCCGAAGCGGGCCGCCCGGACGAGCCCTGCCACGTAGGCCCACGGCAGCGCCTCCACGATGCTCACCGGCACGACCTTCTTGTTGGTGAGCACAGCGAGACAGTACACCCCGAGCACGTCCGCTTTGGCCTCCTCGATCGTGGGGTACAGCTCCTTCAGCTCGAGACGCACCTCGGTCTCGCGGCCATCGACCTTGATCCGACCCGGGCCCAGCCCATGCGACAGCTCGTGGAAGAGGATGTGCTGGAAGTAGGAGTCGAACGTGAGGCGAGACGGCTCATCCTTGGGCAGCGTGCGCGCGGCAATCGCAGCCAGGATTCCATCGTACTTGGCGCGCATCATGTTCTTCAGCAGCACGTTCTTGGAGCCCTTAGCCTCGCGCACCCGCTCGTCGTTGGGGAGGTTGAACGCGAGGGTCTGCACGCCACGGCGGGCGTCACCTCCGGTCATCACCTCGTCCGCCACGCGGATCGGCGATGCCGTGCCGCGTGTGGTGTTCTTGTACTGGTCGGGGATGGGAAGCCGGCTCTCCAGGAACGGGAGCTCTTGCTTGTACTTCGCCAGCTGCTCGGAGTCCTTCGGCTGCTCGACGCACACGAACGCCTCGAACGCCGCCTTGTAGCCGAACAGCCCGTCCTCGTAGGTCTCGTAGGGGCCGATCACGACCTCAATCGGCGAGTCCAGGTCCATCCAGGCCAGGTCCGAGGCGTAGTAGTCGTCCGAGAGGAACGCGTCCGCCCGCAGCCTGAGGAACTTCTTGAGGCTCTCGTTCTTGGTCGCAGACGCCGCTGCGCGCAGCTCGGAGGCGGCCTCCTTGAGCAGGTCCCGGTACTCCTTCGAGTACGGCACCGCGACCAGCTTGGTTCCATCCCGGCGGATGACCGTCGTGGTCGAGGTGAACGCCTTCCTCTCGCCGGGGTTGGCGGCGAGGTACCTCTCGAACTCCTCCTTGCCCAGGTCCTCGGGGTAGAAGCCGGCGCCCGGCGGGTGAGGCGCGGCGCCGAGGAAAGGCTCGAAACCCTTCAGGCGGTCCCACGGGCCGCCCATGATCCGGTAGTACTCCTTGGCCGGCTGCGCGTCGGGGCCAGTGATCGCTTCGACCTTGGGTGCGAAGGCGGGGTTGCCCACCCACGCCTGGAGCAGGAAGATCCGGTCCACCACCCTGGCGGCGTTCACCAGATGGCCCAGCGCCTTGAGGTCCGGGGCCGAGAGGCTCGAGGTGTCGGCGTCGAGGGCCTGCTGGACGAACTGGGCCCGCCGCGCCTTGATGTCCGGGGCGACCTTCATCGGTTGGGCGTCCTGACCCGCGGGCTGGGCCTGAGCGAAAGCGCCGACCGCCAGGGTCACCAGGAACGAGACCGCCAGAACGTGGGCCATCGACCTCATCGTCCACCTCCGATACCGTCAAAGCCTAGCCGATTCAGGCACGGCGGGGGAAGCGAGCTGGGTCCGATCCGACCTGGTTGGAGTATTTGTGAAGTACTTCACAAGCAACGGGGCACGGCGCGACTGGAGTCTTGCGATTGACGCGGGCATGGGCTAGCGTACCCGGTTGAAAAACCAAGAGCGTTCTTGGTCCCTTTGCGCATCGAAATGCGCTCGGCCCACGAGCGTGTTGGAGCAAGGGTGGAAGTCTTAGGAGGCACGGCGTGAGCTGGATGGGCAGGCTGGACGAGGTTTCGATCCCCGACCTCCTCCACCTGATCTCGTGGGGCGAGAAGACCGGCAAGCTCGTCCTTGCCCGCCAGGACGCCGAGGGGCTCCTCGTCTTCCGGAAGGGCAAGATTCTCTACGCGGCGTCGAACTCCCCTCGCGAGGCGCTCGGCAACATCCTGATCTGCAAGAGGCTGATCAGCGAGGACACGCTCCTCAGGGCCCTGGCGCAGCAACACGCCTCGGAGCGCGAGCGGAGGCTGGGTGCCATTCTGATCGAGGCGGGGGCGATCACCGGCAAGACCCTTGAGAGGGTCGTTCGCGAGCAGATCGAGAAGGTCATGGCGGAGTTCTTCCTGTGGCAGTCCGGGTTCTTCCGCTTCGAGGCCATGGACATACCCGACGCCGGCGAGCCGGAGGTGGACGCCAGGGACTTCCTTCTCCAGCGCGGATTCAACACGGAGCAGGTCGTCCTCGAGGTCGTCAAGAGAGTGGACGAGGCCAGGAAGCGGCGCGAGGAGTACGCAGCGGCCACCCGGCTCACCGTTCCCCACTCCGCTGGGGACAGCGCTCCGCGCGGCTCCGAGCCACTGGTTACTCCGAGGGCCATCGGATCGCTCTCCACGATCATGGCCGAGTTCCCATCCCCCACCTTCAGAGGCGAGGCCACGCTGACGTTCCTCCGTCACGCCGCGAGCCGTGTGCGCCGGGGCGTCCTCTTCATCCCCGGGAGCCATGCGTTTGCCGGCGCCGCCGAGTTCGGGGTCGACCCCGCTGGGAACCGGGCGGACGAGCACGTTCGGGACCTCACCGTCCCCAGGGATCACCCCTCGATCCTCGCCGACGTGATGGCCAAAAGAGGCACCTACCGCGGCTTGCTTCCCAGTTGCTTCTGGAACGACTACCTGGTCACGCAGCTCGGGGGCCGGATTCCTCGAGAGGTCATCGTCGTGCCCGCCGTCGTTCAAGGTGACGTGATGGCGATCTTCTACGGCGACAACCTGCCGTCCGAGGTTTCCATCGGCCCCGTGGCCGAACTGGAGCTCGCGCTGGCGCAAGCGTGCCTTTCGCAAGTTGGGGCACCGGACCCGGAGTCCAGGACCGGCGGTTCCGTGCGGTCGGCCTCCTCCTGAGGACCCCACAACCTTTAGCGAGACGAGTGCGTACGAACCGTGTACGCTTGCGTCTGGGAGGGCGCGAGGCTCGCATGGCCAAGACCTGGAAGGAGAGACTGAGCTGGCTCTGGAACGAGTGGGGCAAGTCGCTGCTCGTTGTCCTGCTCGTTGTGGGAGGGTTCCGTTCGGCAATCGCCGATTGGAACGACGTGCCGACGGGTTCGATGAAGCCCACCATCCTTGAGGGCGAACGGATCGTGGTCAACAAGCTCGCCTATGGCCTCAGGCTCCCGTTCACCTCATGGCGGCTGTGGCGCTGGGCCACTCCGCAGCGCGGCGAGATCGTCGTGCTGTTCTCCCCCAGTGACGGCAAGCGACTGGTCAAGCGCGTGGTCGGCGTTCCGGGCGACCGTCTCGCTCTCCACAACAACCGCCTCTTCATCAACAACCGTCCGGTCGCCTACGAAGTCCTCGAGAGCGACGAGCTGGAGGGCTTTCAGGCGGACGGCCCGCGCCGCCGGGTGCTCGCCACCGAGAAGCTCGGTGGCCACCCTCACTCGGTCATGATCACGCCCGAGGTGCCCGCGATGCGGTTCTTCGGGCCAATCCAGGTTCCGGCGGGGCAGTACTTCGTCATGGGCGACAACCGGGACGAGAGCGGTGACTCGCGGGTGTTCGGCTTCGTGCCGGAGGACCGCATCGCGGGCCGCGTCACAGCGGTCGCCGCGTCGGTGGACCCGTCCAACCACTACCTCCCACGCTGGCACCGCTTCCTGCGCACACTGCACTGATAGCCCCGTCCCGGGCCTGACGGGAGAAGGGCCTCGCGTGCGCCCTGCGGGTGCGGGGTCTGTGTCTTTGCTTTCACTGCGTGGCTGTCTCTTGCCCCGCGGGTGGTTCCCCCCTTTTTCACTGCGTGGCAGCTTTCGTTTTGCCCGACGGGTGCGCGGCCGCTCGGCGTTTGCTCGCCCCCGCGTGCGGCACGCCGAGATTCCTCCGGCCACGACCCAGCAGCGCGTCCGGAGGTGGGGGCCCCTCGGTGTCCGCAGACAACCGCGTCACCGACACCCCACCCCGGATCCGCACGCTGGGGACCCCGTGGCCTCCGGAGAGATAGCCGCTCGCACCCGCCGGGCGGATCTTCTCCCCCCACCCGAAAAGAACGGTCTTTGGGCGGGGGATCAAATTCGCGGGTGCCGCGGGTGGCAAATCTCTCCGGAGCCCGCGGGCACCGGACGCGTGAGCCACGTTGGGGAGACGGCGGCGCAGCATCACGCGAATGCCGAGGGGCCCCGATGCGGATCGCGCCCTCCGGTCGCGGGCGAAGGAGTGTGCGGCTACAGCGGCTGGGGAGACGCAAGGCCGCACCTAGCCACCCGCGGCAACGGCAAAACAAAAAGCCACCACGCAGTGGATCAAAAGAAGCAGGCCGCGCACCCGCAGGGCAACAAAGAAGCTCCACGCAGTGGCAAGAAAGAAGCTGGTTCCGAGCCCGCGGGGCAACAAGAAGCCTCACGCAGTGAAAAAGAAGAGACCGGTCGCGAGCCTGCCAGGCTCAGCAGCAGCGCTGCGGGACGCCTTCCGGAACCACCGCAGGTCCGAACGCCCGCGGAGGGAGCGGCTTTCCGCTCAGCGTCGCCAGGCACCTGCGGCCGGAGTCGATCAGGATCACGACCACCGCAACCATCATGATCACGGTGAGCCCGCTCTGCAGGTAACCCTGGAATGCTTGGCCAGGCTGTTTGGCCAGCGGCAGGAAGTTGTCCTTGATGTTGAGGAACCCGGCCGTGAGGGTGGTGGTGGCCACGAAGAGCATCGGCAGCACCGTGACCGGCGTGTAGCGGACCCTCCCCATGTTGACGAGGAACGTGGTGGCAATCGAGAGCGCCACTGTGGCGAGGAGCTGGTTCGCGGTCCCGAACATCGGCCAGATGCTCCTGATCGAGCCGGTGTAGATGAAGTACCCCCACGAGAACACGATGACCGTTGTCGTCACGACGCTGCCCGGCAACCAGGCTGGGTTGCCGAACGGCTTGTGGAAGTTGCCGAGGAACTCCTGCAGCAGGAAACGCGCGACGCGGGTTCCGGCGTCGATGGTGGTGAGGATGAACAGCGCCTCGAACATGATCGCGAAGTGGTACCAGTAGCTCATCAGCGTCTTCATGCCCGGGATCGCGGAGAAGATCTGCGCCATCCCCACGGCCAGCGAGACCGCGCCACCCGCCCGCCCGGTGAGGGTCTCCCCCACCTGGCCCGACAGCTCGGCGAGGTTGACCGGCTGCATTCCGAGCGTCTGGAACACCGCGGGGGAGACGTTGATGGCGTAGTAGTCGGCGGGGTGCAGCGAGCACGCGGCGATCAGCGCCACGACCCCAACCAGGCACTCCATGAGCATCGCGCCGTAGCCGATGAAGCGGGCGTGCGACTCCCTTTCAAGCATCTTGGGTGTGGTCCCGGAGGCCACGAGCGAGTGGAACCCTGAGATCGCCCCGCACGCGATCGTGATGAAGACGAACGGGAACACCTTGCCGGGCACGATCGGCCCGCCGCCGTGGACGAACTGGGAGAACGCCGGGAACTTGAGGTCGGGGTGCACGAGGAGCACGCCGACGACGAGGAGTGCGATGGTGCCCAGCTTCATGTACGAGGACAGGTAGTCGCGGGGCGCCAGCAGCAGCCACACCGGCAGCACCGAGGCCGCGAACCCGTAGAGGCACAGCAGCACCGTGAGCTGGTGATTGTCGAAGAGGAACCACCCCGCGACCGGGGAGCTGGCCACCCACCGACCGGCGATCACGGCCAGGATCAGCACGATCACGCCCACGGTGCTCGGCCCCCGGATCGAGCCGGGCCTGATCCTGAACATGAAAAGACCCATCACGATCGCGATCGGGATCGTCATCGCGATCGTGAACGTGCCCCAGGAGCTCTCGGCAAGCGCGTTGACCACGACCAGGCCGAGTCCGGCCAGCGCCACCACCACGATGAACAGCACCGCCACTCCAGCCGTGAAGCCGGCCACCGGCCCGATCTCCGAGCGCGCGATCTCGGGGAGCGAGCGCCCGTTGTGGCGGACCGAGGCCACCAGGATGATGAAGTCGTGCACGCACCCGCCCAGCACCGCGCCGATCAGCAGCCACATGAGGCCCGGGGCGTAGCCGAACTGCGCCGCCAGCACTGGCCCCACGAGGGGGCCGGCCCCGGCGATCGCGGCGAAATGGTGCCCGAACAGCACCCACTTGTTCATCGGGACGTAGTTGTGGCCGTCTTTGAAGAGGTGCGAGGGCATCTCCCGCCGGTCGTCAAGCGCCAGGACCTTGGCAGCGATGAAGGCGCTGTAGAACCGGTACGCGAGGGCGAGGATGCAGAGCGCGCCCACCATGATCGGGAAGGAGTTCACGAACCCTCCACCACCCGTGAGGCGCCAAACCTGCGCCACAGCAGGTACACGGGGATGCCGGTGAGCACGATGGCGAGCCCGGGCCAGGTGGTTTGTGTCTTGTAGACCAGCAGCGTCAGCGCGATCAGCGCCGCGATCACCACGTAGAAGGCGGGCAGCACCGGGTAGCCGAACGCCCTGTACGGGCGCGGTGCTTCGGGCCGCGTCCGGCGCAGCACGAAAAGGCCCACGATCGTCAGTACGTAGAAGATCAGCACGGCAAAGATCACGTAGTCCAGGAGGTTGGAGTACACGTTGCCGTACTGCTCGAGGCCCGTGACCGGGTCACGGAGCGGGTTGCCCGTGGCGTCGCGCAGCCGCGTTCGCGGCAGGATCAGCAGCGACGCCCACACGCATTGCAGCGCCAGCCCCATAGCGGGCACATGCTTGCGGTTCAGCGTCCCGGTGGTCTTGAAGAACAGCCGGTCGTGCGCCATCGCCCAGTAGACGCGGGCGCCCGCCAGGATCATCCCGTTGGCGCACCCAAACGTCGAAATCACGATCGCGATCGCCATGATGCCGGCCCCTGCCCCACCGAAGATCGTCTCGAGCGCGGCGGTCGCGACGCGATCGTCCACGGCGTGCTGGATCGCCGACAGCGGCAGCGTCACGAGGTAGGAGACGTTGGCCAGGAAGTAGAGCACGACCACCAAGCCGGTGCCTGCAGCCATAGCGATCGGAACGGCGCGCCGTGGATCCCTTACCTCCCCCGCCACGAAGGTGACGTTGTTCCAGGCGTCGGCAGAAAACAGCGAACCCACCTGGGCCACCCCAAACGCGACCAGCAGGCCGAAGAGCCCAGCGGTGGCGCTGGTCGCGCCGATGAACGAGACCTCCGGCACGATCGTGGCGACGTCCTGCGGCGTCCAGGGCGCCGAGAAGTTGGCGGAGATCGCGCCCGAGTTGGCGCCGATGAGGATGCCGACCAGAATCAGCAGCACCAGGGACAGAACCTTGGTCGAGGTAAACAGGTCCTGAATGAACCTCCCCAGCGCCAGCCCGCGCGAGTTAGTCCACGAGAGCAGGGCCAGCATCAGGATCCCGACCAGCTGCTGGGTGGAGAGGCTCATCGCGTAGCCGTGGGAGATGTCGATCGGGCTCACGATGAACGCCATGGGCGAGATTGCAGGCACGAGCACCCCGAGGTAGCGGGCAAACGCCACGGCCACCGCCGCGATCGTGCCGGTCTGGATCACCAGGAACAGCGTCCAGCCGTACAGGAACCCCCAGAACGGCGAGTACGCCTCGCGCAGGAAGACGTACTGGCCGCCGGCCTCGGGCATCATCGCCGCCAGCTCGCCGTATGCCAGCGCCCCGATCACGGTGAGCACGCCGGTCACCAGCCACACGAGCAGGAGCCACCCCGCCGAGCCAACCTGGCGTGCGATGTCCGCGGATACGATGAAGATCCCCGAGCCGATCATCGAGCCCGCGACCACCATCGTGGCGTCCCACGGGCCGAGCCCGCGAACGAACCCGGACGGCTTCCCTTCACCAAGACCGGCGCTGGATGCCACGTCACCCCCAGGGATGCGAGGATAGCTGCTGCGAGCCCGCCGCCGAAAAGCTGGCGCATGCTATCGGCTTGCTCGCCGCTGCGTCAAGATTCGTTGCCGATCCCGCTTGTGGCCAGGTGCGCCGTTCGGGCTCCATGTCATTGCGAGGGCTGGCCGTCCTGCCGCAGGACGGCCAGGCCGAAGCAATCTCGAGATTGCGGCGGCACAATCTTCTCCGTTACGATTGCCCTGGAACCCGGAGAAACGAGTGAAGGAAGGCACCGTATGCGCGGTCTATATCATGACCAACCAACGCAATACGGTCCTCTACACCGGGGTCACCACCGACCTTCGGTTGCGCGTTGCCCAGCACAAAGGAAAGAGTGATCCGCACAGCTTCACGGCCCGCTACAACGCTACGAAGCTTGTTTTCTTCGAGACGACTCCTGATATCGTCGCCGCGATCGCGCGGGAAAAGCAAATCAAGAGTGGCTCGAGGCAAAAGAAGCTTGCACTGATCTCCCGGACCAACCGCGAGTGGCGTGATCTCTCGATAGACTGGGATTGATCGGGATTCCGCCACGCGCCCCGCACCGGCGCGGGTCGCTCGCGGCTCCGGCTTCGTCGTTCAGCCCCGCCAACGCGGGGCTGGACTCCTCGCAATGACATGCGCGTTCGAGGCCGGGCAACGACTACACGAGAATCAGTGCTTCAAATGCCTTCGGGGCACCCTCACCAGCGGCTGCAGGACCTGCGCACGGCTGCCCGCCGCGTTGTGGTGGTGCAGCAGGAGCATCCCGAGCGCCGCATTCGCCGTGTAGTCGGCCCGCGTGTAGGTGACCTGAATCGTCTGGCCGTCGAGGTCCTGGTACAGCGGCTGCGCCGCCGCGGCTCCCAGGTAGTCCGTGCCGCCGAAGATGAGCCCCGGGTGGGCAACGTCGAAGGTGTGCACCTGGGGCGTGCCGGTCCCGCTCAAGGAGTAGTTGAACTTGCTCGCACCGGACGGAAGACTCAGCCACGGGAGGGGCACCGGCAGCACCAGCACGTCGCTGTTGTAGGGCGCGGTGTCGCGCACGTCGGCCAGCACCCCATTCACGGGCGCGAAGTGGCAGTCTGCGGTGTCGACTTTGCAGAGCGAAGCGGCGAAGATGCTGCTGCCCTGGCTCAACTCGTCGACCGTCAGCTCGTAGTCGTTGGTGCCGTCGCGATTGCTGTCGATGAGGATGTCGATCGGGGCAGACACCGGGACAGACCAGCCGGACTTCGTCGCGACCCCGAGGTAGACCACGGTTTCCGGGAGCCCCTTCCCGGCGGCGACCTGTGCCTGGTAGTCGCTCGCCGCCCCGAGGTAGCGCACGGGCACTGCCGGATCGGTGTTGATCTCCTGCAGTTCGAGGGCGCTCACCAGCGATACCACGTCCTCGGGGAACGACGATCCTGTCGAGATCCCCTGCCCCTCCAGGTGGATCAAGAACGTCCCGTCGCTGGAAAGCGGAAGCGCCGCCTCGGCCGTTCCCATGGCGGAGGCGGGTCGCACGGCGGCGTAGAGGGGCACCCGAAGCGCCTGCCCCGAGGTCGGTGTGAGGGTCACGTAGCCCCCCACCTCGCTCATCCACCAGCGCGGTTCGCCGCCCGCGGTCTCGACGAAGCCCGGGTCATGCGTGTGCTTCATAAGCGAGGCATCGGCCAGCAGCTGCACGGCGAACGTCGCCGAGCCCCCGGCCGGCACGTTCACGCTCGCTCCGCCAGGGAAAGAAACCGTGACTCCCGGAACGCCCGCGACCTCTGTGTAGCCGAGTTCGAACGTGAGATCTGACGCCGAAAGGTTGTCCACCCTGACGTCGGCGAGGTACGTCGCCACGCCCTCCACCTCGAGCACGCCGAAGGACACGCTTACCCGGCCCGGGCTACCTGCGCTGTACGCAACCACGGGTGCCGTCGCGGCTGCGGCAACATCCACCCGCCCTGCGCCCACCCGCCCGGGCCCAACCAGCGGTGGCGTCTTGTTGGCCCCGACGAACACGGGGTGGTTCGCGGTGTTCATCGCGAGGGCCTTGAGTTGCTCCACCGACCACGTGGGGTGAAGCTGCTTCAACAGTGCCATGACACCGGCGATGTGCGGCGTCGCCATCGAGGTGCCGCTGAACGTTATGGCCTCGGTTCCCGTGCCCGCATTGGCGGACGAGATCGAGAACCCCGGTGCGGCGAGGTCGGGCTTGAGCGCGAGGTCACCCTGGCGGGGTCCGCGCGACGAAAACTCCGAGACCACATCCTCGAGGCTCGTCTTCAGGATCGAGGCGACCACCCCGGGGCTGGGCAGGTTGCCCTTGAGCACGTTGCCGTCGTTCTGCGAGATGAAACCGGACGGGATGGTGATCGACGTGCCGGAGCCGTCATCCGCCATGTTCACGAGCACGTCCCCGTCGCGATTGTTGGCGATGATCACGAACACCGCGCCGGCAGCCTGCGCGTTAGCCACCTTCCACACGAACGTGCAGAGCGAGCCGTCGGGCTTGTCCCCGCCCCGGTTGATCAGAGCGATCTTTCCGCTCACCGCCGAGGCGTTGGTCAACGCTGCGCAACCGTCCGCCGGGTTCGCCAGCACGATGCTGCCCGTGATGCCGGCATCCGGCGCGGCCGGCCCGAACAGAGCGGCGGTAGCCTGCGCTTCCCCGGTGATCGTGGAGGGCGACGTCACTTGCAAGGTGTAGGCCAGGGCGCCGGCATCGCCGGCCGACGCCGCCGAGATCGCGGCGTCGGCCGTTGCCGGGGTGCCCGTGATGAAGTAGCCGTCGCCCGCATTGCCGGCAGCCGCCACGGTGGTGACCCCGGCGAGCGCGGCCCGGTTGACGGCCACCGCCTCCGGGTCGTCGGCGGTGCCGTAGTCCGATCCTAGCGACATGTTGATGACGTCCAGGTGGTCAGAGAAGTCGCCGTCGTTGTCGGGATCGAGCGCCCACTCGATGGCCGGGATCACCATGTTGGTGCTGCCCTCGCAGCCAAAGACGCGCAGCGAGTAGATCTGCGCGCCCGGCGCCACGCCGGGCCCGATCTTGAGCGCCCCGAGCGTAGTGCTCGGGCCGTAGGGCCCGGTGAACGTCTTGTTGTCCATCGTCTCGCCATAGCCCGCGAGGGTGCCGGCCACGTGCGTCCCGTGGCCGTTGCAGTCCTGCGGGTCCGGGTCCGGCTTGGGGGTGGTGGAGCCCACGGTGCCATCCCCGTCGTAGTTGTCCCCGACGAAGTCGTACCCGCCGACCACCTTCGCGTTCTTCGGCCAGTTGGGGTCCACGTACGTGTCGTCCGAACGGTAGGTGCCCGAGCCCCCGAAGTCCCTGTGGAGGTAGTCAACGCCGGAGTCGATCACGCCGACCTTGACCCCGGTGCCCGTGACCCCCGGGCCGGCCGGGTCCCACACCTGGGGCGCGCCGACGAACGCCACGCTCGTCTGGTTGCTCATGCGCTTCGGCACGAGCGGGTGCACGCCCTTCACTCCAGGGAGCCGGCGGATCTCGTCCAGCTTTCCCGCGTCAACCTCCACCGCCACTCCGTTGTACGCGCGCTGCGCGCGGTAGAGCACGCCCGCGTGGATCTCCGACCCGGCGAGAGCGCTCACCACGGCATCCTGATCACGGTTGATGAGCGCCAGTTGCGCCTGCGCGACCGCGACGGCGCGGGCGTGCGCACCGGTCGAGAGCGCGCTTGCCCTCACCTGCCGGGTGTAGACCTCGGCAACCGGGGGCCGGCTGAGTTCCACCATCACCGCCACCCGGCTGTCCGGGCGCACGTTAAACTCGCCGGCCCGCACAACGTGCTGCTGCGCCACCGCCGTTCCGGTGGCCGTTGCCGCCAGCGCGAGCGCGGCACCCAACGCCGCGCGCGCCGTTCGAGGATTGAAGTACCGAGCTTCGCTCATTGGGGGAATCTATTCGCATCACCCTCGCGTGTCAAAACGGACAGCAGCCGTTGGCGTGATCGTTGTCACGATCCTCTTCGCGGCGCGCGAAGCCGGCCCACGTAGAGAGCAAGAGTCTCAAGATGCGGTCCCGGAGTGCGACGGAGCTTGACCGGACGGCACCTCCGAGCCTAGTTTGTGTGCGGGGGGTCGGTTGCCAATGGGACGTCCGCGCGTTCGCCATGCGCTGCTGCTCCTGCCGCTCGTGATCGTGGCGGTGTGGCTGACGCAGAGGGCCCGCGCCGTGCGGGACGACCCGGCCGACGTCCTGCGTGCGCTGCGAGCGGCCCACGGCCCCATGCTCCCCGCGGCGGGGACAGCCGGGGCCTCCGCCCGCACGGAGACCTCTGCGTACGATCGGGAGACGCTCTACGAGTACATCGACGGCGCGGCCGAGTCGTACCTTGCCCGTGGCTTCGAGCGCTGCCTGGTCGCGACCTACACCTTCACCGGCACCGCTGGCTCGGCCCTCGACATCACCGCCGAGGTCTATCGTTTCGCCGCTCCCGGAGGCGCAAAGGAGCAGATGCTCGCCGAGCGGCCCAACGCGGCCACACCGTTGCCGGGGATCGCCGACGCGTTCGTGGACCCCTCGACCCTGGTGGCGATCCGGGGGCGCGACTACCTCAAGCTCACGGCGCTGGCGTCCGGTGCGGAGAAGGCACTCGTCGGCATCGCCGCGGCTTGGGCCGGGGAGCAGCCGTGACCGATCCGTACCGCCCGAGCATCACCCGCCGTGAGGCCGCGCTCCGCCTCTCCGCCGCCGCCGTCGCCGCCGCCGCGGTCAGCGGCGGGGCGCTCGTGTTCCACAACCGGCGCTCGGTGGTGGCGGCGGCCGCACCGATCCCCGACTGGCGGGTGCCGCTCCCGGCTTCCGCCCCGAAAGCGGCGGCGGCCCGTGGCTCCGACCCCGGCACCAACGTTCGGCGCGCGGTCGCGGCGCTGGGGGGGATGGAGAGCTTCGTGCACCAGGGCGAGGTTGTGCTCATCAAGCCCAACATCGGGTGGGACCGCCTCCCCGAGCAAGCCGCCAACACCGACCCTCAGGTGGTCGCCGAGCTGGTTCGCCTCTGCCTTGCCGCAGGTGCGAAAAAGGTGATCGTCACCGACATCTCCTGCAACGACCCGCGCCGCTGCTTTGCCCGTTCGGGGATCGCGGCGGCGGCAGCGGCGGCCGGTGCCGAGGTCCTCGAGGCACAGAGGCTGCGCATGGTGCCCGCCGCGCTGCCGGGGCTCTCGGCCGGGCTGGAGGTGGTCGAAGAGATCGTGCGGGCCGACCGGGTGATCAACGTCCCGGTGGTCAAGCATCACAGCCTCTGCAAGGCCACTCTCGGGATGAAGAACTGGTTCGGGGTGATGGGCAGGGGGCGAAACCGCCTGCACCAGGACATCAACCGCGCGCTCGCCGAGCTGGGCGCCACGTTCCGGCCCACGCTGACGGTCGTGGACGCGACACGGGTGCTGGTCACCAACGGTCCGGTGGGCGGGAGCCTGGCGGACGTGCGGGCCGTGGGTGCGGTCGCCGCGGGCACGGATCCGGTGCTGTGCGATGCCTGGGGCGCGGCCCAGCTCGGGCTCGCCCCGGGGAGCCTTCCGTTCGTCGAGGATGCCGAGCGGCGCGGCCTCGGACGCGCGGACCTCGCGCTGGTCAAGGAGCTGGGCACGTCATGAACTGGACGACCCGGATCCGCATCGTCTACCAGGCGACCTTCCTGGTGATCTTCGTGTGGCTGCTCGCACGCCTGGCGGCGGGCGATCCCCGCGCCCTCCCCTACTCCGCCTTCCTCCACGGCGACCCGCTCTCCGCAATCGGGGTGACGCTGGCCGCCGGCACGCTCCCCGGCGCCCTGATCTGGGCGCTGGTGCTGATCGCGCTCACGCTTGTCTTGGGGCGCGTGTTCTGCGGCTGGATTTGCCCTCTCGGAACCCTGCAACAGCTCTCGAGCTGGCTGTTCTCCCCTCGTTCCCGGCGCGAGAGCCTGCAGGTCAACCGCTACCGCCGCTGGTACGCGCTCAAAACCTACATCCTCGCCGCGGTCCTGGTGGCCGCGCTCGCCGGGACGCTGCAGAGCGGTCTCTTCGACCCGCTCTCGCTGACCGCGCGCGCCCTCGCCTCCGGCCTGTGGCCTGTGCTTCCGGGGGGCAGACCGGTACCGGGCGGGTGGCTGGCCGCTCTGTTGTTCCTCACGATCCTGGTGGCGAGCCGCTGGATCCCGCGCGTGTTCTGCCGCGGCCTGTGTCCGCTGGGCGCGCTCCTGGGTGTCTTCTCGCGCTTCGCAATCTTCCGTATCCACCGCGTCAGCGACGCCTGCAACAGCTGCAAGCTGTGCGCGTTTGCCTGTCAGGGAGCGGACGAGCCGCTGGGCAACCACCGCGTGAGCGAGTGCCACGTCTGCCTCAACTGCCTGCCGGGCTGCCCCGAGAACGCGATGAGCTACCGAGCGCTGCCGCCGCTTCCGTCGCCCCCACCCAAGCCCGACCTCTCCCGCCGCTACCTGTTTGGGACCGTGCTGGGTGCTTTCGCTGTGGCACCGCTGCTGCGCGCCACCGGGGGCGGGCGCGACGCCGCGAGGCCGCGCCTCATAAGGCCTCCGGGGGCGCTTGGCGAGCCCGAGTTCCTGCAGCGCTGCGTGAAGTGCTCGCTCTGCCAACAGGCGTGCCCGACCGGCGCGCTCCAGCCCGCCATCGCCCAGGCCGGCGTTGAGGGTTTCTGGAGCCCGATACTGGTGCCGCGCCGCGGGTGGTGCGAGTTCGCCTGCGTGCGCTGTGGGGAGGTCTGCCCCACTCAAGCGATCTCCCGCCTGACCGCTGTGCGCAAGACCGGCTACGACGGCAGACCGCCGGTGAGCATCGGCACCGCGTTCATCGACCGCGGCCGCTGCCTGCCCTGGGCGATGAGCACGCCCTGCATCGTCTGCGAGGAGATGTGCCCGACCGACCCCAAGGCGATCTGGTTCGAGGTCGCGGACGAGCCCGTGCGCGAAGGCACTGCCCGCAGGGTGCAGCGCCCTCGCGTTGACGCCGCAAAGTGCGTTGGGTGTGGAATCTGCGAGAACAAGTGCCCGGTGGGCGAGGAGGCGGCGATCCGCGTGGCCTCGGTTGGCGAGACCCGCGACCCCCTCAACCGTCTGCTGGCCGGGGAGAACCCCTCATGATCCACCAGTTGCGTTTTGGTTCTGCCGGCCTTATCAGTGTCTTAGCACAGAGCAGTGCCCTTTTCGTGGGGGTGCTCATGACCACACAAAGCGCGTATGCAGAGGTGCGCCCGCCGGCAGTCGCGGGCGCTTTCTATCCGGGCAGCGTCAGGGAGCTCCAGAGGGACGTCCAGGGGTACCTACACGGCGAGCCCACGGGGCACCCGCCGGCGGCGGTGATCGCCCCCCACGCCGGGTACGTGTTCTCCGGCGCCACGGCCGGCAAGACATTCGCGGGGCTCGCCGGCGGGACGTACACGCGCGTGATCCTGCTCGGGCCCTCGCACTACGAGAGCTTCCGCGGGGGTGCGCTCCCGGCCCCGGAGATCACCGCCTTCGCAACCCCCCTCGGAGAGATGCCGCTCGACAGGGCAGCCGCGGCCAAGCTCTCCAAGTACCCGGAGTTCTCGGGACCGGCGCGCGCACACAACCGCGAGCACTGCCTGGAGGTCGAGCTGCCGTTCCTGCAGGCAACGCTCGGCGGCGTGTCGATCGTGCCTATCTTGGTCGGTAACGCCACCGACCGCGCGGCGGCCCGCGGCATGGCGCGACGGCTCGCGGAGTTCGTGGGTCCCGACACGCTGATAGTGGTCTCCTCGGACTTCACCCACCACGGCGGGCCGTACGGCTACAAGCCTTTCGCAACCGACGGCACGCTTCCGCCGAAGCTGATCGCGCTCGGGAAGTCCACCGCAGCTCGGGCAGTAGCAATCGACCCGCGCGGCTTCTCGGACCAGATCGAGGTCAGCGGCGACACCGTCTGCGGTGCCCGCCCGATCGGCGTTTTGCTGGAACTGCTCGCCCATGCCTTCCAGGGCACCGGCAGGGTGGCGGACGTCACGACGTCCGCAGAGGTGAGCGGCGAGATGGGACAGGTCGTCACCTACGTCGGCGTGGACTTCACCGGCACCTGGGGTCCGTGGCGCGACGACCCACCCGCTCCGCACCCGACGGAGCTTTCCGCCGCCGAGCAGAAGGCCGCCCTCGCCCTGGCCCGCGCCACCCTCACGACCCACCTGACCCACGAGGGGCAGCTCGCCGACTGGTTCGGCGCCCACAAGGTCGAGGGCAACCTGGCCGCACCTTCGGGGGTATTCGTGACCATCAACAACCGGGGCGCCAAGGCCAAGAAGGCTGGGCGGCTGCGGGGCTGCATCGGCACGATGGAGGCGACCGAGCCGCTGGTGGACGCGATCGTGGAGGCAGCGGTCTCGGCCGCCCACGATCCGCGCTTCCCGGAACTGGACGCCAGGGAGCTCCTCGAGGTGGAGCTGGAGGTCTCGGTGCTCTCGCCGATGCGCCCGGTCCCGGGCTCGGACGCAATCGTTCTCGGCAAGCACGGTGTGCTGCTCACCAAGTCCGGGAGGCGCGCGGTGTTCCTCCCCCAGGTGGCCACCGAGACCGGGTGGGACCTCAACACGTTCCTCTCGAACCTGTCCCTCAAGGCCGGCCTCTCGCCCGACGCCTGGAAGAGCGGGGCGACGTTCGAGGTATTCACAGCGCAGGTTTTCGGGGAGAAAGAGTGAGCCGGCGGCTGACGCGGCGGGAGCTGGTCGGCCTGATCGGTGCCGGCGCCGTGGCCGGCCCCTTGCTCGCGCGTGCGACCTCCGGACCGGTCGTTCGCCGGGGCCGGGTCGGCCTGGGGACGTTGCCGCCGCCTCCGCCGGGGCGCGCTCTCGACCGTGGCGCCGCCCGCGCCGCCCTCGAGCGCGCCCTCGTCGCGGCCACCGGGGAGCCGTCGCCGCGATTGGCGATGGCCGCTTTGTTCTCCCCCTCGGACACCGTCGGCATCAAGCTCAACTGCCTGGCACGCTCGCTCTCGCCCCGGGTCGAGCTGGTCGAGGCGCTCGTCGGGCTGCTGCGCGAGTATGGCGTCCCCGCACATCGCATCATCGTGTTCGAGCGCTCGGACCGTGAGCTCCGGCAGGCGCGCTACACCATCCGTCGGGAGGGTGGCGACTACCAGTGCTTCGGTGTCGCGAGCGACTACGACTCCGAGCCCTCGACCTCGGGCGAGATCGGGTCCTGCTTCGCGCGCGTCGTGTCCACCACCTGCACTGCCCTGGTCGGCTTCGGCGTCGTCAAGGACCACGACCTCGCGGGCATCTCCGCCAGCCTCAAGAACTGGTACGGGGTGATCCACAACCCGAACAAGTACCACGACAATCATTGCGACCCTTACGTTGCCGATGTGGCCCGCCACCCGTTCATCAAGGACAAGCTGCGCTTGACCATTGCGGATGGCGTCACCGCCCTCTATCACGGCGGCCCCGCCTGGCGTCCCGATACGACCTGGCCGCTCGGCCTGGTCGTGGCGTCAACCGACCAGGTGGCGGTCGACGCCTGGGCGTGGCGGGTCATCGACGACGAGCGGCGCCGGCACGGCCTGCCGACCGTGGAGGCGGCGGGGCGGCCGCCGCGCTTCATCGCCACCGCCGCCCGCTACGGCCTCGGCGTCGGCGATCCCTCCGCGATCAAGGAGGTGCTCGCGTGAGCGGGAAGCTGAGCCGCCGCGATCTGGTGACGGCCGCCTGCGCGGGAGCGGCGGCGGCGCTCCTGCCGAGGACCGCGGGCTCGACCTCGCCACCGCAGGTCGGCGCGGTGATCACCGGAGACGAGCTGCCGGCGCGCGAGGCCTCCTGGTACAAGAAGCTCCCCGAGTCACGCGTCGAGTGCCAGCTCTGCCCGCGCGCCTGTCAGGTGGCGGACGCGGAGCGCGGAGCGTGCGGCGTGCGGGAGAACCGCGGCGGAACCTACTACACGCTCGTGCACGGGGTCGCCTGCTCGGTGCACCTCGACCCGATCGAGAAGAAACCTTTCTTCCACGTGCTGCCCGGCGCGCAGGCGCTCTCGTACGCGACGGCAGGCTGCAACGTCGAGTGCAAGTTCTGCCAGAACTGGGAGATCTCGCAGTTTCGCCCGGAGCAGGTGCGCTCGCAGTACCTCCCGCCCGAGACGCTGGCCGAGGTCGCGAAGCGCAACGGTGTCCCGCTGCTCTCCGCGACATATTCCGAGCCGGTCGTGTTCTGGGAGTACGTGCGCGACACCGCGATCGCCGGCCACCGCCTCGGCGTCCGCTCGACGGTCGTCTCCAACGGCTACGCGCAGGAGCAGGCGCTCAAGGATGTGCTGCCGCTGCTCGCCGCCATGAAGGTGGACCTGAAGGCGTTCACCGAGCGCTTCTACCACGACCTCGTTCGTGGCGAGTTGAAGCCCGTGCTGAAGGCGCTCGAGATCATCAAGGCGAGCGGCACGTGGTTCGAGATCGTCGTGCTGCTGATCCCCGGTCAGAACGACTCCGAGCAGGAGGTGCGCGACCTCTCGCGTTGGGTGAAGGCGAACCTGGGCGCCGAGGTGCCGGTGCACTTCACCCGCTTTCACCCGACCTATCGCCTCACCAACCTTGCCCCCACGCCAATCCCCGTTCTCGAGCGCGCGTGGCAGGTTGCCAAGGCCGAGGGGCTCGCCTTCCCCTACCTCGGCAACGTCCCAGGCCACCCGGGCGAGAGCACCGCCTGCCCGGGGTGCGGCACGCGCCTCATCCGCCGCGTCGGCTTCCAGGTCCTGGATAACGTGCTGGCCAGCGGCAAGTGCCCGCAGTGCAAGCGCTCCATCCCCGGCGTCTGGTCCTGACGATCCCCGCGCGGGGCCGGCGCTCCGCGCGTGCTCAGCTTGCCCCCGTCCCCTCTTGTCATTCTGAGGTGCCTCGAAGAGGCGCCGAAGAATCTTATGGCACCTGAGGGGCAGGGGCGCTTGCGCTCCAGGCACCGTGGGATCCTTCCCTGCGCTCCGCGCACTCTGTCATCGCGAGGAGCGCAGCGACGAAGCGATCTCGCCGACTTCAACGAGATTGCTTCGCCCTTTTACGGGGGCTCGCAATGACACTCAATCGCGGAGTGCGTGTTCCACACAGGACAGGGGCGTTGCGAGGGCTCAGGACGCCGCTGCTCGGTTACCCGATGTGCTGCAGGAGGATCTTGATTCCGATGGCGATGAGGAGAAGGCCGCCGAGGATCTCCATGCGCCGTCCAAAGCGCGCTCCCAGGCGGCTGCCGACCTCCATCCCGATGACGGTGACCGCACCGCTCACAAGACCGATCACCGCGCTCGGGCCCCACACCCTCACGCCGAGCATCGCAAAGGAGAATCCGACCGCGAGCGCGTCGATGCTGGTGGCCACCGAGAGCATCACGAGGGACGCACCCCGCGTGGGATCGTTGGCCTGCACCTCCCCGCCCTTCTCGCGCAGCGCGAGAAAGATCACCTTGCTCCCAATGAATGTAAGCAGGCCGAAAGCTACCCAGTGATCGTAGTCCGCCATCATGTCGGCTACGCTGAAGCCGGCGAGCCACCCCAGCACGGGCATCAGGAACTGGAAGAGGCCGAAGTGAAACGCGAGCCGAAACGTCTACCTCGCGGTGACCCGGTGCAGCGTCACCGATGTACCCGCGGCCACGGCGAAGCAGTCCATCGCCAGGCCGAGCGCGATGACGAGGATGACAAGCGGGCTCACGGATTCCGCCGACGCGTGACCTCGAAACGCATGATCGGCCGGGCCCGCGAGCGCCGCAGAACCTCCTTGAAACCCGCCTTTTCAAACGCCGAGACGATCCCCGTCCACGCAAACGCCGCCGGCATCGTGGCGGAGTACGGGTCCACCGGGTACGCCTCGACGACCCCGGCACCGTGGGCAGCGGCGTGCCCAACCGCGGCGCGGATGAGTGGGACGGACACCCCCGATCGCCGTATGCGGCGCGACACGAACAGGCACGAGATCGACCAGACCGGGCGTTCGTCTACGGCCGCGAGAACGCGCGAGCGCTCGAGGGCGGTGTACGCCTCCCGAGGCGCCACGGCGCACCATCCCACCGGCTCGCTCCCCGCGTATGCCAGGACCCCTGGCTCGGCGCCCGATCTCACGATCGCCCGGAACGCCTTCCGGTTCCCCTCGCCCTTCCCCCGGTCGAACTCGGAGCGCTTGAGCCTCCACGTCATGCACCAGCAGCCACCGCACGCGCCCCGCGCCCCGAACAGCGTCTCCAGATCGGGCCAGCGGTCGGCGGTCAGCGGCCGAAACTCGAGCGCCGGCGCGCCCGCCCTTCCCGCGGTGCCACCCACCCTCTTGGCCATGGGACGATTTTCGCAGATCCTGAACCGCCGGCGCGAAAGATTGGGGATGCCTCGCGCTGCAGGCCGACCTCGGCTAGAATCCGCAGGCGGAGGGAGCGTGCCCAAAGGCGCCGAGGACCTGCCCGGGGAAATCCTGGAGAGCGCAACTGGACTGCTGGTCGACCTGTGCACCATGTCGTCGGCCAGCGGCGACCATGAGGGCATTCGGCAGGTAGCTTCACGGGTCGCCGCGGAGCTCGCAAGGCGCGGCCTCTCCGCCGAGGTCGGCACCGAGAGCGACGAGAACAACGAGCCGCAGCCGGTGCTGATCGCGTGCGGCCCCAAGGCGGGCGATCACTACCTCCTCCTGGTCGGCCACATGGACACCGTGCTGGACGCCGCGCCTCCGCGGATCGAAGGTGGCCGGCTCATTGCGACGGGCGCCCTCGACATGAAGGGCGGGCTCGCGATGTTCGTCGGCGCCCTCGATCTGCTCGCCCACCGCGGCCAGCAAGCACCCGCAGACCTGATGCTCGTCGCGGTCCCCGACGAGGAGGTGGGGGGCGCGATCGCCGAGAGGGCCGTGCGGCGCTGGGCCGCGGACGCCCGCGCGCTTCTGGTGATCGAGCCTGGCGAGGCGCGCAACGGCGGCGAGACCCTCGTGGCCGGACGGCGCGGCCTCGCCGAGTGGCGGCTCGACGTCACCGGGCGCGCCTCCCACTCCGGTCTCGCGTACTGGCAGGGGCGCTCGGCCCTGGCCGCGGCCGCCGACTGGTCCGCCCAGGCCCAGCGAATGTCCGAGCCCGGTCCAGGCCCCACTGTGAACGTCGCGCGCCTGGTCGCCGGCGACACCGACTTCGTGAACGGTCTCGCCGCGCACTTCGCACTGCTCGGCACCTCGCGCCGCCGCAACGTGATCTCCGAGCGCGCGCTGGCCGAGGGCGAGGTGCGGTTCCTCTCGCGGGCCGACGGCGAGCGCATCGTCGATCGCCTGGAGAGGCTCACCGAGACGCTGGCCGAGCACTACGACGTGAAGATGATGTTTGCCCGCGGCATCAGCGTGCCGCCGGTTGACCCCCACGGCCCCGGGGCACCGATCGTGGAGCGGGTCGTCGGGCTCGCTGCCGCGCGCGGTTGGCAGCTCGAGGTCGAGGAGGACCGCGGCGGGATCTCGTTCCCCAACTACGTCCCGGACCCCAGCAAGGTCCCGATCGTGGACGGCCTCGGACCGGTCGGCGACGGCATGCACACCCGTGAGGAGTACCTCGACCTCGCCTCATTCGAGCGCCGTATCGTCCTCCTCGCCGATCTCCTCGCTACCCTCTGACGCGCACCCACCTCATTTCCCTCTCCCAGGGGGAGAGGGCCAGGGTGAGGGCGTTGCGGCTCTAGCCCTCCAACAGGTGTGCGATCGAGTTGGCGTAGTAGGCGAGCAGCACTCGCTCGTCGGGGTTGACGAGCAGGCCCGTCTCGATGCGCGTCACGATGCGGCGCAGCACCAGCATCCGCACGCCGAGCTTGACGAACTTGGCGGCCGGGCTGCGCGGGTGCGAAAGAGCCGCGCCTCGTGCCTGCAGCGCGGCCATCTCCTCGGCCACGCCGGCCTCGAGGTCCTTCTCGGGGACCACGCCATTGGCAAGCCGTAGCAGCACCCGGGAGACAAGCGGCACAGGCGTCACCGGCACCGCGCGGGCAATCTCCGCCATGAGAACCGTGCCCAATCGGAGCACCTCGGCGCGGTACTCGTCCGGCGGCATCCACCTGAAATCCTTCCCCAGCCCCTCGATGTACTTCTTGATCGAGAGCGGCACGCCGAAGTTGACGCACGCCACGCCGAACCGGTGGAGGCGCCCGCGCACCAGCAACCACAGGTTCTTCCCCACAAAGCGCAGCGTCACCGCCGCCGCGCCCATCGCCGAGGCGCGTGGTCGCGTGCCTGCAATCGCGAACGTCTGGGTGCGGTCCTCGAAGACCCGGTCGTAATTGAGCCCGACGGGCACGAAGATGAGATCCCGCGGTCCTGCCGGGTCGAACCTCTTGAGGACGTAGTTGAGGAGGCCGAGCCTGGGTTCCTGCAAGCGGCCGTCCCGGGTCAGGCGGCCCTCGGGGAAGATCCCCTGCGTCACCCCGCTCTCGGTGGAAAGTTGGACGTAGCGCTCCAGCACCTTGCGGTAGAGTGGATCGGAAGCGTTGCGGCGAACGAAGTACCCGCCCATGCGGCGGATCAGGGTGTCGAGCGGCCACACCCGCGCCCACTCACCCACCGCATAGCTCACCGCCGAGATGCGCGCCACGATGTAACCCACGAGCAGGTAGTCGAAGTTGGAGCGGTGGTTCATGACGAAGATGATGCTCGACTCGGTGTCCACGGCGGCCACCGCCCGCGTGTCCAGGAAGCTCACCCGGACCCGGTAGAGGAAGCGGGCGATGTGGCGGGCCACCCAGTGCGACGGACGGTAATAGAGGTAGACGTTGAACCGCGGAACGATCTCGCGTGCGTAAGCGCGCACGAGGTTCGTCACCTCGTCCCAGGTGAGGCCCTTCGCTTCGCGGTACTCCTTGGCCGCCTGCGCCACCTCCGGGTCGTGAACCAGCATCTGTTCGACGATGCGCTTCCGGGTGAGCTTGAACGGCTGGAGCCGGAGGCGCAGGCGCTCGTTCAGGTCGTCCACCAGGCGGCGCACCTTGCGGCGGACCACTACGCGCAGGCCAGGCAGGAGTATTCGCTCGGCGAGCGCAAAGGCAGCCAGGATCAGCACGGGAATCAGGATGTAGAGCGGGATGAACACCTGCGGCTCTCCCCCCTGGAGGCGCGACCGTTCCGGCGATTCTTGGGAAAGTATAGACCTCTCCGCCCATGCCGTCCGCAGGCCGCCAGACCGGCTACGATACCCAAATGGAAAGGTCGGGCAGGCTCCGCGCATTTGAACTCACGCTGGTGATCGCGTCGGGCGTCGGCAACGTTGTGTTCGAGGACCTCCTCCATGCGAAGACGGCGTTCGTCATCGCCGCCGCGGCGGTCTGGCTCGCCTACGTCCTCTGGCGCCGGCGCGTCGACCGGGCGGTCCTGCATACCTGGGGGCTGCGGCGCGACAACCTCGCCGCCGCGGGGAAAGCAGCGGTCGCGGTCGCAGCTCCCCTGGCGGTGTGCGCCGTCGCATACGGTTTCGCGGCCGCCCATTTCCCGCCGCCGCGAGGGTTCTGGCTCATCCTTCTGCTCTACCCGGCGTGGGGGATCGCGCAGCAGTTCCTCCTCAACGCCATGCTCGCAAGAAACCTTAGCACCGTGCTGCCGGGCTGGGCGGCCGTCCTCGTCTCCGCCGTGCTGTTCGCCGCCTCGCACGCCCCCGACCTCCCGGTTGTGGCGCTCACCGTTCCGGCGGGGGCGTTGTGGGTGCTGATGTACCGCCGCTGGCCCAACCTGTGGGCGCTCGGGATAGCCCACGGAATCCTCGGCACCCTCGTGTTCTACGGCGTGCTGGGACGTGATCCGCTGGCGCTCCTACTCGGAACGATCCCGGGTTAGGCGTCGCCGTCCTCGTTCTGCTCGGAATGACGGGAAAAACTGTCATTCTGAGCCCCGAAGGGGCGAAGAATCCCACCGCACCTGAGGGTTGTGGGAAGAAGTCGATCCGAGTGCTCACGCCGACCCGCGTGGTACGATCCCGGCACCATGCATGCCTTAAAGCTGCTTGCCGTGTATTTCCTCACGCTCATTACGTTTCTCGCGATTGATTCGGTGTGGCTCGGGTTGATCGCAAAAGACATGTATCGCCGCGAGCTCGGCCACCTTCTCGCGCCAAACGTTCGCTGGGGAGCCGCTCTCGTGTTCTACGTCATCTACATCGCGGGGCTCCTCATCCTCGTCGTTCTTCCCCACAAGGGGTCGCCGCTCCTCACGGTTGCGGCGCTCGGCGCGCTGTTCGGCCTCGTGGCCTACGCCACCTACGACCTCACCAACCTCGCGACACTCACGCGCTGGCCGCTCTCCGTGACGCTCGCCGACCTCACGTGGGGCGCCTTCATAACCGGTGCGACGGCGGCCGCCGGCCGGGGCTACGCGCGCTGGCTCCTGACGTGACCACCTTCCGCACGGTACGACCTGGAGGAGCCTTCCCCTCATGAAACGCCTCGGCACTTACCTCGTGTGGATACTCCTGAGCGAGCTCGCCGGCGTGATCGGAGGACTTGCGACTGCGCCTGCGATCCCGACCTGGTACGCCACGCTCGTGAAGCCGACGTGGACGCCTCCTGGCTGGGTCTTCGGCCCGGTGTGGATCGCCCTGTACGCGCTCATGGGCATCGCCGCGGCGCGCGTCTGGATCCGCCATCGCCAAACGTCCGCGGGAAAGCGCTCCCTCGCCCTCTTCGGCGCCCAGCTCGCGCTGAACGCCGAGTGGCCGGTCCTGTTCTTCGGCCTCAAGGCCCCTGGCGCCGCGCTCGTCTCAATCGTGATCCTGTGGGCCACGATTCTCGCGCTCATCGTTTGGTGGTGGCGGCTCGAGCGCATCTCGGCGCTGCTGCTGATCCCCTACCTCGCCTGGGTGAGCTTCGCCACCGCCCTCAACGCCGCGATCGTGCGCCTCAACCCCTGACAGCCGCCGCTCCGCGCGTTTTGTCATTGCGAGCCCTGCCTGCGGCGGGCCGCCGCCGAAGCCGCGAGCGCCCTGCGTCATGCGGGGCGCGTGGCGGAATCCCGCCGAATTCCACGGGATCGCGTCGTCGCTGCGCTCCTCGCGATGACAGCATTGTGCGGGGTCGGCGGTCCGCGCCGGCCGGCACGCGCGGAGCGCGTGCCCCACATGTGCACGGCTACCCATCCCGGCCCCCTCTCCCTGGGGGAGAGGGTTAGGGCGAGGGGACGGCAGAACGCAGCCGGCCGAGCGTGGGCGAGCAGAACAACCCTCACCCCGCCCTCTCCCATTGGGAGAGGGAGCTGTGCGTCAATGCCCCGGGGCGCCGCTTCCCCAGGACGGGGTCTACTTGAACTCGATCAGGTACGAGTGGAGTTCCGTCGTGCCGACGTTCTCGCCGGTGTGGGTGAGCGCGTCGCGCCACACGACTTCCCCGCCCTTGTACTCGAGGTCCTTGCTCTTCCCGTCGGCTGTCGTCGAACGGAACTTACCGCCGTTGACGACTATGAGGATGCCGGCCGGGTGGGAGTGCATGGCCTCCTTGTCGCCGGGTTTGCTGTGGTACTCCAAAACGCGAACCTTCTCGTTGTCGAGCTTCATCGAAAAGGCCTGGGGCGCCACCTTCACAGGGTCCATCCCGGGCGAAGCGATGGCAACCACCGCGATCACGGACCCAACCATAAGCGCCGCCAGACTCACACCTGTCACTTTCCTCACGGGTTCCTCCCTTTCGGATACTTGCCTCCGCAAACCCCTGGGAGGGCCGGAGCATTCCGCCGACGATCCCGAGGCCGACAGGACCGCACACCGCCTAGAAACCAGTGCAGCTGCGAGGAATGAGAGAGACATGTTCTCATGCGCTGTTACGCCCGGCAGGTTGCGACCAATCGAAGTGACCGAGGACACGGCCGCAGCCGCGGTTTTCTTGAGTCCAGTTTGACTAATCCGGGAGCGGAAACTATCTTCTTTTCAAGCACTGCGAATCTTGGAGGGAGCTCGCCATGACCCCCCTTTGGGCTCTCACACGTCGGCTTGCCACCCGGCTGACCGTCCTCTCTGTCCCCTTCGCCCTTGCTGCCGGCGCCGCGGCGCAGCAGAAGCAACCCTCGATCGAGGAGCTTCTCAAGCGCCTGCTGCGCGAGCAACAGGACCAGCAGACCGTCGCCGGCGGAGGAACGATCAAAGTGGTACGAATCAGGGGCGGGACTGGGGCCAACGTCGAGCTGGAGGTCCAGCTTACCGGCGTCACCCAGCCGGCACGGGCCAAACTGGAGGTGACGCTCTACAACCTTCGACTGCAAACGCTGGAGGGGGTCAGCGTGACGCATGACCCGGTTCCGGCCGGGGACTCGACGGTTGGCGTTCAGGTCACCTACACGGGCTCAGGTAGTGTGGCCACCAGTGCCGCGCGGGTCGCTCTGATCGACAGCTCCTCCGGTAAGGCATGGAGCCGCTTCCGCATGGCCCTCACGCGCCAGTTGTCGGGGACCGGCGCCGAAACCGGCGCCGCGCCCGGCCAGACCGGCGAGCGGGCAGCCCAGATCTTCGACCTGACGCCGGAGCCGGTGGGTGACACCGCGGGCGCCGGGGCTGCAATTCGCCCGGGGCTCGTGAGGGCGCCTGTCGCCCCGGTGGCCGCGGGCGCCGCGCGCGTCCACCCGACGGTGGCTGCTACGCCGGTCACGGGGGGAGCCGAGCGATTGCATCCCGTGGTGGCGGCGATCCCCATTGTCGACCTCTACGGCCTCGCCTCCCAGGCAAGCTGGTCCTCCACCGCCGGGGCGCTCCCGTTCAATGCGCCCGACAACGACGTCCGCGGTTTCGTGCGCCCGCTTGGCCGCGCGACGCTGATCGACGGTGCGACCTACGAAAGCGTCCTCGAGACCCACCCGAGCTGGATCGCGTACGGTTCCATCCAGGGCAGTTACCAGCTGACGATCCCGGCCTCCGCGACCCGTTTCGTCTCCAAAGTCGGGCTGCTGGCAGGCGCCAGTTCGTCGGACGGTGTCGTGGTCAAGGTGGTGCTGCGCGGGGCTGGTGCGATCCACATGGTGGCGACTCGTCAGATTCGTCCGTCCGACGGTGTCGTCGAGCTTTCCGGAAACATCCCGGAGTCGTGGCGAGGCCGCCCGGTGACCCTGGAGCTGCGCGTCGGGGCAGGTGTCTCGGCGCGGCAGGACTGGCTCACCTGGGTAGCCCCGGCGATCCGCTAGCCAATGCTTGTCGAACTCACCCTCGCATGGGTCACGCTGCTCCCGGCGCCTCAGGGCAGCGACGAGGCACCGGTGCTCCGAAGCCTGGAGCCGGAATCGATCCCGGCGTACTCACCGGTGACCCTCAAGCTTCACGGGGAGGGGTTCACGCGCGACTGCCGTGTGAAGCTGGGAGTGCCAGGGCGGATGGTCCCGGTTCCGGCACAACTCGTGGCACCAGACACGTTGACGGTCGACCTCCGGCTCGGACTCGGCCCACAACCCGTCCAGCGGCAGGTCGTGGTGGACTGCGGCGGCGGCCGCGTGACGCCGCCGCTCCCGCTCACGGTCGAGTCCCCCGCCGCGCGTCCACGCATGGGCAACCAAGCCGCCTCTGCCTCGGCGGAGAGTGCACCACCGGCACCGACCGAGGCCGTCGCGGCCCAATCGACTGCTCCGACCGTGGAGCGGCTCGAGCCGCCGGAGCTCCCAGCCGGCCAGGCCGGAATCCTCACCGTCTTCGGCAAGGACTTCGCCGCCGGCGCCGTGGTCAAACTCCTTGCCAACGTGAACGCCGGGACCTCGCGCGCCCCGCAGTACGAGATGAAGCAGTTCGACACCGAGGTCCTCTCGGACACGGTGTTGACCGTCCAGCTCGACCGGGGCTTCTCTCCTTCGCCCCGTCTGCGGACGGTGGTAGTGGTCAACCCGGATGGCGGGGAGAGCACCCCGTTCATCCTGACGGTCACCAGGAGGCAACCGTGAGAGTACCAACCGTTGCGGCCGCGACCTTTGCGCTGCTGGCGTTGCCGATCGCCGCGCAGCAGCCGACCCCCTCTCCGTCTATGAGGCTCATGAAAGCCCCCGACCTCCAAAGGGCGCTTCTGAAACCCAACCTGGCCGGCCAGCTCACGGTGGACCAGATCAAGGGCAAGAACGGCTACGGCCCCGGGTTTGCCGTACCCCTCGGCGACCGCGTGACGGTGGCGCAGCTCGCGGAGTTCTCCCTCGAGACGAGGGACCTGTGCCGGCTCAGCCTGAGCGTCTACCCCGATGCCAATCCCGCAACGGGCATTTTCTACTACCGCCCAAAGCGCTACGCACTTCGCTTCGACCCTCAGGACGGCTATTTCATGACCGTGGACTACAAAGGCAGCACGACTGAGGGGAAGAACGTGCTCGTCCAGGCGAGGCTCACCCCGGGTTCGGGCACGAACGACCGGGAGGTGCTGACGGCGCTCGTGAAGAGCTACCTCAAGAGCACCGGCAGCCGCGTCGAGCCGATCCTGCTGCCGCTGCCGGCCACCCCGGAGGCCCACTTCGACCTCACCGACTGGAACATCGCAGCGGTCACCGTCAACGGCGTCGACCCCGACACCGGGGAGCTGGTGATCACGCTGTCGGCCGACGTCCCGACGAAGGAGCTGCTCACGGGCACGTTGGGCAACGTCAATGGACTCGTCGGCACCGTCACGTTGAAGCCGTTCGTGATCTCCGATCAGCAGCCGATGCGCGAAGCGATCTCGATAAACGCCGAGATCCGCATGGCCGACATCGGCGGCGGCCCGCCGACCTTGTGGAAAAAGGCAACTGACGGTACCGCAGAGCTGGTTAATTCCTGGCCGTTCCCGCTCGCATTGCGGCACCTGTGCTACCTGGTCCAGGACCCGGCCTCGGGGGCACTGAGGCTGCGAGGATGGCGGCTGGGCGACAGAGTTCTTCAGCCCGGCGACCGGGCTCGCCTCGACCCCGCAAAGCTCAACACCGAGATCGGTGGCGCGGTTACGGTGACCGCCTTTTACGATGCCGCCCTGCAGCGCGACGACGCCACGGTGCGCAAGGTTGTCGAGTCGCTCACCGGCGGCGTCGGTGCACTTCCTGTCCAGCAGCTCGGATTGGAGGTTGTCAAGGCGGAAGAGCTGTTCCCCCAGTACAACGTGTACAAGATCGCCGTCGAGGTACGGTCCGCGCACTTCGATCCGCAGGGGCGTGCTCAGATCAGTCACACCTACGAGCTTGACGACAAGACCCCGACGGTGCAGTGCGACACCCTTTACCTGTGGTCGGACCCGGGAAACGACCTCTACCAGTACCGTGTGGGTGTCATCACCGTCGACGGCACCGTCCACACCGACACGGCGTGGCGCTCCCCAAACCCCACTCTCCCCACCAAGGTGTTCGTGGGCGCCGCGCTGATCGAGGAGGTGCTCGGGAAGTGAGCCGGTGCGCTTCCCTGCTCGCTCTCGGTCTGCTGATCCCGCAGGCCGCGCAGGCGTGGCCGGTGCTGGCTGGCGGCAAGGCCACACCAGCCGGGGCCTGCTACCCGGACCACCACGTCGCAGCACTATGGTGGCTGGCGCCGCCCCCACCCGTGGTCAAGGTCGTCGAGGGGCAGCCCGCCGTCACCTTCACCCAGTTCCGCTACTCGGGTACCCGGGCCACCCACGACCAGGGGGCGTTCTGGGGGAGAAGCCTGCTGCAGTTCACCCTGATCTTCCCGGAGAGCGGCCCGCGGTTGGCGCAAGCGCGGGCCGCGCTCCCGGCCGGCGCGCGGGTCGAGCCGATCGCGCCGGCTGTGGTCGAAGCCCAGGTGGTGTGCGCCGCAGCCGACAGTCCGGCCGCGGTCGTCGACGCCGGCACCGCGCGCTCAGCCTCCGGCGGTGACGCGCCGGTTCGCGCCGCCGCCTGGGAGGAGCGCAGCTTCTCCCTCTCCATCCCGCCCGAGACCACCCGGCTGCTCTGGGAGGCGTTCGAGCGTGGGGCGATCGTCGTCTCGGTCAACGTGAGCGCTGCCGCCCCCGCCCTGCCGATGCCTCTCGAAAAGGGCCAGGAACCACCCACGCCTGCGCCGGTCCCCCTTATGGTGCACAGCGTGGCAGTGACCGTCGACCCGCACCGCAACCCCGGTGCGATCAAGATACTGGAGCTCGACGCCACCATGGCTGCCGGCTACACCTTCCTGGAAGTCGCCTGCGCAGACTTCACTGAGGGCGCGACCTTCCGCGACCTCGCAGTTGTGCTGGTCACAGTCTCGGCCAAGGCGGTCAACGGCGACACCCTGCGCCGGGAGGTGCGTTTCGATTCGAGCGCGCCGGCCCAGCAGGGCGTGCAGTTCGACCGGGCCGTTCGGCTCGATGCAGGGTACGACGTCGTGGTGCACCGCGTCTTCGCGAGTGGCCGCGCCGAGGTGGAGCCGCCCCGGCACGTCGATGCCTGGACCGGCTTCTTCAACGCTTCGAGCACGGGTTCACCAGAGCCATCGGGGCTCGACCCGCGGTTGCTGTACTGACGCAGGAGGTTACCCATGAAGCGTGCTCTCGTCATCGTCTCATCCGCCCTGGCCGCGGTGTGCCTGCTCCCCCGGAATACCGGCGCACTTGTCCGCTACGACACCGGACGCATGACCCTGGGGGGCGTCGAACTGTTCCAGGACGCCGACGACCCGATGCGTTACTACTACCTACCGACCGCACCGAGCCTGGCGCTCTGGGAGAGCGGAGCGCCGCAGCTCCTCTGCATCAAGTTCGTCGACCCGCAGGGAAACGCCTCGGGGGGCCTGCTCCACTTCCTCGCCACCCTCGAACTGCCTCCCGACCAGATCGCCGAACTCGAGAAGGAGCTGACCAAGAAGTTGCCGGGTGCAAAGCTTGCCGGCGCGCTGCCGCTGCTTGAGGCGAAGGCGGAGCAGGGCAAGGAGAGCGCGAGTTTCCAGGTGGTCTCCGCAGTGCTCTCGTCCACGGGCGAGGGCGGATTCACCCGCTCGCTGATCACGTCCGGCCATGCTCCCTTGACCCCGGGCAGCCGGGCGGCGGTGGCCGCGACGCTCGACCCGAAGGGCGCAACTCTGCTCTGGGACTCCCTCAACGGCGCGACCTCCGACGTCTCGGTGAGCCTGGCGGCGGAGTACGAAGCCATGGTGCGCGGCTATAACGCCACCATCAGCGCCGAGGTGAACACCGTCTACGAGCACTTCTCGGCCGTGCTCAACAAGCAGCAGGGCTACACCAAGCGCGAACTGCGCCAGATCGTGGACACGCTCGCCCATGACAACGTGCTCAAGGTCGAGGTGTTCGACCGCTCGAAGTCGCTTGGCATCGACGCCACGGCCATGGAGGGTATCCTCTCGCTGGTCACCGACAAGCTCGTCAACCTGATATTCGACGCCCAGGCTGGCCTTGCCAAGATGCCCGAGCAGGAGGCGGCGGTCGAGAAGGGGCAGATTGAGCGCCGGCAGTCGCGCGGTGCCTTCGTGAAATGGTTCGCGGGCACCGGCGACCAGCCCTACGTCACCGACAACCAGTTCGTCATGAAGTCGCGGAAGGACGTCCGCCGCACCACTTTCAACCTGCTGCTGGCGCGCGACACCACGATCCGAGTCCCGGTGTACCTGGCCGGAAACATGGGCGGCCTGTACCGCGAGTACCGCAACAACCAGGAGGTGTTCCGGGTGGTCAACCTCGCGGACCCGGCGTTCCAGACCCGTGACGTGCGCTTCGTCCTCGACAGCGAGTGGGCGTCGCTCTTCCCCACCCTGGTCAACTGGGTGGCAGTGACATTCCGGAAGGAGCACGGCGAAGGGCGCGACGCGACCACCGACCAGGCGCAGCTCACCGGACCCGAAGTCTCCAAGGGCACCCTCGAGCGCGTGATCCGCTACCCCCGCCTTGGGGCGCAGGGCGCCGACTGGCTCGGCTACCAGTACCGGGTGAGCTGGAGCCTGATTCACCGCGACCTGGTCACGCTCCCGAAGGAGGAAGGCAAGTGGCTGTCCGGCACCGACCCGGTGGTGACGCTGCGGCCACCCCTCGCGCTCGCCACCGCCGAGCTCGAGGTGGACCGCGACCTGATGGTGGAGCGCGGCGTCAAGGTCGCCGTGGTCGAGGTCGAGGAGAAGGTGCTGGGCAAGGCCGAGACCCGGCGCGCGGCGGTGCTTCGCGTGACCGACACCGAGTCGGTGGTCAAGCTCTCCGCGGTCCACGACCCCGCCGCCGAGCCCCGCCTGCGCGTAACGTGGCAGGCGGCGCGGGGCGGCGAGCGGAAGGCAGGTCCGTGGCTCGGGATGGGCGCCGGCTACCTCCTCCTCGAACCGCCGGACATGAACCCGCCGAAGGAAACACCATGAGAAGGGTCGCGCTGGCCGCCCTCGCGTTTACCGCGGCGGCGTGGCCGTGTGCGGCGCAGGAGGTACTGCTCGACCGTTACCTGGAGATGGCGGGGGTGACCCTGTTCGCGTCGCGTACCGATCCCCACGCTTGGTACTACCTGCCCGACACGCCCAGGGTCGCGACCTCGGAGGCCGGGCTGCCGGATTTTTCCCTGGTAAAGTACACGACCGCTGCCGAGCCGGCTGGCGGCTCGGAGGGGATTGGCGCGGCGCGCGGTGGTGGTGTCTTGCACCTCCTCGCCACCTACGGCGTCACGCCCGAACGCCTGTCGCGCGCTGAGGAGGCGCTGCGCTCGGCGCCCGAGCGCAAGGATGACCGCATCCTCGGGCCGATCGGCTTCCGCGCCGGCAGCTTCGCTCTCGTCTCCTCGGTGGTGGCAACCGGAGGTTCAATGACCCGGCGCCTGGTCGGCACCGGGCCGGCGCCGCTGCTTGAAGGCGGCAAGGTCGCGGTCTCCTCCGAGCTCACGCCCGAGGGAGCCACGTTCCTCTGGAAATCGTTCGAGATGGCGAACCCCGACGTCAGCTTGGCCTTCTCGATGGAGATCGAGGGGTACCGCACACCGTACGAGGCTGAGCTGGTCGCCAACTGGGACCGCCTGCACGAACGCCACGACGCCTCCGTGCGGGCCAAGATCTTGTGGATCGGCATCGACGTGAAGGTGTTCATCGACCAGTGCTTCTCCGACGGCACGATCAAGCTCGACGTCAAGGGCGAGAGCGCGGCGATGGAGCCGCTGCTCGAGAGCGCCTACGCCAAGGTCGCGAGTCTCCTCTTCGACCCGCTGCCCGAGCCGGCTCGCACCGAGAGCGAGGGCGCCGGAGGCGTGCTCGACTCCCTGCTCGGCGCGGTCAAGAAGAGGAGCCCGGTGGATCTCTTCGCCGGCTACCAGTTCACCCGCCAGCGCCTGGTCGGCACCGCCCGCATCCGCCTTGCGCAGCAGCGCGCCGAGCGGCTCAACATCCTGCTCACCGGCAACATCGGCCCGCTCGCCCGGCGCTGGGGCAAGGACGAGAGGTTCTTCCGCGCCATAAGTCTCGAGGATCCCGCCTTCCGCCAGCGCGAGGTCGCGATCAGCTTCGACGGCGACGCGGCCGAGTTCGCCCGCGTCGTCAACACCCTGGTCGTACAGCTCGAGAAGCAGCACGGGGACGGCACCGTGACCCTGCGTGAGGCGATGCTCGACCCGCGAACGCTCGGCGAGCAGGGAAACCGCATCACCTTCGCCTACTCCAACGCCGGCGACGCCGATCTGCAACGGTGGCTGCGCTATCGCTACCGGGCGGTCTGGAGCTTCCGCGGCGGCCGCCAGCACGATTCCGGCTGGCAGGAGGCGGACGCCTTCGCCCTCTCCCTGCGGCCGCCGTACGCGGTGCGCCGGGTCAGCTTCGAGGGTAACGGCGAGGTGCTGGCCGGCGCGGGCGTGCGCTCTGTGCTTGCGCGCCTGGAGTGGGATTTCCTCGGCGAGCAGCGCACGGAGAACATCACCCTTCGCCCCCCGGGGTGGAGCAAGGAGCAGGAACTCGTGCTCCCCTCCGACCGCCCCACCTTTCGGATTACCCTGACCTGGCACCTGGCGGGCGGGCGCACCCTGCGCTCGGGCCCGCGCGAGGAAGAGGGGGAGATCGTCTACGTGGACGAGCTCCCGGAAGCGAGTGACACGCCGGCCGCGCCGGCGACTGGAGGTCGGTCATGAGAAGCGTCTCGCGTTGTCTCGGAATCGGCATGGGTCTCGTCGCCCTGCTGCTCGCGGGCGGCGCCTCGGCCCGACTGCTTTACCAGGAGACCGTCACCATCATCCTCAACGATGGAACCCAGGTCGTCCTGGTACTGGACGACTACGGCATGACCACGCCCGCCCCGCCGGCGTCGCAGCAGATGCAGCAGGCCAAGTTCGACTACCTCAAGCGCCTCGCCCAGGCACGAAAGGACTTCGACACGCGCATTCCCACGGGCCCACCGGTCGTAATGGCGGTGCCGAAAGGTGCCTCCGCCGCGCAGGACAAGAGCATCCAGGGGCTCCAGCCGGCCAAGGGCAGCTTGACCGAGGCGCTGGATGCGCGACGCAACCACCTGCGCGGGCAGTACCTGTGGCCTCTGAAGTCCGGCCCCGAGAAGCACTATTACTACCTCCCGCCCCCGCCCCGCGTCGCCCGCGACGCCTCGGGGAGGCCCCAGTTCCTGTTCATGAAGTTCACCTCCGACAAGGACAAGGCTCACGGCGGCGTGGCCGGCGGAATTCTCCACTTCCTCACCGAGTACGGCCTCTCCGCCCAGCAGGAGACCGAGCTCAAGCAAAAGCTCGCCGCGGCGATCCCGGGGGCGAAGGTGATGGGTGCGGTGCCGATGGAAATGGGCGAGGGCGAGTCCACCTTCCGGGTGATCTCCGCCACCCTCTCCGACACCGGCCTGACCCAGCGCGTGGTCTCCTCCGGCAAGGCACCGTTGCTGCCCGGCCAGAAAGTGGCGGCCGCTGCGCGCCTCGACCCTGCGGGCGCCGTGCTGCTCGAGGAGTCGCTCAAGCGGCCGACCTCGGACATCTCGGTGGAGTTCGACCTCGCCTTCACCTCGTTCCTGCCCGCCTTCGACGGGACCATCACCTTCGACTGGGAACGCTTCAAGTCCCACATCGACGACTGGAAGATGAAGTACCGCGATCGCAAGGACTGCTGGTGGTGGATCTTCGGCTGCCACCACCACTACACCACGGACGAGATACGCGAGATCTACGACATGATGTGCGAGAACGAGACGATTCGAATCGAGTGGACCGAGGGGATCGCCGACGAGCGGCTGGAGGCGATCCGCCAGGCGTTCTTTAAGTTCATGGAGACCTCGTTCTTCGAGCGCACCGCCGCGGGCTTCGGCGAAGAGGAGGGCGGGGAGGAGGACAAGAAGCTCACCGAGGGCATGACGACGCCGGAGCAGCGCGGCAGCAGCACCGACTTCTACCGCTACGTTGCCAAGAGTGAGGACTCTTACAAGAACAAGACCATCACCATGCGCGTCACGCTTCCGGTCAAGCAGCCCTACGTCACGGTCGGCAATATCTCCGGCCAGTGGTACCGCAAGGCGAAGGGTGACTATCCCGAGCTGTTCGCCGAGGTCAACGTGGACGACCCGTTCTTCCAGCAGCGTAAGGTCGTGTTCAACCTCGACCTCGACGCGGTTGAGATCTTCGACCAGGCGATCAACTTCGTCACCGTCGAGGTGCGCAAGCAGCGGCCCGGAGGGCGCGACTTCCACGACTCCTTCACGATCAACAAGCAGTGGATCGGCGCCACCGGTCCCACCGCCACCGTTACCTACGCGAAGATGCGCGACGACTCCCCCGAGGTCTTCGACTACCTGGTGCGCTGGAGCCTGCGCGGCGGCATCGAGTGGCCGAGCCAGCCGAGCTGGATTAAGGGGAACTGGGAGGGCGTAACGCTGGCGCCGCCGGTCATCCCGCTCAAGATCGAGGCTGAAGCGGACCTCGAGGAGCTCAAGGGCCTCGACATCGCGCGCGCGGTGGTCGAGGTTCGCTACACACAGTTCGGCAAGACCGTCACCGACACCCGAGCGTTGCAGGTCTCCGTGGCCAAGGGCGAGCCGGTAGCCTCGCTTTTGATCTTCCGGGACCGCGACAAGGGCGCCTGGGATTACCGCGTCACCTTCTACCACAAGCGCCTCGGCCCCAAACAGGGAACCTGGGCCAAAGGCGGCGAGGGTGGCTACGTCTTCTGCACCGTGCCTGAGGGGTTGCGGGCAGCTGCCACGGCGGCGAAGGCAACAGGCGGTGAGTAACGGGAGGTAGGTATGCGCAAGCTGACGCTGTTCGCAGTCATCGCGCTGGCGCTGGCGTTGCCGGTCGCCGCACAGGAGATCCTCTTTGACCAGATGGTCGAGGCCGCGGGCTTGAAGTGTTTCCCCGTTCAGGGCGACCCGACAACCTGGTACTACCTGCCCGACCGGCCGCACCTTGTCACCGATGCCGACGGCAACCCCGAGTTCTCGTTCCTTATGTACGTCACGCCCACCAAGCAAGGCGAGAGCGGCATCAACAAGGCACCGGGCGGGGGCATCGTCCACTTCCTGGTCGCCTACGACGTACCGCCGGACCAGGTGCGGCGGGCGCAGACGGAGGTCGGCCGGAAAAAGCCTAACGCCAAGCTGGTTGGGCCGGTCAACTACGTCGAGGGCACGTTCGCCCTCATCACCGCGGTGACGGACCCGCAGGCCGGGCTCTCGCGGCGGGTCGTCGGGGTCGGCAACGCACCTTTGATGGCCGGGCACAAGGCCGCGGTCTCCATGCACCTGACGCCCGAGGGGGCCTCGCTGCTGTGGGAGAGCTTCAAGCAGCACACCCCCGACATCTCGGTGGCGTTCGAGATGACCGTGTCGGGCTACCGCAACCCGGTCGAGGCGGCCATGAGCATTGACTGGCAGAAGGTCAACCAGACAATGCAGATCGAGGCGGCTGGCCGGTACTCGTTCATCGCCGCCGAGGTCGACATCATGCTCCAGAAGATGCGCAACAACGGCGCGATCAAGGTCGAGCTCAAGGGTGCGCCACCGTCACAGTGGAACGACATCCAGTCGCTCGGCCTCGAGCTCGCGCGCCAGTACCTGTTCGAGAGCCAGGGCGCCTCCGGCCTCGCCGGCCTGGGTGCCGCCGGTACGCAGCAGTCGCCCCTCGACCGCCTCTGGAAACTCTACGGCGACGAGTGGAAGCAACAACAAAAGACTTCTGACCTGGAGCTTGTGCGACCCGAACTCCCAACCGGGTTCACCATAGGTCCTCTCCGACGGGCCGTATTCCAGTCTTCCCCGCCGGGCTTGATCTACGCCAGGCTCGACGGAGGGTCGCCGCTCGTACTCGGCCGCACTGGGGGCGGTCCAGGACGCCGAGGAGGGTTTCATGCCGCGCGTGGCAGCGGCGACCTCGTTCTTGCGGCAAACGACGCAGCCATGCTCGGCGATGCAACCCCGAACTACTGGCCGAAGGTTGTCGAGAACACCGAGCGAGGAGAAGACCTTCTACAGGAGCGCCGGTGCACCGAAGCTCTCATAGCGTTCAGAAACGCCCGGTTCAACTTGATACTCCAGCTGGGATATGAGCCGTCGCAGACGGGTTTCGCCGCCGGCGTGCAGCTCTACGTCGCGGCTCGCGAAATCAAGGCTGCCGTGTGCGCCAACCAGCCGACAGCTGCGATGGAGGCCCTGACCGCTTTCGGTGTTGCGGCCCGGCAGCTTGGCCGGTCCGCGCTCGCAGCCAGGGGGGAGACGCTCCGCGACTCGCTGCAAGGCACGTCGGGCCAGCTATCGTCCGGCAGGCAGGACGAGATCGACCGCCAAGTCAGTGACATAAACCGGGGCGCCTCCCGGGCCGGCGCGGCGCAGCATCCGCGGTCGAGCGAATCGGAGGCGATGCCGGAACCGAGACGGGAAGCGGCGGCGCTCTACGATCGTGGTATCGAGCAGTACTACGACGGACAGCTTTACGAGGCGGCCCAGGCGTTCGTGGACGCCATACGGCTCGCGCCGGACTGCGCCGACTGCTTCTACAACCTTGCGATCATCGGCGTCGAACTCGGGCAGCGTGACGCCGCCCTCAACTACCTCGACCGCCTCTTCGAAGCGCGCCCCGAGTACGGCGGAATCGTGTTCATGCGCAACGCTCGCGCCGCGATTGCTGCTGCGCCGCACCCGATCCCCGCCGAACGCCGGGCACAGCTCGCCGAGTACCTCGCGGCGATGGACACCAACACACAGGCGCTGCTCGCGTCCTCTCCCGGGACAACGGCAGCGGCGGACGCGGGCGGGTCGGGAGTAGCGCCGCCGAAGCCCGGTGCGGCCCAGCAGGCCGCATACAGCACGCAACAGGACCTGCCTCGAGGTGGGCCCGCGTCCATTACTCCGCAGCAAAGCGGGTCCTCGCCGACGCCCGACCCGAGAGCGGGGCCGCTCACTCCCGATCAGGAGCAGGCCAAGGCATGGTTCAAGCGCGGCATGAATCTTTACAACATGGGGCAGTACAAGGAGGCGCTCGAGCTCTTCGAGTCTTCAAACGCCAAGTTCTCGACACCTGAGACGCAGTGGAACATCGGGCTGGCGCACGTCAGACTCGGGCACACGCAGCAGGCCGTCGCCGCGATCGACAGCTACATCGGCGGCAAGGGCGGTGACGCCGGCCATCCCAAGCTCAGGGCGACGGTCGACGCCCTCGCCGGCGAGCCGCAGCCGATGCCCAGCGAAAGGCGCGACGAGTGGGTGGAGAAGCTCAAGCAGGCGGATCAGGCCGACCAGGCTTCTGCCGGCACCGAGCAACCACCGCCCGCCGACGGCGAGACCGTGGCGAAGCACGCCGTATCGGGCCCCGGCAGCGAAACGCTCTGCGAACAGGCCTCCACGCTCTTCGCGAAGGGCCTCGAGGCGTGGGACAGTGGCCGGATTCAAGACGCCATCAACTATCTCGAGCAGGCCGACAACCTCTGTCACAAGGCGGATTTCACTTGGAACCTGTTTGTCTCGCATCTGGCCCTCGGCCAGCGGGACCTTGCCCTCGCCTACCTCGACCGCTACTTGCAGGAAGTCGCGGAGTGCAGAAAGAAACCTCTGGTGGCGGCCGCTCGCGACCTGATCGCCGCGGCGCCCGCGCAGATCCCCGACGAGATGCGCGCGCCGCTCTGGCGCCCGCTCGAGGACGCCTGCGGTTCCATTCCGCTCAAGTCAATGAAGGTCGGCGCCACGGGAGCGGCAGGTGCCGAGCAGGCACTCGCCGCTCTGCCAGCGGTGGCGGCCGGTGGACCCACCAAGACCCCGACTCCGACGGTCAAGCCAGGTGCGCTGCCGGGGGTCGCTGGGGCAGGTGCTGCCGCCGGCGCCACGCCGACGCGGACGGCCACGCGAGCCACGCCGACGGCGACGCCCAAGCCCGAGAAGCCGACCACCTGGGGGGTGATCGCCTCCTTCAAGCTCCGCCGCATCGAGAGCACGGGCGCCTTCAACCTCAACCTCAAGCAGTGGCTGCGCACCGATCAGGCGGTGCGCTTTGCCGCCAACATCGGCGACCTCTCCAGCCTGATGGGCAACCCGCGTTACTTCCGCCGCGTCAACCTCGACGACCCGGTGTTCAAGCAGCGCGAGATCCCGGTGACCGTGGATGTCCGCGGCGAGGATGCGTTCGCGGACATGCTCAACGCAGTCACCGTCACGCTCAAGAAGCGCCACGAGAGCGGGAAGGAGACCCTTGGCGAGGTGACCATCTCCCGTGCCGAGTTCGCAAAAGCCACGCCCGAGACGTTGGTCTACGGGTGGGACCAGGATAACAACCGCACGCGCTGGCTGGACTACGAGGTGCGCGAGCGCTGGAACTACGTCGGTGGCCCGGTGATCGAGACGCCGTGGAAGAAGACATCCGCGGGCGCTCTCGTGCTCGAGCCGCCGCTGCGGCCGCGCGCGCTCATCCTCGAGGCCGATCCCACGTTCCTCCAGACGCAGGGCGTGCGCGACGTGGTGGTCGAGGTGCACTACCGTGCCGGCGACGCGGATCGGATCGCGACGGCAACCGTGCGTGGGTCGGCGCCTTCGGGCGAGACCAGGCTCCTGCTCTACCAGGACCCCCAGCAACCGGGGTACAGCTACTCGTACACGTGGCGGCTGCGCGGCGGCGACAGGAGAGCCGCCGGGCCGTTCAACGAGACCGCCGACATCATCTACCTCGACGAGGTGCCGCCCGGCTCGTAGGCGAGCAAGTCTGGATCGACCGCTACCTTACGTGGGGCGCCACCCTGCGAAGTCAGGGGCGCCGCTTGCCCCGCGCGACCTTCCAGAGACCGCGTTTGGCAAGGCGCGTCGCTTGGAGACTGGTCGGAGGCCCCCTCTCCGGGCTACCGCCGGCCCAACGGGAGCGTCCGGGTCACCAACGTCGAGGAGTCGAATGGCACCGACGGTGACGGCATCAGGC
>Ga0299915_10000224_pt1 | contig 44382 bp, 44 predicted proteins | sample RVTome_13_FD_200263 | JGI IMG/M metagenome (GOLD analysis project Ga0299915, IMG submission 200263) | Soil microbial communities from uranium-contaminated site in the Upper Colorado River Basin, Wyoming, United States - RVT92D227 (version 2) ...
GAAGTAGTCGGTGAATGAGCAGATGTCGACCAGATCCAAGAGAAGGATGTCCTCGCCCTTCTTTTCCTCGATGAAGTCGACGATCGCGCGGGCGAGGGCCAGTGGATCAATCGCCATAGGGTCTCTTCATTTGACGCTGTTCCTTCGCTGCCTCCAAGCTGCGCCGGACGGCCTCCTCGGGCGTCTCGACGACCTCGATCCCAGAGACGTCTATGCCATCGCGGCTGGCCTTCCAGGTTGATAGGCCGACCAGCGGCCTTCCGGATTTGAGGGCGAGGCCGATTTCGGAGAGTGTCCCATACCCTCCGCCGATGGCGATCACGGCTTCAGAGGCCAGGACCACGACCGCATTCCGGGCATGCCCGAGGCCGGTAGGGAGAGCCAGGCTGAGGTAGCGATTCCCCTCGTCTGAATCCGATCCGGGAAGAATTCCCACGGTCAGGCCGCCCGCCCGTTGCGCGCCGCGACAAACCGCCTCCATCACGCCGCTTCGGCCCCCACAAACAACAACCGCCCCAGCCTCTGCCAGGCGTCCTCCCACCTCCTCGGCCAGTGCTTCCTCGGAGGCTGTGGCCGAGGCCGCACCGATTACTGCGACAACGATCGGGCGCACGCCGGTCATTCGCCGATCCCCAACTGAGCGGCTGACAATCTCGTGTAAACCGCGCCATCTGGCCTGAGGTCACTCTGGAAAAGGCAGATCTCTTCGACGCTTAGGGTCCCCAATGGTTCTGATTCATCCCGCTCTACGGCCTGTCCGAGCTCGGTGAGCGACTTCGGCTCGGCATCTCGCCTCACGCGTCCCAAAGTCAGGTGAGGAGAAAAGGGCCGTGTTTCCGGTTGGAAGCCAAGCTCGCGGCAGGCGGCTTCAGTCGCTGCCTGGAGAGCAAGCAGTACGCCTGAATTCTCCTCGACTCCTAACCAAACGACTCTGGGGCGGTGCGTGTTCGGGAAGCAGCCAAGGTCACCCAGGCGGATCGAAAAAACAGGATGCGACTCGGCCACGTTGAGGAGAACTTGCTTCACATCGGGGATCCGCTCAAGTTCGGTGTCTCCGAGGAATTTGAGTGTGAGGTGGATGCCGTTTGCCCGAACCCAGCGGACCGGCAAGTCTCCCATGACCTTCCGAAGGTCGTCGATCTGCTGGGCAAGTTGCAGCCTGAGGCTTGCGGGGAGGTCAATCGCGATGAATGCTCGAACGACGCTCAAGGGCCTGGTCTCATGTCAGGCAGGGATCGGTCAGATCGACGGCCATGTACCTCTTCGGCCCACAGAAACGTCGTCCCACGAATGGTAGACCTTGCATGATTCTCCACACGATCCAGTTGTCTCCGACTCCGAAGGGCGATGCAGGCCTATCGGATCCGCACTCCCGGCCCGCCGAATTCCGAAGACACCGGGTACGGCACTGGATGTCCTGGGGGCTCACACTCGGTCTGGCCCTTGCGCCCGATCGGAACGCGACTCGGACAACGTGTTGACCCACAGCGCTCGCCCCAGACTCAAAAAGAACCGGCAAGCCGGTCAGGAGACCGCTTGCCCGGCACGCCCCGTCGGACGCCGGCTCGAACGCGTCCACGCTTACGGAGGCCATCAACCAGGATTATACCATGAGGCGGTCGGCGGGCCGGTGTCCATCTTGTGAGTGGCGCTACCAGCGATGCAGATTCGGGCCCGGATTGTGCATGAAATTGCTCAAGATGCGGCGGCCGGAGCCGTTTTGACGCGTGTTGGACAAAGAATGACTCAGCCTGTGATCACGATCCAAGGCAACCTACCAATCCTGGATCCCCCTGGTCTCATGCGTCAGGAGCACAAACGGGGATTTCACGCGGTCGATGAGAAATGAGCGCACCCAGGCGATGTCTCCGAGGGCAACTTGAATCACACCTCAGCCACGAGCGCCAGAAGTCTGAGTGTTTGGGGGCTCAGCGATCTGATCGCCCAGATCAAGTTGAGTCAGGCATGAGTCTCAACGTCATCAGCGTGAACGAGAATCCCCTCATCGAGGCATCCACCACGATCATGGCCGACTCTGAAATCGGCGGCCAGCCCGGCATGCGCGGCGGCGAGGTCGTCGGGATCACCACCGAGACCAATCTCTCCAAGTTGTTTCGCGGATTGTTGGGGCACGCGAAGGCTGGACCCGCCTGACGGCTCTCATCCCGAAGGTCTCCGGCGAGCTGGACAAGTTGACCTCCGCTGTCCGCGATGCGGGCGGGATCCTCATCGCCCTGGTCACCTTCCTTGGTGACACAACCGAAAATCGAACGGTGACCTTGGAGGTTGGTCCTCTCGACAGCGCCTCCCTGTGGCAGGCCGTCTAGCCTGTCGCCGAGAACGTCCTGGACGTCTGCTAGGGAAAGCCGCAATAGAGATTATCCTGTCTGCCAGAACAGGTGACAGCCGACTTGCCTGGCTGGGGGACCCGTGTTTTCATCGCTCGCTCGGGTTATCCACTCTGCTCCCGCCTCGTCCAGTCCCTCTTCGCGGTATCCCCTTAGTACAGGCATCCCACCGCTCCACCCCCTGGATCAGGTACAATGCTATCTGATGGATAGCCGTTTATCCCGTCGCGACTTCTTGCGCCTCTCCGGCCTGACCACCCTCGGCGCAGCCTTGAAGCCACCCCCTCCGCAGGACCTCGCCCATCCAGCCGGATTGGGCCGGGTCACGACCTCTTGGATCGGCATCTACAACGAGCCATCCTTCAAAGCGAAGCAGCTGCTCAAGCTCACCCGCGATCAGCTCGTTACCCTTCTTTCCTCAGAGACCGCCGATGACGGCCCAAAGCACAACCCTTTGTGGTACAGGGTCTCTGACGGCTATGCGCATTCCGGCTACCTTCAACTTGTCCGGTGGCAACCACAACGCCCTGTCCTCAATCTCCCTCCCGAGGGAAGCGTGTTCGAGGTCTCAGTCCCCTTCACCCGCAGCTACCGCAAACCCGACAGCACCTCCGATCCCCTCTACCGGCTCTACTACCAGTCCACGGCATGGGTCGAAGCCTGTGTAGTCGGGGTTGACGGCCGCGAGTGGTACCGGCTCGTCGACGACTTGCTAAAGCTCCGCTATCACGTCCGGGCCGAGCACATGCGGTGGATCGAGCCATCTGAACTCGCGCCGATCTCACCGGAAATCCCGCTTGCCTCTAAACGGATCGAAGTCTCCATTGCCCGACAGGAGTTGAGGGCGTACGAGGAAGACAGGCTGGTCTTGCGTACCCGGATCTCGAGCGGGATCCCTGACGACCAACCGGGGGAAAACGGAGTCCCCACCGCTACGCCACGCGGGCGCTTCTACATCGACAAGAAGATGCCGCTAAGGCACATGGGCGACGGCCACGTCACCGCCGACCTCGAAGCCTATGAGCTCCCAGGCGTGCCATGGGTCTCATTCTTCCACTTCACCGGCGTGGCCTTTCATGGGACCTACTGGCATACGGATTTCGGCCGTCCCAAGAGCCATGGTTGCATCAACATGCGCACCGAAGAGGCCAAGTGGCTCTATCGCTGGACGCTTCCCGAACCCCTGCCGGCTGAACGCTTGCGCATCGGGCGTGGGACGACGGTGGTCGTCACATGACGACAAGAGGATTCAATCTTGCTCTCAGGCGAAGGGGGGTTGCGGCTTCAAACGGAAGCCGACCGGTTCACGGCCGATCTTTCCGCCCGCGAACGCGGTCCAGAATATCCGGGAGCTTGTCCGTCTCACTGTAGCCTGAGGCGCCGCGGCTCATCGCCGCCTGACCCTCGGCATCGCTCATCGCATCGGCCAAGACGAATATCTCGAATTCGCTCGGAATCTGCCGGAGACCGCGCACGAGCCAATAGTCTCGTTCTTGCGCCAGCTTGGCATTCAACAGCACGAGCCCCGGACTAACATGTTCGGCCAGTGCCAGCGCTTCCTCCGGCCCGGTGGCCTCCGTCACCCGGTAACCATAGGCCTGAATCATCAGGATCATCATTTCGCGGACGGCATCGTCGGGCTCGACCACGAGCACGCGCGACGATGGACTGGGCAAGGAGTTGAGCACCGAATGAATCGCCGATACGAGGGCCCCCGTCCCGGAGGGGCGGACCATGAAGTTGACCGCCTCCATGCGGCTGCCCCCGATTTGCGGGTCGTCGACGGATGTCAGGAACAGCACCGGGATGTTGTGCGTCCGCCGATCCTGTTTGAGCACCATGGCCACATCGAACGCGGTCGGGGCTCGCGCCAGCAGATCCAGCAGGATGAGGTCGGGATGCTCCGCACGCGAGAGCGCCATGACATCGGCCCCGCTGGAGGCGAGGACAACCCGGTAGCCGGCGTCGACCAGATCACGGGCGAGCATCGAGCGCAGATCGTCTCCTTCCACGAGTAGAAGCAGGGTATGAGCACCCTCGCTTCGCTCCGGGAGGTGCTCATCGACGACACGTCGCAGCGGGGAGACGTCCGGGCCGGCCGATTGCGCCGCCATGAGCGGGATCGCCATCCCGAAGGCGAGTCGGTCACGCGGTGAGGTCTCGACCCACAACGCCCCGCCAAGGCCTTCCAGAACCTGCCTGCACTCCGAGAGGGCCAGGGCGCGGTCTTGGGCGGCCGGAGTATCCGCTCTACGGTCGAGGCCGAGCAGCACATCCGGAATCGGAGAGTCGATGTTAGAGGGCGCCCGGAAGGAGATGTTGACCAAGGCCCATGGGCCGTCTTCTGCCAGCCTGTCCAGCCCCTCGGTCCACAGGCCAACCGCGGTCGGAGCTTCTCCGGCAGGCAGAAGCTCGGCACGGACATTGACTTCTCCTTGATCGATCAGGTGAGCGGCGATCGAGGTAAGACGCGCCAGGACGCCGGCCAGCTCCTGCTCATCCCCGGCAACCGCCGGAAGATGCGCCGGATACTCCGCGACGACAGTTACCAGTCGGCCTTCAACCTCTCCGGCAACGTCCTCGATGACACGTTCGATCGCACTCGGCAGATCGACACCTGCGCGAGATGTCCCCGGCAAGGATCCCTCCCGTCCTGGCAGCTCGTGGGCCCGCCGCCCGAGGCCGGACACTTACTCTCACTCTAGCGGAACTTGTCAAGTCCAGACCTTGCCATCGGCTTACAGTTCTGCACGCCTCCGTGCTCCTGCCTGGGATCCAGACCTGATCCGGCCCTTGCGGCGCCTGCATGGCGACGCGGGTATTTCCGGATCGGCCCGCCGGTCTCCCTGCCTGCCCGGGCGAATTCTGGCGGGATCAACCTGCGGGCCTCTCAGTTTGGCTCCGCATTGAGAAGGGTTGTACAATCCCCCGCATGCAAGCCCTCGTTAGTGCGGCCAAGATCGGCAAGTATGCCTCAGCCGAGAGCGGAGATTCGCTCGAGATGATCGAGCGCCCTACCGGAGGCCTATCCTTTGTCTTGGTCGATGGCCAGAGATCCGGCAAGTCAGCCAAGGCGATCTCAAACGTCGTTGCCCGGAAGGCCATCAGCCTGCTGGCCGAAGGCGTCCGGGACGGCGCCGCCGCCCGTGCCGCATCGGACTATCTGGTCACCTACCGCGCCGGCAAGGTCCTGGCGACGCTCAATATCCTATCGATCGATATCCAGAGCCAAAGCATGGTGGTTACGCGCAATAACCCCGCCCCCGTGCTTCTCGTTCGAGAAGGGACGATCCACGTGCTTGACGAGCCGGTCGAGCCTGTGGGATCGCGCCGAGGGATCCGTCCCTCGATCCGCGAGTTCCCGCTCGAGCCGGGCCTGGTTGCCGTGGTCTTTACCGACGGGCTGATCCACGCCGGCGATCGGATCGGTGAGCCTCTTGACGTCGTGGCTGCTGTTCAGCATCTGATCGAGTCTGACGACCCCGATCCTGCCACATGGGCCGACTGCCTTCTCCAGAGGGCGCTCGAGCTTGATCGGGGCCGGCCTTCGGACGACATCAGCGTCGTCGTGACCGCGATCCAGAGTCGGACTGCGGACGAAACCCGGCGTCTGACCGTGCAGATGCCTCTCTAAGCGTTCGATCCGCGTTTGGCCTCCGAAAGCTCTGATGGAAGGGACCGCCACCAACATGCTTGTGGGCATCGTCGGCCCGTGTGCCTCGGGTAAGTCTACACTGGGGCAGGCGCTCAAGGCCCGCGGGCTGAGCGTACGCCAGGTGGCACAAGAGCACTCGTATGTCCCCCGGATGTGGAAACTGCTCACAAACCCCGACTATCTTGTTTTTCTGGACGCCTCTTTCGAAGTAAGTACCCGAAGGAAGAACCTCACCTGGTCCGAACGCGAGTACGAGGAAGAGCAACGACGCCTATCCCACGCGCGTCAATTCTGTGACCTTTATCTAATGACCGATCGGTTGAGCCCGGAGGAGGTCCTGCAGGCAGTCTTGCACGCGCTCGGCCTTGAAGACCAATCGGCGCAAGGGGTATAATCCGACGATCAGGCCAGCCCAGCGGTGTTGATGTTCGTGCTGGGGCTGGTTTTTCATGAGAAGTGGAGGCAGTCCACCGGATGAGAGCGAACTATCGACGTTGGCTGATTCCCATTGTAATCCTGATCGCAGGCGTCGTGTGGGTTGTCTTGCCGACCAACCCCGGGATCAACATCGGCGCCTTCCATCACAGTATCCGCGTGGTTCGTGGTTTGGACCTTCAGGGCGGCCTGCGGGTGTTGCTCGAGGCCGATGTGCCTGCCGCCCAGGAAGTCACCGGAGAGCAGCTCACTACCGCTCGCTCGATCATCGAGAACCGGGTGAACGGTCTGGGAGTCTCCGAGCCATTGATCCAGATCGCCGGGAACCGACGGATCCTCGTGGAGCTGCCGGGAGTCGGTGATCCCGAGCAAGCGGTGTCGGCGATCAAGGAAACCGGGCTCTTGGAATTCGTCGACCCGGGGACGACGAACCAGGCAGAGGTCATCGCGCTCGAGGGCCAGGTCATCACCACCGACTTCGGCAAAGCCCAATCATCGGAGCCGGTTACGACGCCAGAGGGTTCGACAACCCCCGAAGCGGTTCAGCCCACTCTTGAGGGAACGGCGCCGGCCACGACCGCGTCGGCCACGCCGACCTCCGAGGCCGGCCTCGGCCCGACTCCCCCGACGGTCTTTCACACCGTCATGACCGGGGCCGTGCTCAAGACCGCGGGAGTCAATACCGACCAGACCGGTGTCCCCTACGTCGCCTTCGAGCTGACGAGCGAGGGCAGCGCGCTGTTCGGTGATTACACGAGGACTCATGTGGGAGAGTACCTGGCGATTGTGCTTGACAAGAGAGTGATTTCGGCCCCACGTATCCAGGAGCCGATTACGACCGGGACCGGGAGCATCACCGGGAGCTTCACGGTTGCCGAGGCGAACGCCCTGGCGGTTCAGCTGCGCTACGGCGCGCTGCCCATCCCCTTGCAGGTTGTCGAGAGCAAGAGTGTCGGGCCGACGCTGGGCCAAGACTCGCTCCGCAAGAGCACCGTCGCCGGGATCGTCGGTTTGACGGTCATAATCCTCTTTATGGCACTGTATTACCGCCTGCCCGGGGTTGTAGCTGATCTGGCCTTACTCGTCTACGCACTGACCACCTTCGCCCTGTTCAAGTTGATCCCCGTCACCCTGACCTTGCCCGGCATCGCCGGCTTCGTGCTTTCGATCGGTGTGGCGGTCGACGCCAACATCCTGATCTTCGAACGTATGAAAGAAGAGCTGAGAAACCGCAGGACACTGGTCCAGGCCATCGATCTCGGGTTCTCACGGGCCTGGCCTTCAATCCGAGACTCAAACCTTTCGACATTGATCACCTGCCTGATTCTGTATTGGTTCGGGAGCACATTCGGGGCGAGCATCGTTAAAGGCTTCGCCCTCACGCTGGCGATCGGCGTCGGCGTGAGCCTGTTCACCGCCATTACCGTCACCCGGACTTTCCTGCACGTGATTCTCGACGGCCTGGGTGTCGGCAAACACGCCCGATGGTTCGGTGTCTAGCAGCTCGAGGATGAGTTCGAGTGGGAGTTCTTCAATCGCTGTCGCCTAGGAGCTAGGGATGGATATCGTTGGAAAACGCTACTGGTTCTTCGGACTCTCAGGGCTGGTGATCATCCCCGGGTTGATTGCCCTGCTCGTTTGGGGATTACCGTTGTCGATCGATTTCACCGGCGGGAGTCTGCTCGAGGTGAGTTTCGAAACCGCTCATCGGCCGCAGCCGGCGCAGGTCGTCGCGCTGTACGACTCGCTGGGGATCGGCGATCCGCAGGTCCAAACCGCCGGCGAGACCGACATCGTCGTGAGGAGCAAGCCGATCGACGATCAGGTCGAGTTTCAAATCGTCCGGGAGATGGAGAAGCGTTTCGGCGGGACCGTCACAGTGGTTGGCTTTGAACTCGTGGGCCCGTCTGTAGGGGCGGAGGTGGCTGATCGGGCGGCAATCGCCGTCGGCTTGGCGACCGTGGGGATCCTGGCCTATATCACCTATGCATTCAGGGGCGTTTCGCACGCGCCGCGCTACGGCGTGGCTGCCATCCTGGCGATGCTTCACGACGTGGCGGTTGTCATCGGCGTCGAGGCCATCCTGGGCCATTTCCTCGGCTGGGAAGTCGACTCGCTTTTCCTCACGGCGCTCTTAACCGTGATCGGTTTCTCGGTTCACGATACGATCGTGGTTTTCGATCGCATCCGCGAAAACCAGTCGATCCACCGCCGGCTGGACTATGAGACGCTGGTCAACCATTCCATCGTCCAGACTCTCGACCGGTCGGTCAACACCCAGCTGACCGTCATGCTCACCCTGCTGGCACTCTTGCTTTTTGGCGGGGTGACCACGCGGCACTTCGTCACTGTGCTTTTGGTGGGCGTTTTCAGTGGGACGTACTCTTCGATCTTCAACGCCTCGCCTTTGCTTGTCGTCTGGGAGAATCGTGAATGGCGCACCTGGTTCAAGGGACGCCAGACGTCGGCCGCCTGAGCCGGATCCGCCACAGCACCCTCTCACCCACACGCACCCGAACGCCGCAGGCCGCCCCCAGCGGAGATTCAATGACTGCCTGACAATCGCCGGCCTCGTGAAACGACGGCATCACGACTGGCGAGGTGCCCACCTGCACGCCTCAAGGGGCAAACCAATCCTCGGGTTGTCAGTCTGATGAGTGGGCTTTGCTGAAATGGGAGGGTGGGGAGTCTACCGGACTTTGATCGGCCCGACCCCCACTATGAGGCAGGTGTGCGCTAGTAGTCGCCCCCAAATCCCTGCGAACCGCCTTTATCATTCGGGTCGTCGTCGGCTGCCGCTGCAGGCGGCGTCCCGCTGGACGAGGCCACCGGCGTCGGACTCCCTGCAGGCGGCGCGGTGCCTGGTGCCTCCGACGCGCAAGATGTCGAGGGGTCGGAGCAAGGATCGCCGGCGGTAGGTTCCAGCAGAGGGGTCCCCTGCCTGATCGGCTCCGGCGTCCCCGCAATAATCGACGTGCTCACGGGTGCGAAGGCCTGCGGGGTCCAGGGTCTGTAGTCGGCTTGCAGGCGAGGCCACACCCGCCCCGTCAGACCAGTGGAGTAAACCAATCTGGCTGCCTGAGCGCACAGCAAGAGCAATCCGACAGAGATTGTTGCAATGCCAAGGATGATCACTGCACCCGGCGGCTGTCGGCGCCTGTAGCGCTTTCGCACGGATTCGAGCTCGTCTCTAAACACTGCCTGGCCAGCGCTCCCTCACATGCATTTTGTCGCGGCGATTCACTCCGGCATGCGCCTCCGCGTCTGGTCACGCATATTCGCCTGTCGCACGATCGACTTCCTTCCAGACGCGAAATACGGGCGGTTAATGCCAATACTCCGAGGCGACCGCCTCCCCATAACCTCCACATCGTCAGCTTGAACGTTCCCAGCGGCTCTTAGGGTCCGTGACTGGCCGCCGGCGACGCCCTCAGCCCGGCCCAGACCGTGTTGCCACCGTCGCGCTTGGCATGGTAGAGCGCTTGATCGACTTCCTGAAGGATGTCGTCCGATCTGCGGTGAACGACGGTCCACTCGGCGACACCCAGACTTGCCGACACAGATGTCCCCATCAAGGCCATCTGGTTAATCCTCTTGGCAATCCGGTCGGCAACGGCGCAGGCCTCGTCCAAGTCCGCTTCCGGCAGAAGGACGAGGAACTCGTCACCCCCGTAGCGAGTAGGCATGTCGACCTTGCGGACCTGGTCGCGGATCGCCTGGGCTACCATCTGCAGCACCTTGTCGCCTGCGGGGTGGCCGTGCGTGTCATTGAAGTGCTTCAAGTTGTCGAGATCGATCATGATCAGGGAAAGCGGACGGTTGTAGCGCAGCGCCCGTTCGACTTCCACGTCGAGCGCTTCCTTGAGCTTGTGGCGGTTGTACAACCCGGTCAGAGGATCGGTGACCGCCAATCGCTGGACCTCCTTGAACAGGCGCTTGTTCTCGGCGATCAAACGGCGCAGTTCGAGCGCCCGATTGAGTGCCACGTCAAAGGCCGCCAGGGAGTCGAGGGGTTTGGTGAGATAGTCATAAGCGCCGGCTCGTAGGGCCTCGATCGCCGTCTCGACGGTTGCATTGCCGGTCAAAATGATTGCTTGCAGTTCGGGGTCCGACCGGCGTGCAGCCTGAACCACCTCGAGGCCTGTCGCACCGGGCATATACAAATCGGTCACGACGGCATCGAAGTGATTGCTGGCGATGAACTCGATCGCCTTTGTGCCGTCTTCGGCCTGGATTACCGATAGCCCCATGCGCTCGGCGCGCCGTGCCAGCATGGCGCAGAATGCCGGGTCGTCATCGGCGATCAATACCAGCCCACTGCCGGCGCCCGCCTTGGGGCGAAGCTTCAGATCATCGTTGGGCCGTGTAGCTCGTTCGTCCATCCCTGTGTAACGAGTCAGTCCTTCTTCAACGGGTTTAGTTGCCTGAGAACTTCTTGCACCAACAAGGATACACGATGCCCCGAAGGGCGAACCTTTCAGTCACCATACATACCCCGGGGGTGTGCAGACGCAGGCCTGGGTTCAGTTCGCGGGCCCGGCCTCCAGTCCGGGCATTCCGACCCGAGGGCTAAGGGCATGGCTACATGTGGCCTGGCCGGAGGTACCTGCTCCTATATGTAGGGTATTGCAGGATGCACGCTTGGGCCCACAACCGGTGCCCGGCCTGCCACGTTACTGTCACCTTTCAAGCCGGTAGCCGAAACCATGCACATTGACCAGATACTTCGGGTTCGCCGGGTCCGGTTCGAGCTTCTTGCGCAGCAACCACACGTAGCGACGCAACGCGCTTCCCCCACGCTTGCTGTCGCTCCCCCAAATCTCGGTAACCAGCTCGTCTTGGGATACCGCCTCCCCCGCATGTTGCCCCAGATAGGCGAGCAACCTGAACTCGGTTCGAGTCAGAGCGATCTTCTCCCCTTCAACCAGGACCTCGCGCTTCCGCATATCGATAATTAACGGTCCAGAGTGCACTATGTTTGGGGTTTCGTCAACCCTGGCCGCGCTCCGGGCGAGGACGGCCCGGACCCTGGCGGTCAGCTCGGCCAGGCTAAACGGCTTCGTGACGTAGTCGTCAACGCCAAGTCGGAATCCACGCAGCTTGTCGGCTTCGGTGTCTTTTGCGGTGAGCAGGATAACGGGTGTCTTGGACATCTCACGGATCCGGGCGCAGACCTCCCAGCCATCCATCCCCGGCATCATCAGGTCGAGGACGACCAGGTCCGGGCGTTCCTCAAAGAACGCCTTGAGCGCACTTTGACCTCGATTGGCCCTGACGACTCGAAAGCCCTCGTGCTCGAGGAATTCCGCCAGGAACCTGAGCAAGGTCGGATCGTCGTCGACGGCGAGGATCGTCGTGGTCAAATCCCAACTCCATTGAGATCTCTGGATATGTCCGCTGCAACGCAGATTCTACACCGGAGGCGCTCGAGTCAATGCACGATTGCGTCAGTCCAAAAGAGCCGCGATCTCCGCCGCCCAGGTGCTGAGCTTGTGCCAGATCCTCGGTGGCTGCCCCGACCTCGTCGTCGCTCTCATCTCCGGGGACCCTATCTGGAGTCGGTTCTCGCATCGGCCGCCGGATCAAACAACAGACCGGTCTTCGACGGTGTGTGTCGCGGCGGGGATTGGCACGGCGCTCGCTGCAGTGGAGGTCTACGACGCCGCGGCCGGGCAGAAGCCGCCGAGCGGCCTTGCCCCAACCCGAGCTGAGATCACGCGGGCCAGGAAGCCTAGGCCCAGAGCTTGAGTCGTACGAGGACCCTCGCCCCGCCCCCAGGTGCCTCCTCAATACGGACTTCGCCCGCCATCGCCTCGACCAGCTGCTTCACCAGGTGTAGTCCAAGCCCATGGCCGTAGATCTCGCGCGAATCGGTCGCGTCGAGCCGATGGAACATTTCGAAGACCCGTTCGCGCTCCTCTTCCGGAATGCCGGGACCATTGTCCGAGACGCGGAGGACGACGGCCTCCCGGTCGGCGAACCCATCGATCAAAACGACCCCGGCTGGCGCATACTTCAGCGCGTTGTCGATCAGATGAAATAGTACGCTGGATACCGCCCGACCATCCGCCTCAACCGGGGCCAACCCGGCAGGGAGCTGGAGCTTCAGGCGTCGGCGTTCCTTCCGATCGAAGAACCGATCGACGACCTCGGCTGCCACGATTGCCAGGTCGAGCTTCGCCGGCAGGAGGGGAAAGCGCCCGGCCTCGAGGGCGGAGAGGTCGAGTATGGTCTCCACAAACTCGGTCAGCCGACCGGTCTCGGCCTGGACGAGCTCGATCGATTCACGAGCGCCTCGGTTCAGCTTCGGATAACTTGCCAGGATCAACTCGACCCCGGTCTGGATATTGGTGAGCGGTGTCCGAAGTTCGTGCGACACCAAAGCCACGAACTCGGTCTTGAGGCGATCGAGCTCCTTGAGGTCCTGGTTCAGCCGATTCAGATCACGGACCATTTGCTCCAGCTGCTCCGTTCGGGCTTCGACCTTCTTCTCCAGATCCCGGTTGAGCGCCTCCAAGTCCCGACGGGCAGTAGCCACCTCGTCGAGCGCCCGGTGGAGCGCCTGTTCCCTCTCCTTGATACGCGTCAAATCGTGCGCGACCGCGGCCAACAAGGGCCGCGATCTCCGCTCATCGTAGACGGGACGCAGGGTGAGGTGCACCGGGAAGGTCGTCGAGTCAGATCGGCGGAATGCCCCCTCGCCGGACCAACCCTCGTCGATGGCTTCGCTGATGATGTCTTGGACGGGCCGGTCGGCCAGGATGAATTCGGCCAGTTGGAGATCGTGATCGATCCGAGGATCGATGTGCAGGTTCCGAATAAGCGCCGGGTTCCGCAGGATCAATCGGCCGTCCGACCCTGCCACGAAGGCCATGTCGGCCGAAGTATTCACCAGAGCGGCGAACTGGCGGAACTCCACCTGACCGGCAATGACCCCCTGGCGCGCGACCAGGAGTAGACATAGCAGAACGGCCGTGGCCACCCCCACAGCGTCGAATTTCCCACTCAGCCGCCAATCCAGGGCGGTCGAGCCGACGACAAGGTAGGTGAAACCGATCGGCAGCATCGCCTCCAACCGTCCGCGAAGGCTGCGCTGCCTACCCGGGGCATGATGGGCCGGTAGAACCGAAGCGTCCTGAAGGACGAGTATGGCCAGAAACATGATTAGCCCGGCCAGCATCCGCCCACCTGAGGCTGAGGGCTCAGCTTGATTGACGTCGAGCAACTGGGTGTAACCTGAGGTGAATTCCAGACCTGAGAGGAGCAAGCAGGCAAACCCGATGAGAGAGAAGGACAGCTGCTCGTCCGGGTCGAAAGACAGCAGGACCAGGCGGGCGAGTAGGGTGAACAACGTGAGGTTGGCCACAGGAGAAACCAACACCCAGAATGCCTGGATTGGGCCCGCCACGCCGACATCCAGGATCGAACGTATCACGATCAACCACGCCAGGGCCAGTACCGACAGACAGAGAATGGCGACGTCGAGCGATTCCCTCACTCGACTGAAGCGTTCGGCCGGCAGAACTGGATAGGATCCAAGGGCAGGAATCGCCGCCAGAAAGCCTGCCAGCCTGACGAGATCGGAGAGTGACGGCTGAGAGAGAGAACCGCCGGAGGAGATATAGGCGGCGGCAGCCAGGACATCGGCGATGACCCACAGGCTCAGGCTGATCGCCAGAAATCGCCAGGCGCGGCTGGCTTCAGGACGTCTGCCCGTCCGGCTGATGAGGATCGCGGCAGCGGCAGCGCATCCGCGGGTGAAGATCGCCCCCAGATATCCAAATGCCCGAAGGCCGGAGATCTGCGGCCGTGCCAGGCTCAGGGCGCCGTATAGGATAAGGAGGAGAGTGCTGAGCGCCGCCCAGAAGAGAGGTGACCGGCTCCAGCTCTCGAGTCGTTGTCGCACCATTCCGATTGTAGGTCGACATCCCGCGCACGACAAGAACAGCCAGGTGCAGGATAAAGAGCGGCCCCGCCGAATCAGGCGGGGCCGCTCTTGTTGCTCGTAGCAGAGACTAGCCTAGTCTCCCGGCCCGCCTCCACCGGGGGTGGCCGTACTCGTACTGGTGGGGGCCGTCGTGTCCGACGGCACAGGCCCCGGTTGCGTCTCGGTCCTGGTCGGAGTCGGAGTCCTGGTCTTCGTTCGAGTTGGTGATGGCCCAGGAGTGTTGCTTGGGGGAATGGCGGTCGGCGTGCGGGATAGAGTCCTGGTGGGTGACGGGCCGAACGTCGGCGTCCGTGTCGGTGTATCCGTCGGGGCGGCTGAGACGAAGATGTGGCGCGTCATCGTGCAGGTCGACCCCCAGCCGTCGAAGGCGAAGGTCAGCCCGACGGTGAAGTCGCCCGAGATCCCTTCGGCATCGGCCGGTCCATTCTTGAAGTCAGCCCTCCATGTGAACTCCTGGCCCGCACCCAACTCAACCCACCTGCCCCCATCATCGGTGGGTGAGCTGCTGTCGTCGCCACCCCAATATCGAGTGTCGTCAAGATCGGCGTCAAAGTCAAACCAGTTGAGGTCGGTCAGCGTCGACATCTGCGGCCACTCGAAGTGCGTCGTCGTCAGGAAGGCCGACATCACGTTGTCGTTTTGGACATCCGCCAGGATCTTGTCCTGATTGTTGCTCCACATCCCAGTGAAGTAGATCTTGCTGCAGTCCGGGGTCTCGGTCGAAGTGGGAGATGGCGAGTTGGTGGGGCTTGGCGAGGGTGAGGGAGACGCCGTCGGCGTGGCGGTCACCGTCGCCGGCAGGGTCGGGACCCCGCCGGGCAGGGCGACGACACGCGCCGTCCGGAACTGCTCGACGATCGCCTCGCGCCGCGAGTTGAGGTGCAGCTCGGGCCAAAAACCGCTCAGACCCGGGACGATCAACGGGTGGTTGAAATCGACGGTCACCGAGACGAGCTGGCCCGGTTGACCCGGGTCATCCGCCGGAAGGCAGTCGGCCGAGTCGAAAGTGCTCAAGGGATCGGGATCCTGGTATTTGAGCGCCGTGCACACTGTGACCTTGAAGTAGCCGGGCGCGTTCCACGGGACGCTCTCGTTGCGAAGGATGGCAACCGCCCCTGCTCGGGCAGCGGCCTTGATCGAGTCGATGCGGGCCTGCTCCTTCAACGCGTCCGTGTCACACGGCGCAGTGCACAGGGCCGGATCGAATTCACCGGTGACAGCGTAGCGCACCCCAAACCGGGCCCCGTTCTCGATCGCCAACCAGGCATGGAGCAGCCGGGCCAGCTCGATGATCGTGAAGACCACGATCAGCAAGACCGGCAAGATCAGGGCGAATTCGACCAGGCCCTGGGCGCGCGAGCGATGCGGTCGAGGGGCTTCTTGGGTCGGTTCTAAAGTGTCCATACTCACTGCCTCACTAGTGGTTGATCCGAGTGAAGATCCGTGAAGCGATCGCTTCGAAGACCTTCTGCAGGTCGGCGCCTTCAGGGGCGAAGTAGTAGTTGCCACAGGATGTACCGACGGGGTAAGCCGGCGGACCATTGCAGGGGTCGTTAAGCGGGTCGGGATTCCCGTTGTCGCCGACGTTGGCGATGTAGCGAAGCAGTTGCTCGCCGGCGTCCGGGTCGCCTCCGCGTGCGTACTCCGTGACGGCATCCCCGAGCCCGATGCTGAAGATCACCGCTCCCTGGCCCGGCTGAGCACAAGCAGGCGGCTGGGGTAAGGTGAGGGCATCCGGGCAGCCGACGAAATCTGCCATATCCCGCGCTCGATCATCGGCGTCATAGAAGTCCGTGTCAGTGCTGACATGGCGCGTCCCCGGATCTCCGTCGCCATCCTGGCAGTACGGAGGCCCGCCACCCGCAGGAGAAGCCCATGTCGACGGGGGGCAGATCCATTCGACGGAGGGTGTGTACGTGCGGACAGCGGCATTGGCCGCGCCGTCGGTCAGCAGGACAACGATCCACACCGCCTCCTGGCGGCCGCGCGGTGGGCCCAACGGAGCGAGCGGGTCGGGGCCGAACTCGCCCCCGGCCTGCTGCAAGCCGTCGGCGATGTTGGTGGGCATGCAACCTCTTGGATCAGGACGCCAGCCGGGGCAGTCCGCCAGGGTAGGCTCCCATTCAGCTTCAATGCTGTCCAAACCGGCAATGACGCACGCCTCGGGGTCCGGTGAGGACACGCAAGAGCTCAGTGAAAGCACGATCGTCGGATACCTGCCGAAAGTGATAAGGGCGATCCGGTCGTAGGGGAAGTTGGTGCGGAGCACCAGCTCCTTGGCCGCCGCCCGGACTTCCTCGAAGGGATGGCACATGTTGAAGTCGTCGGCCGCCCAGCGGCACCCGCCGGCGCCGGGGTCAAGTGGGTCGCCGATCCAGCTTTCGGCGTGGCCATTCGGCCCACCTCCCAGCTCGGTCCCATAGTACTCATCACAGTCATCCGCCTCATCTACGCCGTCGCCGTCGTTGTCGATGTCGTCATCGCACAGGTCGTAGGCCATCGAGGGCGAAACGTCGATGGCCAGAACCAGGTCGACGGAGGCGGCCTCGGAGATGGCGTTGGCGCTGATCGGAGTCGATCCCCATCCGATGATCGGGAGAAAGGCGAAGTTCACGATGCTGCTGGCTGTCACCTGTACGACTTTGCGCGGCGGATCACCGACGGGCGGGCACAGAGCTGGATCGTTATAACTCGGGTACGCACCCGAGAGGTCGCACACCCTGAGATCGACCGTCGAGAACTCCAGGCCGTTGAGCTGAATGAACTCTTCCGCCGAAGCCTTGAGCTCAGGTGGGGTGCGCCCCTCGCGGAACTGGCTCGCAGCCGCAAGAGAGGCGGCGTCCACCGCCCGGCGCAGGTGCCCAACGTTGGTGAACAGGATGCCGGCGTCGACCGTCAGGCCGATGAAGGCCGCCAACCCGATAAAGGCGAGGGCGAGCAGGATCAGGGCTTGGCCGCGTTCGCGGCGTGAAGGGTTTTGTGTCTTCATGGCGTTGGCGTCGGCTCCGAGGCCACATTCGGGTAAAGGCTATAGGCGTGCAGCTCGATCGGGTCATTCACGACTGCCGTAATCCAGGGCAACCCGAGGACCATGTTGTAGTCGTAGAAGATCTCGACGAGAACGACACCCGTATTCGCCGGGAGAGATGGCAACGGCGCCAGGAGGTTCGTGACGTCCGCCGAGGAGAATTTCGATGCGTGATGGCAGTACGACCGCCATCCCATCTCTCCGCCGTTCGGCTGGCCCATACAAGTCGGGCGGGTGGCATCGCTATCAGTGAACGCCGGCGGATAGCGGGCAGTGACCGTCTTGCCCGTGACGGCGAAAATGGAGACCACCACGTCGTCCGTGTCTTCATCCAGCGTGAGCTGTCTTGCCTGCCCCAGGTTGTACTTAGCGTAATTGAGGGCGCGCGCGTAGAACAATCCGTTGTAGAGAATGAACGCGGCTGTCGTATCGTCATGGATCGGATCATCGTCGGCGGAGTAGCGACTCACCTCGCGGGCACTATCGACCAGATCCAAGTAGTGGTTGAGCGCCAGGCCGAACTCGACGAGACCCGACAGCATCATCATCAACAGGGGCAGCAGTATGGTGAATTCGACGAGGCTTTGACCCAGACGCTTCTTGGGGGGCCTCTTCTTCCCCTTGGTTTGCTCAGGAATTGAAGGATGCATGCCCTTCTCCGCTTCCGCAAAATGACCGTACGTGCGGAGCCTTTACGCCCCGTAACGTGCACTCATTATAGGGGGTCGCTCATAGGGGGCCGGGTAGTACTCAAGGGCCGGTGGGGTGACTTGTCGCCGACGGATAACGATCCTGTAACAGAATCCAAACAACAGGGCGCCTGGCACTCGGCCTCCCGGCCTTACCTCCCCTGCCGCATACGCCGAGCCTGTCGCCCCATCCAGGCCACGAAGCTGCTCAATCCGGAAAGCCATGATGGGGGAGGTCGGGCAATTGGGGGCCCCTCTCCCTTGTCACTCCGAGCAAGCCCTGGATGGGCAAGCTAGGAATCCTCGAAACGTGACCCTCTCAGCCCGCCGCGGACGCGGAACTCCCTGATCCCGGCACAGACAGAATGAAACGGGGCAGCCGCTCAGAAATAGACGAGGAAGGCACCAAAGATGAGAAACGGCCCGTAAGGGATCGGGACAAAGGCCGTGTACCGCTTCCGAGCAAGCATGATGATCAAGTAGACCAGGCTGAATAGTCCGGCGGCCAGCATGCCAACGAGAAGTGCAGCCACCACACCCGGCCACCCGACCGCGAGACCGATCAGGGCCGCCAGGTTGACGTCACCAAAGCCGAATGCAACCTCCTCCAGAGCGCGTCCCCGCAATCGGCTGACGGCTTTGGCGAAAGCCTCACCCAGCAGAAACAGCCCGAGAACTGCGATAAATCCGACCGCGCCTCCAATGAGAGTACGCAGCGGGCCGGGGGTTGGACTCAGCACTCCCAAGAGCCCGATGACCGCCCCCGCTGGCACGCTGACGACATGCAGGATGAGCCGGTGTTCCAGGTCGATCACTGCAATCAGCAGAAAGATCGAAGTGATCAGGAGGGAAGACATGAACCGATCGAGGGAGGGTTGGTAGACGAAGATCCACAACGTACCGAGTATCGCAACGACTTCAACAACTGGAGCGCGCAATCCGCGGAGAGTCCCGCAGTAAGGACAGCTTCGCGCCCGGGTGAGTAAGCCCACCACCCCCAACCACGCTCGTAATGGTCGAGGGGCGCCGCACGTGCGGCATGAAGGCGTGTTTATCTGCCGTTGCACCGGGAGGCTATCGGCGAGGGCATTCACGATCCCACCGACCATCAAACCCAGGAATGAGACAAGAATGTAATCCATACCGCGCGATTATATCTCGGTACTCTGAACCTCCCGTCCCATCTCCCCTGTCTGACTATCCCGGGTACACGCCGGTCAAGGTAGCATGCATCGCGTGAAGTTGCGGAGCGATGCGACTGTCATGGACAGCACTTGAGGCGGATGCTAGAATGCCGTCGTGGACCGTGATCTTCCGCAACCCGACCGTGAGCGGCTGAGCGCCCTCACCGCGCTCGTCGTTCTTGCGTATGGCTTGATACGCATTGTCGTTCTGCCCAGCGTCGCCGTCCGCTTCGGCGCACTCGGGATCATCGTCCAACTCAATTTCGACACGCAGTTCGTCATGCTCACCTTGGCCGCCGCCCTGGCGGCATCGGGTTCCGACTGGCTGATTCGCTCCCACCCGGGCTTCGAAGACACCAACGCCCCCGATATCGATCACATGATCGTCCCGGGCCTGGCCGCCCTCGGCCTCGGCGCGATTCTGGCGAGGGTTCCGGCCGGGATCGGGCTTTGGATTGGCCTGGCGCTCACTGTCGGACTACTTGTGTCGGTCTTGGTGGCCGAGTACGTCGTCGTCGATCCGCTTGACCCACGCCGCGATATCGCCGCCGTCGGGCTCTCCTCCTTAAGCATCCTCCTCCTGGCCGGCGCCTTCTTTGCCATCCGCGGATTGGGTCTGCGCGCGGTATTCGCCATCCCGCTCATCCTGGTCGGGGCATGGGCTGTGGCGGGCCGCCTGCTCACGCTGGCCACCCCGCGCGGCCAGGCCTGGCTTCAGGCGGGGGTCTTAGGAGTGCTCACCTCGCAAGTTGCGTGGGGGCTTCACTATTGGCGAGTAAACCCGGTCCAAGAAGCGCTCGTGCTGACCTTGGTTGTCTACTTGGGGATCAACCTGATTACCGTGCACTTCACGGGGAGGCTCAGTCCGTCCCGCTGGGTCGAATTCGGCGCGATTGCTGCGCTCGGTTTGGCGACAGTCATCCTTCTGGCGTGAAGGCAGTCAACGGACGCGGCGCACTCGACGGCTATAAGATGTTCGAGCTGAGGCGAACGCACCCGCATAGATTCCCCATTCTGGTTCGGGCACGTCTAGTCGCAGAATGAAACCGCCCACTGGCTTGTCTCGTCAGGGGCGGACACGTCCTCGAGCTTGCCTTTGGCGGGAGATACCGACTCAATCGTGTTCGGAAGAGCCTCGATCCCGGCGGGCTCGCCAACCGACCACGCGCTCGGTCCCAGCCACCAGCCGCCTGATGTTCGGCCTGAGCGCGACAAGGAGCAGGATTTCGACCAACAGTCCGAAGGCGATGTACTCGCCGGGGATGTACCCCGCCCTGGCGGCCCAGGTGAATGCGGCCGTGATGATCAGGCCGGTGCTCATGGTGGCCACCGAGGCATACCCAATCCCCATGAGGACCAAGAGAGAGAGAGGGATGACGATCAGAGGTGAGGGTGCCCACAATCCGAAAGCTGCGCCGACAGTCGGCGCACCTCCCGCCCCTCCGCGCAATCGAATCACACCGTCCCGCCGCTCGACGAGGAAGATGGAATAGTTGTGGCCGAGGACGGCCGCCAGGCCGGCGAGCACCTCGACCCAGGCCATGCCTCCGGTGAGCCCCCGGGCGAGCCAGACCGCGGCTGCGCCTTTCAGGGCATCCGCCAGCGCGGTCGCCGCTCCCGCCCATAGCCCGGCGGCCCGCATGGCATTCGTCCCGCCCGTCCTTCCACTGTGCAGGTGACGCAAGTCCAAGCCCGTCGATATACGAACGATCAACACTCCGAACGGGACCGAACCCATAACGTAGGCCGCAACCACTGCCACGACTGCCAGGACACCTTGCACTTCAGTCCCCTCCCCGCCCACTCGAGCTTCTCGAACCATCGTCCCGTTTGTCGATCGGAGGAGTCACGCCTCCTCAACCGGATCGATGATCGCAATCGACCTCGGCCCACTCTCATCCAGCCGGAATGCATGGCAGATCCATCCGTGCTCCCCGGGTGACCAGATGAGATAGGCGGCCTCGAGGAACGCCGCTTCTCGAAGATCTTGACTGGAGAGGCCGGAGGGACCTACGGGATGAGAATGGTAGATCCCGACCAGTTCAAGCCCCGCGTCCTCGATCGCCTGCATCGCATGTAGCTGTCCGCGGGGGTCCATCCTGAAACGCGTCGGACTGTGGGAGATGTTCTCGACGGGGACCGCCATGCGAACCTCTTGCCCGTCTCCTCCCAGGAGGCCGCAGACTTCCTCGGCCTGAAGACTGCGCACGTGATCTGACATGATCTGCATTTCGCGGGTTCGAATGCGCAGGACAGCAGGTCCAGGGGCCATCACCCGAATTATACAGGACTGGTCGGAAATCACGCCACAAGCCCAAGGTAAACCCGGCCAAGACCATCGCCGGTGCGAGCATTCTCGGGGCTTAGGAGTTACAGGGTGAGTGTGACTTGATCTGAAGGTCAGCACGGTAGATAATGGTCGCAGGCGCCTCAAGCTTGAACGTTCACGGAGAAGGCGAGTGCGACTGCAATGACTGACGAACCTGAGAAGCTCCCGGTCGACGTCTTGGGCTACCAGGTCGACCACCACGTACGCCGCGACCCGCACCGTCAAGCGGCTGCGCTTTCCGACATCATCCTCGGAGGGCAGGACGGCCTGGTGAACGTGCTTGGGGTAATCCTGGGCGTGGCAGCCGCCACTGCCAATACCAGGATTGTCCTCGCCGCCGGGATGGCGGCCACCTTCGCCGAGTCGGTATCTATGGCAGCCGTCGCGTATACTTCCCGCTTAACGGACTCGGCGTTCTACCAAAGCGAGCGCGAGCGCGAATTCCGGCACGTTCATCTCGTGCCGTCAGTTGAGCGGCAGGAGATACGCGAGATCTATCATAACAAAGGCTTCGAGGGCGAGTTGCTCGATCGGATCGTCGAAACCATCACCGCCGACACAGACACCTGGGTGGGCGTGATGATGAGCGAAGAGCACAAGCTGTCTCCGACAGACCGCCCGATGGCGCTCCGCTCAGGCTTGATCGTCGGCCTGTCGGCGATAATCGGGTCACTAATCCCGCTCTCGCCGTTTATCTTCTTCCCGGTACAAGTCGGGATTTGGAGCTCCGTCCTTCTAGGAGCCCTGACCTTATTCGTCGTTGGCGTCTACAAGGCCCGGGCGACGGTCGGCCACGCGGGCCGAAGCGGACTGGAGATGGCTGTCATCGGCACACTGAGCGCCATGGTGGGGTATGTCGTCGGGCTGATATTCCGGGTGCCGGGGACATCGTAGACGGCGACTCCTGTGTACATGATGGGGAGAGGGCGCCCACCCCTTGCGTCATTCCGTCCCTGCCGGGATCCAGTCAAGCTCATCGTCCCGACCCAGCACCTGCGGTTCTGGGCAGGTGTGTCCTTCGGGAGGACGAACGGTGCTTCGCGAAGCCCCCGCAAGGGGGCGAGGAATCCCCAGATACGTGAGGTGGTGACCTCGGCTGAGGTCATCGTTCGTCGTCCAATTCACTATCCGACAATCCCCCCTTCGGTCAGCCGGCGAACGTCTCCGAGCGCACGCTCGATATCGCCCGGCTCAACCTGCCCCCCAGTATCAACATGCTGCAATCCCCCTCGCGCCGCCTTCTCCAATGCCACTTCGCGCACCGACCTGCCTTGGGCGAGCGCCTCCTTCACCAGCGCCGCGCCCGCGGCGTAGCCGATAAGAGGATTGAGGGCGGTCACGATAATGGCGTTCCGCTCCAGCCAGGCGGTTGCCTGCTCGGTGTTTGCTTCAACCCCGCGGACACACTTGTCTGTAAACGAGCCGATTGACCCGATCATCACCTGCATCATCTCGAACAAGCTGTGAGCGATAATCGGCATCATGACATTTAGCTCAAGCTGACCGGCTTGCGCCGCGAGGGTGATCGTCGTGTCGCATCCAATAACGTGGAACATCGCCATGTCGAGCATCTCCGCCATGACTGGATTGACCTTCCCGGGCATGATGCTCGACCCTGGCTGGACGGCCGGGAGGCGGAGCTCATTCAAACCGGTTGCCGGACCGGAGGCAAGCAAGCGGAAGTCGTTTGCGACGCGGATCAAGGTCGACGCCAGCGTGCGCAGCCCGCCCGAGAAATCTGCCATGTCGGCCATCGATTGCATGCTCTCGAAGAGGTTGTCCGATCCGGAGAGCTCGAGACCGCTCAGGTCGGCAAGCCTTTGGACCATCCTGCGATGGTATTCGGGATGAGCGTTCAGTCCGGTGCCGACTGCCGTTCCGCCGATCCCAAGCCGGCGGAGCCCATCCGCCGCGCGTCGGATGCGTTGACCGTCGCGCTCGACCGCGCGGGCATAACCCCCGAACTCCTGCCCGAGACGGATCGGGACCGCATCCTGCAAGTGAGTGCGGCCCGACTTGAGGACTCCGTCAAACGCTCTCGCCTTCTCTCCGAGCGCCGCCGAAAGCTCGTCGATGGCTTCCATCAGTTCCTCGAGGCGCCATAGACACCCCAGTCGGATGGCGGTCGGGATCGTGTCGTTTGTCGACTGTGACATGTTGACGTGGTCGTTGGGATGGACCCGGTATTCTCCGAGTGCGCCTCCCAGGATCACGGTCGCTCGGTTGGCGATAACCTCGTTAGTGTTCATATTATGACTTGTGCCGGCCCCGGCCTGGAAGGGGTCGACGATGAATTGGTCGTCCCACCTTCCTTGCCTGACCTCCTCGGCCGCCTCGGAGATCGTCCTCGCCCGCTCGGCATCCAAGAGCCCGAGGGCCTGATGGACCTCGGCGGCGGCGCGCTTGATCGTCGCCATCCCCCAGATGAAGGCCCGCCAGGTCCTCAAGCCGGAGACCCGGAAGTTCATCGCCGCCCGCATGGTTTGGGCACCGTAGAGAGCTTCCGCCGGAACCAGTACCTCACCGATCGAATCGCGTTCTCTCCGAGTGGCCATGTCGACTGCCATCTTCGATCCCCTCTCTATCCTGCCCCACCGGGCATCTCGGGCGCTCTCTTCAACTGATTGCCGGGTTGCCCTGGAAGCAAAGAGGGAGCCGTGAGGCTCCCTCTGACAAACGCGCTGGCCATACCCCTCAGGATTCCAGAGCCTTGTAGCCCGGACCCTTTGAGAAGTAATCGTAGTTTGGCTTGATGTCCGGCGTCAGGTCGACCACTTGCCCCGCCTCCAGCTTGCGGGTGAAGTTCAGGTGGACTGCTTCCCCGTGCTCATTCTCGCCGTCCCAGGGTTGATCGAATCCGGCCGCGCCGGATGGCATGGCCTGGACCTCGCCTCCCTTGGCAGCGTATGCCGGTGGGACTTCCTCCTCCGTGAATATCGCCTCGAAGGGGCATTCAGGAATGCAGGCGCCGCAGTCAATGCATGTGTCTGGATCGATGTAGTACCACGGCCACTCGTCCACGGGCTTACCCGGAACGATGCACTCGACCGGGCAAACATCCACGCAGGACGAGTCCCGCAGGCACAGGCTGGTGATGATATGCGTCATCTCCTGATCCTCCGAGAGAGTTGGCTGAATGTCCGGGGCTGATGCTGATGCGCTAGCCCATCTGACGTTCGAACTTCTCGCCGACGGTTTTCCAGTTTACCACATTCCACCAGGCGGCCACGTAGTCGGCGCGGCGGTTCTGGTATTTCAAGTAATAAGCGTGCTCCCAGACATCGAGGCCGAGGACAGGTTTCATCCCTTCGGAGACCGGGTTGTCCTGGTTGGCCGTCGAAATGACCTTGAGCCCGCCCGACTTGTCCAGGACCAGCCAGGCCCAACCACTCCCGAAACGCCCCATGGCCGCCTTGGAGAATTCCTCCTTGAAGGTTGCGAAGTTCCCTAAGGCCTTGGTGATCGCATTCCCCAATGACCCTTTTGCCTCGCCCCCTGCCCCGGGGCCCATCGACAGCCAGAACATCGAGTGGTTGTAGTGGCCTCCGCCGTTGTTGCGGACCGCCATCCGGATCGATTCGGGGACGGCATTCAAATCAGAAAGCAGCTCCTCCACGGCCTTGTTCTGGAGTGCTGCTTGTCCCTCGAGCGCCTTGTTCACATTGCTAATGTACGCGGCGTGGTGCTTTGAGTGATGGATCTCCATCGTCTGGGCATCGATATGCGGTTCGAGTGCGTTGTAGGGATACGGAAGCGCGGGTAACTCGTACGGCATGTTGACACTGCTCCTCTCGTTTGGCTCGGGTCACCACCTGATCACCCCGCACGATTTCACCCGCGCTGCGGGTGAGATTGTGTCACTCGGCAGCTCGGCTGCCACAATCGAGGCGATTCGCTCTCTGGGACGTTCCAGGTTGACCCGGATGCACAAATCCGGTACCATCGGTGGACGTCTTCGGCGGCCGGAATTCGGCAATTGTGTGGTCGCCGATCATTGTAGACCCCCGCTTCGGATTTTGTCAAGCTAACTATGCGAATTCATCCCGGTGCCGCGATCAGTGCACGCGAGGAGAATGGCCGTCCTCCGATTCCGCCCATGGCCGGGATAGCCATCGGAATGCTCGCGTTTTCGACGTCTGCTATCATCACTCGCTACGCCCAAGTCTACGCGCCCTCCCTCGTCATCGCCGCCTACCGCCTTGCACTGGCCTCACTCATCCTTGCCCCTATCGTCCTCCTGCGCTACCGGACGACCCTGGGCAGCATGGATCGGCGAGAGCTCCTTCTGGCCCTGGCCAGCGGAGGCTTCTTGGCCACTCACTTCGGGACCTGGATCACCTCGCTCGAGTATACGACGGTGGCCAGTTCCCTCGTGCTGGTCTGGACTTCTCCTCTCTTCGTGGCTCTGCTCTCTCCCTTGACGCTCGGCGAGCCGATCTCCCCTCCCGTCCGGTATGGGCTGGCCGTCGCCCTCACAGGCAGCGTCATCGTCGGCCTTAGCGATGCCTGCGCCTGGCGGGCCGGGTTTTCCTGCCCTTCTCTCGGCCATCTCTTCCAGGGCAGGGCAGCCTTCGGGGACCTGCTGGCGCTGGCCGGGGCGGTCGCAGGCGCCGGCTACATCATCTTGGGACGTCGGCTGCGCCGGACTATGGCCCTCGTCCCCTACATCAGCCTGGCTTACGGAGCGGCTGCCGTTGTTCTCATTGTTGGTGTTAGCCTCTTGGGTCAGCCTGCGTTTGGCTATCCAGCGAAGGCGTATGGTCTGTTCGCCCTGTTGGCGCTTCTACCTCAGCTCATCGCCCATTCGACGTACAATTGGGCATTACGATACTTGTCGGCGGCCTACGTCTCGGTTGCTCTTTTAGGCGAGCCTGTCGGATCGACGATCCTGGCGTACTTCCTTCTCGGCGAACACCCGGCCGGCATGATGCTCGTCGGAGGGCTCTTGATCTTGATCGGCATCGCGCTCGCCTCGCGCAGACGAGCCGACCAAAAAGGTCTGGCTGGCCCGCCGCCGGAACTGGGGTGAGGCCTTCGGAGGGTCCCAATGCAGACACGCTGCTACCGATGTGGCTGGAGTTATGCGATCAAACAGGACGAGATCATCGCCGCTCTGGAAGCACTCGAGGCCGGCGGAGGCGTGCACTATGATGCGCGCTGCCCGCGCTGCCGACACATCAACAAGCTCTCGATCGAGATGCTGCGGCGCGCTGCGCCCAGGCCTGTGACGGGAAAGGCCTCCGAAGAACCCGAGGCCGCCGAGGGACCGTCATCAGAAAGCTAGAGGCTGAGAGACCGGTGTCTGGACGGCCTGTCATCTCCCCCGAAAACCTTCTAGCGCATCTCGACGATCCTCTGTGGGCTATCGTTGATTGCACGTTTGATTTGAGCCAACCTCTCCAAGGCGAGTCCGAGTACCTCCGATCACACATCCCGGGCGCAGTCTACGCCGATCTCGAGCGGGACTTGTCGGCAACGCGCGACGGCACGAATGGTCGCCATCCGCTTCCGGCGCCCCAGGCCCTGGCCGTAGTCTTCTCGAGGCTCGGCATCGACGACTCGTGCATGGTCGTGGCCTATGATCGTTCCGGGGGACCCTATGCTTCCCGACTTTGGTGGAGCCTGCGCTACCTGGGTCACTTCAAGGTTGCGGTTCTGGACGGAGGTTTCCCGGCATGGCTGAAAGCCGGATATCCTGTTCGATCGGGAGGCGAGCAGCGCGATCCCGCCCATTTCGTGCCATCCCTCCAGACAAAGATGCTGGTGAACGCGGACGAGATCGGCCGGCCGGGCGAGAAGACGCTTCGCTTGCTAGACGCACGGGCACCGGACAGGTTTCGCGGCGACGAGGAGCCGCTGGACCCTGCCGCCGGTCACATTCCGGGGGCTGTCAACGTGTTCTGGAAAGACAACCTGGACGAAGAAGGAGGCTTCATTTCATCGGAGCTGCTCAAGGAGCGGTATCGACGGGTCCTCGGCCGATATCCGCCTTCGGCGGCAGTCGCCTACTGTGGATCGGGCGTTACAGCCTGTCACCTCTTGTTGGCGATGGAATGTGCCGGGATAGGCGGGGCCCGGCTCTACGCCGGATCTTGGTCGGAGTGGTCTTCCGACGCAAGCCGACCGGTGGCATTGGGCGACGAACTACTCCCGGCAGGCTCCTGATCGATGAGCGCCGAGCGCCGCCTCCGAGTCGGCGCAAGTGGATCGGCATCCGATCGCCTCATGTGTCTACCTGGGCCTGGGTGGGGCTGCAATTGGGCGAACAAAGCCGGGTCTCCCGGGAGCTTCATGGACACCCGTCCCGGACCTAGCGGTATATCCCTTGCTGCAAGATCATCTCGGCCACGCCAGCCGGGAGCAGGTGCCGAAAGGGCTCGCCCGCACCGATCCTGCGGCGGATCTCCATCGCCGAGAAACCCACCACCGGCGCGTTGAAAAAGCGGACCTTCTCGGCTACACCAGGCACGGCCGCCGACAGCTGGTCCATGTCGACCTCCACCCCCGGACGTAGCATCACCCCCAAAGCCGAGCAGGCTGCGACGAAACGATCAGGGGCATACCATGCCGGCAGGTCGCGCAGCGAGTCGGCCCCCATCAGGTATGCAAACTCCGTCTTCGGCATCCGATCTGCCAGCCAGGCCAATGTTCCCAACGCGTAATGCGGTGGCGGACGGTCGATATCAGCGCGGGAAAGCTCAAAGACGGAATCCGATTGGATGGCCGCCTCGACCATCGCCACTCGCTGTTCCACTGTGGCCCGCGGAGGTGCGTTCTTTAGCGGGGGATCCGCCGTGACGACCCACAGCACTCGATCGAGTCCCAGCATCCACCGCCCTTCGTCGGCGAGTATCAAGTGACCCAGATGAGGCGGATCAAAGGACCCGCCGAAGACGCCGATCAATCCCGCCACTCCAACTCGTGACCTCCGATCCTCACCGTGTCCCCGGCCTTCGCTCCAGCTTGTCTTAACGCCTGCTCGATCCCCAGGCGCGTCATCAAGCGTTGGAACCGATGCAAGGCTTCATCGTACTCCCAATACGTCATGTCGGCCGCGCGCTCGATGGCCTCTCCAGCAACCCTCCATGCACCATCCATCTCCCGCCGGATCTCGAATTGATCGGGGTCGGCCTTGGGCCGGTAAACCGGGACTTCCCCGGCTTCCTGCCGCGGCCGTACCTGGCTGACGGCGTCGTATGCCGCCGTCAGAAGCGGGCGCAAACCCGTCTGCGCGAGCGCTGAGATCGCGTAAGGTTTGTGTCCGAGTTTTCCAAAGGCACTCGTGAGAGACTGCAACCTCTCGACGACTTCAGGCAGGTCGACCTTGTTGATGGCCAGCACCTGCGGCTTGTCGGCCAGCCCAGGATCGAAGAGAGCCAATTCGGCGTTGATCTGTGAGAAGTCGGCCAGCGGGTCGGCGGCGCTGCCGTCGATGAGGTGTATCAGCCCGCGGGTCCGTGTCACATGGCGGAGGAAGCCGGCGCCGAGGCCGGCGCCCCGGTGCGCGCCCTCGATGAGGCCGGGGATATCCGCCAGGACGAGCGTCGTGCCGTCATCGAGATCGACGACGCCCAGATTGGGCTCGAGGGTGGTGAAAGGATAGTCTGCCACCTTCGGCCGGGCATTGGAGACAGCCGCCAGCAGGGTCGACTTTCCAGCGTTCGGGACTCCGACGATACCCACATCGGCCAGAAGCCGGAGTTCCAGCTTTAGCCGTCTCTCCTGCCCGGGCTCGCCGCGCTCAGCCATGCGCGGCGCCTGGTTACGCGAGGTCGCATAGCGAGCGTTGCCTCGGCCGCCCCTGCCTCCGCGACAGACTTGCAGGCGCTCCTCAGACCCCACCAGATCCCCCAAGAGGGAGTCATCCGATGCATCCAAGACGAGCGTCCCTGGGGGGACATCGATCACAACGTCGTCGCCGCTGCGCCCCGTCTTGTCCTGCCTCCCGCCGTTCCTGCCGTCCTTAGCACGATAATGGGCATTGTGCCGGAGGTGGGCCAGGGTACCCAGCCCTTGTCGGACGGCGATGATCACATCGCCACCCTTGCCTCCATCGCCTCCGTCCGGCCCGCCGCGCGGCACATACTTCTCATGCCGGAAATGAACCACGCCATCCCCTCCGCGCCCGGAGGACACGAGGATACGCGCTTCGTCGATGAACATCGTTTTTCGATTGCTCTCTTTGTCAGGGCGCAGGATCGGAGACAACACGCAGGGCGAACTTGAGGATTATAACAGACCAACCGCGTTGACCGATTTAGGGTCAAGCCCTGGCGAGTAGACCGACCTCCAACGCGATACATTCCACGCGAGCCGTCGGGCTGGGGGGCCGCCGATTGCGCAAGTTTGCACGGGCCATCCTCTTGTGATAAAGTTCTCCCACTTCCCGCCCGGGTCCCTTGGAGCATGACATGCCAGCTTCCTCAGTTCCCGATATCGTCGTCGGCCGCCTTCCACTCTACCTGCGGGCGCTCTCGCAGATGACGACGGAGGGGAAAGAGGTGACCTCCTCCCAGGAGCTCGGCGAACGACTGGGGATCTCTTCCGCACAGATCCGCAAGGACCTCTCCCAGTTCGGCGAATTCGGCAAGCAAGGGACTGGTTACGCCATCCCTTTCCTGGCTGACCAGCTCAGGCGAATTCTGCGCGTCAAAAACATCTGGGACGTCGCACTGGTGGGTGTGGGCGACCTCGGGCGGGCCGTTGCCCACTACGCCGGCTTCGTCGATCGCGGTTACAGGATCGTGGCCTTATACGACAACGATCCGCGCAAGATCGGCCAGCAGATTGGCTCCTTTACGATCATGGACTCGGCGACCATGGTGTCGGATATTCGCTCCCGGGAAATCCGTATGGCTATGCTCGCCGTCCCGGCGTCCGACGCGCAGGAAGTCAGCGCGCGTCTGATCGAGGCCGGTGTGCGGGCCATCCTGTGCTACGCGCCGACCTCGATCGTGGTCCCGGATACGGTCCGCGTCCAGTACATCGACCCCGTCCTTCACCTTCAACGGATGACGTACTACCTCGGTTGATTTCCTGCGCGTGTTTGGCGCCCCCCACCCAGATCACTCAGGCCGGAACGAGCCCTCGCAGGCCACCCGACGGAGGCTTTCCCCCTCCCCTGATAGATCCCGAGAAACGGCTTTGAGCCTATTCCTGGGGGAGGGGGTCAGAATGTGGAATGTGAGTTTTGAGCATGGAAACGTGCTAGGGGGTCGTGCTTGGGTCAGGGACATCGGACGCCGAAATGGGGTTCCGTACTTGCGGGCAATTCTGGACAGCAGATCCCGGAGCCCGGATGGGCCGACCACGGAGAGAGTCAGACCGGCGGCAGGCTTCGGCGCAAGCGCTCGAGCATGCCGAGGGCCTTGGCCGACCCCTTGGCGATGCAGGCGGTCGGCTCCTCCGCCAGATAGGCCGGCACACCTGTCTCACGCGTAAGCCACTTGTCGATCCCGCGCAGCAACGCCCCGCCGCCGCAGACCAGCATCCCCCGGTCGATGATGTCCGAAGCCAATTCCGGCGGCGTGTGTTCGAGCACGTTCCGGATCGAGGCCAGCTGGAGCTGGAGCGTCTCTTGAATCGCCTCGACGATCTCGTTTGTCGTCAGCGTGATCGGGCGCGGGAGGCCGGTGACCTGATCCTGGCCCTGGACCTCCATCGTCCGCTCCTCTTCTTGCGGGATGGCGGCTCCGATGCGAATCTTCGCCTCTTCGGCGGTGCGCTGACCGATGATCAACCCGTATTTCTTGCGGACGTAACCGATGATGGCGTCATCCAGGCGAAGGCCCCCGCTGCGGACCGCACCCGCGGCAACGATGCCGCTCATCGCCAGGACGGCGGCTTGCGTCACCCCGCCCCCCAGGTCGACCACCAGGTTACCCGAGGGCGTTGCGACCGGTAGGCCGGATCCGATGGCCCCGGCCAAAGGCTCCTGGATCAAGTGAACCTCACGGCTCCCCGCCTGCAAGGCCGCCTCGTGCACAGCCCGGCTCTCAACACTGGTGACACCATAGGGGATGGTGATCATCACGCGCGGCTTGAAGAGCCGCGCCGGGCCGCAGACCTTCTCGATGAAATGTCCGAGTAAGCGCTGGGTCACCCCGAAGTCGGCGATCACTCCGTCGCGCATCGGACGCATGATCTGGATCGCCTCGGGCACTCGGCCGTCCATTTCGCGCGCCGCCTGCCCGACCTCGACGATCTTCGATTCCTCGACGTCGATCGCCACGACCGTCGGTTCGTGCAACGCGATCTCATCGCCTTCGCAGATGAGCGTGTTGACCGTGCCCAGGTTGATCCCGAGATCCTTGCCGAACAGCGGCATGGTCTACATTTCCTGACCAGATTCGGACGAAGTGCGTTTCTGCCGACCGCGCCGATAGCGGCGAACGGCATCCAGGCGCAAATTGGACTTACGCAGCGCCGACTGGATCGCCAGGTACTGGTCCGTATCCGGCGGCAGCCCTTGCTTGAGCAGCTCTTCGGCTCTGGCCTTAGCTGATACGGCCCGTTCTTCGTCGATCTCCTCGATCCGCTCGCCCACGTCCGCCAGGACGGTCACGATCTGCGGCCGGACTTCCATCACGCCCCCGGCGATCGTGAAGGCATGCTCCCGCCCCCCTTCGCGCAGGCGGAGCACACCGTAGGCCAGCGTCGTCAGGAGCGGGGCATGATTTGGCAGGATGCCCATCTCCCCCATCGTACCGGGGGCGACAACGATGTCAACCGGTCCTTCGAAGAGCACTTTGTCTTGGGTGACGATTTGGCATTGGATGGGCATGTCTGCCTCGCGCCGCCGAGCCGGCCGCCTCAGGCGGCCGCCAGGCGAGCCGCCTTCTCCACTGCTTCGTCGATCGAGCCGACCATGTAGAAGGCCTGCTCCGGGAGATCGTCGTGTTTGCCCTCGAGGATCTCGCCGAATCCGCGCACCGTCTCTCGAAGGGGGACGTAGCGACCTTCCTGACCGGTGAACTGCTCGGCGACATACATCGGCTGCGAGAAATACCGCTCGAGTTTGCGGGCCCGGCTGACCAGAAGCTTGTCGTCCTCGCTGAGCTCTTCGACGCCCAGGATGGCGATGATGTCCTGCAGGTCCTTGTAGCGTTGGAGCACACGCTGCGTCTCGCGGGCGACCCGGTAGTGGTCCTCGCCCACGACCTGCGGATCGAGGATGCGCGAGGTCGAAGCCAGCGGATCGACGGCCGGGTAGATTCCCTTCTCCACAATCGACCGTTCGAGTGCAATGGTGGCGTCCAAATGAGTGAATGTCGACACCGGCGCCGGATCGGAGTAATCATCCGCCGGGACATAGACAGCCTGCATCGATGTGATCGATCCCGTCCGAGTCGAGGTAATCCGCTCCTGGAGCTCGCCCATCTCAGTCGCCAGGGTCGGCTGATAACCCACCGCCGAGGGCATGCGTCCGAGGAGCGCCGAGACTTCCGAGCCTGACATACTGAAGCGGAAGATGTTGTCGATGAAAAGGAGCACATCGCGGCCCTGATCGCGGAAATACTCGGCCATGGTCAGGGCCGTCAGACCGACGCGCAAGCGGACACCCGGAGGTTCGTTCATCTGACCATAGACCAGGACCGTGTCTTTCAGCACCCCCGATTCGATCATCTCGCGGTACATCTGTGTGCCTTCCCGCGTGCGTTCTCCGACGCCGGCGAAGACCGAGTTCCCTTGGTGGACTGTGGCAATGGAACGGATAAGCTCCTGGATGATGATCGTCTTGCCAACGCCCGCACCGCCGAAGATCCCCGTCTTCCCGCCTTTGGTGAATGGGGCGATCAGATCGACGACCTTGAGGCCGGTCTCAAATACCTCGACCCGGGTGGCTTGTTCTTCAAAGGAAGGCGCCGGGCGATGGATCGGATAGGTCTCATGTGCCGTCAAGCTTCCGCGCCCATCCACCGGCACCCCGAGCACATTGAAGACCCTTCCCAACGTGGACTCGCCGACGGGGACTCGGATTGGCGAGCCGGTCACCTCTACCGGCGTGCCTCTCCGAAGGCCATCGGTCGTATCCATGGCCACGGTTCGAACCAAACTATCGCCCAGATGAAGCTGAACCTCGAGGATCAGGGGATTCTGGCCCTCGCGCATGACCTCGATCGCGTCGTAGATCTCGGGCAATTCCCCGGGAGGAAACTCGCAGTCCACTACGCCTCCCCTGATCTGGACGACCTGACCGCTGACTCGCTCCATCCTCGCCTCCGGTCAATCTCGGTTTGGCGACTGTCGCTCGCCGTGTCTCTCTCTTCGCACGGCGCGCTCGCGCCTCTCAACCGGGGTACGCTCCGCGGGTTCCGTCACCCCAGCGCCTCGACACCTCCAACGATGTCGAGCATCTCGTTGGTGATCCCTTGCTGGCGGGCCTTGTTGTAGTCCAGGCGAAGAGCAGATGAAAGATCGTGCGCATTCTGTGTGGCGTTCTGCATGGCCACCATTCTGGCGGCATGCTCGCTTGCGAGAGATTCAAGGACTGCCTGATAGAGTTGGAGCGCCGTGAAGCGCGGCACGACCTGGTCGATGAGCTCGGTCTCGCCAGGTTCGTAGATATACGCCTGCGCCGGGCCGGTCCGGCGCGGCTCGAATTCCATGACCGTCTCGGCGCCCTCGTCCAGCTCGAGGGGCAGAAGCTTCTTCATCGTCGGTACCTGGCGCAGCAGGCTGATGTAGTCAGTGTACACGAGATAGACCTGGTCGGTCCGACCTTCGAGGAACTCCCCCACCGCCAGTCTGCCGATAGCCGAGACGTCGGAGAAAGTCGGCTCGGCCGGCAGCCGGCTGAACTCGGCCAGGATGGAAGCCCGCCTGCGGGCCATCATATCTCTTCCTTTGCGGCCCACCACGATGTAGCGAACAGGGACGTCCGAGAATTTGAACCGCTCGAGTGTGAAGCGGACGACGTTCGTATTGTAGGCACCGGCAAGGCCCCGGTCACCGGTCACGAGGATGACCAGCTTGTCCCGGACTTCGAGGCGTTCCGTCAGGAGTGGGTGGATGTTGCCGCGCGCCGGTTGGGTGGAAAGGTGCAGCAGCACTGCCCAGGCGCGCGCGGCGTACGGACGTGTCGCCGTCACGGCCTGGATCGCTTTGCGGACCCGGCTGGCGCTGATGGCCTGCAGGGCGCGCGTGACCTGGGCGATGTTGTCGACGCTTCGGATGCGGAGGCGCATTTCGCGGGCGGAAGGCATTGATATCCTGTGGCCAGGCTTAGGTCAGGCCTGCCAGCCGATGTGGAAGGCTTGCAGTGCCTTCCGCAGGTCGGCCTCGGTCTCGGGGGTGATTTGCTTGCGTCCGGCGATGTCCTGCAAGATCTCCGGGTGCGAGGCCTGCATGTTGCGCAGCACCGCCGCCTCCCACTCGGCCATCTTGTCGACAGGGACCTCGTCTGCGAATCCATTGGTACCGGCGAACAACAAAACCACCTGCTCCGCAAGGTCGACCGGTCGGTACTGCGGTTGTTTGAGGATCTCCTGGAGCCGCTGGCCACGCGCAAGCTGGGCCTGCGTCGCCTTGTCCAGATCCGAGCCGAACTGCGCGAAGGCGGCCACCTCGCGGAATGAGGCCATATCCAGGCGCAATCGACCGGCGACCTGCTTCATGGCTTTGGTCTGCGCATCTCCCCCCACGCGCGAAACGGACAAGCCGACATTGATCCCCGGGCGGATGCCGGCATTGAACAGATCGGCCTCGAGATAGATCTGGCCATCGGTGATCGAGATGACATTTGTCGGGACGTAGGCCGAGACGTCGCCGAGCAACGTCTCGATGATCGGGAGGGCGGTGAGCGAGCCGCCCGACCCCTTCACTTTGGCCACGCGATGGGAGGAGGAGTCCGGAAAGGATTTGAGTGCCTCGTCCGCATTGTGGCGGGCCAGCGGTCCATCGTGAACCTTGTCATCGACGGCCTGCGCCGAATCCGCCTCTCCTTCGACACTCATCGGAACAACGACGAAGCGGTCCGCCAATCGGACGGCTCTCTCGAGCAAACGGCTGTGCAGGTAGAACACGTCCCCGGGGTAGGCCTCACGCCCGGGCGGGCGTCGCAGGAGGAGCGATACCTGACGATAGGCCCAGGCGTGTTTCGACAAATCGTCATACACGACCAGGGCATCGCGGCCTTGTTCGGCGAACTCCTCACCGATGGCGCAGCCGGCGTAGGGTGCAATGTATTGCAGGGCCGCCGGGTCATCCGCCGCCGCGGCGACGACGATGGTGTGCTCCATGGCGCCGGCCCGTTCGAAGGTCGCTACCAGTCGGGCCACCGAGGCGCGCTTCTGCCCGATCGCCACATAGATACAAATCAGATCTTTGTCTTTCTGATTGATGATCGTGTCGACGGCCAGAGCGGTCTTCCCGGTCTGGCGATCTCCGATGATCAACTCGCGCTGCCCCCGACCGATTGGGATCATCGAATCGATGGCCTTGATCCCTGTCTGGACCGGAGTATCCACGTCCTTCCGTTTGACCACCCCTGCCGCGATCCTTTCGATTGGGCGGTAACGCTCGAACTTGAGCGGACCCTTCCCATCAAGCGGTTCACCAAGGGCGTTCACCACTCGTCCAACAAGGCCGTCGCCCACCGGGACCGAGGCGATGCGCCCAGTGCTGTAGACCGCCATGCCTTCCTCAATCCCCGAGTACTCTCCCATGACGATCACGCCGACCGAGTCGCTCTCCAGGTTGAAGGCGATGCCCATCACGTCATTGGCGAAACGGACCAGCTCCTGCGAGCGGACGTCGGCCAAGCCCGAAACGCGCGCAATCCCGTCGCCGGCTTCAAGCACGTTCCCGATGTCTCTGAGTTCAATCGTGGGGGAGAAAGACTCGATCTGTTGGCGTAGTTCTGAGGAGAGGCTGGAGACAAGCTCTTCCGACATGTTCCCTCCAGAACGGGAGGTCAGGAAACGAAATCGGCGTTGAGAGCACCTGGCGCGCCCGGTGTGTCGACGGCGGGACTCTCTGCTTCGCTCGCCCGGGCACCCGGACGGAGGGCGGGGCGTAAGACAGATCGCGCCGCGGCGGCGAGGCCATATCATGGCCCCGCCGTTAACGTCAAAGATATCGTAATCCGCCGGATCCTGCGGGGCGCCGGAATGATACCTGAGGCACTCCATTTTGTCCAGCACTTCACAATTGAAGCGGGTTCAGCGCTCGCCGACCGGTCCGCGTTTCTTTCCCATTCCCAACTCGACGGACCGCTCATACGCCGCCCAGATCGCCCGGGAAAGCGCCGTGCGGAACCCGGCCTTTTCAAGGTAGTAGAGGGCCGCGGCAGACGTCCCCCCGGGTGAGGTCACCTGATTGCGCAGGCGCGCCAGGTGACTGGGGGATTTCTCATAGAAGGCAACCGAGCCCTTAACCGTCTGGACGACGAGTTGTTCTGCGATCCGGCGCGGGAATCCGAGGTGGACGCCGGCGTCGACCATCGCCTCCATGAACAGATAGACGTACGCCGGTCCGGTCCCCGAAAGCGCGGTGGCCATGTCGAGATAGTCTTCGTCTCCGACGAAAAGCTCTTCACCGAAGGCACTCAGGATCCGTTGGGCTTGCTCCTTCTGGGCGGCGGTCACGGCCTCGGTCGAGGTCCAGACGGTGATCCCTTGGCCTACCTGGGCTGGGGTGTTCGGCATCGCCCGCACCAGAGCTGCGTGGTTGAGGCGCGAGGCCAGGCTGTCGAGACGGGCGCCGGCGACAATCGAGAGCACGAGCGCCGTCGGCGGGATAGCCCCACTGAGCCCATCTGCAACATCCGGCGCCATTTGTGGTTTAACCGACAACACGACGACCTGGGCTCCGTCGACGGCGTCCCGGTTGTCCGTAGCGGTCCGTGTACCGTAGCGCTCGGCAAGCTCTTCTAGCCGTTTCGGCCTCGGGCCACTAAACGTGATCTGATCGGCGCCGACTCCGGCCTTCTGGATCAGGCCGGTGACCATCGCCTCGGCCATCACACCCGGACCAATAAACACGATGCGGTCATCTGACGTCATACTTCACCTGCCTACCTGGCGCGAGTCGGGGGTTGCAGCAGTCAGCTTTCAGCGGTCAGCGTTCAGCAGTCAGCCATGAGCAATCAGCAATCAGCAATCAGCAATAAGCGAGAAACAACTGGCATTGCGCGTTCAGAGTTGGGCTTGAGGCTTGAAGCTTGTAGCCTCAATCCCTCTGCGTCTTGTGTCTTGCCGCCGCTTGTGACTTCCAGCTAGAAGTGGACTTACGGCCGTGCGAAATGCCGCAGCGCGAGCCGCAGCCTGTCCTCGATGTCTTCGGGCGCGTCGTCCGGGATCGCTTGCACGGCAGCCTGCGCCTCGACCAGAGTGTAGCCAAGCGCCGTCAGCGCCGACAGCACCTCGCCGTCGGCCCCGCGGATAAGCCGGAGGGCCGGCGCCGGCGCCCGAAGCCGGTCTTTCAAGAAGAAAACGATCTTCTCGGCTGTCTTGCGTCCGATCCCCGGGACCTTGTCAAGCGCCTCGGGTTGGTTGTTGGCCACTGCACCGCGCAGGACGTCCGCCGAGAGATGGGACAGGAGCGCCAGGGCCAACCGCGGTCCGACGCCACTCACCTGGAGCAGCAGATCGAACAGCTCCCGCTGCTCGAGGGTGTCGAAGCCGTACAGCTGGATCGAATCTTCCCTCACGATCATCCGGGTGTGCAGGAAGAACGGGTCTCCTACGGCCGGTCCGTGCTCGACCACCGAGTGTGGCACGGAGACTTCGATGCCCACCCCGCCGACCTCGAGGGTCACGGAGGCCTCGCCGAGATGCTGCACCACGCCGCGCAAAGACGCGATCACCCCCGCCCCTCCAGCCGCTTGTGGAACCCCGAGGCGCTGATATGACAGATGGCGATGGCCAGGGCATCCGCCACATCGTCCGGCCGCGGCGGGGCTTCCATCTTCAACAACACGCGCACCATCTCCTGCATCTGGCGCTTATCGGCCCCTCCGTATCCGGCAACGGCTTCTTTGATTTCGCCCGGGGAGTATTCGGCGACCGAAACCGAGGCCTCCGCCAGAGCCAACAGGGCCACGCCTCTGGCTTGGCCGACACTCATCGCAGTTGACACGTTGCGCTGGAAGAACAGTTTCTCCACCGCCCCGCTTTGAGGACGGTGGAGCGAGATGACCTCGGTCAATGCCGAATGCAATTCCAACAGTCTTTCCGGCATTGGTGATTCGGCTGAGGTTGAGATGACCCCGGCGGCGACGTAAATCAGGTCTCTGCCCTGCTCCTGACGGACCACCCCGTAGCCCGTCCTCGCTGTGCCAGGGTCGATCCCGATCACCAACATGCGCGCCGGGGCTCAGTGAGGCGCGGTCTCAGGCGGTCTCCAGCATTTGGACCGCCTCGTCGGTGACCTCCAGGTTGGAGTACACCTCCTGCACGTCGTCCAACTCTTCCAGATGCTCGACCAAACGCATGAGCTGGAGGGCCTGGTCTCCCGGCAGCTCCAGCGTCGTGTTCGGCAACATCCGTAGGCGCGCTTCGTCGGGTTGGATCCCGAGGGCATGCAGCTTGTCGCTGACGGCCTTGAAGGACTCGACCGGGCCGATGATTTCGATGTCATCCTCACCGATGATCACATCATCGGCTCCGGCTTCGACGGCGGCCTCGAAGACCTTGTTGGTGTCAAGCCCCGCCGCCGGGAAGGCGAAGTAGGCTGCCTGGTGGAAATTCCAGGCCACCGATCCGGCTTCGGCCATGTTCCCACCGCTGTGGGACAACGCGTGCCGGATGTCCGCCACGCTCCGCTTTCGATTGTCGGTCACGACCTCCATGAGCAAGGCCACGCCATGTGGCCCGTAGCCCTCGTACATGACGTGGTCGAGCGCGCCGCCTTCCTTGTCCTCTCCCGTCCCGCGGCGGATGGACCGCTCGATGTTTTCTTTGGGCATGTTGTTGTCGCGGGCGCGATCGACCGCCAGCCGCAAGGCGAAGTTCGATTCCGGATCTCCGCCACCTTCCCTTGCGGCAATGCTGATCTCACGCGCCAGCCGGGTGAAGATGTTGCCGCGCCGGGCGTCATTGGCGGCCTTCTTGCGCTTGATCGTCGACCACTTCGAGTGTCCAGACATATGGCACCCTTGATTGTTGTATCAACGAGGAGATTCGGCCCTAGTTTGCCTTGAATGTTCGAGGTTTCACTCGAGATTATACCATCGGGACCGATGGAGAGTTCGAGCGAATCCGCTTGACCCCGGCCCTCACTCTAAACTTCACCCACTGGCCTGGTGGATCTCAGGGGCAGCGGCCTCAGCTCAAAGGTCCGGCGGGGCGGGCCGCCAGCATCCGCTGGAGCATTCGGATTGTGTCCACACTCTGGCCGCGGTAGTGGTTGTTGGCGTAGACAAGGGTCACCTCAGACTGCCGATCCAGGTCGTAGATCTTGCCCACCCACTCCCGGAGCTCCTCCTCGCGATAACTGTAATCGTAACGCTGCCAGGCCTGCTCGTGCTCCCACCATTGGGCGGCGTTCCGGCCGTGGAACCGTATATAGGCGACCGGGCCCGTCGCCCGAGCCACGGGCGGCATGAGTCCCTTGAGCTTCGGTTCATCCACGCAGCAGTAACCTAGCCGGAGCCCTTCGAGAGCGCCGAAAGTCTCCTCCGTGGCCCAGGCGCTGTCGCGAAACTCGACGACCACAGGCAGCTCGCCGAAGCCTTCGCGGATCTGAACCAGGTAACCCCGGTTGGATCCCGACGGGTGGAAGGAGTAGGGGAACTGGGCGAGAATGCAAGCCAGTCGGCCTGAGTCGATGAGCGGGGCGATCCCTTCCCGGAAGCCGGCGAAGTCGGGCGCCTCCCGCTCGTGGGTCAGGCTGCTGTGAGCCTTGACCGAGAAAACAAAACCTTCCGGAGTCCGATTCACCCAACCTTCGACGGTCTTCAACCCCGGCACACGATAGTAGGTGACGTTGAGTTCAACCGTGCTGAATTCGGAGGCATAGAATGGAAGCCATTGGTTTCGGCTCAGCCCGGGAGGATACACCGGTCCGACCCAATCATCGTAGGAGAAACCTGAGGTTCCGAGACGGATCATGCCGTCCTGCCGATCGGATCTCCCGGATCGGGAACTGATACAACTTCAGACGCTACCGGCCGACACATTGCGCAGCCGAGGGTCAGCTCGACGACTCCGTCGGCGGCGCGGCCGGAGCCTCGACGATGAAGGACTCAGTCATCTGGCGGGCAAGATCATCCGAATACTGCTTCGGAGGCGTCTTCATGAAGTAAGACGAAGGGGCCATGATCGGCCCGGACATCCCGCGGTCGAGCGCCAATTTGGCGCAGCGGACGGCGTCAATGACCACCCCGGCCGAGTTCGGAGAATCCCAGACCTCTAGCTTGAGCTCGAGGTTCAGGGGTACGCCTCCGAATGTCGTCCCCTCCATCCGGATGTAGCACCACTTGCGGTCGGTTAACCAAGGAACGTAATCGCTCGGGCCGACGTGGATATTCTCCTCCGGCAACTTGTACGAGAGCTGGCTCGTCACGGCGCCCGTCTTGGAGATCTTCTTCGACTCGAGGCGCTCGCGCTCGAGCATGTTGTAGAAATCCATGTTACCGCCGAAGTTGAGTTGATAGGTCCGGTCCGTGTGCACGCCGCGATTCTCGAAGAGTGCCGTCAGCACCCGATGGGTGATTGTCGCACCGACCTGGCTCTTGATATCGTCTCCGATCAAAGGCAAGCCTCTTTCGCGGAAGCGCCCACCCCAGTAGTCTGAGCTGGCGATGAAGACGGGGATGCAGTTCACGAAGGCGCATCCGGCCTCCAGGACCTGTTCGACGTACCACTTGGTCGCCATCTCGGCCCCCACCGGCAGGAAATTCACGACGACGTCGGTGTGCGTCGACTTGAGGATGCCGACCAGGTCGGCCGTCGGACCGGGGGCTTTGGTGACAACCATCGACAAGTACTTGCCCAGGCCGTCATGAGTCATCCCGCGCTGAACCGGGATACCCAGTTTCGGGACATCGCAGAACTTGATGGTGTTGTTGGGGTGGGCGAAGATCGCTTCCCCAAGGTCGACGTCCACCTTCCCTTTGACGACATCGAAAGCGGCGCTGAACTCGATGTCGTTGATGTGATAGCCGCCCAGATTGACGTGCATCAGCCCCGGGACGCTGTCGGTCGCCTTCGCGTTCTTATAGAAGTGGACCCCCTGGACGAGGGATGAGGCGCAGTTGCCCACCCCGATGATCGCCACCCGGACCTTCTTCTTGCCTGGCATGGGTTCTCCTTGTGTGGCCGGCGGGTGCCCTGGCCGGCCCCGCTCAGCCTTCCGCGCACTGGAACGCCTTTCCCAGTTTGCTACGCGGGATGGCTATGCTAGAATTTGCGGGGCGACGAGCGCCCTGCGAGATTCCCTGAATGCCGGATCGGCCCAATGCACTGACCCGAAACCAGCAACTCGAGCGTCTGCTGGAAATCAGCCGGACTCTTTCCTCAACGCTCGAGCTGGCGCCCCTGTTGCAGGCCGTGGTCGACACGGCGTGCGAGCTCACCGAGAGCGAGGCGGCCTCGATCCTGCTGTACGACTCGAACTCCGGCCAGCTTCGCTTCGAAGTCGGACCGGGTTACCAGCAGGAGGGATTGAGCAAGATCAGCGTCCCCCTTGAGTCGAGCATCGCCGGTTGGGTGTTCACCCACGGCCGGCCGCTGATTGTCGCCGACGCGGCGAAAGACCCCCGGATCTACCGGGCAGTCGATCGGGCCTTGAACTTTGACACCCGCTCGATCCTGGCCGTGCCGATGATGGTGAAACGCGAAGCGATCGGCGTGATCGAGGCCGTCAACAAGAGCGAACAGGATCATTATACCGAAGATGACCGGGCGATACTAGAGACCCTGGGCGCGCACGCTGCGGTCGCGATCGAGAACGCCCGGCTGCTGGAGAGACTTCAAGAGGCCAACACCGAACTCCGGCGCCTGGACACGATGAAGTCGGACTTCATCGCCATCGCTTCCCACGAACTCCGAACGCCGCTGGGGCTGATCCTGGGACACGCGACCTTCCTCAAGGACCTGATCTCCAAGGACTACGCCGAGCAAATGGAGGTCATTATCCGCAGCGCGATGCGTCTGAAGACGATCGTTGAGGATTTCTCGACCATCTCCCACAAAGACGAGGGCATGTCGCGAGTCCGGCGCTCCCGCTTCTCCCTGGGCAAGCTGGTCGAGGACATGACCACCCGTTTCCGTGAAGCGGCGGTCGAGAAGAAGATCGAGTTCGGTTTTGATGTGCCCGACGACGACCCTTTGATGATCGAAGGCGATCGAGACAAGGTCGACGTCGCCCTGGCGAACCTGGTGCGCAACGCCATTACATTCACCGACTCGGGTGGTCAGGTTGGGATCAAGGCTGAAGGGATCCCGGGCTATGTGAGGGTCTTCGTTGTCGACACCGGGATCGGCATCCCCACCGAGTCCGTCGGGCGTGTCTTCGACAGATTCTTCCAAGTCGAGGCCCATCTAACCCGCAGGCACGGTGGGATGGGATTGGGACTGTCGATCGCCAAGGCCATGGTCGAGATGCACCACGGTCAGATCTGGTGCGAGAGCAAGGAAGGCACCGGAAGCCTGTTCTGCTTCATCCTTCCCGTAGATGAGAAGCAAGCCACTGCTGCCGCGCGCGTCTTTACCACGGCTTAGCAGTTCGACGATCGGCATACTCCCCCAGCGCACATTTCCCACAACTTGATTGGATGGAGCGCCCATCAAGCGGGGCCGCGCTTGACGCCCGCAACCCCCCGCACGACACAAGCTAACGAAAATCAAACCCGCGGCGATTGCCACAGGGTCGGCTCCTTGGCCTGCCCACTTTCACCCGGAACGAATTCTAGGGTGTCCTTGTGTATTTCAAGTGCTGCCAGGTAAGGGAGCCCTTGGAGGATTACAAGGACACCCTCTGCCCCGCTTCGGGTGCAGGCAGGCAGCGAGCTGTTGGGCGGCTTCATGTCCGACCGACGCCGCCACCGAGCCTCTTCGACATGTGCACCAAGGTCGAGCCCATGTATGGCTCCCGATCTGTCTCGAGGTAACCGAGCGCTCGGTAGAGCTCGATGTTGGCCGCCATGAGAGCACTCGTGTACAGGCGAATTCGTGGACGACCAGTGCGCCGCGCTTCGTGCTCAGCCCACCCGAGCAGGCGGCGGCCAAGGCCCTGCTTCTGAAGCTCGGGACGGATCGCGACGCTATAGATGAGAAGGCTATCGGGCTCGTCAACCAAGACAAGTACGCCAACGGGGTAGTCTTCATCGAATAGGAGCCAGACATCGTTTTCGCCAATCATCTTCCGATGATCTGCCGTCATTGGTTGAGGCTTGCGGCCTAGCAGAGGAAGGTAGCTACCGTAGGCCGAGTCAGTGATTACCGCCACGGCCTCAGCGTCCTCTTGCCGGGCCCTTCGGATTTCCAGATGGTGGAATGTGGCAGCTTCAGGCTCAGTGAACATCAAGCCGTCCGTCCGCTCCGCAGGATGGTAAACCGCGCAACGGCCTCGGGCCGCCTGCCAGCCTGCACCCGGAGCGAAGCGAAGGTGTGTCCCGGAGTTCTCCCGGGGTCCCGAGTTCTGCGCAGGGAGACCTTGTTAGATCCCCAGGACAAGCAGGCACGCGGCCCGGCCGAGACACACCTTCGAATTATCGCGCCGAGCTCGCCGGGTCCGTCGAAGACCACCGGCCCCGGATGTTCTGGACGGGTCCGTTCGCCCCGCATGCTCTTAGCGGGCCGTTCGCCCCGCATGCTCTTAGC
>Ga0299915_10000225_pt1 | contig 44374 bp, 44 predicted proteins | sample RVTome_13_FD_200263 | JGI IMG/M metagenome (GOLD analysis project Ga0299915, IMG submission 200263) | Soil microbial communities from uranium-contaminated site in the Upper Colorado River Basin, Wyoming, United States - RVT92D227 (version 2) ...
CACTGGTCCCATTTGTTATCTGGTTTTTGGGTCGACGTAGAGGAGCTTTACTCGGTTTGCTCCCACACATGTTCACGGTCGCTTTGACTGGTTTGGGCTACTTGCTTATAGAGATGGTACTTATCCAGCGTTACGAGCTATTCCTGGGTTCGCCTGTGGCCACCTTCTCAAGCGTTGTCGGAACATTGCTGATATTCTCCGGCCTTGGCAGCCTGTGGAGCGGTCGTATTAGCAAAAATGGCGTGTACTATTCTCTGGGTATTATCATCCTGTTGCTTATCCTGTACCAATACCTGACTCCAGCTTTCTTTTCGATGGCTGCGCAACTATCTTTGCCGGTTAAGATTATCCTGGCGGTGGTTTCAATCGCGCCCCTGGGTTTCTTTGCAGGAATACCGTTTCCCTACGTACTGAGATCAGGCAAAGTGGAGGTCTCTGAATCCGTCGTTGCCATGCTCTACGCCGTCAATGCCGCTTTCATGGCTTTAGCCGTACCTCTGGCGTTCAATATTTCGACTAACTGGGGATTCGCCGCGACGTTCCTGGTTGGCATATTCATATATGGCGCGGTGTGGTTGCTGCTGGTAGCAGTTCATGGAGGTGGCGCACGCAAGATCATAAGCTTGCCTGTCGCTGTGTTTATCATTCTGTTACTCGTCTCGCCATGGTTGCCGAGTATGATGGGCTAATAAGTCGCTACTATTTTCTGTGTCGGCCCCGGCCCAGGTCACAGTAACCAGACTCAAACCAGCAGGCTATCACTCACGAGCTGCGTGGGGAGTTAGATAACCTGCCGATTTTTCCGTATCGGGTAACAGAATAGTAGTTTGTTACCTCACTGCACGAAATAGCGTTAAGTTGTGTTTCTAAACCGCATCTGCCGACACCTTGAGGTCAAAGGGCATCGGTGTTACGTTGTTCATGTTATCTTGGCTGCCCTAGATGCGGCGTCTTTAAGCTGTCCCGGGAACGTCGGGGCGTGTCTCACGTCTACCGGTATGGGGTATCGAATGCCAGTCTGGTGGGTGGCTTCAAGCCCCTTGATAACCGAGTCAAGCCAGTTCGCCGGTATAGTGAAGACCATTTCTTCATCCTGCACCATCGCCCAGACCCTATCGCCATTTCCCGGCAGCACTACCTTTGGCTGCCCCGTCTTGAAGGTCTGTAAGACTCCTTCAGTGCAGGTCCCGCCCCGGCCACTGAATATAGACTGCACGGCCACACCCGTTTCCTGGGTAGCGCCATGCACCAGCCGCATCAACTGAGCGGGATTGCAGAATATCATGACCAGGTCGGGGTCGATTTTGGTCCTCTCCAACGGAGAGAAAACCACGCCGGCATACTTGCCCTTGCTTAGCTTAACCTGCTCGACAGCCTCCATGGTGGTCCTTGCCGCATTTTCGTTAGCTGCGTATTTCATTACTATCATGAAATCAGTCAAGGCTTTCTTGGTCTCAGATTCAGGCTCGCTCCATCCATAGGTATAGGCGGCAATTAGACAGGCGTTATCATCGGCCGTCATTCCCACCGTCCAGCCGTACTTGCGGGCCATCGTCATACCGACACAGACATTTGTCTTGAATCCCATGTCCTTGAAAGGACGGCGGGTCTTCTCCGGGAATTCGTCAACGCTTTTAACCAGCTTGACGGCGAGAGGAAAGGTCAGGGGCCTTACGAGTCTATTCAGTGCTTCCGCTTTTGCGATCCAGTCTGTCACGGTGTCACCTCCAGGTCCAGTCAATTGAGAGTAGCAGTTTATAGTACACCGCCCATAAGCGGCGCTTAAGTTACTTTCAGATAAGGTTCTAATACCTCAGGAATTAATACTGTGCCATCAGCTTGCTGATAGTTTTCCAGCACAGCGATAAGGACCCGTGGTAGAGCCAGTCCTGAGCCATTGAGCGTGTGGACAAACTCCGATTTGGCGCCGGGCTCAGGACGATAGCGAATATTGGTTCGCCTCGCCTGGAAATCACCACAATTGCTGCAAGAACTGACCTCGAGCCATTCAGCGCAGCCAGGAGCCCACATTTCAATATCATATGTTTTGCAGGCGGCAAAGCCGAGGTCTCCAGTGCATAGTTGCACCACGCGATGGGGTATGCCAAGCTTCTGGCATATATCCTCAGCATCGGCTACCAATTTCTCCAGTTCTCCATCAGAACTCTCCGGAGTGGTAACCTTGTAGAGCTCTACCTTATCAAACTGGTGTCCGCGCTTAATGCCTCTGGTGTCCGTGCCGGCGGTCATTTTCTCCCGACGAAAGCAAGGAGTGCAGGCAACATAATGAAGAGGCAGGCTATCAGCACTTAGTATTTCATCACGGTGCAGGTTGGTCAATGGTACCTCCGCCGTGGGTATAAACCAAAAGTCATCTTCTTCGTCGTGATACAAGTTATCGCCGAACTTCGGCAAATTTCCTGACCCCACCATACACTCTCGCTTAACCATAAAAGGAGGATAGATTTCTTTATAGCCATGCTCATTTACATGGACATCGAGCATGAATGAGATGAGCGCCCGCTGCAGACGTGCCCCCAACCCCTTGAGGACATAAAACCTGGTCCCCGAGAGCTTCACACCCTGCTGGAAATCTATTATGCCCAGCTTTTCCCCTAACTCCCAGTGAGGCAAAGGTTTGAAGGGAAATTCCTTTGGTTTGCCCCAGCTCCGCACCACCACATTATCAGCCGCGCCTCTACCTAAAGGCACGCTGGGGTGGGGTATGTTGGGCAGTCCCAGCAGCAAGGAATCAAGGTTAGCCTTTGCTTCCTTGGTCTGCTGCTGCAATGAAGATATCCGCTCTCCCAACTGCCGCATCTGAGCTATAAGCTCAGGCGGTCTTTCTTTGCTCTTGCTCAGCTGCTTGCTAGCCTCGTTGTGTTTGGCGCGGAGTTCCTCCGTTTGACGCAGCAAGCTGCGATAACGGCTGTCAATTTCAATGATGCTATCAAGAGCAAAGCTATCGCCTCTTTTCTCCAAAGCCTGGCGAACCAGCTCAGGCTTTTCACGAATAAGCTTAATATCAAGCATATGTAAGCTCTACATCCTAATTTCTAAACTCTAAACAAATCCAAAATTCAAATACCAAACGCATCTTGTTTTGAATTTTGGTCATTGGACGACAAGAATTAAATCTCTTCCTTTCTTTTATTTAGGACTTCGTATTTCGTGCTTAGGATTTGACGTATTCTCCTTTGCCACTTTGTTCTTCTACTCTTTTGTCTTCAGTTGGGGGAAAAGTATCACTTCCCGGATAGATTGCTGCCCGGTAAGCAGCATCACCATGCGGTCAAGACCCATCCCCAGACCGCCAGTAGGCGGCATCCCATACTCCAAAGCTTGAAGAAAGTCTTCGTCGGCGAGTTCCACCTCCTCATCGCCAACGCGTTCTTTAAGCTGCTGGCGGAACCTTTCCCTTTGCTCCAGAGGGTCATTAAGTTCGGTGAAGGCATTGGCAACCTCCATGCCGTCCACAAAGCCCTCAAACCTCTCCACCAGCTGGTTATCGCTTCTCTTCCTCTTGGCCAAGGGCGACATTTCCACCGGGTAATCCAGAAGGAAAGTGGGCTGGACAAGTCTCGGCTCGACAAAAGTGGAAATCAAGTCTTCTATCAGCCTACCTTTCCCTTTAGTTGGGTCAACATCCCTCTTCAGCTCCGCCATCCGCGTCCTCAGCGAGGCGGCATCGGGATAGGCTTCAAAATCAATGCCACAGGAGTCTTTTATTGTCTCTCGAAGAGATATCCTTTGCCAGGGGAGGCCAAGGTCGATCGTCTGGCCGTTACGCGTTATCCTGGTATCGCCGAGAACCTCCTTCGCAATATCAGAGAACATCTCCTCAACCAACTTCATGATGTCATTGTAGTCAGCATAAGCTTGATAGGATTCGAGCAAGGTGAACTCCGGGTTATGCATGGTGGAAATGCCCTCATTGCGAAAGGTGCGCCCAATCTCATAGACCCTGTCAAAGCCGCCGACCACCAGCCTCTTGAGATGGAGTTCCAGGGCAATCCGCAAATAGAGATCCTGGTCAAGAGCATGGTGATGAGTGACAAAGGGGCGCGCCAGCGCTCCGCCGGCATGAGGCTGAAGGACAGGAGTCTCTACCTCCATAAACCCTCGGTTATCAAGAAAATCTCTTACGGCAGTGATGGTCTTGCTGCGCAAAGCAAAAATGCTTCTGCTCTCTTCGTTGGAGATGAGGTCAAGATATCTCTGGCGATAGCGTTTTTCCACGTCAGCCAGCCCGTGCCACTTCTCTGGCAGCGGACGAAGGGATTTGCAGAGCATAACAAAATCGGATACCTCCAGAGTGAGTTCTCCGGCCTTTGTGCGGAAGAGTCTCCCTCCGGCCCCGATGATGTCGCCAATATCAATATCCTGAAGAAACTCGTATCTCTCCTTGCCCAGGAGGTCGTAGCGAAAAGAAAGCTGTATCTTCCCCGAGCCATCCCGAATATCCAGAAAGGACATCTTGCCGATGGAACGCCTGGACATGATGCGGCCAGCGAGCGATATCTCCTGAGACTTCTCTCCCTGCAGTTCGAATAGAGCTGTCGCCTCTCGAACAGTGTGGCTGGGATGGTAAGAATGGGGATAAGGGTCCATGCCGCGAGCCCGAATCCTGCTCAGGCTGTCCAGCCGCTGCTCAGTTATGCGTTCTAATCTCGACGTCATCAGGGGTACACCAATCCCAGAATTTCCCTGGCTTCTTCCTCCAGTTTCCGGGGCACCATTATTTTCACTTGGCCTAACCCGTCAACTGTAATTCCATAGACCAGACCAGCGCTCTCGTAGCTCAGCAGGACCGGTATGCCTTCGCTCTCCAGTCGTCCCTTGATTATCTGAGCCTCCAGGTAATTGGCAGTGCCTACAGTGACTAATTGTGCGCTTGCTGACATAGGTATTGTTTCCGTTTATTCTAACAGAAAGCCTCAGAGTATTGCTAAAAGGACTGACATTATATAGAATTTGCGCTGTTGCCTAGCAAGGCAACAAGAAAATCTAAAGGAGGGAAGGTGATTTGTATGCGCTTGGAAGACATCTGTTACTAGAACTAAAAATCTGCAATGAGGAGGTGCTAGATGACGTAAGTTTTCTAAAGGAGTGTCTTAACGAAGCTGCCACTAAATGTGGCGCCACCGTAGTGGGCGAGTCCTTTTATCATTTCTCCCCTCACGGAGTAAGCGGGGTGGTCAATATCGCTGAATCTCACATTGCCATTCATACCTGGCCGGAACACAGGTACGCTGCCGTAGACGTTTTCACTTGTGGGAACACTGTAGACCCGGAAAAGGCGGCTAAGTTAATAATAGAGAGGCTGGAGGCTCAGAGCCACTCCTTAATCGAGCTTCGCCGGGGGATTATAGAGGATAGCCAAGTTGGGTGTGTAAAATGAAAGATAGCGACCCTGATAAACATAGATGGTTTTCTGATTATATAAGTCCTGACCTTACTATGCTGCATAGCATTAAGGAGAGGATATATTCAGGGCGAACTAAGTTTCAGTCCGTAGATATTATCAATACGGGCAGCTTCGGGGTTTGTCTCGTCCTCGATGGAAAAATTCAATCCAGCGAGGCAGATGAATTTATTTATCACGAAGCTCTGGTACATCCAGTTATGCTTGCCCATCCCCGGCCAGAGAAAGTATTCATTGCTGGGGGAGGCGAGGGTGCTACCTTAAGAGAAGTCCTGGCACACAAGACGGTAAAAAAGGCTGTCATGGTGGATATTGATGAAGAGGTGGTAAGTCTTTGTCGCCGCTTCTTACCCTCCTGGCACCAGAATGCCTTCGATGACCCCAGGGCAGAGATTCATTTCGCCGACGCCAGAAAATACCTGGAGGAAAGTAGCGACAAATTCGATGTCATCATCATTGACCTGGCTGACCCTTTGGAGCAAGGGCCAGCACGCTTGCTATATACCCGGGAATTTTACCAGATAGTTAAACAAAAACTGGGGCCCACTGGCATTATGTCCGTGCAAGCTGAACCCGCCGAATGGAAGAACTTAGATAATTTCACCGCTATCGCCAATACTTTAAGAAACGTCTTCTCGATAGCCCACCCCTACCAGGTCCATATACCTTCATTTCTGGGCTTATGGGGCTTTGTCGCGGCTTCTCAAAGCCTCGACCCCTTTGAATTGACTCCCGAGGAAATTGACGCCAGAATTTCAACAAGAATATCAAAAAGGCCAAAATCTTACGATGGCCTTACCCATCAAGCTATGTTTACTATCCCCAAACATATTCGCCAGCAGTTAGCTGCAAGCAAAAGAATCATCACTGACAAACAACCTATCTCTGCCTATTGACTTACCCTCACAAATTACTTCCTCGCCGTCTCTAACATCTTTTTACTAATTCCACATAAGAGGGGAAACCAGCGCTGCGCGCTTCAAGAGTGCATAGGAGATATTAGAAGACAGAACCCCCGGAGCTGTGGAAACTCCAATTACATGGTCTAAAGGCTAGCCTGTAAAGCGCCAGTGTCTACATTCTGGATTGTGTTTTGCTTGCTTGCAGCTTCTACATCAGATTGGTCGTTAACTATCAGCTTGATTGTTGGCTTTAAGATGTAAAAGGAATCCGCTACAACCACAGCTTCACGAACATCAAAGTCCGCGGTAACCTCCACAGTCCCATTAACAGGCACTTCGAAGTGGCCTATCGCTTTGTAACCTGTCTCATTACCACTCGGGACGAAGAGAGGCTCGGTGGAGTTATCAGCAAATTCGATATAACAGCCTAGATTGGTCTTGTGTGAACCCATTTCTGGAATATCCAGCATGAAGCGAATTTGAGTGTAATGCCCAGCAGGTAATGTAAATTCACCTAATAAAGTGATATTCCCTCCAGTTAGCTCCAACAAGTTATATGTTTGATTGCCCACAGATTCTTCGCATGTTATCCACTGACCATCCAGATGATATTGAATTTCATTAACAGTGACATAAACACCGGTAACATTTCCGGCGTCCAGCGGCGCATCGGAAAGATAGAGCGTCAAGGTTCCAGTTCCTAGTGCTTGCCCACAACCCACTCCTAATGCCGCCAGCATCGCCAGAATAATCGCCACTGATAACAAGACTGATAATAAGATCCTCCTCATTATTGTCCTCCTTAATGGCTGTTTAGTTTTTCCAGCCAAGCCCTTCAATTCTCTGGACTTTTTGTCTCTTCTCGCGCAGAACCCGCCACCTCCCCTTCTTCCTCTTCTACCGTCGTAAGATACAGGTGGCTCGTGCTTGATTTCACCCGTGGCACTACTTTCCCACCGCAATGAGGACAATCCAACTCGACATCTTGTCTCATGCTAAAGACGATACTGACAATTCCTACGACCACCAACGCTATTCCTACGCCCATTACCACCCACCAGACTCTTTCTCCAAAGTCAGGCCTCTCGAGAAAAAAGCCGAGGATTATCAGCGCAGCACCCAGAATCACCCACACCAGTACCGTTAGCATATCGTACCTTTTATACGTCATTCTGCCACCTCCTGTCATAGACTATGGATATAAAGTAGCATCTATCACCAGTGTTGTCTAGTCCCCGTCAGCTTCTCTCAAGCCTTAAGAACAGAGCCACGGTTGGCATGCAATCAAGTCTTCGTCCAGCAACTATAGCCGGTTTCCCCAATTCTAGGGGCGGCTTCCAAGGTCAAACGCCTTACTATCTGTGGTTCGAGCCACATCAGCTCTTGGCAGAGGTGGTTTCTCGGGGTATCAGCTTCATGGCGTCCGATGGGCAAACATAACGGCAGATGCCGCAGCCAATGCATCGATTGAAATCGCGTACCGCCAAATCGCCATCCATTTTCAAGGCTTCCATCCAGCACCGATCGATACAGGCACCACAGCCGACACAGGCATCGTCGTCTATGTTTATTACCCAGTTGGCAATCACGAACTGGCTGGGCAACGGAGAACGTTTAGCTGCCCTAAGTATGAAGCAATGACAACCGCAGCAGTTGCACAGCAGGTCGATGTATCTGTCCTGGCTGTTGGCATAGTCATGTACCAGCCCGGCTTTCTCCGCCTCGTCAATTCTTTGGCGAGCTTCTTCTTTAGAAATGAGGTTGACGAAGCCATAACTCTGAGCGAACTGTGCCGACGGACCAAAAATCATACAAAGGTTGTCCTTGGGTTTGTCACAGGGTCTGTCAAGTAAATCGCCTTGATGCCGGCAAACGCAGGTTCCGGCAGCGATATACTCAGTCTTGTCAATAAGTTTCATCACTTCCTCATAAGGCAAGACAGTGGTCTTAGCATGGATTTCCTGCTTTACGACAATTGTTCTCGCTCTAGGCTTTTCAACGGCAGCAGGTGTCGGGGCGGGAGGTGGAATATTCTTCACGGCCTTGCCATAGCTTTTGAAAAGCTGCGCCAGACGCTTGGTACGTTCGTCCGCACGGCCGTGCATAAACTGCAATTCGATGATGCCTGGAACCAGCGGCATGAGCTCATACAATCGTTCACCAGTTTCTTCTTTGACCCTCACCAGCCCTCGGTCTGCCATTTCGTCGAGTTGCCTACGTAACCTGCCAACATCAGAAACCTTCATTTTGGCGGCAAGTCTCTCGGCAGATACGGGATCAACGGGCATGCTGGTGGCAGTCTCCGCCTGCTCGGGAGTGAATAGCTCCCCAGCCAGAACATGGAACTCTTCGCAGGGTACCGAGGGATATGCCAGGCTACGGGTATTGAGCGCCTCAGCCAATCTGTCGTAGACCTCTCGCGTCATTATCTTCTCCTTGATTTGATATTTGGTGCTCGCACAAAGCGAGCGGACCGATGCCTCCGTAATTATATAGCACGTACAAAGGCGAGGCAAAGTATTGTGTCTCAGTCCGGACTACTTATGAAGGCTCTGTCGACCCCAGGTGACGACATTATTTCGTTTTCTTGCGCTGCCTGTCGTATATCATGTCCTTTATTATGCCTTTAGCCAGTACCCGCCTAATATCGGGCAGATTGCGGATCAACATGAAGAGGTCAATGGCCAAGGCATAACGTACCAGTGACAACGAGCCTTCCAACAACCAGGCAAACAGGGGCAACAGGGCAAATCCGATGATTATAGCCCCGCCGAATTTACGACTGGTAAAGAACGGAATGACTACTACTACCAGCGTAACAAGCATTGCCTGGGGGGCCAGCACGAGAAAGATACCTATGATGGTGGCTGAACCCCGGCCGCCCCGGAAGCCTGCGAACACAGGGAAGTTATGCCCCACCACAGCCGCAAAACCAGTCCCAAAGATCCAGAGTTCTGAAACGTTTAGAGCTTGGGCAATTAGTATCGCCCCTGCCCCCTTTGCGATATCGAACAGACCAACAAAAACGCCTTCGTGAGTGCCAATTTCGCGCATAACATTAGCGCCACCCATGTTACCTGAGCCAATTGTCCGAATATCTATGCCTTTCCTTGCACGAGACACAACGTAGGCTGTGGGAATAGAGCCTAAGAGATAGCCGATGATTATGCTGAGAATACCTAGTAGCATATCCTCACCTGAAGAGATGGCTCACACTTTATTCGAGGTCACACCGCATCCCTGGAGTTGCTGAAATATGTGTTTGGATAAGCTCAATCTGCGCTATTTTCGGCGATCTTCTATCCCTGCTAGGGGGCAGATCACCTGTCTCCCAGCACGGTAACAACAATGAGACCAGGCCCGGTGTGCGTGCCGATGGCAGGGCTTGTACGCGAAAGGTAAATAGGGATCTCAGAATACACTGAGCGGAGCCTTTGGACTAGCTTGTTCGCCTCATTTAAGTCAGCGGCGTACTCCACGGCCAACCCTTCAACATTGCCAAAGCTTGTGGCAAAGTCGTACAGGCGGTCTATCGCCTTAGCTCGAGAGCGTTCTCGACCAACGGGATAGACTTCGCCGTCCTTAAGGCCGATGATCGGGTTCACCTTGAGTAACGAACCAAGAAAGGCCTGTGCTTTGCCTATGCGCCCGCCGCGTTCCAGGTATTCAAGAGTATCAAAGGCAGCACGCATATCTACCCGGCGCATGGTGCGACGGGCCGTATCCAACACCTCGTCAAGGCTGGCCCCAGCTCGGGCCGCTTTGGCAGCAGCAATTGTTATGAAACCCTGCGCCATAACCGCCCATTGCGAATCCAGGACTTCTATGCGACATCGCTTCTTCATCAATCCTACAGCTTGTAACGCCACTTGATAGGTGCCACTGAGCCTGGAAGTCACATTAATAACCACGATCTCGCTTGCTTTCTCAGCCAGTTTGTCGTAGGCATCGGCGAAAGCCACTGGTGGGGGCACAGATGTCGCAGGCAAAGCCTTGCTGCCCCTTAGCCTCTCATAGAACTCGTCAGGACTGAGGTCGAGACCATCTCTGTAGAGATCCGTGCCAAAGCGGACAACAAGCGGAACCACAATGATCCCAAACCCTTCGGCTACCTCAGGGGGCAAGTCAGCCACACTGTCAGTCACAACAGCTACATTAGGTGCGAATATTGTCTTCTCCTCCAGATAATATCATTTCGCAGCCTCAGTCGACTGGAAAAGTCCGGGGCATCAGTAGGTGTGCTATCACCTCCTTACGAGCTACGCGAGGAAATGACACCAGAGCAAGGCGGGCCACTCGACGAGATAAGCCATCAGTCCAGTTGCGATACTATCTCCAGCCTGTAAGTTCGGCCTTTATCAGCATACTTCCCAGCGCCACCAACCATAGCGAAAAGGCGATTCCCACGCCCAAAACACACAGTCTCGCCGTATCCTCTTGCTGGATCTCTCCTATGACCAATTTGGACAATAAATAAACAAGGCCAATCCCCGCCGCTGTCAGCAAAGAGTGTCCCACCACACGCCAACCTTTTCGTGTCAAAAGCTTGTTTATTAGCATCGCTCCCTCCTTGCCCTTCTATTGATATTATACCCTGCGGAGGGCATCCTGAAAAGTGGGAAAGCCAGATCACTTCGAAATTGACACGCCATGATTCGAAGGATAGGATTCAATAGACAGAGAAAATCAAACCAGAAATGAGAATCCCATGCAGGCTGAATTGATATACAATCCGTCCGGTGGACAGGTAGTCATCAGGCACGAGCTTGACAACGTGGTTGCCTTTTTGGAGCGCTATGGATGGTCGGTTACCTTGCGAGAAACCAGCAGGCCATTGCAGGCTACCGAATTAGCCCGCCATGCTGCCAATAGAGGTGCCCGGGTAGTTATTGCCGCCGGTGGCGATGGCACTGTCAACGAGGTAGCAAACGCACTGGTGAACACCCATGTGGCGCTGGGGGTGCTTCCTGTGGGCACGACCAACTCGTGGGCATTACAGATGGGCATCCCTGCCCTAAATCCCCTGCTTCCAGGCACCCAAGCGGTCAAGATGATTGCCGCTCTGGAAGAGAGAGTCGCACGCCCGTTACCTCTCAATTACTATCGAAAGGTGCTATTGGACGCGGCTCGAGTGCTCGTAGAAGGACACACCATTGCCGTCGATGTGGGCGAGGTCTCCGGCCGCTACTTCTTAATGTGGGCAGGTATTGGGTTTGATGCGGCCATCGCCCGGAGCATACCGCTGAAAGAAAAAAGGGCATTAGGCTCCTGGGCATACGTGCTCCCGGCGATCGAGTCAGCTTCTCGGTTCTACAGCACCGATGTCTGGCTGAATCTGGATGGGAAAAAAGTAAAGGTCAGCACGCCGTTCATTGTCGTCAGTAATATTCAGCTATACGGTGGCATGATAGCAATTGGGGCTAAAGCCCGTGTGAACGACGGCAAGCTGGACGTGTGCATTTTCAAGGGAGGCGGTTTCTTCACTTTTGCACAGCAAGCCATGAAGGTGTTCACACATAGGCATCTCGAGGACCCGAAGGTAGAGTACTACCAATGCCGTGAAATAGCTGTCGAGTCAGCGCATTCATTGCCAGTTCATCTAGACGGTGAGCCCTTCACCGAGACCCCGTTTGCCATACATACGGTGCACTCATCGCTGAAGGTAATAGTGCCGAAGACTGCGCCGGCCAACTTATTTAGCCCGCCGGCCTGCTCTTGACGTCGGTAAGAGTCTCAGAGCGGAGGAACTGGAGGGAACAGATACAAAAAGCGCCAGCAGTGAAAAGCTGGCGCCTCTAATTCTCCTGGTGGAGGCGGGGGAGAGTTGAACTCCCCGTCCAAAAGAAGGTTGCCAGAATATCCTACAGGCTTAGTCAGCTCCTTTTATCTCGTCTAGCTTTCATCTGCTGACCGAATCCAGCCAGACCAGCCAATATCTCTTAGCCAACCCCTATCGGCATCAGGATCGGAGCGCCTCGATTTTTCTGAAACCTAATCCCTGACTTCGAGGAGAGCTCGGGTTAGATTGAACCGTTAAGCGTAAACAGGTTCCTCAGTTATGTTTTGCCACCTGTTTTATGAGGTTAGTGGCACCTCAGCCTGCAATTCTGTAGGCCTCCCCCTGTCGAACCCACGCGCCCCCATGTTGCTTTGGCCTCCTCTTCCATCACCTCCTTCTCCGCTTCATCGCCCGCTCCATTTCCCTGTCCGCATCTCTACGGGCAATAGCTTCCTTTTTATCGTAAAGCTTTTTCCCTTTGGCCACCCCCAGCTCTATTTTGGCAATCCCATGTTTAATATACAGCTTTAGGGGCACTAAAGTCAAACCTCTCTGTACTACCTTGCCTGCAAGGCTGTTAATTTCCTTTTTGTGCAGAAGAAGCTTGCGAGGCCTGGTCGGCTCATGGGTGTTATAGCTGGCAGCATCATAGGACGCAATGTGACTATTGTAGAGCCACAGCTCGTCGTTTTCCGGCTTGGCATAAGCATCACTCAGATTTACCTTGCCGTCCCTGATGGACTTGATCTCCGAACCCTTGAGCACAATTCCTGCCTCAAGGGTTTCCTGGATATGGTAGTTGTGATAAGCCTTGCGATTGACTGTTATTACGCCGGAACCCTTCGCCATATAGAGATTTTAGCACCGGGACGTAGGGCAGGCAATTTGATGGACGCTTCCTCATAAGCCCATCGCGAGTAGGTGAGATTGCCGGGCCCCGACAAGTCAGGGCTCACAACGACAAAAAGCGAAGGACTAGCGGTGGCGGTTGGAGTTGCTAAACAATTGCAGCTATCCCTATTTCTTGTCCAGCCCCTTTTCCTTGACAAATGCCTTTGTGCGCTTACCTATTTCATCGGCTTTACTGAGCAGGTAGATCATACCACCCAGGCACACCAGGAAAATGCCGACGCCAATAGGTCCCGTCCAATACAGAACTAGCCACATATCCATTTCCCCTCCTTCAACTGAACATTCAGTTGTATTACCAGATTGTATGTGTATGCTCATAATGAAGTCAAGAGGGTTTAGTAATGTCATTCTGAGGAGTCCAAATGAATTTGGACGACGAAGAATCTCGAGACACCATCCTGAGCTAGACGAAGGATTCCTGGCGAAGGCTGTCCTGAGCGGCATAAGATTCTTCGCTACGCTCAGAATGACAAGAGGTGAAGGGCTCAGAATGGCAAATCAATGCTATTATGATGATCTGGGGCACCACGAAAAACCCATTTCACAACAAGCTGATCTGCTAGAGGAAAAGGCCGTTTTAGAATGTACTGGAGAGAAAGGGATTTCATTATAGGATATTGTGTAGAATACTATTTATTGAGAAAGGAGCTGTGCCATGAGCCGGGCCGATAGAGTTTACTTATTCATAACAGTCTTCTTGCTTATCGCCGCAACTGCTGGCGGGATCATGCTAGGTCTGCAACGCAGCAGAAACCAACCTACGGAGATTGTCCTATCTCAAACGGAGCCTCCACAGCAAAGCGGCGAGCTTTACATCGACGGCGCTGTAGCCAACCCTGGCATCTACCCCTGGCAAGAAGGTGATACCTTGCAGACGCTTCTTTCCGGTGCCGGTGTTGAACCCGGTGCCGACCTCGGCCATATTGAGGTTTATATTCCACAAGCGGGCGAAACAGCCTCCATCCAGAAGATAGACATTAACCGAGCCGAGTCCTGGCTGCTCGATGCCCTGCCCGGCATAGGGGAGGTACTGGCCCAAAGAATTGTAGATTACCGCAGCAAAAATGGCCCGTTCAGAACAATCGAAGACCTGCTTAAGGTCAGCGGCATCGGCTCAGCGACGCTAGAAAACATGAGGGATTTCATAACCGTTTCAGATTAAGGGGGCCTTATCCCTTCACCTTGTCAAGCAACGTCACTATGTTTGTCTTAATCTTTATGTCAAGTTATATGTCAGGACCGTATCATCGTCAGAATCATCTTGAAATTCCTTATTGCCCGTAGAGCATGTGGCTGATTGGCCGGCATTATGACCATCTCGCCACCTTTCAAGTGAATGGGCTTGCCGGAAATAACAATTTCTGCTTCGCCTTCAACGAGATAGACCAGGGCGTCAAATGGCGCCGTATGCTCACTTAAGCCCTGTCCTTCGGCAAAGGCAAAAAAGGTAACTGTACCTGCTTTCTTATCAACTACCGTTCGACTCACCACAGAACCTTCTTGATAATCAGCTAAATCAACCAATCTTGTGGCTTGGCCTACAAGCTTATCCAGTCTCTTTTGCTCCATTCCTTTCACCTCCATTTCTATAGACAATATTGCCTGCCTCTTTCATAATACCGGAATAGCCTTTTCCAAATCTACTGGCTCATCTGCATATTGCCGTCAGGCATCATCTTTCATCTGATTCCGTTGGGTGCCATTCTCGGTGTGCTTGAATAGTTGGCTGCATTTTGTGAAACAGACTGCCAAGATCTATTGACACCGCTCAGTAAACGCACTACACTGTAATTAAGCATAGTCTGGAAATAGCCTGGCAGATTGCTTATCCCGCTAGTCATCTAAACCAGGAAATAGAGATTGGCGGGGATGTGCTTTTATTGAGCAACATGGTTAACACTGGAACCTACGTCAGACTTCTGAGGCACCTGGGTATTGCTTTGATATTCGCCCCTGAACCCTTTACCACGCCGTTCGGTGTGGCGTTTATACTTGCCGCGCGCCATTTATCCAAACAACATGAGGCTAACGTGAATAATCGCCTCCGAGAAATGGTCCACTATTATCTGGCCCACAGCAGTCTCCTAGGCGATGATGCCGATGGCAAATCTCCTGGCCCCAGCCCCATAAAGCGGCATGGCTTAAGTGAGGAACGCCCTATACTTGGGCAAATTACGGGTAGCCGCAGCTTTGAAGCTACTGCTTCAGTTCGTAAAGGTAGGAGTGACATACGAGATGGCACGGCAAACCGCACCACGAATATGCAGAGTCTCTCCCGGCGCCGCAAATATGGTCATAGTCTCTCTGACACATCCACTGGAACACAAAGGGTCACTCATCACACCATAGATATGGAGTGGCTCTCCCGGCGCTATGAAAGCGCGAATGGCGCTGTGGCTCATTCCGGCTGGGCTACAACCTCTGATGCCGGGGAAGCAATAACGCACCACTCCATCGAAGTGGGGTCACTTCCTCAGAATTGCAGGTCAGGTAGTGTCGGACAGACGAAGGCAAAGTCCCATGCCGTAAACGTAGCTCAGCGGCGACTACGTTATGGCTCAGCGGTAAGCTACACGACGGTTGCTAGGGCACTCCGAAACAACAACTTCAACTACGACATATCATCTCGAAGAAACGTCATTGGGGGTTACTAGCACCCAAGGCACCTGATGCGGACCATCCGGTCGGCAGGCTGAAGAAGACGGGCACCAGAGGAGAAGAAATAGTTCTTGCTGTCAATATCTCTCAGGGACCCTCTGACCAGAATGTTCCCCACCAAATCCGCTTCCCTGGCTCCGTCCATCGTCACTGAAACATTAAATTGCTTATATTTCTTTGGCGGGGACGGCGCTTAAGGTTTCGACAATGTAGCCTGTCTCAATTCCTATGTCCATCACAAAGCTCATAGCCTTCTTGGGGTTGAGTGCTTCAAAAACAACTACACCATCATATTGCCCAAAGGTGACATATACATCGTGGATTGTGATTCCGTTCGGAGCTTTGAGCTTTTTCAAATAGTCGATAGCCTCTTTGCCTTTTCCTATCGGTGATAGAAGACTCATGAATAACATAGTTGACCTCCCTCCTTGTTCCCGTGCCCAGCCAAATCTGCTGGCTGGGCCACGTTCATTTTATTCCCTTGCTATCTGCAGGGCAACGATGAAATAGAATCCGCTCAAGATAGCAAATAAATCGACCCTTACCTCATCACTTCTTCGGGCCCTTCCGAAGATATTCCGCGGATTTCTTCCGCGCATTCTTTCCTGTCTTTTTAGCTGCTTTCTTCTGAGCCATCAGTCTCCTAGCAAACGCAATTCCCTTTGTGTCATTATAGCATCCTTTCTTAACTTGTGTGTCACTAATCTATCTGAACTAGATCAGAAACATAAGATTTGAGGATAGTCTGAAGCTTTGTCTCCAAATCCGCTGGCTGGACTTGCCGCTATTCGCCTTTGGGCTGAGCAAGCCTCACCCTGATTGCGTGGAGGTGCCCGCCGGGGTCCCGTGTAACCTCAAATTCCACACTTTGCCCTTCTCTAAGGGAACCATAGTCCACCCCTTGAAGCTGGCTGCGGCCAAAAAAGAGCTCTTCTTCCCGCTCTGTCTTGATGAACCCAAAACCACGGTCTGCAATTAGTCGTTTTATTGTGCCCTTCTGCATGGGATGTCTCTCCAAATCTGCTGGCTGAGCTACTTCTTTCTTACGCAGGGATGCTCTTTAGCTTCCCCGTGGCACTCTTTGATTTGCTCAGGACTGCATTCCCCTGGTTTGCCCTTCAGCTTCTCAGGGTGTTCGCATACCTTTGTGCTTTCTGACTTGCCCATTTTCATACCCTCCTTCATAAGAACTGCCAAATCCTGGATCTGATTTCATTCTACCACGTCGAGTGGGGACTTGGCTCTCGGCTAACTAATCGTGGCCCTACCCAAGGGAGAAATACTCTTTAGTAATGGGATCGATGGCGAATCTCTGCTCTGCCTCCACCAGGGGGCTATAACCAGGATAGCCATATTTTCCGGCAGTGAGCTCCAAGACTATAGCCTGCTCCCCTTTCAGAGTATAGTAAGTCACTTTCAACCCTTCAAAATACACTTTATAGCTGAAGGTCACCCTTGCATCCACCATTGCGTTCTTTGAGGTGGGATTCTGTATGGCTATGCCTCCATACCTCGGGATTTCGCATGTTCCTTCGGCTTGGTACACTTCCTGTTCCTGACAGTCTGGATAATGCTGGAAGCTTCTTCTGTCAACCAGATTATCAAATTCGTCCCTGGACGGTAATATGTAGATATTTACCGGCTTAGAGGACGAGACAGAGTAGTCAATCTCCAGGCTTTCAATCTTAACCACCGAGTCACCGAATGTGGCAGCCTCGATGGGAAAAGCTCTACCGTCGCCGCCATAGTAATAGACGTATCCCGCTCTCAGCTCAAACTCCTCATCTATAGCTGAAACCATATCATGGTCCTCGACAAACTGTTCCTGCAAAGACCCGTTGATGTAAGTCCACAAGCTCTCAGGATCGATTCCCGACACCAGGGCGTAAGCATGGCTTTCCGTCAAGACCAAATATGTCCTTATTCCGATGTTTTCCAGCAAGGAACAAGCCAGAATTGTCAGGTCTTCGCAGTCACCACACTTAAGATCCAGAGTCTCAAATGGTGATTGAATAGACTCCCCATCCTCAGGGTCAGCTACGTACGTGAAGTTCTCCACAATGTAGCGGTATATGGCATTTACTTTGCCCTCTTTGTCGGGATAAGCCTGGACAATAGCGCTGGCCAGTTCCCTTAATTCAGCATCGTCATGGACAATCTTCTCTATATAAGGTTTGGCCAGCCTGACCTCGTAAGGCTCTATATCAACAATCTGACATGTAAGAGAGGACGCAATCGCTACCAGCAGTATAGCTACTCCGCAGAGTAGCAAGACGAGTGGCCACCTCCGTTTAGTCATGGCTACAGTCTGCCCATCCCGTCGATGTCAATAATGAATCAGCGATTGCCGCTGGCAAATTCAGGGGAGATCTGAACGCCGAGTCCGCATAACGCTTGTCTTCTCGGATACGTATGCCAATGACCCGGTTGCCAGACCAGAAGCTATTGGGGATCGACAATCCGCCGTCGGCCCGCCGCCGGCCATCATGACTCAACGTATTTACGCCCCCTCAAAATCCGCTGGCGGGCGCTATCTCTTTCCATATTCATCCGTGAAGACCACCTCGATCAGTGGTTTCCTTGTCTTTCGAGGAGCTTCTGCCGGGCGACCTATCGCGATAACGGAAAGGAGTCTTTCATCTTCGGGCACATTAAGCACCTTCTTGGCGCTGGCCTCATGCGGGCTACCATAAGTCCCGATCCAGCAGGCGCCCAGGCCTAGCGAGTGAGATTCAAGGAGCATATTCTGCGTTGCTGCTGCCCCGTCCTCAACAGCATGGGTTGAGGCTGTCTCATCGATAACCACAGCAATTCCCAGAGCAGCCTGCGAGAGAAATCCGCCCCAGGCCAGCACAGCCGCCAGCTTCTTTCTCACTGCCTGACTGCGCAATACTACAAATGTCCAGGGTTGACTATTATCGGCAGAAGGCGCCCACCTGCCCGCCTCGAGAATCCTGTTGATGTCTTCCTCAGAAACAAGGCCTGCGGTATATCGCCTGATGCTTCTTCTAGTTCTGATTACATCGAGAACATCCATGAATACTCCTTTTCCCAGCCGGTCCGTTATTTCACTTCCCAGAGCGAAAGGCCGGTGACTTCATCATGTTTTCGTTCGAGCTTGGGGCCTTCTAATTGACGCAGGTGGACTTCAGCGGCGAAAACGATTCCTTCCAACAGATGGCCACCTTTGGTGTTTCCCGCTTCGTCGGCAAGCACCACGTGCGCATGGACGAAGGGCTCCCCGTCCTTTAACGATATGTTCCCTACACAACTCGCCATTTCATGAGGCGAATCAATCTTTATCTCGCGATACTCATGATTCTTCTGGTCATAGAAGCCGAGTCTAGCCCGCTTTAAGGCACCGATTGCCGTAAAGCTCCCTGCCTCAATTCCCTTGCTCCTGGCAAGCTCAGTTATGGACTGGATCAAGTCCGCATCACGCTTGAGTCGCACCATCAGCTCCTTATTGGCGCTACACTCAAAAAGACTCATCGGGTCATGACCAACCTTCATAAATTGTCATCTCCCCCCCTTCTATACCGGGCAAAGGTGCCCTTCCTCAAGCAACTATGGCTATAGGGCTTGCCGCATCCTTAATATGATTCCATTTTACCATAGAGATAAGTAAGTCGTCCCTGCTCTGATATAATTCACATGTGTGGCTTCTCTATGTTAGCTGTGCCTGGGTCGCCGGGGTATTCCTGGGTTCCAAGATTGGCCTGCCCTGGCTGGCCCTGTTTTTGGGACTTGTCCCCTTCGCGCTTGTTCCTTTCCTCCCCGGCAGCAGGAAGACCTTGATAGTAGCCGGGTTATGCCTCCTGGCCATCCTTGGAGGCGTCATCCGCCACCCGTCACTCTTCCCTCCTGCAGATGAGCATTCCCTTCGCCTCTACAACGATAAGGGAATCGTGGAGATTCAAGGTATGGTGGCAGAGGAGCCCGACATTCGGGATAGACTTTGCCTACTGACATTCTCCGCCAGCGAAGCGACTGTGAACGGCGAAAGGAAAAGGGTATCGGGAACTGCTTTGATTCAAGTACCGAGATACCCCGCCTACCATTATGGCGATGTGCTTAATGTGACAGGAAAGCTGGAGACGCCGCAACCATTTGATAACTTTGACTATAGAACCTATCTGGCTCGCCAGGGAATTTATTCGGTCATTTATTATCCCAAGTTAGAACTTCTAGGCCAGGGCGAGGGCGTCAAGCCTTTGCGGTGGATTTACTCTTTGAGGGAACGGCTCTCCGCTTCCTTGGCTAGAGCTTTGCCAGAGCCACAAGGGTCACTGGCTCAGGGTATTCTGCTAGGACTGAGAGGCAACATACCTGATTCTCTCAACGACGCCTTTTCCAGGACGGGAACAGCACATATATTAGCCATCTCAGGCTTGAATATCAGCATCGTCATTGCCATGTTCCTTAGCTTGGGCATCCTTGTGTTTGGCCGGCAGCGCTCTCTACATATCTGGTTGGCTCTCGCGCTTATCTGGCTCTACACCCTGCTCGCCGGGATGAATCCGCCGGTAATTCGAGCGGCAATTATGGGAAGCCTGTTTTTAATGGCTCAATATCTTGGACGGCAGGGAAGCGGCCTCATTGCCCTGGCTTTTGCCGCCGCGGTGATGGTTGGTGTCCACCCCGGTCTCTTATGGACAGTCTCCTTTCAGCTGAGCTTCCTATCCATGGCCGGGCTAATTCTTCTTTACCCTTACTTCCAGGCCTGGGGGAGAAAGGGCGTTGCCAGAGCATTTGGAGACAGAGAGACGCTCGCATCCACAGGCAATGTTATAACCGATGTCTTTGCCGCCAGCCTGGCATCTACGGTGGCAATTGCGCCGCTTATAGCTTACAGCTTTGGCATAGTCTCTCTGGTCGGCTTGCCGGCAACCTTCTTCTCTTTGCCCGCTTTGCCCTTGATCATAGTCACATCAGCGTTGGTCGCCTTCGTGGGCCTTCTTGCCTCGTTTGCCGCTCAACTACTGGGCTGGTTAGCCTGGCTCTTTCTTAGCTTCTTCATCTTGCTGGTTCAAGGCTTCAATGCGTTGCCCTACGCGTCACTAGAGGTGACCGCCATTTCCGCCCGGTATGTCGTGGGATACTATGCTGTATTGGCCGGAGTCGTAGCATTGCTTAACTACCGAAACCGGTTGGCTGATTTCTCCTCCAGACTGACTTCAGGAATGAAGAAAGTTAATCAAGTCATTCCTAGGCCTCGGCTCGGCTTTTCTCCTAAATGGCTCGTCCTGCCCCTTTTGATAGTATCCATTCTGGTGTGGTCTATAGCTCTGACTATGCCCGATGATAAGCTTCACGTAAGCTTTCTCGAGGTCGGACAAGGAGACGCCATCTTGATTCAGACGCCCAACGGCCTGGACATCCTCATCGATGGCGGTCCCAATTCCCAGAATATCAGTCTGGAACTGAGCGAGAGGCTTCCCTTCTGGGATAGGACGATAGACCTCGTGATCTGCACCCAACCTCAAGCCGACCATGTCACCGGTTTGGTAGAAGTCCTTCAGAGATACAGAGTGAAGCTGATACTCGGCCCTGGCATACCTTACGAAACATCCGTCTATCAGGAATGGCTCAGGGTTATTGGCGACAAAGGGATCGAATATGGCATGGCCCGCGCCGGACAGGATATTGATTTGGGCAGCGGAATTAGGATAGAAGTACTAAATCCGCCGGAGAGCCTATGGGAGGGGACTGATGATGATGTGGACAACAACGGGGTGGTGCTGAGGCTGAGCTGGGACAATGTCAGTTTTCTGTTCACTGCCGACATCAGAGAGGATCTTGAATTCGAGCTTATCGGACAGCGGGCCAATTTGAGAAGCACTGTACTGAAGATCGCGCATCATGGCAGCGCAACATCAACGTCTCAGCCCTTTCTGGCGGTGGTTGATCCTGAAGTCGCGGTGATTTGCGTGGGGAGAGATAATCCCTTTGGCCATCCCAGCCCTGAGGTACTGGAGAGATTGACCGACAGGGTGGGCGAGGACAATGTTTATCGCACAGATGAGGATGGCACCATCGAGTTCATTACCGATGGGCAGACGCTGTGGGTGAAGGCGCAGACAGCTAGGAAATTTATTCAGGAGCCAGGGCGCTTATAATGGGAGCCTTCCTGCCGTAGCAGGACGTCACGCAGGGTTGCTCCTGGCCCTTTTCCTACCGAGGTGCAATTTTCTGCTTCGCCACGTGAAGGGACAATCGAACCGCCGGGATAGGCCACCACAAAGATTGTGACGAGGCCCTGCCTCAAATCAGGATCTTCCCGTCCTTGAGGAAGAGAGTCCCGTCTACACGCACTTCTCCACCTTTACGGAGGTCGCAGACCATATCCCAATGGATGGCGGACTTGTTCTTGCTCCCTGACTCAGGATAACCCTTCCCCAGAGCCAGGTGGATGGTCCCGCCGATCTTCTCATCGAAGAGCGTGTTTTTGGTAAACCGCTGGATCCCGGAATTGGTGCCGAAGGAGAACTCTCCCACATAGCGTGCCCCTTTGTCGGTCTTCAGCATCTTCAACAGGAACTCCTCGTTCTTAGCCGCCGTGGCCTTGATGACTTTCCCATCCTTGAACTGCAGTCGGACATCCTCCACCTCGCGGCCATAAACGCAGGCAGGATAAGTATATCTGATATGCCCGTTCACGCTGTCCTCGATCGGCCCGGTGAAGACCTCCCCATCAGGAAAGTTTTCGTGCCCGTCGCAGTTTATCCACTTCCTACCCGTGACTTCGAGCTTGAGGTCGGTATCCGGGCCAACGACATGGATTTTCCTGGCCTTGTTCAGCCAGTCCACCACCCGCTGCTGCTCTTTGGAGATTTTCTTCCAGGCCTTGATTGGATCAGATTCATGCACCAGACAGCCCTTATAGACGAAATCTTCGAACTCGCGGAGCGACATCTCCGCATCCTGAGCGAAAGCCTGGGTGGGGTACAGGGTCCCGCTCCAGCGCAACTCTTTCTTGGCCGCTCGTTCCAAGAATCGGTCTGAGAGAGGACGCCTCGCCACTGACCGGCGAGATTGCTTGGCAGGGTCGGCATTGGTCAGCTGCTTGGTGTTCACATCCGTCCAGATCCCAATGCTTGCGTCGATTTGCTCAACGATGTCCTTCATAAACGGGGGGACGTAATCAAGCTGGGCATCGCTGGCATAGGCGTACAGGAGCTCTTCTGCCTCTTCCGGCTCAACTTGGAGAAAAGGATGAGCACCGCGCTCCAGAACCTTTTGATAGACGGCCAGAATCAACGGCGCACCCTCAGAGCCACCGCTGATGCGGACCAGCTGTTTCGGTCGCACTTCTACAGAATAATCGACCAGAATCTTAGCTACGGTTTCGACTCTTGGATCTGCCATTTCGCCTCCTTTGACGCGTTCATACTAGAATGTTTCGGCAGTCTAGCAGGTGTTGCCGAGGCTAGTCAAACAGCCAATGTCCTAGCGATAGTCAATGTGCATCATACAGGTGAGGAGAAGCCATGGGTGATAAAGGAGTCTTAGAATTACTCTGCCGCTCATCATGGCTCGACACGGCTGACTCCGGCAATCCGGTCGAAGTCTGAATCGTAGCTGTAGATTCGAGTTAGTCCTTGTTTTCCCATGTGTACGGCACTATAGGCATCAATGAAGTCAATGCCCTGGTCGACATAGAGTTCAAAGATCTGCCGGTAAAGCTTCTTGCCAGGCAGTTTCAATCCGGGCAAAAAAATGACAGGCAGAAGCAGTTCTTTGACTTTCTCTCTCGGCAAATTATAGGCAACAGGAGATTCCAGTGCCCAGACTAATTCAGCGACAACCAAATCCGTGGTACGAAGAATAATCTCCCTCCTCTCAGCTTTCTCCAACAGCTCCAGGCAATGTTGTGCCTTGATCTCATCATCCCGAAGCAAGTAGCGCAGAATAACGTTGGCATCCAGAAAGGCAGATTCCATCTATAGCTTTTCTTCAGCCTTGTGAGCTACCCACTTCTGTACCTCGCCTCGCAATTGCGTGAAGTCCTCCGGCTTTTTCCGTGGTTTAACTGCCCCGAAGCCAAGTCTGAGCGTCGAAGACGATGGCTCAATTCTCACCCCATCCTGGTCATAGACGAAGGCCGCCTTATCCCCTGGCTTAAGTCCCAGAGCCTTCCTGATCTCAACAGGAATGGTTACCTGCCCTTTAGCAGTAATTGTGGCCAAACATTCTTTCATGTTAACACCGGCATTACCAATCTAATTTTTGCTTACTTCCTTTACAAAGTAATACTAAAATATCACATGCATTACCTGTTGTCAAATTACTTCCCGCGCTGTTTCTGGCCGATGCACTCTCAGCAACCGTGGCACAGCTTGGAGATTGTTTAATAGCATTCCTTTATCATTCTGAGCCCTTCCCTCCATGTCATCCTGAGCGGAGCGAAGGATCTTGTAATGCTCAGGGCAAGCTCCGTTAAGGGGAAGAATCTAACTCTGCTCACGGCAAACTCCGCAAAGAATCCCAGAGATTCTTCGTCATCCCGATTCATCGGGACTCCTCAGAATGACATTACTTAGCGCTGGCACAGCTTGGCAGCTTGCCTGAATCACTTGATTAGAGTATGCTTCTGAACGCAAACCCCAGCCCAGCCGATCAGGGTTCATACTAATGGAAAGAGGAAGGGGCTGGAACCGTGTTCCAGCCCCTTCGGGTTTGTTCATTCAAACAAGTTCCCTATCCATTCACAGGCATAGGATAGAAGCGGACCTGGATTAGCTTGGAACCACTGTTCTGAAGCTGCCAGAAGTAAGCAAAATTGCTGTACTCTGCATCATCCAGCCAATCGAAGTAATCAAAAATCCACATTCCCAAGCCGCCATTTCCAGTTCCCGGATCGGGTAAACCCGTTATCGCGCCACTTGCCTCCTCGGTATCAATGAAGAACAGGTCGGTAGCGTCACTCCATTTCCTGCTAACAGTGACTGTACCGAGATTCAGATAATAGTATAGCGCTCCATCGATGTCGTAAATTTGTGCCCATCCATCAATTACTGGTGCATTTGCGACTGGCTTGGCTTTTGCTGCAACAACCACCCAATACTTACCAGCGGCAAGGTCCAGTTCACATGCATCACCATCAAAGGCGTTGCCGTCGACAACTGCGAAATCATCGCTACCACTCTGAGTCATGTAGATTGCAAAACCAGGTAACGAGGTTACGTTGGTGCTAACATTACTATGATTGACGACTTTGTTACCATTGGCTCCGCTCTTAAGGTCAATGTCCCAATTAGTTGTATCCATGGGAACGAACATTGTATGCCTATCTGGATTTGAAACTTCCTTATCGTTCCAGCCATCTGCCTTACCAACCAGGTTCAGGTTGAAGTGAGGTCCATTCAGATCAAATTCGGTTTGTGGACTCTTAGCAAACACGGCTGAAGGTAGTATAGTGGCTACCAAGACTGCAACTAAAAGAATACCAAATATTTTCTTCATACTTTGTTTTCTCCTTTCGTATTTTTCTTGTTTCAAAGATTTCTGTTATACACTGCCCTGCCTAAAAGATTCGGCAGGATTTCTTCCTCGTCGACCTCGAGTGCATAGGTGATTAAAAAAGTTATTATTCTTTCCATATCTATCCTCCTTGCATGGGCAATAGCCTATTACCTTTGTCATGTTACCTTTGTCATATACATAGTCGCTAAAAGACAGCAAATCCCTCGCTCTTTCCAGTACTTTTTGGGGATATTTTCCGGATTTGTCAACCAGGTGGTAAATACCAAAGCTAGCAGGGAAACCACTTGCCTTGTACTACCCCACTTGTTCTAGCGTCTACCGAATGTGCATAACACTGACTAGATTACCCCAACTGTCCCCTTCACAATATTAGTCGCCACAAATCCAGGAATCCCCCGTTTTTTTCCGCAGCTCAAAAAGTCAACGTAGGTCGTTAGGGAATTGACAGGATAATACCCAATTCTACATCTACATTATCAATGCCCAAAGGGAAGTTGTCAAGATACTCACAATTAACCTAAATTGACAATTCCTCCCAATTTTTAGATATTTTGCATGCGTTCGACTATACTTTTTGGCCCTGTTTTTTTGTGTGAACTGCATTACTGGACATCAATGAAGTCAGTGCGCTTGTCAACATAGAGTTGCCTGAATCACTTGATTGGAGTATCCTTCTAAACAGGAACCGTAGCCCGGCCAATTAAGGCCACATGTAGCAAGCCATAAGAGGTTACCATGGTTGATTTAGATAACGCGTCCGCCCATCGCCAATTTGACAAGTTGGGAATGCTCGATCACCTGCACGGGTTTCCTGAGCAATGCCAGAAGGCCTGGGAGAAGGTTCTGAAATTCGAACTCCCCCGCGAATATACCAAAATATCTAATGTCGTTATCCTGGGGATGGGTGGCTCCGCTATCGGCGGCGATATCGTGCGCCGGCTGGCGCTGGCTGAAAGCAAAGTGCCTGTCTTCGTACACCGGGATTATGGCCTGCCGGTATTTGTTGACGCCAGCACCCTGGTCATCGCTTCAAGCTACTCAGGGAATACCGAAGAAACGCTCTCGGCGTTCACCAAAGCGCTGGGAACCCGGTCCAAAAAGCTGGTCATCACCTCAGGCGGCAAACTTAAGGATTTAGCCGAAAAGCAAGGCATTCCCACTTTCGTTATCGACTATCGCGCGCCTCCCCGGGCTGCCTTCCCCCACAGTTTTGTTCCCCTGGTGGGCATCTTTCAGAAGCTTGGTTTGTTTGCAGATAAGTCAGCAGATTTGCAGGAGGCGATGGACATTCTGAAGAAACTGTCCAGAGACTTAATTGAAACCAGGCCCCTCACTTCCAATCCCACCAAGCAACTGGCAGCCCAGCTGCGGGGGCGTGTAGCAGTGATTTATGGGGCCGAGATACTCTCAGAAGTAGCCCAGCGCTGGAAGACAGAATTTAACGAAAATAGCAAGACCTGGGCCTTCTTTGAAAGCTTTCCTGAGCTTAACCATAATGCTGTAGTCGGCTACGAATTCCCCGTCGAAGTGAAGGAAAGGATAGTGGTGCTTTTGCTGCGCTCATCTTCGCTCCGTCCCCGGAACCTGCTTCGCTACGAGGTTACCGCTAAATTGCTGGCTAAGGCGGGAATCGCTTATGAATTCGTAGAAGCCAGAGGGAAAAGCGCCTTAGCTCAGGTGATGAGTCTAGTCCTCCTGGGCGATTATGCCAGTTTCTATCTGTCAATGCTCAACGAAGTTGACCCAACATCTACAGACGCGATAAATTCTGTGAAACAGTACCTCGCCCAATCGTCTGTTTCGTGTGACTAGGGTAGAGCAGAGGAGCGCACTTGGCCGGCGAGATGTGTGGACGAGTTTAACTAAACCGTATGTTCTCAGCAACTTGCTGAGCTCAGAAATATAGCTCTCGTAGGGGAGGGGCTTGTCCCCTCCCAATCTCTTCCCAAGTGCGAGGCTCCTGCCCGCCGTACAACTATGGCAGGCGGGTTAGCCTCGTGCAAGGGTGGGGCGACACGACCCTGAAGGGTCGCACTACACGAATCCCCCCTCTTATCCTCCTTATCTTAAGGGGGAGGGAGTGCCTCATGTCTCTCTTGCATTGCTATCCGTTACGTGGTACAATCTCATTGAATCAATGAAATATTGAGCCAATAATGGAGGGAAACATCAATGGGCACCTTAACAAGACTAACCAGTGGCGGGCAAATCACTCTCCCAAAGGAAATCAGATTAAAGACTAACATGGAAGTCGGCGATTTTGTTGAGGTCAAGCTTGACGAGGAAGGACACATAGTATTGACTCCAAAGAAACTGGTGGACGCCAGCCAGGCCTACTTCTGGACTGAAGAGTGGCAAAGAGGGGAACGTAAGGCAGATGAGGATATCAAAGCTGGCAGGGTAAAACAGTTCAATTCCGTCACTGAGGCAGTTAAGTATCTTGAGGATAAAGCCTAGCCGTGAAGGTCGTCTTCACCGAGCTATTCGAACAGGCGTATGAGAAGCTCGCGAGCGCCGAGAAACGGAGCGTTCGCAAGGCACTTGCTTTGTTAGGTGATAATGCGAAATACCCCAGCCTTCGTGTCAAGAAAATGGAAGGCAAGCAGCACATCTGGGAGGCTCGCCCTTCCAAAAGACTGCGGATGACACTCGAGATGGTTGGAGAAACCATTGTTATGCGCAGTGTAGGCCAGCATGATAAGGTCTTGAAGAGGCCATGAATTTCTGAGGTCCCCAACATAGTGCGAGGCTTTGGCCTCGCGCAACGGCGGGGCGGCACGACCCTGAAGGGTCCGCACTACAGACATCGGGCAACCGGGGGGCGACCACGCAAATCTAGAGAGGGCCTTTACCCGAGATCATGCCGAGGGGTTCAGGCGCACTTAGACACTAATATCGCTTCCACCTCTCGTAGGGGAGGGGCTTGTCCCCTCCCAATATTTTCCCAAGAGCGAAGTTGGTGGCTGTCCTGCGGTTTCGTCGTTTCAGCGGAGGCTGCCGACGCTGTCCTTAGCCTCGCTGAGCTCGGCAATGAAGCGAGCGATTTCCTCGCGCTTGAATCTGCGGTCACCCCGGGCGGTAATCCCGTATGCCTTCAGTCTTCCGTTCTTACTCCACCGCCTCAAGGTGTTAGGATGGACATGGAGGAGCCGGGCTACTTCTCTCACCGTCATCATTTCACTCATATGTTCGCCATTTGCCATATCTTTTCCGGTCTCCTCTTTGACTGACTTATCTTAAGGCTAACTCAGTTCACCTAATCACACAATCACCCAAAAGTATCAATTTGAATAGAAAATGGTCATAGGGAAGAAGTACAGGGACATCACTTCAGAACGGGAATTGCAGGCAGTTACGGTGGCCAGCAAACATATTTGTGACCCCTGCCAAAGACACGGCTGCCTTTGGCGGGGCATTCGCTGTAGCGAGATGCATTGTTGATGGCTACTTGAGCCGCCGCATTTCTCAGAATAGTCTGAGCAAGGAGAGAATAGAAAAGGCGAGGAGGGAAACCTCCTCGCCTTCTTCGTTGTTATCTGGTTATTTCAGCCGCTCAGCGCATAACTGGTTGCACTAATTCCTTTGCTCATATCCCAGGCGAATCCGCTACATGTCAGGCTGGTTACAGTTGTCACATAATCGCCGACAGGCGCCTTGCCCAACTTGAATTTCATCAGACCAGCGGTGTCGGTGGTGCCGCTGAAGCTCCACACGTCGCCGTTGCTGCACTCCAGACTGAGACCAACATTCGCCCCGGGGACAACACCGCTGGCAGTTACTACTCTGACCACGATAAACAGGTTTTTGCCATTCTCAATGAAGCGAATGTTGTCCACCCACATAGCATTAGTTGGAGGTGGGTTCTGGTTAAGGGAGAAATTCGTCACCGCAGTTCCGCCTGATACTACCGTCACAGTTGACGTTGACGTCTGGTAGCCCGATTTGCCGGCGGTCACCTGATAAGTCCCTGGCGGCACATTGGCAATAGTGTATTTGCCCGTGGCATCCGTCGTCGTTGTCCTCGTGCCATCAGTTACTGTCGCTCCCACTATGGCTGACCCATCCTTAGCACTAGTCACTGTACCAGTGATGCTGCCGGGAATGATGACTTCGTTCAACTGGAAATTGGCTACGGCAGAGGTTCCTGATAAGACACTTACTGTTAAGGATGAGCTTTGGTAGCCCGATTTGCCGGCGGTCACCTGATAAGTGCCCGGCGGTACATTAGCGATAGTATATCTGCCTGTGGGGTCCGTAGTGGTCGTTCTCGTGCCGTCGGTCACCGTTGCTCCCACTATGACTGACCCATCCTTAGCACTGGTCACTGTGCCCGTTATGCTGCCGGGAACAATGATCTCACTCAGGGAGAAATCAGTTACAGCAGCGGCTCCTGCCAGGACAGTCACTGTCACAGTCGAGCTGTGGTAGCCCGCTTTGCTGGCGGTCACCTGATAAGTGCCTGGCGGCACATTAGCGATAGTATATCTGCCTGTGGCGTCAGTAGTGGTCGTCCGGGTGCCATCAGTCACCGTCGCGCCGACTACCAGAGACCCATCTTTAGCACTGGTTACTGTACCACTGATGCTGCCGGGAACAATAATCTCGCTCAGCGACAAATCGACTACGGCTGTGTCTCCAGCCAGGATGGTCACTGTCAAGGACGAGCTTTCATAGCCTTCTTTACCGGCCACTACCTGATAAGTGCCCGGTGGCACATCGTCAATAATGTATTGCCCGGCAGCATCCGTCTGGACTGTCCTCGTGCCGTCGCTTACTGTTGCAGCGACTATGGGTGACCCGTCTTCAGCATCGGTTACTGAACCGGTAATGATGCCAAAAACGACAATTTCATTCGAAGAGAAATCGACTACAGCAGTGGTCGCTGCCAGAACAGTCACACTCGAAGAAGAGCTGTGGTAACCTGATTTGCTCGCGGTCACCTGATAGGTCCCTGGAGGCACATCGGCGATAGTATATTTACCGGATGCATCTGTAGTCGCTGTCCTGGTGCCGTCGGTCACCGTTGCTCCTACTATGCCTGACCCATCCTCGGCATCGGTTACCGCGCCGGTGATGGTGCCGGGTACGATAATCCGGCTTAGGGCCAAATTGGCTATAGCGGTGTCTCCTTCCACGACAGTCACCGTCAAAGACGAGCTTTCATAACCATCCTTGCTGGCGACCACCTGGTAATGCCCTGGTGGGACATTGGCGATAGTGTATTTGCCAGCAGGATCGGTAAAATCAGTTCTTGTGCCATCGCTTACCTGGGCTCCCGATATGGCTGAACCATCTCCGGCATCGGTCACCTGACCGGATATTCTCCCCGGGAGTACAGGCGCGACATCGCCCACAGCCAGGGCGGCATTTATCCTACCGGAACCGGAACCGATACCTTCTACTCCGATATCATCGCAGGTAGCTTCTATGCGGCTGCGTACTTCATCATTAAGCTTACCATCGCCATTGGTGTCAGATACAGTGGTAAATACCAGCGCAGCCAGGCCAGCAACGTGTGGCGAAGCCATAGATGTGCCACTCATGCTCCCGTAGTATTTGTGTTTCCACGTCGATAAGATGTTGTCGCCGGGTGCGCCGACGTCTACCCAGTCGCCGCGATTAGACCAAGGTGATAGCATGTCACTGGCGTCAGTGGCAGCGACGGCTATGCAGTTTGTGTAATAGGCCGGGTAGAATGGCACTGAATTGCCGTTGTTCCCGGCGGCGGCCACCACCACCACTCCCTTACTCCAGGCATAGTTTACGGCGTCCTCCACAGTTGATGAGTTAGACGAGTCACCCAGGCTTAAGTTGATGACCTCAGCCCCGTTATCAGCAGCCCAGATAATACCTTGGGCGATCCAAGACCAATAGCCCATACCATCATCTCCCAGCACCTTGACATTGATAATGCTAGAAGAGTAACCCAGCCCCGCAACCCCTATTCCATTATTGGTGTTGGCGGCAGCGATGCCGGCGACATGAGTACCATGTCCATAGATATCATCAGTAGTATTACTAGTGGTGAAGTTCCTGTTGTCCACTATCTTATTTGCCAAGTCGGGATGATCCACGTCAACGCCGGTATCCAGAATGGCGATATTGATACTGTTGCTGCCGGTGGTCACATCCCACGCCTGTGGTGCCCCCACTTTGGTCAAGCCCCATTGGTTAGTAAAGAATGGGTCATCGGGACTCCCCAAGGCTTGAGCCAGAAAATCAGGCTCGGCATACGCTACCCTGGGATTTGAAGAATAGGCTTTCGCCTTTTCCTTCGCCTGTCCCTCGGGCACCGTTACCACCTGAACCCCGATGCCAGGGATGGTCTCCTTGGCCTGCCCGCCCAACTGGCGATGGATCTGAGCTACCTCGGGCAGGCTGGTACCGGGTTTGAACTTGACTAGAATTTGTTCCGAGGCAAAGGCTGAGGCAGGAGCTGGATTATCGGGCGGAGTGGCAAAAACAATGGTCGGGAACGAGGAGATTAACAAGATAGCTACCGCTAACGCTACTATCGTCTTCCTCATATCTGTTTACACCTCCATCTGCATATGTGTTTACACATCTATATAGTCGCTGGAAAAAGGAAAATCCCTCGCTCATCTGCAACAGGAACTCGCGCTGTTGAGAGCATTTTCCATTGCTTCACAGTCTATATTCGGGTAAACGTGGATACAATTACCCGATGGTACTGTTTTGGTACTATTTCGAGCAGAAAATGGTACTAGGAAGGAGATGCGACCAGTTGAATAGCGTGGTGGCCCGATCTACTGAGCTCCCCCTTTCGTCATTGCGAGGGGCGATGAAACAACCTTCGAGGGGTCTTAATGATAGAGATTGCCACGCCTTCGGCTCGCAATGACAGCCTTCCCTTTCATCGTCACCAGGCGTCGCTTCCACGTCATTGCGAGGCTGACGAAGTCGGCCGAAGCAATCACGGTGGGGCTGTTTTGTGGGCTGAGATTGCCACGCCCCGACAAGTCGGGGCTCGCAATGACACGTACTATGTCATTGCGAGGAGTTGAACGACGAAGCAATCTCGTACGGATTCTGTGCGTCGATACAGGGGAATTGAGGGGCTGTCCTGAGTCCCTGGAAGGCTGAAGGTGAGAATGGCGGGGATGAACCCCGCCACTACGTTTCTAGAGCACGCCCAGTGCCACGATCGGCACGAGTTATTGCGGCGGCCGGGCGGCTAGTGCTTGTTCAATGGCCTGGATGTAGGTGTCCAGTGGTTTGCGCCCTTGAATCGTGACATTCCCGACCAGAAGAGCAGGCAGAGTGCTTATGCCGTCTGCCTGCGCCATGCTCATGTTCTCTTCTATCTCGGCTTGCTTGGCTTCACTGTTCAGGCAGCTGGCAAAAGCTGTCTCATTAAGGCCTGTCTCTGCCGCCAGCTCTATCAGAGCTTCCGCTGAGAAAACGGTGGTATCTTCCTCTTCACCATAGGCGCTAAACAGCGCGTCCGCATATTCCAGGAACTTGCCCTGGGCACCAGCACAAAGCGCCGCCTCAGCCGCATGCATTGAATCAGGGCTCATTGCTCCTAGCAGCCGTATCTCAATCAGCGCCTTGCCGGTGGCTACGTACTGCCGCCTGAGTTCCGGCTCCACTTCCGAGTGTAGCTTTTCGCAGGCGCCGCACTCGAAATCCGTATAGATAACAATTTTAAGCGGGGATTCATCCTGGCCGAAGTAGTTACCATCATCGCTGTTGGAGACATCGTCGCCGGCCGGGGGTGTTCCCTCAGCCGTGCCGGTGTCAGTGTGCTGTCCTGCTGCCCAGTCCAGCTTGGCGTAGAAGGTCTCGGTTTCATCCACCGCCAGAGTGATCGGGAAGCTGGCGAGAATGGTACAAGCCTCATTGGTGTAGAAGGTAGTCATGTCGCTATCGGTCAGATTGACATTGGTCAGGGCGGCATTGCCGTCATTGTGGATGATGAACTTAAAGATCACGGAATCCTGAGCAGATGTCAGGTAGGGGCCGGTAACCGTGTCGGCAGCCTCATAGGCAGTGCCGTTGTAAACGAACTTCTCAACGTCGATGGAGGCCGTGGAGGGGATTGTTGGCCCGATACGGCCTGTCAGCACTAGCACAATCAATATCACCGCCAGCGCCACGATCGGCAATACAACTCTGAGCAAGACCTTCCTCATCCTTTGTCACCTGCCTTTGTCTGGAACGGGAACGGGCACGCCAGAGTGGGTCTCAGAAAGGCCAGGCCCCACCCTTCTGCACATCCCCTTCCAACTCTACCTTTGGAGCTATGACACATGTCCATCACAGTCCTATCGGTTGAGGCATTCTAGTTGAAATCGACAGAAATGGAAAGGGGGCTGGTTTCCCAGCCCCCTTGGTATGCTTTTGGCTTCTAGATGACTATGCCATCCATTATGGGCTCGCCACGTTGGTTAAGGGGGCAGCCGGCTTCGTTGTACCCGGCCAGCAATACGTGAAGAGCGTCGATTTGGGCTTCATCACCCGAGACTATGGCGTCGTGTACCATGGTGATAAGGGCCGCCGTACTACCAATCCCGTAGGCAATGTCAGGATTGGCGATGTTCAGCAGCGCAGCCACCGCGTGCCGCGCCAGGGCGTTGATGCCGCCGCCGTTGGCATCCAGGGCCTCAAGCAGGGTGGGTGTTGGGTAGGTGGCCTTGCCATTCGCATTCAGCGTTACGTTAACGCTGAAGACAGTCTCGAAAGAATCACCGGGGAGATAGCCCACCCAGGCTGAATGATTCCAGTTCTTGGCATTGTTCTTCCAGTAGCCAGGAGTGCAGCCCTCGCCGCCGCCGCCGGTCCAGTCCTTATTGGCATCGGGGTCGGTGGTCTTGGCGGTGATAGTTGCCCCTTCCACCGTTCCGCCAGCCCAGTCGGCCCAGACAGTCGTGCTGCCAGGGGTGGGCGAATTGATGATGACGTCAAACTGGCCTGAGGCGTTAGTAGCGCCAGAGTTGCTCCCCACAAACGCAGCCGTGGCACCACCGCTGTTGCTAAGAGAAGCGGTCACTGTCTGCCCTGCTAGAGCCGTCCACACGCCAGCTTCCACAGATTTCTCAAGTTTGATGGTGAGAGTGTGGTTGGTGCCTACCGGGTTAGTGCCCGTTAATGGCGTAATGCTGATGCGCACCGCCACCCAGTCCTTATCGGCATCGGGGTCGGTAGTCTTGGCACTGATAGATGCCCCTTCCACCGTCCCACCAGCCCAGTCGGCCCAGACAGTCGTGCTGCCAGGGGTGGGCGAATTGATGATGACGTCAAACTGGCCTGAGGCGTTAGTAGCGCCAGAGTTGCTCCCCACAAAGGCAGCCGTAGCACCATCACTGTTGCTAAGAGAAGCGGTCACTGTCTGCCCTGCTAGAGCCGTCCACACGCCAGCTTCCACTGATTTCTCAAGTTTGATGGTGAGAGTGTGGTTGGTACCCACCTCGTTGTCATCCGTTAATGGCGTAATGCTGATGCGCACTGCTACACCAAGATAGTTAGCCGGGTCACTGTCCGTTACCGGAACACCTGTGGCATTACCCGTCACCGTAGCCAGGTCATATTGCTGACCAGCCACAGCTGCAACTGTCACGATGCTGCTGTTATCGCAAACACCGGCGGCCAGCGAGGTGGCAATATCTGTGAACGTGAAGTCCGTATCGTTGACCAAGATGTTGGTCACAGGCGCGGTACCGTTATTGCAAACGGTCACATAGAACGAGACGTTCTTACCTACTTCAGCGCTGGGGCCTGGAGCCGTGTCAGCGTCTAACCAGGTCAAACCACCATCGACGGAGACGTATTTCTCAATGTCGATGCCGGCGATGATACCTGTGTAGTACGCCGGGTCGTTGTCCGTTACCGGAACACCTGTGGCATTACCTGTCACGGTAGCCAGGTCATATTGCTGACCAGCCACAGCTGCAACTGTCAGGATGTCGCTGTCATCGCAAGCACCTGCTAATAGCGAGGTGGCTACTCCTATGAATGTGAAGTCGGTATCGCCCACCACGATATTGGTCAGGTTGGCCGTTCCGTTATTGCAAACGGTTACCTTGAACTTGACGTTGTTGCCTACGACAGCGCTGGGGCCTGGAGCCGAGTCAGCATCAAGCCAGGTCACCCCACCGTCTACCGACACGTATTTCTCAATGTCGATGCCGGCGATGAGACCAGTGTAGTACGCCGGGTCGTTGTCCGTTACCGGAACACCTGTGGCATTACCCGTCACGGTAGCCAGGTCATATTGCTGACCCAATACAGCTGCAACTGTCAGGATGTCGCTGTCATCGCAAGCACCTGCTAACAGCGAGGTGGCTACTCCTGTGAATGTGAAGTCGGTATCGCCCACCACGATATTGGTCAGGTTGGTCGTACCGTTATTGCAAACGGTCACATAGAACTTGACGTTGTTGCCTACGACAGCGCTGGGGCCTGGTGCCGAGTCAGCATCTAACCAGGTCACCCCACCATCGACCGACACGTATTTCTCAATGTCGATGCCGGCGATGACACCTGTGTAGTACGCCGGGTCGTTGTCCGTTACACTGGGTCCCTCTGGAATGGTGCCCGTGACAGTGGCCAGGTCATATTGCTGACCCAATACAGCTGCAACTGTCAGGATGTCGCTGTCATCACAAGCACCTGCGATAAGCGAGGTGGCAACACCTGTGAACGTGAAGTCGCTGTCGTTGACCAGGATATTGGTCAGGTTAGCACTTCCGTTATTGCAAACGGTTACCTTGAACTTGACGTTGTTGCCTACTACAGCGCTGGGGCCTGGTGCCGAGTCAGCATCTAACCAGGTCACCCCACCATCGACCGACACGTATTTCTCAATGTCGATATCGGGAGCGATGATTGTAAGCTGATACATGGTGGTGCCAGTTACTGCAAGACCCGTACCAAGGTCAACACCATCAGCAGAGGCTGTGTCAATTAATGGATTATTATCCCCATTCTCAACCACATAGGTGTAGTTCACCGTAATAAAGCTACCAAGTGTAGGAAGTGTAACAGGGGATGATAGCAGGTTACCTGAACTTACATTTCCAGATGCGTGCTGCACCACATCTATAATCGAGTCTATGCGTATTGCATGAGAGGGTATTGTTGTATCCAGATTGGAAACCATAATCTCTACGGTGACAGTGTCACCTGCACGGGCGATGTCCGGGTCTGGCCACGGACCGGTTTGCGCCTTTACCACACCGATGCCATGAAAACTAGGACCCTGACCAGCTACTGGCAAGGCCATACCGAACATGGAAGCCAGCATGGCCACTATGACCAGTATTGGCAAAAACATAGTTATTCTTTTATTCAATTTTCTCCCTCCTTTTATTACTTTGACTTTTATTCCTTTATGGATTTGCTTTGTCTTTTCTGTTCTCCCAGCCTGTCACCTCCTTCTCTATGGCATTCACAAATTTACTTTGTCATTGTTCTCCGAATGTCGCACCTCCTTTTCTCTGGTATTCATAAGCTGTAGAAGACTATCTTTACTTTCATAACAATACTCTTTCCGTAAGAATATAATTAAGAATCAGTAATATAATATTTTTAGGCACGTCCAACGTTCACTCTTACATTTTAAGAAACGCGTAGTGTAAAAGTCATAAAATTATTTCAAAAAAAGTTACAAACCTATAACATTTGGGTGAGTAAAAGTTAACGAATATAAACTCCCAAACCGCCCTATCCTATGCACAACGCACGTAAATTAATTAAGGCTCGTTAATTCTTATGCTCGAACTTGAGTCACTTACCACACCCAAACCTTTCAACCGCCCCGCCATCTCTTTCCCCGCCTATAACCCTCCCGCCGCTCTCAGAGGCATAATAACAATAGGGAAAGATCACAGAGCAACCACTTTATATTATACCTTTTCCCGCAATAAGCTGCCAATATACTAAAATCAACTTTCCCTCCCATCTTTTGCCTTTTTTAGTCATTCTGCCCAGGTGACCACTTTACAGGCAATAGTTCACAGCTTCCTGTTTCTATTCAACTGATGGAAGTATAAGGCCGGGATACTCAACAATGTGTTAATATCGCTGCCAAAAAATCAATAAATTATCAACAAAAACGAAAAAACGCCCGACAACGAGTGCCACCATATTCATCCCAACACTCTGAGGCGCTGGAGTCACAGCGGAAGAATAAAGGCATGCCGCATTGTCCCCGGGGCGACCGCAGATTCAGCCGCGAGGAAATCGACCATCTTATCCAAGACCTTAAGGAGGTGATCCTCGGGGATTAATCGATCGTAGATATGATTACCGTAGAAGGAAACCTGGCTTGATTCTGTTTTCAGCATTAGATATACTCATCAATAGGTTCGCTGAGTGAATGATAACCTAGAATAGGAGGTAGCTCAAGGGCAAATCTATTGACTTTTTCAGCATTCTCTATTAGGGAAGTTTTCGGGACGAGTGCTTGAACGCGAATTGGTTTCTGCCGATGGAGGACGCCCGGGAGAAGATAGAAGCATGAAGAGAGCTAGGAAAATGAAAAGGCATCTTATCCTGCTCCTGTGTTTGTCGTTGCTTTATGTTTCTTTCTTCAGCTTAGCTGTTTCTGCAGATAATTCGATAACAGTGAAAGTGGGGTTGTATGAAAATAGCCCGAAAATATTTACCGATGAAAAAGGTAATGCTGCAGGATTTTGGCCTCCCATTATCGAGTACATTGCGTCAAGGGAAGGTTGGGAAATAGAGTATGTACCCGGGACCTGGACCGAGTGTCTCACCAGGTTGGAGAATAATGAAATAGATATAATGCCGGACGTTGCATATACCGAGGAAAGAGGCACACTATATGATTTTTCAAACGAGATTGTTTATGTGAGCTGGTCACGGGTGTATGCCAGAAGAGGGGTTGATATACAGTCCATCCCTGACCTCGAAGGAAAAAACGTGGCGGTATTGCGGGGGAGTGTCAATGTAGAGGGACCAGAAGGCATAAAGATACTTGTCAGTGCGTTTCATGTTAATTGTACCTTTATTGAATTGGATAGTTATATCAAGGTTTTTGAACTGGTAGACAGCGGAGAGGCTGATGCAGGGGTTGTCAGTAAGGACTTTGGTAATCTACACGAAGCGGATTTTGACGTTGTGAGAACTGCGATACTCTTCCAGCCTGCCTCCCTCTATTTTGCTTTTTCAAAAGATTCAAGCTTAACGCCATATCTTGTCGAAAGAGTCGATTACCAAGTGAAAGAACTGAAGGAAGATATAGGCTCTATCTACTACCAATCTCTGGAAAAATGGCTGGGAATCAAACCTGCCGAGAAAACTGTAATTCCCGGGTGGCTAATGTGGACGCTGATAGGAGTTATAGGGGTGGCATTTGTGTTTGCCGTAATGAGCTTTTTCCAGAGGTCTCAGGTCAAGTCCAAGAACAAAAAGCTCATGGTAGAAACCGCCGAGCGTAAGAAATATGAGGAACTGAACAAGCTTAAGAGCGACCTGCTTTCCATGGTGTCCCACGAACTCCGCACGCCGCTGGCAACAATCAAGGGTTATGCGACGATGCTGGTGAACTATGATGACAAACTCGCAAACGATGAAAAAATTCAATCGCTGATGTCCATTGACAAAGCAACGAACCGCCTTACCCGCCTGGTGGACGAGCTGGTGGATATGTCTCGTATGGACGCGGGACTTTTGAAACTGGAAATGGAACTTGCCGATCCTGCCACGCTGATACAGCAAGCAGTGGCAGAGGCCAGATTGAGGGTCCCAGGTTATGGCTTTGAAGCGGATGTGCCAGCGGAGGGTTTGCCGCTGGTTCGTATGGATGTCAGCCGTATCCGGCAGGTGCTCGATAATCTGTTGGACAACGCCATCAAATACGCCGCCAATGGGAAAGGGGTGGCAGTTTCAGCGCGCCAGCATGATGGAGACATTATTTTCAGCGTGACCGACCATGGCCCCGGAATACCCGAACACGAGTTAGAGCGGATTTTCGACCGGATGTACCGTACAGAACAGCAACCGCGACCATCGGTGAACGGGTTAGGCCTGGGGCTCTCCATCTGCAAAGCGCTGGTAGAAGCTCACAAAGGCCGCATCTGGGCGGAAAGCCAACTCGGCGAGGGGAGCCGGTTCGTTTTCACCCTGCCGTTAGGGAATTAGGAAAGCAGATTGAAAAGACCTACTGATAGAGGAAGTGTTTTGGTTATAGAAGCGGAAGGTGCGGTTCACTATATTGTTGAGCCCATCAGCGCCGGCGTGTTAAGTCAGGCCGTCACCCAGACATTGCGAGGTCAATAAGCATGCCACCAAAAATAACCAGGATTCTTGTCGTTGATGACGATGTTGAGATCCTCCGGCTTATCAAGCGGGTATTGGAGATTGAGGGCTTTCATGTTATCACAGCTGAAAGCGGTGAGGCCGCAATACAAGAAATGGAGCGCGAGCAGTTTGATCTGTTAGTGCTTGACCTGATGCTGCCCGGTATTGACGGTATTACCGTATGCAAGCAGATCCGCAGCTTTTCTACGTTGCCTGTCATCATTCTAACTGCAAAAACTAATGTGGAAGACAAGGTGAAAGCACTTGAGGCATGTGCCGATGACTATGTCACAAAACCTTTTTCAACACAGGAACTTCTTGCTAGGGTGAGGGCGGTGCTCAGGCGTAGTCAGATGACCTTGCCCACTCCATCAATTTCCAGGCTGGTGAGCGGTAACCTGGAGATTAACTTTTCGGATAGACGGGTAACCGTTGCCGGAGAAGAAATCAAACTGACGCCAACGGAGTTTAATCTCCTCCAGGAACTGGCTCTGCATAGTGGCAAGGTACTTACCCACGCATACTTGCTGAACCGCATCTGGGGTAACGAGTATCGCGACGAACTGAGGTATCTCCACGTTTTCATTAGCCGACTGCGGAACAAACTGAGGCTGGATAAGGATAATCAACAGATGATCGAAAGTATTAGCGGCGTCGGATATCGTTTCAACATCTTGTGACTCCAGCCTTGATATCTCCAGGCCTGGTGGCGCTCGCTATCGGGCACCTTTTCGTTTTTGTTGACAACTTTTTCTTTTTTTAGTCATTATTAATGGCGTTGTTAAATCGGACCAACTTACTATTTCTTGTAATCGTGTAGGGCAACGAACTTTCCATCCGCCCGGTTGCGGTGAGGGCTGTCAGTGGGCAACGGAAATTGGGAGAGATAGTATACTTACGCTTGCTTCGGCTGCCGGATGGTGCATAGGATGTAAACAACTGCTGTAAATCCGGAACCAGTTGTTACTTTCCCCAGAAGAGTTGGGCAACTGCCCTGCGGTTTTCGTTGTTTCAGCGGAGGCTGCCGACTCTGTCCTTGACCTCGCTGAGCTTTGCAAGGAACCGAGCAATTTCCTCACGCTCAAATCTGCGGTCACCCCGGAGGTTAATGTGATAGGCCTTTATTCTTCCGGCGTTACTCCACCGCCTCAAGGTGTTAGGATGGACATGGAGGAGCCGGGCTACTTCTCTCACCGTCATCATTTCACTCATATGTTCGCCATTTCCCATATCTTTTCCGCTCTCCTCTTTGATTGACTTATCTTAAGGCTAACTCACCCCAGTTAACCACACAATCACCAGAAGGTACTGTTTTGGTACTGTTTCAGGTAGGAAATGGTACCGGAATGGAGGGGTGATGAAACGAGCTACATATACCCTGCAATTCTCTCTCCTGGCGGGGTAGTGAGACGTGTCCCGAGCCAAGTCGAAGGAGAGAGGGGGAGGCGCAGTTTAAGACTGCCTCTTGAGGTAAGAGAGGAAAGGGGACTTATGAAGGTAACACCCTTTGTCCCCCTTACTCTAAGGGGAAAACAAGAAGGAGAAGGCTATCCTCGAATTCCCCTCTCTTAAGATAAGAGGGGCCGGGGGAGTTATGAAATACCCGCCGCAGGTCCTTTTTGCCTTAGTGGGAGAGGACTGAGGTGAAAGCACGGATCAGTAAAAGAAGAGGGGGCTTGGTAGCCCCCTCTTCTTGGGTTGCCATGTGAACTAAGCTGGCATTGCTACTTCTTTTGAGTGTTCCAGAACGATAGACAAGCAGCTCCAGCCAGCCTGCCACCTTGAGGGTCAGCAATGTTACCGGTAGTCCTGCCGGTAGCCGGAAGGCTGGGATCAAGGGCGACATCATTCCCTGATTCATTGAAGTCCCCTAGCTTGGAGCCCAGATTGCGGATCTGCTCGATGGTGCCATTAGTAAGGATGTCGGCTATGGTAGCCCTGGCATCTGTGGCTGATGGATAACCATGGGTCTTGAGCCAGGCAAGGAGGTCAGCGCCTCCAGTCATGCTGTCATTCATAATGGCAGCCAGTGCCTGGTGGGCGGTATGAATCCTTGCTTTATCTATGTCTTTCCTCTGCGTGCGGTCAGAATTCTTGGCCTGGTCAGACCACATCAGGCCCATGTACCTGCATACGTTAGTAATGTTCTGAGCCTGCAGTGTTCCACTGTAGTTCCGCCAGGTGCCCATGTATATGGGCAGGGTAATGTTGCCACCTGCCGGGTTGAACATCCAGTTGACAAGGAACAGATGCGTCTTCCAGAAGCCCCAGGTGCGGGTGGCACCACCGACTTCCACCCTTATTGTGTCGGTCTCGTCGATATAGGTCGGCCCGTCCACAGGGTTGCCCAGCGGGTCGATGCCATGGCCATTAACGATGAAGTCAGTGTCGGCTGAAATGGTGACCTGAACCGCCCAGCACCAGGTCTCGCCAACGCCCATGATGCCGTCGTTGCCGGCATCGCCATTAGCGGTGCCTGAACTGATTGCCCAGGTTGGTGGCCCGACGCTCCAGTATGCATCACCCTTGGTCAAGGGCTGGACTCCAGGAGTGACGTTGTTTGCGTCGAATTCCACCCCACCAATGAAGAGGTGTACGGACGGATCCGTCAGCGGGACGTAACCATCGTTAGTATCGGAGATGTACAGCCAGACATTACCACCTGGTGTTGTCTCGTAGACATCCGCCTCTATCGATATCGTGGTGTGCGGTATCAGCAGGGTGTTGGTTACGGTGATTACGGGAGCACCGTCATCACACTCTACACCAGCCTCGACAGCAGCCGGAGAGCCTGTAATATTGGCAGCCCCCCAGCCAGCGGGTGGAGTTTCGGCAGCAGTGTAATTACCGGGGATGAGGTTGCACAGACAGGCAGTATCGCCACCAGCATCGAGACCATATTGAACCACACCATTTATAAGGTCAAAAGTCAGGTTATGGCCGGTCGGATAGGATGGGCCGGTGACAGTGATGGTGAAGGTAGAGTTGGCGCTGCCGGCAAACATATAGTCATCAAGATCCACCACCTTCCTCACTTCCAGACAGCCCGGCGTCGGTTCGTTGGTTACCGTGATTAAGGCAGCACCATCATCACATTCATCTCCTGCCTCCACTACTGCCGGGGAGCCTGTAATGACAGCGTCTTCCCAGCCCGCAGGTGCTACCTCACTGGCTGTGTAATTGCCAGGTATCAGGTCGCATAAACAGGCGGTGTCATCATCATCATAGGTTGCCACCCCGTCCACCAGATGGAAGGTCAGGTTGTGCCCACCTGGATAGGATGGACCCGTGATCGTTACTATGAAGTCCACATCTGGTACATCAGCATGACTGCCGATTATGTCACCCCAGTCTATCGCCTTCTTCACTTCCAGACAGCCCGGCGTCGGCTCGTTGGTTACCGTGATTAAGGCAGCACCATCATCACATTCATCTCCTGCCTCCACTACTGCCGGGGAGCCTGTAATAACAGCGTCTTCCCAGCCCGCAGGTGCTACCTCACCGGCTGTGTAATTGCCAGGTATCAGGTCGCATAAACAGGCGGTGTCATCATCATCATAGGTTACCACCCCGTCCACCAGATGGAAGGTGAGGTTATGCCCGCTCGGATAGGACGGGCCGGTGACTGTTACTGTGAAATCGACATCAGGTACATCAGCATGGCTGCCGATTATATCACCCCAATCAATCGCCTTCCGCACCTCCAGACAACCCGGTGTCGGTTCGTTGGTTACCGTTACCACCGGAGCACCGTCAGCAGCCTCCTCGCAAATATCAAGACCTATGAAGCTAGGCACGTCTGAATCCCCAATATTGACGACCCTGGCTAATAGCGTGTAAGTTCCGGATGAATTGGCTGTCCATGACCAGTATGTCCACGGAGTCGCTGGCCAATTGGGATCCCACGTGTCTGAAAAGAACACGCGCTCCACCAATGTAGCGCCATCCATGATATCGACCGAACATTCGTCATTGAAATCGCCCTCGCCTTGCTCCGCCGCTTCCTGAGTATTGAAGAATGCCCAGCCTTCTATAGTCTCCCCCGCGTTTATAGAGAAGTCCTGGCTAACAGAAGTATTTTCGGTTACGTTGCCAGCTTCAAGGACAGCAAAGTAGTCTCCGCAGTAGGCATAATATGTGGAATAGTACTCCGTGCTATTTCCATCCCAATAGTAAGCATCGAAGGACGTTTCGACCGAGGCATTTCCAAGCGACCCTTCATCAACGGTCCAGCCCGTGAAGTCGCCGGATTCAAAACCTGGGTTCGTCATACCAAAAGGTGCAGAGGCTATAGCTACACCACCACAGGTATCTCCAGCTTCGACAGTAGCCGGGGAGCCTGTAATAACAGCGTCCTCCCAGCCTGCGGGAGCTATCTCAGTCACGTAGTAATCGCCGGGAATGAGGTTGCAGAGACAGGCTGTGTCATCAGCTTCACCATCATAGGTTACCTCACCGTTGATTAGATGGAAGGTGAGGTTATGCCCGCTTGGATAGGACGGGCCGGTGACCGTCACTGTGAAGTCAATATCAGGTACATCAGCCGGGTCGCCAATTATATCACCCCAGTCAATCGCCTTCGTCACTTCCAGACAGCCGGGTACATAGGTATTGGTCACGGTCTTCGTGGCACAGCTCACTCCCGAGCTCACTACCACATCGCCCAGACCACTCGGTGTCCAGTATGCTGGCACACCAGGCTCCGTCAGCGTGTAGGTGCCCGGTATCAGGTTGTTCAGGGTCACCGGGTTGGTAGAGGTGATCACACCGTTGACCATCGTGAAGGTCACGTTCTGGCTGAAGCCAACAGCAGCATTAGCTACGTTGATGATAAACGTCCCGTCCAGCGGGCCTAGCGGTACGCCACCCGGTATGGACAGCGACTTCGTGATCTCCAGACAGCCGGGTACATAGGTATTGGTCACG